>Ga0164242_10002992_pt1 | contig 19362 bp, 17 predicted proteins | sample OricomgcompostMG_FD_108783 | JGI IMG/M metagenome (GOLD analysis project Ga0164242, IMG submission 108783) | Miracle-Growth compost microbial communities from Emeryville, California, USA - Original compost - Miracle growth compost (MG) ... | reverse complement strand
GTCCAACGCGCTGTCGGTCGTCGCGATGACCTCGATATTGAATTTCTTGTAGAGCGCGCGCGGGCGCATGTCGGGCCGCTTCAGCGCCTCGGCGATGCGGTCATAAATATTATCGGCATTGGCAGAACTGAGGCGATCGGTGATGCCGAAGACGAATTCCATCGAATGCTCGAACCAGAGCCTCGAAGGCGTGCCGGCAAAGAGGAAGAAGTTTTCCGCGAAAAGCCGCCAGATCCTACGTCCGTCTGTCTCGACCGGACCGCCGTCGCGGCGGGGAATGCCGAGCGCCTCAAGCTTCACGCCCTGCGAATAGAGCATGCGCGTGACGTAATGGTCCGGCTTGACGAAAAGCGTGGCGGGATCGGGGAAGGCTTCATCCCTGGCGTACCAGGACGGATCAGTGTGTCCATGCGGCGAGACGATCGGCAGCGCGGCAACGCCGTCGTAGAGCCGCCGCGCGATCGCCCGCGTCTCGGTGCCAGCCGGAAAAAGCCGATCCGGATTGAGCGCCATCAGTCCTCCGCCTTTACCCAAGCGGCCAAGATGTCTGTCGACAGTTCCGCTTGCTTCTTGGCAAGCTGTAGCAACTGATATACTACTATGTCAATTGCTTCGAACGGAATGAACGATGCGGCTTGACGAATTCGGAGATCGCAAGGTGGGGCGTGTCACGCCTGCCAAGACAATCCGGCGCGTAACGACGGCGACGGCGATCTACGAGCATCTCCATAGCGCCATACTGTCGCTCGAACTTTCGCCGGGAACGCCGCTGCAGGAAAAGGTGATTGCCGAGCAATTCAGCGTCAGCCGGACGCCAGTGCGCGAGGCGATCATCCGGCTTGCCGAAGCGGGGCTCGTGGACATCTTTCCGCAATCTGGCACTTTCGTTTCCCGCGTACCGGTTTCGGCCATTCCAGAAGCGGTCCTGATCCGCAAGGCGCTCGAAGGCGCCACCGTCGAGGCGGCGAGCGAAATCGCTGATAAAGCCGCTATCGAAAGGCTGGACGCGATCATCGCACGGCAGCGCGTGGTCGCCGGATTGGGGGATACCAGCGCCTTTCATGACGCAGACGAGACCTTCCACGAAACGATCGCAGACATTTCCGGCCATCCCGGCGTCTGGAAACTCCTCAAGCAGGCGAAAGTCCAGATCGACAGGGCAAGACGGTTGACGTTGCCGGTTCTCGGCCGGATGGACCGCGTCATTTCGGAGCACGCCATTATCCGCGACGCGATCGCCAGACATGACCGGCAAGCAGCGAAAGAAGCGATGATGATTCATCTGAACGCCGTCATTCCCGACGTCGATCTGCTGCGCTCGCAATATCCGGATTATTTCGCCTTTTAGAAGAACGGGAAATTTGCATGCGCCAGGGATGGAGATGGTTTGGTCCGGAGGCAGGCGTGCCGCTGGACGCGGTGCGCCAGGCGGGAGCGACGGATGTGGTTTCGGCCCTGCATCAGATGCCGATCGGCGATGTCTGGACCGAAGCCAAAATCGCCGAGCGCAAGAATCTCATCGATACGACGCCGCCCGGCAGGACAAAGCTCGAATGGACGGTCATCGAGAGCATTCCCATCCCGGATGCGGTCAAGCGCAAGGGCAAGGAAGCCAGGGAGGAGATCGAGGCCTGGATCGCCAGCATGGAGGCCGCGGCGAAGTGCGGCATCCGGACGATCTGCTACAATTTCATGCCGGTCGTCGATTGGACGCGCACCGAACTCGATTTCGTCACGCCGACGGGCGCGACAGCGATGCGGTTCGACCAGGAGCGCTTCGCCGCCTTCGATCTCTTCATCCTCGCCCGCGACGGCGTCGAGCAGGACTACACGCCCGACGAGCGCGCGCGCGCCCGCAAGGTTTTTGAAGCGATGAGCGAGGAGGAGATCGCCTCCATCACCCACAACATCACCAGCGCGCTGCCCGGATCGACGACGGAGCCGATGTCGATTCCCGGTTTTCGCGAGAAGCTGCGGGCCTATCGCGACATCGACGCCAAACGACTCCGGCAGAACCTGATCGAATTCCTGGAATGCGTCGCGCCGGCCGCCGGCGCCTTGAAGGTGAAACTGACGCTTCATCCCGACGATCCGCCGCGCCCGCTATTCGGCCTGCCGCGCATCGCCTCGACGGAAGCCGACTATGCGGCGCTTTTCGATGCCGTGCCGGCGGCGTCGAACGGCATGTGTTTCTGCACCGGCAGCCTCGGTGTCCGCGCCGACAATGACCTGGCCAAAATGGCTACGCGTTTTGCGGACCGCATTCATTTCGCCCATCTCCGTGCCACAAAGCGGGAGCAAGACCCGCGAAGCTTCCACGAATCCGCGCATCTGGAGGGGGATGTTGACATGCTGGCGGTCTTGCGTGAGTTGATCCGGGAAGACGCCAAACGCATGAGGGGCGACAGAATAGTCTTCCGTCCCGACCATGGCCACCGCATGCTGGATGATCTGGATAAACCGGTGACGCCGGGCTATCCGGTGATAGGCCGCCTGCGCGGTCTCGGCGAATTGCGCGGCATCCTGCTGGCGCTGGGCGCGCCGCCCGACCCGCAGACGGTTGCCTGAACAACAAGGAACCTTTCTCCCATCCCCGGCGTTTTCCGCGCTGCATCTTCGGCATGCGAGATGCGGAGGGAAATATGGGCGACGGCAGCGTGGATGAAGAGAAGGAAGGCGTTGTCACGGCCCCTCCTCCCAGCGGCGCCTCCATAGCGTTCCCGCTGACGATGATATTCCTGATGATGGCGGTCGCGGCGCTTTATTTCGCGCGCGATTTCTTCATGCCGGTGGTCCTCGCCTTCCTGCTTACCCTCACGCTGACGCCCATCGTCCGCTTCTTTCGAAAACGGGGCGTACCGTCCGCCTTGTCAGCCACCTGTCTGATCATCCTGTTCGCGCTCGCCGCCGCCTTTCTCGGCTACATGGTGAGCGGGCCGGTTTCACGTCTCATGGGCGATGCGCCTGCGATCGGAAGGGAATTGAAGGGAAGGCTGGCGGACATCCGCAAGCCGCTCGACCAGATCATGAAGGCGTCGGAACAGGTCGACAAGGTTTCTGAATCGGCGCGGCAGCCCGACATACAGAAAGTAGTCGTGGCGCAGCCCGGCATCCTGACCCGCGCCGCCAACAGCCTCGCATCGGCGGGAACGTCAGCGGCCATCACGCTCATTCTCGCGCTTTTCCTGCTGTCGTCGGGAACGCTGTTCTACGAGAAGATCATCCAGTCCTTCGACCTGATGAGCGACAAGAAAAAGGCGCTGCGCGTGGTCTATGATGTCGAGCGTGAAATATCGCGCTATCTCCTGACGATCGCCGTCATCAATTCCTGCCTTGGCGCGGTGATCGGAACCGGATTGTGGCTGATCGGCGTGCCCGATCCGCTGGTCTGGGGTATTGCCGCCGCGCTGCTCAACTTCCTGCCTTATGTCGGCGCGCTGCTCGGCATCATCTTCGTCGCGGCCATCTCCCTGATCTCGTTCCAGTCGCTCGGCTACGCGGTTATCGCGCCGGCTTTCTATTTCGCCTGTACGGTCATCGAGGGACAGTTCCTCACCCCGATGATCGTCGGCCGCCGGCTCGAGTTGAATTCGGTGGCCGTCTTCATCGCCATGGCTTTCTGGACATGGTTATGGGGAGCGGTGGGAACGCTGATCGCCGTGCCGCTCCTCGTCGTGGTGAAGGTCTTCTGCGACCATTTCCATGGCCTGCGCCATGTCGGCAACTTCCTGTCGGCCCAGCAGGTCATGGAAGAGGAGTGAAGGCGGCAGGCCGTCGTGCCCGCATTAGGCCGCTCACGGAGACAGGTCAGCGCGGCGCGCGCTTGGCCAGGATTCTCTGCAATGTGCGGCGGTGCATGTTCAGCCTGCGCGCCGTTTCCGAGACGTTGCGGTCGCACATCTCGTAAACGCGCTGGATATGCTCCCACCTGACGCGGTCGGCGGACATGGGATTTTCCGGCGGCGCAACCTTCTCGCCATCCGCCCGGGTCAGGGCCGCGAGCACATCGTCGGCATCGGCGGGTTTCGACAGGTAATCCACCGCGCCCAGCTTCACGGCCGTGACCGCCGTCGCTATGTTGCCATAGCCCGTCAGGATGACCGTGCGGGCATCGTCGCGACGGTCCCTTATCGCGGACACGACATCGAGGCCATTGCCGTCGCCGAGGCGCATGTCCACCACCGCATAGGCCGGCGCCTTCACCTTCACTTTCGCGACAGCTTCCTCGACGCTTTCGGCGGTCTCGACCTCAAAGCCCCGCCCTTCCATGGCGCGGGCCAGTCGCGTCAGGAAAGGCCTGTCGTCATCCACGATCAAAAGGGAATGGTCTTTTCCGGGAACCAGGTCGCCCAATGTGCCTTCGTCCATCATTGCATTGTCCTGCAGCATCGTCTCCATCCAAGCCCGTTTTCATTCATTTGCGTCTAATATAGTGACGTTTTAGCGATTTCAGCCTTCCATGAAGGCATTGCGCGGCCATTTTATCGTAATGGTGGCGCCAACGCCCGGCTCGGACGCGTTCGCGAAAGTGATGTCGGCGCCTGAGCGCTCCAGAAGGGTTTTCGCGATGAAGAGGCCGAGACCGAGCCCGCCGCCTTCCTCGGACGAGGGACGCGTCGTCATATAGGGCTCACCGATACGGTCGACGACTTCCAGCGGGAAGCCCGGCCCATCGTCGCGTAATTCGATCGTAACGAACCGCTCGTCCCAGCGCCAGCGGATGGTCACCGTGGAGCGCGCGAAATCGACGGCGTTCTCCACCAGGTTGCCGAGACCGTAGATGACGCCGGGATTACGACGCGAGACCGGCTCGGAGCCGCTTTGCCGTCCGGGTTCGAGCTTTATGGCGATCCCGAAGTCACGATGCGGCGCGATGACTTCCTCGATCAAGGAGGTAAGCGGCAGGCGCGCCATGTGCACCTCGCTTTCAGAGGAGAGGCTGGTGAGCCGCTTCAGAATTTCCCGGCAGCGTTCGCTTTGGGTCCGAAGCAGCGTGACGTCCTCGCTGACGCGCGGATCCTCACCGAGCGAGCGCTGCATCTCCTTGGCGACCAGCGCGATCGTCGCGAGCGGCGTGCCAAGCTCATGAGCGGCGGCGGCGGCCAACCCGTCCAGGGCCGAGAGATGCTGCTCGCGCTGCAGGATCAGTTCCGTTTCGGAAAGCGCGGTGGCGAGCAAGCGCGCTTCCTGCGCGACGCGCCAGGCAAAGATGCCGGTGAAGGCAATGCTCGACACAAGTGCGATCCACACGCCGAAGACGTAGAGGAAGGGCAGAGGCAACTCCATTCCCGTGCCCCAGGGCAAGGGCAGATGGAAGTAGGAGAGGAGCGTCACGGCGGCGACGACGATGGCGCCGAGCATGGTGGTGAGCGTCAGCGGCAGCGACGTGGCCGAGATCACCACCGGCACCGTCATCAACAGCGAAAACGGGTTGGTCAGGCCGCCGGTCATGTAAAGCAGGCCCGCTAGTTGCAATGCATCGAAAAGAAGGATGGCGAAAGACGCGTTCGGCGGAAGCCTGTGGGTCGCCGGATGGCGGAAGCCGAGGAAAAGGTTGAGTCCTGCGGAGATCGCAATCAGGACGAAACAGGGACTGACCGGCAACGGGAATTTCAAGGAATAGGCGACGAAGATCACCGCCGCGCTCTGGCCCACGATGGCCATCCAGCGCAGGCGGATGAGCGTGTTCAGCCTGAGGAGCCGGGCCTGCATCGGATCGGGAACATGGGTCACGACGGCCATGTCCCTATATGCGCCCGGTATCCGTGAACGCCAAGCTGCAAACCGGTGGGCGTTTTCGTCCATTTCCTGCAATGTCATGATCCTGCTCATTTGCGCGGCTTGGCGCGGCTGGTCGCCTGTGCTTCCAAGGGATTTTCAGGCCATGGATGCTTCGGATAACGACCGCGCATGGCGGCGCGCACCTCGCTCCACGAACCCCGCCAGAATCCCGGCAGATCGCGCGTCGTCTGGATCGGGCGGTGGGCCGGCGAAAGGAGTTCGAGCGTCAGAGGGATTTTTCCGTCGCCGATCGCGGGATGGCGATCCATGCCGAAAAGCTCCTGGACGCGGATGGCGAGGACGGGCTCTTGGCCCTCATAACGTATCGGTATATGGCTGCCGGACGGCGCGTCGAAATGGGTCGGCGCCAGCCGGTCCGATTGCCTTTGCAGCGCATGGGGGATGCGTGAGTAAAGGGCTTCCCGCACCCGTTCCGCGGTTATTTTGGTCAGGGACGCCTCTCCCGCCAGGAAGGGGCGAAGCCATTGGTCCAAATCGGCCAGAAGCGCTTCGTCGGAAACGTCCGGCCATGGCCCTCCGAGTGCCGCATGGAGCCATGCCAGACGTTGCCTTAGCGTCGACGCCCCTTCGCCCCACGGCAATAGATCGAGCCCGTGCTTCCGGACAATCTCGATAATAGCCCTGTCCGCCTCTTCGCCTGACGGCGGAGGAAGAGATCGTTGGGAAAGTACGAGCGCGCCGAGCCTCAGGATTTCGCGGCGGCGCACCGCCTTTTTCTCGGTGTCGAAGCCTGTCTCCGTCCGGCGCTCGATATGTTTCGCCAGGACCTGCCTGATCTCGTCTTCGGTGACGGAAGCCGCCGAGGCGATGCGAGCATTTTGAGCGCCGCCACGCAGATCGGCAACGACGAGGAATTTATGCTTCGCCAGAGCATCCGTTTCGTTCAGAACGGCGCCGCTGCCATTGGCGAGGAGATAGCGGCCAGGAGCACCTCTCGCTATCGCCACCCTGTCCGGCCAGGCGTGAAGCAGGAGGGCGCCTGCGGGCGATTCTGTATCGGAATTCGTTTGCCGGCCGCTCGTGCGCGCCAGACCGGCCGCGAGCTTGCGGGCGGCTGTCGCGCGGGGCGAGCGATCATTCCGGAACCGTGAAAGCCGGGTTTCGAGATCAACGGCATCGCCACCCAGGCCACGCTCCGTCAAGAGGACGGCCAGTTCCGCCGCATCGCGCGCGCTCCCCTTGCGAGCGCCCTCCACCACCATATGCGCCAGGCGGGCCGGCAAGGCGAGGCGGCGCATGGCAAGACCTGCCTCGGTGATGCAGCCGTCCTCGTCGATCGCATCGAGCGAGCGGAGAAGCTGCCGCGCTTCCGCCAAGGCCGGCTCAGGCGGCGGATCGAGGAAGGCAAGGCGCGAAGGGTCGGTGACGCCAAAGGCAGCGCAATCGAGGACGAGCCCGGAGAGATCGGCTTCGACAATCTCCGGCGGGCTGAAGGGTAAAAGCGCGTTCGTCTGCTCGGCGCGCCACAACCTGACCGCTACGCCCGGCTCCGTTCGTCCAGCCCGGCCGGCGCGCTGGTCCGCCGAAGCGCGCGAGACACGCACCGTTTCGAGACGCGTCAGCCCGCTCGAAGGCTCGTATCGCGGTTGCCTGGCCAACCCACTGTCGATGACGATCCGCACGCCATCGATGGTGATCGACGTTTCCGCCACCGACGTCGCTAGAACGACCTTCCGCCTTCCCGGCGGCGTCGGCCTGATCGCCAAATCCTGCGCCTTTCCATCAAGGGCGCCATAGAGCGGGACGACATCGATATTATCTGGTACCGAACCGTCCAGCATTTCCGCTGTACGCAGGATTTCCCGTTGGCCCGGCAGGAAAGCGAGGATGCTTCCTTCTTCAGCCGAAAGCCAGCGCCGCACGGCGCTAGCCACTGCTTGCTCCACCGGCTGGCCTGGCGATCGCTCTTCATAACAAATGGTAATCGGAAAGCTCCGGCCGGAACTTTCGATGACGGGCGCATCCTTCAGGAGCGCCGCGACGCGCGCGCCGTCGAGCGTGGCCGACATGACGAGCAGCCTGAGATCCGGGCGCAAGGCGCTTCGGATATCGAGGGCAAGCGCCAGTCCGAAATCGGCATCGAGCGAGCGTTCATGAAACTCGTCGAAAATGACCGCCGAGATTCCCTGAAGTTCGGGATCGTCCAGGATCATGCGGGAGAGGATCCCCTCGGTCGCCACCAGGATACGCGTCCGATCCGAGACGCGGCTTTCCATGCGCATGGCATAACCGACCCTGCCGCCCGGCTCCTCCCCGACAAGACTTGCCATCCGCCTGGCAGCAGCACGCGCGGCGAGGCGCCGCGGCTCGAGAAGGACGATCCTGCCCTTTCCGATCCAATTGCTCTCCAGAAGCGCCAACGGCACGAGCGTCGTCTTCCCGGCGCCCGGGGGCGCCACGAGTACGGCGCTGCCCCTGTCCTCCAGAGCAGCGCTCAGTTCGGAAAGGACGTCGTTGACGGGAAGATCGGTTGGCAGGGGCATTTTATTACGATCGGATGACAGCCATGCCGGCAGTTACCGTCTGGAAAAGAAAATTGGAATACGCAGATGGGCGGCGGCTTCCGAAGTGCCAGTCGGCAGCGGTCTCTCGGTACAGGGAGAAGGAGCAGCAGGGCTTGTAATAATGCCGGATTGTTCCTTGCCTATTCTGCAGAGCGCCTGATTCGCCGATTGGGAAAAGAACCGCATGCGTTACGCAATCTATTACACGCCGCCAAAGGATTCCGCGCTCGTCCGGACCGCTTCCGCTTGGCTTGGCCGCGACGCTTTTTCCGGACACGCTGTCCCGCATCCTCGGGACGAGCAATTGACGGACGCGGAGATCAACCATTACACCGCACCGGCAAGACGCTACGGGTTCCACGCCACGCTCAAGGCGCCATTCCGATTGGAAGAAGGCGTAAGCGAAGTCCAGTTGGTCGACGCCCTCGATCGCTTCGCCGCATCGATGAGGCCATTCCCGGTCGACCTCCGGATCAGCCGGATGGGGAGCTTCTTCGCCCTCACGTCAAGGCAAGGGAATGCGTCGCTCCATCGTCTCGCTGATGATGTCGTCACGGTCTTCGAATCCTTCCGGGCGCCTCTTAGCGCTGCGGAAATCGCAAGACGAAATCCCAATCGGCTCACACCGGAGGAACTGAAGAATCTTCGTAAATGGGGCTATCCCCATGTGTTCGAAACATTCCGCTTTCATATGACGCTGACGGGACCCGTCGAACCTGCCGAAAGCGCGCCGGTCGAAGCCGCCCTCAAGCGACTGTTCGAACCGCTCTTGACCGAGCCTCTCATGGTCGCATCGCTCGCCCTGTTCGTGGAGGAAGAACCTGGCGCGCCTTTCGTCATCCGATCATGGCATCCATTCGACAGCCAGGGCGCGAGGCAATCCGCGTGAGAAAGCGGCTATTTCAGCCGTGGTCCTTGCGGCCACGGCACAGGACGATCGGATTGGAGTAGGCGCTGTCGAACCCGCTTCCCTGATAGACCGTCACGTTCTTCGCGCCCGGCGGCAGCATAAACGATCCTTCCACGATCTGCTGCCCCGCCTCCGTCGAATGGAGCGACCAGCTATAGGTGCAAAATTGCGTCGGCGCTTTCGGAGCGACATGGCTGCAGACCAATTGCGCGCCGCCCAGCATAGCCATCCCGGCGCAATTCACCGCCTTTCCTTCGGCATGAGCATATCCCGCAGCCAGGATAAACGACGCGCTAACCATGATGAGACGATTCATCGCCAATAACTCAATTTCGGCGCCGCTCCGGGTTGCGACATTTCGGCACCAGTCGGATTCTATTCGCAACAGCGCTTTAGAGCGTCTTGCATGAGGCGTCCAGCAGGATTATATGCGCTGCGATAATAAGCATGGCTATAAACAGCTTCCATATAGTTATGACGCCGACCTTGTCCTCCAACATCAGCTTTGCGCTTCATGATGTCGCGCGGCTGCAGCGCAAGCGTTTCGAACAACGCTCGCGCTCGCTCGGCCTGACGCGGGCGCAATGGCAGGTGCTCGCTTTTCTGGCGGCGAATGAGGGCATCAACCAGAACGGCCTCGCGGAACTGATCGACATCACGCCGATCACGCTCGCGCGGCTGATCGACAAGATGGAATCCCGCGGCCTCGTGGAAAGGCGGCGTCACCCGACCGACCGGCGTGCCTGGCTCCTCTATCTTACGCAGGCCGCCTATCCGCTGCTCGACGACATGCGCGCTACGGGCCGCAGGACGAGCGAGGAAGCATTCGCCAGCATAAGCAGGGCCGAACAGGAACGGCTCTTGAAAACCCTTTCCCAGATCAAATCCAATCTGCTCGAAGCATGTACGCTCCCCGCAGCCTAATCCGAGTATTCCAAGGCTGATAGAACAAGATGTCTGCAAAAAGAAAATATCAGGACGACCAGGTCATCCATCTCAAGGATGGCCGCGAGCAGCGTGAATCCTCGCCGAGGATAGAAGGCGACGAATTGGAATCGCCCGTCGCACCCGAACCGCTCGAATCGGAAACCATTGCGGAACGTCCTTCGCCAGCGGAAAAGGCGGCGGAGCCGGCGGTTGTCTTTCCGCCGAGAAAAGCGAAGCGCAACCGGAAACGCACGTTGCTTTTCGCGCTGCTTCCCGTCCTGCTCGTCATCGGCGGTTATTTCTATGTGACCGGCGGGGCGGTGATGACGACCGAGAACGCCTATCTTCGCGCGCGCTCGCTTTCGATCTCGACCGATGTCTCCGGCACGGTCTCGGAAATCGACGTCCACAACAACGAGGTCGTCAAGAAGGGACAGGTGCTCTTCCGCCTGAGGCCCGATTCTTTCAAGACCGCGCTCGACGCCGCGAAGGCGCAGCTCGGAACCGTTCGCGATCAGGTGCTGACGCTGAAGGCGAGTTATCGGCAGGCGCTGGCCGGGATCGAACAGGCGAAGGCCGACCTGCCTTATTATCAGGAAACGCTAAAGCGGCAGCAGGATCTGCTAGCGACCTCCACCGCATCAAAGGCGGCCTATGACGAAGCGCGTCACGATTTGGTGTCGGCGCAGCAGAAGGTCGCGGTGGCCGAAGCGCAGGCGAACGCGGTTCTGGCGCAGCTTGGCGGCGATCCCGACCAGCCCGTCGAGCAGAATCCTTTCTATCTGCAGGCGAAATCCGCGGTCGAGGATGCCCAGCGCGACTATAATGATTCGATCGTCAAGGCGCCTTATGATGGAGTCGTGACGAATGTCGACGCATTGCAGGTCGGCCGCTATCTGCCCGCATCGACGCCCGCGTTCAGTCTTGTGTCGCAGACCGATCTCTGGGTCGAAGCAAGCCCCAAGGAGACGGAGCTGACTTATGTCAGGCCCGGCCAGAAGGCGACGATCACCGTCGATACCTATCCCGGCGTGGAATGGCACGGAAAGGTCACGAGCATCAGCCCGGCATCGGCGTCAAGTTTCTCCCTTCTGCCGGCTCAGAACACCAGCGGCAACTGGGTGAAGGTGGTGCAACGTATTCCCATGCGCGTCAGCATCGAGGATCCAGCCGGAAAACCGCCGCTCCGGGCCGGGATGAGCGTCGAAGTCTCGGTCGATACGGGCCACGCACGTGGCGTTCCCCAGTTTCTGAAGGACCTCTTCGGAGGCTCCGGCAAGAGCCATGGCTAGTTCCGCGAGCGCCGAGGCGACGACACCCGTCGCCAATCGCGGCGCCATATCGTTCTGCGTCGTGCTGGCTGTCATCATGCAGGCGCTCGACACGACGATCGCCAATGTCGCGCTCCCCTATATCCAGGGCAGCGTATCGGCAAGCTACGACCAGGTAAACTGGGTCCTCACCTCCTATATCGTCGCGGCGGCCGTCATGACGCCGCCATCTGGCTATCTTGCGAACCGCTTCGGGCGCAAGCGCATCCTGATGATCTCGATCACCGGCTTCGCCATCGCCTCCATCCTGTGCGGGCTCGCCCAGTCGCTCTACCAGATCGTCGCGTTCCGCCTGCTTCAGGGCCTGTTCGGCGCAGCGCTGGTGCCGATTTCGCAAAGCATTCTTCTCGACATCTACACGGTCGAGGAGCGTGGTTCCGCCATGGCGATGTTCGGCATCTCGGTGATGGTGGGGCCGGTCCTCGGTCCGGTTCTCGGGGGTTGGCTGACGGAGAACGCCAGCTGGCGCTGGGTCTTCTATATCAACGTCCCCATCGCCGTGGTCGCGCTCGTCGGCGTCTCGATCTTCGTCACCGAAACGAAGAGGGACCTGTTCGCGCGGCTGGACTGGCTGGGCTTCGGCGCCCTCAGCGTCGCCATCGCCGCCTTGCAGATGGTTCTCGACCGCGGCGAGCAGCTGAACTGGTTTGCGTCTGGCGAAATCATCATCGAGGCGATCGTGGCTGCCTCGGCTTTCTACATCTTCCTCGTCCATACGTTCACGGCCAAGGGGACGTTCGTCAATCCGGCGCTGTTCCTGGACAGGAATTTCACCGTGGGGATGGTCTTCATTTTCGTCGTCGGCATCACTTATCTGGCGTCGCTGGCGTTGCTGACGCCTTATCTGCAGACGTTGATGGGCTATCCTGTCCTCACCGCCGGCATCGTCATGGGACCGCGCGGCCTCGGCACCATGATGTGCATGTTCTTCGTCGGCCGGCTGATCAATAAGGTGGACACGCGCCTGCTCCTGCTGGTGGGATTCCTGGTCACTGCCTGGGCGATGTATCTCATGGAAGGATGGACGCCCGACGTCTCCGAATGGGAGATTGCGATGACGGGCTTCGTCCAAGGCGCCGGCCTCGGCTTCCTGTTCGTGCCGCTTACGACCGTAACTTTCGAGACCCTGCCTGCCAAAATGCGCGCCGAAGGGACGGGCCTCTACAATCTTTCACGCAATATCGGTTCAAGCGTCGGCATCTCGATCGTGATGGCGCTCCTGAGCGAGAACACCCAAGCCAACCATGCCGATATCGCGACCTATGTGACGCCGTTCAATCAGGCCTTCCAGAACCCGGAAGTGATGAAACTGATGAGTCCGTTCACCGAGGCGGGGCGGGCGGCGCTTGACGGCGCGGTAACGCTCCAGGCAACCATCATCAGCTATATCGACGATTTCAGGCTGATGACCATCCTGTCGATCGTCGCGATCCCGCTGCTTCTGCTCCTCCGCAAGGCGGACCGGCCCCAGGCGATGGACCACAGCGTCGTCATGGAATAACGAGCGGCGCGCTCACGCACCGCTCTCATCGGCAAATACCACCTATTCAGCCGCTTCCTGAACGCGTGGCGCCGCCATGTTGACGTCGGCGTCGACGTGGCCTTCGAACTTGGCGAAATTGTCGATGAACATGCCGGCCAGCTTCCGCGCCTGACGGTCATAGGCGGTCTTGTCCGCCCATGTCCGGCGCGGGTCGAGAATCGCCGTGTCCACGCCGGGGACGGCTACGGGAACGGCAAAGCCGAAATTCGGATCGGTACGGAAGGTCGCATTGTGAAGCGAGCCATCGAGCGCGGCGGCGAGAAGGGTCCTCGTCGCCTTGATCGGCATGCGGCGGCCGATGCCATAGGCTCCGCCCGTCCAGCCGGTGTTGACCAGCCAGCAATCGACATTGTGCTCGGCGATCAGGCGGCGCAGCAGGTTCCCATATTCCGCTGGATGACGTGGCATGAACGGCGCGCCGAAACAGGTCGAGAAGGTCGCCTCCGGCTCGGTAACGCCCTTTTCCGTGCCCGCGACCTTGGCGGTATAGCCCGACAGGAAATGGTACATGGCCTGGGCAGGCGTCAGCTTGGCAACCGGCGGCAGGACGCCGAATGCATCCGCCGTCAGCATGATGAGGTTTTTCGGATGACCGGCCCGACCGGTCCCGCTCGCGTTCTGAATGAAATGCAGCGGATAGGCGCAGCGCGTGTTTTCCGTCAGCGAACCATCATCAAAGTCGGGTACGCCATGCTCGTCGAGGACAACATTCTCGAGAATAGTGCCGAAACGCTGCGTCGTGGCATAAATTTCCGGCTCGGCTTCCCGCGACAGGCGAATCGTTTTCGCGTAGCAGCCGCCTTCGAAATTGAACAAACCGTTCGGTCCCCATCCATGTTCGTCGTCGCCGAGGAGGGTGCGGCTGGAATCGGCGGAGAGCGTCGTCTTGCCGGTGCCCGAAAGGCCGAAGAATATGGCCGAATCACCGTCCGGTCCGGTATTGGCCGAACAATGCATCGGCATGACGCCGCGGGCGGGCAACATATAGTTCAAGGCGGTGAAGACCGATTTCTTCATCTCGCCGGCATAGGACGTGCCGCCGATCAAGACGATCATCCGCGTCAGATCGACGGCGACGACGGTTTCACCCCGGCTTCCATGGCGCGCGGGATCAGCCTTGAACGAGGGCAGATCAATGACCGTCATCTTCGGCACGAAACTCTTCAGAGCCTCATGCTCGGGCCGGATGAGGAGGTTGCGTATGAACAGCGAATGCCAGGCGTATTCTGTGACCACCCGGACCGCGAGGTGAAGCGCTTCGTCCGCGCCGCCCCATAAATCCTGGACGAAAAGCTCCTCGCCCTTCACATGCGCCTTGAAGTCGGCATAAAGCGTTTCGAAATGCTCGGGCGAAATCGACGCATTGTTCTCCCACCAGATGGGCCCGTCGGTATTCGCGTCGCGGACGGTGAACTTGTCCTTGGCGGAACGGCCGGTATGGCGGCCGGTAACAGCCATCAACGCCCCTTTGTCGGTCAGCCGCGCCTCACCCCTGCGAAGGGCCTCCTCATAAAGACGAGCCGCCCCGAGATTGTAATAGGCAACGGCCGCACCGGAAAGACCAGAGCTTTCCAGACCGCAATCGGAATTGTGCCAGCCAAGTTCCTTCATCCTACCTCTCCGAACGTTGAACAATCACGGACGGGTGCCGTTGCAATCAAAAGCTCCAATCGCGCATACCCTGCCATTGACCAGAAAACCCTTTTTATATCAAATAATTAATCGATTTAGAAAATTTGAAAAATGTTTAAATCGGTTATATGACGCGAAGTCGTGATAATTAACGCGATTGCGGCCGGCAGGGTTCCGAACAGGCCGCATGGGCCGAGGGGTGGCATTCGGAAGGATGCTGTGACATACCGTTGCGGCTACGCCACATTTTGTACCCAATTTGTCCTCCAAAAGCCTCTTCCCGCAAAAGGAAGGGACCGCCTATGAGGGAGTCGCCGGACATGACAACGATCGCGCTGGTCGATGACGATCGCAATATCCTCACCTCCGTCTCCATCGCTCTGGAATCCGAAGGCTATCGCGTCGAAACCTATACAGACGGCGCTTCCGCCCTGGAGGGGCTTTCCTCGCGCCCGCCGAACCTCGCGATTCTCGATATCAAGATGCCGCGTATGGATGGCATGGAATTGTTACGCCGCCTGCGGCAGAAATCGGACCTGCCCGTCATCTTTCTGACTTCGAAGGACGACGAGATCGATGAGCTTTTCGGTCTGAAGATGGGCGCCGACGATTTTATCCGGAAGCCTTTTTCCCAGCGGCTTCTCGTGGAGCGGGTCCGCGCCGTCCTGCGCAGGGCAAGCACGCGCGATGCCTCCACCAAGGCTCCAGGGCCGCAGTCGCGTTCGCTGGAGAGGGGACAATTGGTCATGGACCAGGAGCGGCATACCTGTACCTGGAAGGGCGAACCCGTGACGCTGACCGTGACGGAATTCCTGATCCTCCATTCGCTTGCGCAGCGGCCTGGCGTCGTCAAGAGTCGCGACGCGCTGATGGATTCTGCCTATGACGAACAGGTCTATGTCGACGATCGGACCATCGACAGCCACATCAAGCGGTTGCGCAAGAAGTTCAAGCTGGTGGACGACAGCTTCGACATGATCGAGACGCTTTACGGCGTCGGCTACCGTTTTCGCGAGGTTTGAGGCAGAAGTTGCAGGATCGGACCTGCGGCAGTATGCCGGAGGAAGCGGATCGGCGATTTCCATCCGGTACGCGCTGTTCTAAAATTGCGCCATGGCGGCAGAAGCAGACAAGATAATCCTGCCCGATTCCCAGGCGAACAAGCGGCAGGGGATAATGCGGCGCTTCCTGCGGGCGCTGCGCCGGCTTCTCGAGCACCACGTGTTCTCGAGCCTGACGCGCCGTATCCTTTTCCTCAACATGGCCGCGCTCGGCGTTCTGGTCGTCGGCATTCTCTATCTCAACCAGTTCCGCGACGGGCTGATCGACGCCCGTGTGGAAAGCCTGATGACGCAGGGCGAGATCATCGCCGGCGCCATCGCATCCTCGGCGACGGTTGAAACCGACTCGATCCATATCGATCCGGAAAAGCTGCTCGAACTACAGGCCGGCCAGAGCACGGCGCCGGGATCGGACCAACTCGACAATCTCGATTTCCCGATCAATCCGGAACTGGTGGCGCCGCTTCTGCGGCGATTGATTTCGCCGACCAAGACCCGCGCCCGCATCTACGACCGCGACGCCAATCTGCTGCTCGATTCTCGGCATCTTTATTCACGCGGCCAAATCCTGCGTTACGATTTGCCTCCTATCGAAGAGGAAAAGCCCAGCCTTCTGGAGCGGCTGGAACGGGCGGTCATCGCATTCATCCGGCGCACGGATCTGCCGGTCTATAAGGAACAGCCAGGCGGAAACGGCTCATCCTACCCCGAGGTGATGACGGCGCTCACCGGCAGCCCGGCCACAGTGGTGCGGGTGAGCGACCAGGGCGAACTCGTCGTCTCCGTCGCCGTTCCCATCCAGCGCTTCCGTGCCGTGCTCGGCGTTCTCCAGCTTTCGACACAGGGCGGCGACATCGACAAGATCGTGACCGCCGAACGCATGGCGATCGTCAGGTTGTTCGGCGTGCTGGCGCTGGTCACGGCGATTCTCTCCATGCTGCTCGCCTCGACCATCGCACGGCCGCTCCGGCGTCTTTCCGCCGCCGCCATCCGCGTCAGGAGGGGGACCAAAAGTAGGCAGCAAATCCCCGATTTTTCCAATCGGCAGGACGAAATCGGCGATCTCTCGGTCGCCATACGCGACATGACCAACGCGCTTTATGCCCGCATCGAAGCCATCGAAAGCTTCGCGGCGGATGTTTCGCACGAATTGAAAAATCCGCTTACGTCGCTCAGGAGCGCGGTCGAAACCCTGCCGATCGCGAAGACGGAGGAATCGCGCAAACGCCTGCTGGATGTCATCCAGCATGACGTGCGGCGGCTCGACCGGCTGATCACGGACATTTCGGACGCTTCGCGGCTCGACGCGGAACTGGCGCGGGACTATGCGAACCGTATCGATCTTCAGAAACTTGCCGCCGACCTCGTGGCCGTCTCAAAGGAAGCGGGAAAAGGCAAGAAGCATGTCCAGATTGACTTCCACCCCGCCAAGCTTCCGCATGGAGTTAAGGGATATTTCGTTCAAGGACACGATCTCAGATTGGGGCAGGTGCTGACCAATCTTATCGAAAACGCGCGCTCCTTCGTGCCGGACGAAGGCGGCCGGATCCTCGTAACGCTGTCGCGCGCCGGCAAATACACTATCCTGACGGTTGAGGATAATGGCCCCGGCATCAAAGCCGAGCGCATAGACCGCATCTTCGAGCGCTTTTATACCGACCGCCCGTCCAGTGAAGCATTTGGCCAGAATTCCGGCCTCGGCCTCTCGATCAGCCGGCAGATCATCGAGGCGCATGGCGGCACGCTCAACGCGGAAAATATCATGGGCACGAAACCGGGCGACATACGCGGTGCGCGTTTTGTAGTCACTTTGCCTGCCGAGGAATGATCCTGGTCGAGCCACTTTCCGATCGCAGGCAGAACCACCATGCGAGCGTGGTGATCGCGGCGGATCGAGGCATAATGCTGCGCGGCCCGTCCGGGGCCGGCAAATCGGCGCTGGCGCTGGCGCTTCTAGACTGGTGCAAGGCGTCAAACCGCTTCGGCCGCCTCGTTTCGGACGACCAGATCCTGCTCAGCCGGTTGGGCGAGCGGATAGTGGCCCAGGCCCCGTCCGCCATAGCGGGATTGATGGAATTGCGCGGGTTCGGTCCGGCAAAAATTACCTTCGAAAGCCGAACCATCCTCGATCTCGTCGTCGATCTCGTGGATGCCCAAGCTCCGCGCTTTCAACCGGATGAAATGATTTCGCTCCTCGACATCGACTTGCCCTATCTTGCGATCGACCCGGCCATAAGGCCGCCGCTTGCCGTTTACGCGATAATCGCCCGCCTTGACGAAAATACATGTCGAACGTTCGCGACAAGGGAGTGACGGTGCGTCAAATTGAACAAAAAAAGGCCGGATTTGGGCTTGTCAACGGGAAGAGCATCGACAAGATAGCGCACTTGCCGTTCCGTCCAGCGGGTCGCGGCCAAAATTGTAGCACCCGCAGTCGGGGCCAGTCGGGAGCCGTCGCTGAATGATCGGACTCGTGCTTGTGACGCACGGTCGCTTGGCCGAAGAATTCCGTAACGCCGTCGAACACGTCGTCGGACAGCAGCAGAATTTCGAAACGGTTTCCATCGGCGCGGACGACGACATGGAACAGCGCCGCCGCGACATCGTCGAAGCGGTAAAACGATCCGACACCGGAGCCGGCGTGATCGTGCTGACCGATATGTTCGGCGGCACGCCGTCCAATCTCGCCATATCGGTGATGAAATCGGGGCAGGTCGAAGTGATCGCCGGGATGAATTTGCCGATGCTGATCAAGCTCTCCAGCGTCCGCGTCAATGACGACATGCCTTCCGCATTGGAGGAGGCCCAGGCGGCCGGGCGGAAATATATCAACGTCGCGAGCAAGTTCCTCAACGGCAAATGACAGAACTCGTCAATCCGCAAACCGGGATCGTGATGCGGGAGTTCCCCATCGTCAACCAGAGGGGACTGCATGCGCGCGCCTCGGCCAAATTCGTCCAGGTGGTTGGAGCCTATGACGCGACGGTCGAGGTCGAAAAGGACGGCGTTACCGTCGGCGGGACCTCGATCATGGGGCTGATGATGCTGGCCGCCAGCCCCGGATGCTGCATCAGCGTCAAGGCCTCGGGACCGCAGGCGCAAGAAGTCATGCACGCGCTGGAGGAACTTATTTCTTCCCGCTTCGGTGAAGAAAGCTGAGATCGAGCCGGAACGCCGTTATCCACCCTTACGGATATGCTCGATATAGAGAGATAAAGATTTCTTTATATCTATTGTCGCGTTGGCGCCGATCTGATAGGAGCGGCGTATGATTGCGGCTATCGGACGAGGCCGCCTGCCCGGACAATTTGGAGAAAGAGAATGGCGAATTCCAACGATTATGCCGTCAAGGATATAGGCCTCGCGGACTGGGGCCGGAAGGAAATCGAAATCGCCGAGACGGAAATGCCGGGCCTGATGGCCTGCCGCGAGGAATTCGGCGGCGCCAAGCCGCTCAAGGGCGCCCGGATTTCGGGATCCCTGCACATGACGATCCAGACGGCGGTGCTGATCGAGACACTGAAGGCGGTCGGCGCCGACGTCCGCTGGGCCTCCTGCAACATCTTCTCCACCCAGGATCACGCGGCGGCGGCAATCGCCGCGACCGGAACGCCCGTCTTCGCGGTCAAGGGCGAAAACCTCGAGGATTACT
>Ga0164242_10002991_pt1 | contig 19371 bp, 22 predicted proteins | sample OricomgcompostMG_FD_108783 | JGI IMG/M metagenome (GOLD analysis project Ga0164242, IMG submission 108783) | Miracle-Growth compost microbial communities from Emeryville, California, USA - Original compost - Miracle growth compost (MG) ... | reverse complement strand
TCGGCGGCGAAACCTCCGCCGCCGCCTTCGAGCCGGACGAGATCGAGGCGATCGAGAATCACCGCTTCGCGCCGCTCGATCATCTCTACTGGCGGGACGGCGCGCCCGATATGGGCTCCGTCGATCGCCTGATCGCCGCGCTCGAACGGCGGCCGGAGCGGCCGGGCCTGCGCGCCGCCCCCGAGGCGATCGACCTCAAGGTGCTCAAGCGGCTGGCGGGCGACGATTTCATCCGCGCGCGCGCCAAGGGGGCCGGCATGGTCGCGCGGCTGTGGGAGGCGTGCGGCCTTCCGGATTTCCGCAGGACCGGGGCCGAGCAGCATGCGCGGCTGGTGGGGCGCATCTTCCATTCGCTGAGCGAGGGCAAGGGCCATATCCCCGTCCCCTGGTTCGCGGACGAGGTGGCGCGGCTCGACAATGTGCAGGGCGATGTCGAGACGATCGCCGACCGCATCGCCTCGGCGCGCACCTGGGCCTATATCGCGCAACGCGCCGACTGGCTGGCCGAGCCCGCCAAGTGGCGGCAGCGCACGGTGGAGATCGAGGAGCGCCTCTCCGACGCTCTCCACGAACGGCTGACCCAGCGCTTCGTCGACCGGCGCACCTCGGTGCTGCTGCGCGATCTCGATAAGCGCGGGGCCGACATGCTGCCCGTCACCATCGGCGAGGACGGCGAGGTCAGCGTCGCCGATGAACCGATCGGGCATCTGACCGGCTTCCGCTTCGTCGCCGACGCCGCCGCGCGTCACGCCGACATGAAGCGGCTGATGGCGGCGGCCGAGCGCCGGCTGGGAGACGAGCTGGCGCGCCGCGCCCGCGCGCTCGCGGACGATCCGCAAGAGGCGTTCACGCTCGCCACCGATGTCGGCCGCCCGGTCGCGATCTTCTGGCGCGGCGACGTGGTGGCGCGGCTGGCGAAGGGGCGCACGCTCACCGAGCCGCGGCTCACTCTCCACCGCGCGCTCGATCCGCTCTCGCCCGACGACCGCGCGGCGGTGCTGACGCGGCTGGAGAGCTGGCTCGCGGCCGGCGTCGCCCGCCATCTCGCCCCGCTGGCGGCGATCGGCGCGGCCGCGCGCGATCGCGCGACCGATCCGGCGCTGCGGGCATTGCTCGCTCCCTTGGCGGATGCGGGCGGCGCGATCGCGCGCGAGACGGTTTCCGCCGCGCTTCCCGCCTTGAGCCGCGAGCAGCGCAAGGTGGCGAGCAAGCTCGGGGTCAGGATCGGCACGCTCGATCTGTTCGTGCCCGCGCTGCTCAAGCCCGAGCCGCTGCGCTGGCGTCTCGCGCTCGCCGCGGCGCGGGCGGGGCTCGACATGCCGCCGACGCCGCCGCCCGGCGCGGCGATGCTCGATCGGCCCGACCCTCTGCTGCGCGCGGCGGCCGCACGCGCCGGTTTCCGCGATCTCGGCGAACAGATGCTGCGCGTCGATCTGGTCGAGCGGCTGGCGCGGCACGCCCATGACGCGCGCGAGGGCCGCCGTCCGTTCGTGCCCGATCCCTCGCTCTCCACCTCGCTCGGCCTCAGGCCGCCGGCGGTGGCGCGGCTGATGCGCGCGCTGGGCTTTGCGCGGCGCGAGGGCGAGGAGGGCAAGGTCGCCTGGCTGTGGCGCGGCCGCCGCCCGGCCCGGCCCGAAGCGGCGCGCGCCCGGCCGGGCAGCGCCTTCGCGCCGCTCGCATCGCTTCTCAAGCAAGAGGGACTGCATGGCTGAAGGCTCGATCCGCCTCGATCGCTTCCTCTGGTTCGCGCGCTTCGCCAAGACGCGCGGCATCGCGCAGAAGCTGGTGGATTCGGGCCATGTGCGGGTGGACGGCAAGCCGGTGTCGAAAGCCTCCCAGCCGGTGCGGATCGGCTCTGTTGTGGGCCTGCCGCTCGGCGATCGGGTGCGGATTGTGCGGGTGGAGGCGCTGCCCGCCCGGCGCGGGCCCGCCCCCGAGGCGCGCGCCTGCTACACCGATCTTGTCGGCGACGGACTCGCGGCCCATTGACGGCGCGCCGCTCCCGCGACTAGCAGGGGCCGCGTTTGAGCATTCGAGGCAGAGAAACCGAGCCATGACCTACGTCGTCACCGACGCCTGCATCCGCTGCAAATATATGGATTGCGTGGAGGTCTGCCCCGTGGACTGTTTCTACGAGGGCGAGAATATGCTCGTCATCAACCCCAACGAGTGCATCGATTGCGGCGTGTGCGAGCCCGAATGCCCGGCCGAGGCGATCCTGCCGGACACCGAGGGCGGGCTGGAGCAGTGGCAGGAGCTGAACGCCACCTTCTCCGCTCAGTGGCCCAACATCACCCGCAAGCGCGAGCAGCCGGCCGACGCCGACGAGCATAAGGGCGAAGAGGGCAAGTACGACAAATATTTCTCGCCCGAGCCCGGCCAGGGGGACTGAGTTCCCTCGCCTGCGGCGAATCGCCTGACCGGCGCTACCAATTGCCGAACATCTGTGCTATAAGCTGTTCCCGCAGGGGGGCGGCTCGTGATCGCGCGCGATTGCGGATCAGCCCCCATATTTCTTGATGTGGGCGGCCGATGCCGATCGCCCGCGGCCGTGCGGTGGGGACACGGGCGTGCGCGAGGGGCAGCGGCCCGGTATTTCCGGAAAGGTGAACAATGGCTGCAAAGGCGTTGAGTTTCGACGTCGGCGACTATGTCGTCTATCCCAAGCACGGCGTCGGCCGCGTGGTCGAGCTGCAAAGCCAGGAGATCGCGGGGGCCAAGCTCGAGCTTTACGTGCTGCGCTTCGAGAAGGAGCGGATGACGCTGCGCGTTCCCACCAACAAGGCCGAGTCGGTCGGCATGCGCAAGCTCTCCTCCTCGGTGACACTGAAGGAGGCGCTCGACACGCTGAAGGGCAAGCCCAAGGTCAAGCGCACCATGTGGTCCCGCCGCGCGCAGGAATATGAAGCGAAGATCAACTCGGGCGATCTCGTGTCGATCGCCGAGGTGGTGCGCGATCTGTTCCGCGCCGAGGATCAGCCCGAGCAGAGCTATTCGGAGCGCCAGATTTTCGAGGCGGCGACCAGCCGTCTCGCCCGCGAGCTCGCCGCGATGGAGCAGACCGACGAGCCCAAGGCGCAGGTCAAGATCCTCGATATCCTGCGCGAACACGCCGGCCTTTACGCGAAGTAAGGCGGCTTCCGGCGCGAACAGGAAAGGGCGGCTCCGGCCGCCCTTTTCTTTTCTTCCTGCCGCTCCTCTTCGAAACCACCATCACCCCGCCGGCGTCGGCAGCGGCTCGCCCTTGAAGAAGGCGGCGAGGTTCGCCAGCAGCATCGCCGCCATCCGCTGCACCGCCTGATCGGTCGCGCCTGCCGTGTGCGGGGTCAGCACCGTGTTGGGCACGTCCGCCCAGCGCTCCGCCGGGGTGGGCTCCTGCTCATAAACGTCGAGCGCCGCCGCGCCCAACCGCCCCTCCTCCAGCGCCGCGATCAGCGCCTCCTCATCCACCACTTGCCCGCGCGCGACGTTGACGAGCATCCCGTCCGGCCCCAGCGCCTCGATCACCGCGCGGTCGATCATATGGACATTGCCGCCGTGCGCGCGCGCTGCGATCACCAATATGTCGCTGTCGCGGGCGAGCTGGATCAGGCTTTCCGCGCGCGGCCAGCGCGCTTCCGGCTTGGGGTTCGGCCCCCACCAGGCCACTGCCATCCGCATCGCCTCCGCGCGCCGCGCCACCGCCTCGCCGATGCTGCCCAGCCCGACGATGCCCATTCTCGCCCCCGTCAGCGATCGGGTCAGCGTCTTCTCGCGCGCATGCCAGCCGCCCGCGCGCAGCAGCCGGTCGCCCGAGACGATCGCGCGCCGCTGGCCGATGATCATGCCGATCGCATGATCCGCCACATCCTCGTCATTGGCATCATGCGCATGGCCGACCAGGATGCCCCGCTCGCGCGCCCAGCCCACGTCGATGCCGTCATAGCCCACCGTGAAGCAGGCGATCAGCCCCAGCTTCGGCATTCGTTCGATCAGCTCCGGCGGGATTGCGAACTCGCCCGCCGCCACCATCGCCCGCGCCTCCCCGATGCGGGGCTGGTCTTTCTCCTCCCACAGCGCCAGCGGCTCGTACCATTGCGCCAGCAGTGGGATCAGCCGCCCGAGATGTGGCTGGGCGACAAGGATGACGGGGCGATCGGTCATATTTCCTTTACTCCGTTCGCCCTGAGGAGGGGCTGAGCCTGTCGAAGCCCCGTCTCGAAGGGCCTTCGAGGCGCCATTTCGACAAACCTGTCCTGAGCTTGTCGAAGGGCTCAATGGCTCCTCAGGGCGAACGGGAAATCCTTAAACCTTTAGCTTCCGGATTCCACAATCTCACCCCTGCCCCTTCGCCTTGCCCCATTCGCGCACCACCGTGTAGCCCAGATAGCCCGTGCCGAAGAGGGCGTAGAGCGGCTCGGGGATGGCGCCCAGATAGGCCGCGATCGCCCGCGTCATCGCGTCTGCCGCCTCCGGCCGGAATGCCGCCACCGCGCCCATCGGCAAGGCGCCGAGCAGCAGCGCGTACATGACATAGAGGAAGGCTGGCCGCGCCCGGCGGGTGAAGGGATCGTCCGCATCGGCCTGCGTTCCGGCGCGAGGGGAGGGGGCGCGCATCTCAGCCGATCCGGTTGGCGAGCCAGCCGTAGAGGAACGCCTCGTCCGCCGGCCTTTTCTCGGCCAGCGCCAGATAGCGCTCGCCCTGTATCGCATCGAGCGCCTTCACCAGCACCGTTTCGCCCGCCGCCCCGCGCACTCGCAGGAAGGCTCTGAGGGCCGCGATCACCCTATCGTCGATCGCGCCGGATGCGGGAATGTCGGCATAGTCGCTCGCTCCCCGATTGAGCGCGTTGAGCGCGCGGCGCAGGAAGCCCGCAGCGGTCGCCGGGCCCATGTTCACGCCGGTGTCGAACAGCTCGGCCGCTATCTCCGGCGCGATCGCTTCCACCCGGTCGAGCCCCGGCCGGGTCCAGTAATCGGCGTGGTAGATCGCCCGCGCGGTCGCGATCGGCAGCGCCGCCATCCGTCCCGTATAGCCGTGCGCCCGTGCCACCTTCTCGGTGACGCCGTAGCGCGTCGGCCCGCCGCGATCGGCGGGCAACGCCGCATAGCCGCCTTCGCGCGCGATCAGCTCGTCGATCAGTTCGCTGGGGTCCATCGCCGAATCGCTCCTTGCTGCCGGAGCCGAATCACATAACCAGAATGGTTCGTGTAGGAAAATGGTTTTTTCCTTCCTGTGCCTTTCCGCTAAGCATCCGGCATGGAACGGAACGATTCGCTCAGCCCCGCCCAGCTCGCCGCCTATCTGGACCGGATCGGCCTCGCCGCCGCGCCCGCCGCCGACGCCGAAGGGCTGGCGCGGGTCCACCGGGCGCATCGCCGCGCCATCCCGTTCGAGAATCTGGATATTCCGCTCGGCCGCGGCGTCAGCCTTGATCCCGATCGCCTGTTCGCCAAGCTCGTCCTCGCCCGGCGCGGCGGCTATTGCTTCGAGCAGAACGGCCTGTTCCTGCGCGCGCTCCGGGCGCTGGGCTTCACCGCGCGCCCGCTGCTCGGCCGCGTCTGGATGGGCGGCGGGGGCGAAGTGCCGCCGCGCACCCACACGCTCAACCTCGTCAGCCTGGCGGATGGCGCGTGGATCGCCGACGCCGGCTTCGGCGGCAGCGACGCCCCGCCGATGCGCCTTGCCGAGCAGGAGGTCGCGACCCCCGACGGCGTCCGCCACCGCCTCGCCCGCGACGCCGAGCACGGCTGGATGCTGACCCGCGACCGCGAGCCGCAATACAGCTTCACCGAAGACCGGGTCTGGCCCTCCGATCTCGCCATGTCCAACCACTGGACCTCCACCGTGCCGGGCGGCCGCTTCGTCACGATGCGGATCGCCAGCATCCTCGCGCCCGACGGGCTGGTCGCGCTCACCGGGACGCGCCTCTCGACGCCGCAAAGGGTGGTCGAGATCGCCGATCCGGCGGAATACCGCCAAACGCTCGCCGCCCGCTTCGGAATCGCGCTCGGGGAAGCCGAGGTCGAAGCCTTGGGCCTGTTCGACGAACCCAGGCGGTAACGCCCCCGGAACCTTTCGGAATACAGCGCATTTCCAAATTCATAGCGTAACCGTCCCAACGTCTGCGCAGGAAACAGGGGAGCTCGGGCATGGACATTGCCGCGGCCAGCGTCATGCGCTCCGCCCCGGCCTCCGCGCCATGATCGGCTGCCCCGATTGCGGCGCGCTGGAGCGGATTCCCCCGCTCGCGCACCGCATGAAGGCGCTCTGCCGGATCTGCGGCGCGCCGCTGGAACGCAGGGCCGGGCGCAGCATCACGGCCGCCGCCGCGCTCTCGCTCACCACCCTCGTCCTGCTGCTCCCCGCCACCTTCGCCCCGCTGCTGGGCGTGCGGATGCTCGGCGTGGTGCGCTCGTCCGAGCTGACCTCGGGGATCGGCGCGCTCTGGCACAACGGCTGGGTGGTGATGGCGCTGCTGCTCGGCGCGTTCGGCATCGTCTTTCCGCTGATCCGCTTCACCGGCCTTACCCTGGCCCTCGGAACCCTGCTCTGGTCCGATCGCCGCCCCGCCTGGCTCGGGCCGCTGTTCCGCTGGATGATGCGGCTCGATCCCTGGGCGATGACGGACGTGTTCCTGATCGGCTTCTTCATCGGCTACACCCGCGTCTCCCAGCATCTCACCGCGATCATCGGCTGGGGCGGCTGGTGCTTCATCCTCGCCGCCTTCACCACCATGCTGACCCGCGCCGCGCTCGACCGGCGCACCGTCTGGCGCGCGATCGCGCCCGAGCGGGACATTCCGCCCGGCGTGCCCGTCATCTCCTGCACCGTCTGCGACCTGGCGCTCCCCGCCGACCATGAAGGCGGGCATTGCCCCCGCTGCGGCAACGCCCTCCGCGCACGGAGGCCGGACGCGATGATCCGCGCCGGCGCGCTCAGCCTCGCCGCGCTGGTCCTCTACGTTCCCGCCAATCTTTATCCGATGACCGTCTCCAGCCGCTTCGGCCAGCCCACCTCGCACCGGATCATCGACGGCGTGCGCGAGCTGTTCCAGGTCGGGCTGTGGCCGTTCGGCATCCTGATCTTCTGCACCAGCATCGCCATTCCGCTGCTCAAGCTTCTCGGCATGGGCTGGTTCATGCTCTCGGTCCGACGCGGCTCAGATCGCCACCTGCAGGCCAAGACATTGCTCTACCGGCGGATCGACGAGCTCGGCCGCTGGTCCAATGTCGACGTGTTCACCATCGCCATCTTTGTGCCGCTGATCCGCTTCGACGGACTCGCCCATGCCGACGCCGCGATCGGTGCGCCCTGCTTCGCGCTGGTCGTCACGCTCACCATGCTGGCGTCGCACGCCTTCGATCCCCGGCTGATGTGGGATGCGGCCAACAGGGAGAGGGCATGACCGACGCCGACGACGAGCCCCGCCGCACCGAGGCGCGCACCGAGCGGAGCCGCTGGCCCGGCTGGATCTGGGCCGTCCCCATCGCGGCCGCCGCGATCGTGCTGTGGCTGGCGATCAGCGCCATCGCCTCCAACGGCGAGACGGTCACCGTCAGTTTCGATTCCGCCCACGGCCTGAAAGGCGGCGACAGCGAGGTGCTGATGCGCGGCGTGACCGTGGGCAAGGTCTCGGACGTGGAGCTGTCCAAGGACGGCGGCCATGTCGTCGCCAAACTCTCGCTCGATCACGACGTGGACAAATATCTGCGCACCGGCACCCGCTTCTGGCTGCTCGGCGCGACACCTAGCCTCTCCGACCCCGCCTCGCTGCGCGGCATCATCGCCGGGCCGCAGATCGTCATGGAGCCGGGGCCGGGCAAGCCGACGCGGGAGTTCCAAGGGCTGGACCAGCCGCCCGCGCCCGGCGCGCAGGGGCTTGAGGTCCGCTATGTCATCCACCTCAAGGGCGCGGTCGGCGAGCTGGACAAGGGCGCGCCGGTGCTGCTGCGCGGCTTCCGGGTCGGCAGCGTGGCCGATACCGCCCTCCGCTACGATGCGGGCGCCGATGCGCTCGATACGCCGGTCACGATCGCGCTGGAGCCCGCCCGCTTTGGCCTCGCCGGGCAAAAGGGCGGACGCCAGGCGATGGACGCGATGCTGGACCACCTGATCGCGCAGGGCCTGCGCGCCCGGCTGACCCAGGATCCGCCCGTAATCGGTCAGAGCGAGATCGAGCTCGCCTTCCTGCCCGGCGCGCCCAAGGCCGCGCTCGGCGAGAATGGCGGGCCCGCGGTCATCCCCGCCGCCCCTTCCGCCGATATCGCCTCGATTGCCGAGCGGGCGGACACGGTGATGAGCCGGATCGAGGCGCTGCCGATCGAGCAGATCGGCGCGCACGCCCGCCACGCCGCCGCGCGGGTGGACGCGCTCGCCTCCTCGCCCGCGCTCGCCGCCAGCATCCGCCACCTCGATTCGACCCTCGATGAGGTGGATCGCACCGTTCACCAAGTCGCCCCGCAGGTGACGCCGCTGGTCGCCAGGCTGCGCCAAGCCGCCGATCAGGCGGACCAGGCCGCCGTCGCCGCGCGCCGCACCGTCGCCGGCGACCCCACCCGGCAGGACGCCGATCTGCCCAGCGCGTTGCACGAGCTCAGCGGCGCCGCGCGCTCGATCCGCGTGCTCGCCGATTATCTCGAGCGGCACCCCGAGGCGCTGATCAAGGGCAAGGGGAAGGACAAGAAATGAAACGCTGGTTCCCGCTCGCCGGTCTGGCCCTGCTCGCGGGCTGCGGCCACAGCCCGCCGACGCATTTCTTCACCCTCGATCCCGCGCCGCCCAAGGCGCCCGCCGCATCGCGGCTCGCCCATCCCGTCCGCCTCGGCGCGGTCCACATCCCGCCCGCGCTCGACCGGCCCGAGCTCGTCACCAAGCCGTCCGCCAACCGCCTTTCGATCGACGAGCAGAACCAGTGGGCCGCGCCCTTGGGAGACATGATCCGCCGCACGCTCGCCCAGGATCTGCTGGCGCGCCTTCCCTCCGGCTCCTTCCTCGCGCCCGACGCGCCGCGCGGCGGCGGGGCCGAGGTGCTGACCGTCGACATCCTCGCGCTGGACGCCGCGCCCGGCGGGCAGGTCCACGCAGACATCGCCTGGTCGCTCCTCGCGCCCGACGGCAAGCCCCGCCTCACCCGCCAGGCCCGCCTCGACGCCCCCGGCGGCTCCGAACCCGGCGCCCAGGCGGCGGCAATCAGCACTATTCTCGGCCACCTCGCCGACGACATCGCCGCCGCACTCGGCGGTTCCTGATCGCGTCAGGCGGGAACGGGGGCGCCCGAGCCGATGCGGTCGATGCCGAAGATCAGCACATTGGTGGTGAGCGCGCGGGCCGTGTGGTCGTCGCCGGACTCGATCGCTTCGACGACCAGCTTCCAGATGGAGGCCGCGCGCGTGCAGCGATCGCGTGCGGAAGGGTGGTCCGCAATCAGCGCTCTTTGCGCAGCTACCGCGGCCCAGCCCCGGAAAAGAGAAAGGGCGCTTTCCGGCACGGCTAATTCGTTTTCCGGTGGAGCGATCGGCGGGTGCGGTGCGCAGTCGCGTAGGGACGGTTGGGATAGCCCAGCTCCCCCAGCAGCGCGCCGTAGCGCCGGGCGAGCTCGGCATGAGCCATGCGCGAGGCAGTGCAGGCGGCATTGCCGGCGTTGATCAGCGAAACCTGCTCGCGATCGAGGAGATAGTTGATGTCCATCGTTATTCCTTTCCTTTGGCATCGCGCGGCGCCGGGCCCGCATCCCGGCCGCGCGACTTCGCCGCTATCCCCCAGAGGCCGCCCGGGGGCTTGACCATCTCCCTGCCGCAGATCACGCAATGGCTAACGAACCGGCCATCATCCCAATGGCTCGTCCTCAGATTGGCGGCGTGTCGCCCGAGCAGCGCGTGCAGCATCATGGCGCGGGCGAGCTTGCAAGATCCCCGCTGAAGCAGGTCGTTGTCGTTGCGGACATCGCGATCTCCCTCGGTCAAGCGGGAGCGCAGGTCTCTCAGGCGCCGGATGCTCGTTACGATTCGCCGACGATGGGAATGTCTTACTCTCTCCGGCCCCGGAAAGCGATCTTATTCGCCGGACTTCACCCGCTCATCGCCTCCACCCCGCTCTCGACAGGCGGCGCAGTCAGGGCGCCGGCCGCCGCGCGCACCTGCCGTTGCTCGCGCCGCTCGGCCGCTTCCGCCTCGGCGCGCCACACCGAGGCGGCGCGCAACGCGATCGCCCGGACATTTCCCAGCGGCGTATCGGCGGCGATCCGATGATGGCGGGCTTCCTGGGCGCGGCACAGCGTGGACGACATGAGCATCGAATATCCTTTCGGGCGGACGGATCGGCGCGGCCGGCCGGCGCCGGTCGGCCGCCCGCGGTCACTTGGTCGCGATCTCGGCCGCCTCCGCCCCGAAATGCTCGCGCAGATGCGCCCGGGCGGCGGTCGCGGTTCGGAAGATGCCCTCCAGAGGCGTCGAGGATATGAGCGGGTAGCCTTGCGAGTTGAGCCGCGTGGTCCGAACGGTCACGCTGTAATGGCCCTCGGGCTCCCGGATCAGCAGATAGGGGCGGACGGCGGCCCTTGGCATAAGCTTCTCCTGCGATGGCCGATACGCGCGACCGTTGATCCTGTCCGGGCGGATGCCCATGCCGGCGAGTGCGTTTCGCCGTCCGGCCGCTTTTCCTCGCAAGGGTGGCGAAGGCCGCTGCTCATATGTGGGCCCGCCGGCGGCGAACGGCAAGCTTTTCCCCTATTTTCCTCGGGGCAGACATGCGATTCCGGCGCGGTGGCTTTTCGCGGCGTAATCATCTATAAGCATCGGCGCTGACGTCGCTTGCGACGGATATCGGGCCGATCACGGTCTCCCCATGTCCCTTTCTAGCCTCACCGAAGCCGGGATGCGCCGCGGTTGGCGCATGCCCGTCATACATGGGACAAAGGATACCCATATGATCACCGGAACCGTTAAGTTCTTCAATACCGACAAAGGCTATGGCTTTATCGCCCCCGAGGGCGGTGGCGATGACGCCTTCGTTCACATTTCGGCGGTCGAGCGCGCCGGCATGCGCACGCTCGACAAGGATCAGCGCATTTCCTACGAGCTGGAGACCGATCGCCGCGGTAAGACCTCGGCCGTCAACCTCCAGTCGGCCTGACGCGAAAGGGGCGCGGGCGGCATCACATGCCGTCCGCGCCCCATTTTATTCGTTCTGGTCGGGGCGACAGGATTCGAACCTGCGACCCCCAGACCCCCAGTCTGATGCGCTACCAGGCTGCGCTACGCCCCGACCTAGGCGGCGGCACTTAAGCGGGCGCGGGGCGCTTGGCAAGCGGCGAAGGCGGCCCCTTGCGCTTGTCGTGGCGGGGGGAGCGTGGTAGGCGCGCGCCTTCACAGATAGCGCGCCCTTCGTCGGCATGCGCCCCAGCCAGGCTTTACGATCCGATGTTCTCTTCTCCCGCTTTCGCCCAGTCCACGAACGGCGCGGCCGCCGCCTCGGGCGGGTTCGCCGCCTATTCGGGCTTCATCCCGATCGTGCTGATGGTGGTGATCTTCTATTTCCTGCTGATCCGCCCGCAGCAGACGCGCATGAAGCAGCACAAGGCGATGATCGAGGCGGTGAAGAAGGGCGATATCGTCGTCACCGGCGGCGGCAAGATCGGCCGCGTCACCAAGGTGGACGGCGAGGAGGTGGAGGTGGAGATCGCCCCCAATGTCCGCGTCCGCGTGGTCAAGAGCACGCTCTCCGAGGTGCGCGGCCCCAACAAGCCCGCGAACGACTGAGAGGGGCGAGGGGGACATGCTCGATTTCCCGCGCTGGAAAATCGCTTCCATTATCGGCGTGCTGCTGATCGGCATCCTGCTCGCGGTGCCGAGCTTGATGCCGGAATCGACCGCGAAGCAGATCGGCCTCGGCGGCATGCCGCGCATCAATATGGGCCTCGATCTCGCCGGCGGCTCGCAGATACTGCTCGAAGCCGATACCGCCGACGTCGCCAAGACGCGCGTCTCCAACATGGTCGACAAGGTGCGCGACGTGATGCGGGATTCGACGCCCGCGATCGCGATCGGCGACATCTCGACGGCCAACGGCGCGCTCTCCTTCTTCGTGCGCGATCCCACCAGGGTGGATGCGGCGGTCGAGCAGATCCGCACATTGACCAGCCCGGTCGGCTCCACCGGCACGCGCGACTGGGATGTGCAGGTGGTCGATTCCACCCGCATCGTGATGACGCCGACCAAGGGCGGCATCAGCCAGTTCGTCGACAATGCGATGGAAGGCGCGACCGACATCGTCCGCAAGCGCATCGACGCGCTCGGCACCAAGGAGCCGACGATCATCCGGCAGGGCACGGACCGCATCCTCGTCCAGGTGCCCGGCCTCGCCGATCCGCAGCAGTTGAAGGCGCTGATCGGCAAGACCGCCAAGCTCGAGTTCAAGCTGGTCGACGTCTCCGCCGATCCCGCCAAGGTGGCCGCGGGGCAGGCCCCGATCGGCGATCAGATCCTCCGCTATGCGCCCGGCCAGCCGCAGGCGGGCACGCCCGTCGCCGTCCACCGCCGCGCGATCATCACCGGCACCGATCTCGCGTCCGCCAAGCAGGATTATGACCAGAACGGCCAGGCGGTGGTGAACATCTCATTCAAGTCGCAGGGCGCGCGCAGCTTCGCGCAGGTGACGCAGCAAAATGTCGGCAAGCCGTTCGCGATCATCCTAGATAATCAGGTGCTCTCCGCGCCCCGCATCGACGAGCCGATCCTCGGCGGCACCGCCTCCATCTCGGGCAGCTTCACCCCGCAATCGGCGCAGGATCTGGCGATCGCGTTGCAATCGGGCGCGCTGCCGATCGCGCTGAAAACGGTCGAGGAGCGCACCGTCGGCCCCGGACTCGGCCAGGATTCGATCCACGCCGGCATCATCGCCTCGGCGATCGCGGTGGCGCTGGTCGTGGCGTTCATGTTCCTGACCTACGGCCGTTTCGGCGTCTATGCGAACATGGCCGTCATCATCAACGTGTTCGTCATCCTGGGCGCGATGGCGCTGCTGAACGCGACGCTGACATTGCCCGGCATCGCCGGCTTCGTGCTGACGATCGGCACCGCGGTAGACGCCAACGTGCTCATCAACGAACGCATCCGCGAGGAACGAAGGCGCGGGCGCGGCGTCGTCCAGTCGGTCGAATTGGGCTACAAGGAAGCCAGCCGCACCATCTTCGAGGCGAACGTCACCCATGCGATCGCCGCCGCGATCATGCTCGTGCTGGGTTCCGGCCCGATCAAGGGCTTCGCGGTGGTGCTGTTGCTCGGCATCGCCACCTCGGTGTTCACCGCCGTCACCTTCACCCGCATGATGGTCGCGCTGTGGCTTCGCCGCCATCGCCCGCAAGCCATTCATATCTGAGGCCGCGATCCGATGCGCCTGCTCAAGCTCGTTCCCGACAACACCAATATCGGCTTCGTCAAGCTGCGCCATTGGGCGTTCGGAATCACCCTGCTGCTTTCGATCGGCGCGCTGGTGCTGTGCGGCGTGCGCGGCCTCAATCTCGGCGTCGATTTCGTCGGCGGTCTTATGGTCGAGGCGCAGTTCCCCGGCAAGGCGCCGATGGACGATCTGCGTAACCGGATCGACGATCTCCATCTCGGCGAGGTCGCGCTCCAGCAGTTCGGCCAGGCCAGCACCGTGCAGATCCGCCTGCCGATGCCGCACTCGAACGACGAGGGCGCCACCAACGCGCTGGTTGGCAAGGTCGAGAAGACGATGCGCGCCGCCTATCCGGGCGTGCGCTTCAACCGGGTCGACACCGTTTCGGGTAAGGTTTCGGGCGAACTCATCCAGAAGGGCGTGCTCGCCGTCTTCCTCGCCATCTTCGGCATCGCGCTGTTCGGCATCTTCCGCTTCGAATGGCAGTTCGGCGTCGCCACCTTCGTCTCGATCCTGCACGACGTGCTGATGACGCTGGGCTTCTTCGCGCTGACGAGGCTCCAGTTCGACCTCAACATCGTCGCCGCGGTGCTCACCATCATCGGCTATTCGATCAACGACAAGATCGTGATCGATGACCGCATCCGCGAAAACTTACGCAAATACCGCCAGATGCCGTTGGGCGAGTTGATCGACCTCTCCGTCAACGAGACGCTGCCGCGCACGGTGATGACCTCGCTCACCATCATCCTGGCGCTGGCCTCGCTGCTGCTGTTCGGCGGGCATGTGCTGCGCGGCTTCACCGCGGCGATGATCCTGGGCGTGATCGTCGGCACCTATTCGTCGATCTACGTCTCCTCCTCGCTGCTGATCACGCTCGGCCTCGAAAAATCGCGCATCCGCCAGATGGCGGAGGCGAGCGAGAAGAAGAAAACCGGGCGCGAGCAGGCGGAGCGGATGGCGCCGCGCCCGTGACCGAGGCGCGCGCCTGATGCCGCGCTTCTCGCCCGATCCGGTGGCCTCGGGCCCGGCGATCCGGGCTTTCGTCGGCAATGGCTACCGCATCGACGAGGGGGTGTTTCCGGAGGGCGCGCTGCTTACGCCCGAGCGCGCCGAAACCTGGTCTCCGCCGCCGCTCGATGCGCTCGACCTCGCCGCGCTCGGCGATCTGTTCGATCGCGAGCCTATCCCTGAGTTCCTCCTGCTCGGCTCCGGCGCGACGCTCAGGCGGCCTCCCGCCGCTTTCGCCGCCGCGCTGGAGGCGCGGGGGATCGGCCTCGAAGTCATGGACAGCCGCGCCGCCGCCCGCGCCTGGGGCGTGCTCCGCGCCGAAGGCCGCGAGATCGTCGCCGCGCTATTGCCCCTGAACGGGTAAAAGCCCTCTCCCGCTTGCGGGAGAGGGTTGGGTGAGGGGCGAGCGAAGCGAGCGGTAACGCTGGAGAAGGCCTCCTCTGCTTAAGAGGAGAGGGCGATCAGATGCTCACGCAGCGCCGCGGCGTTCGCTTCCCAGGTGAACCGCTCCGCCGCCGCACGTACAGCCGTCGCGTCCGGCGGATTGCGCGCCAGCTCCGCCAGCGCCATCGCGATCGCCTCCGGCTCGGCCGCCACGATCCGCCCCGCCTCGGGCCGGTCGATCAGCTCGCGCGCGCCGCCGACATCGGCCGTCACCACCGGCGCTCCGCAGGCGAGCGATTCGACCCAGGCGTTGGCCAGCCCCTCCGAGGCAGATACCAACACCCCCGCGTCCGCCGCCGCGTCGATCGCCGCCAGCTCGTCCGGCGATCGGCTGCCGAGCAGCCGCACCCGGCCGCCCAGTCCTCGTGCGGCGATCAGCGCCTCCAATCGCGCCCGCTCCGGCCCTTCGCCCGCTATCCACAATTCGCCTTCGGGCAGAAGCGCCAGCGCCTCTATTGCGAGATGATGCCGCTTGCGCGGGATCAACGCGCCGACCGAGAAGAACAGCGGCCCCTCGATCCCCAGCGCCGCCTTGGCGGCCTCCCGATCCGGCGCGGGACGGAAACGATCGAGATCGACGCCGGTATAATGGACCCGGATGCGCTCTTCGGGCAAGCCGAGCGCCGTCATGTCGCGCTTCAGCGCCTCGCTCACCGCCAGCAGCCCGCCTGCCTCGCGCCCGGCGCGCAGGATTTGCTTTCGGCACAACGGCGAACGCCCCCAGTGATGAATATCCGCCCCGCGCGCCTTGATCGACACCGGCACGCCCAGCGCGTGGCCGAGCCGGACGGCGGCCGGTCCGTCCGGAAAGAAGAACTCGGCGTCGATCACGTCGAAGGCGAATCGCTCGCGAATCCGGCGCAGCAGCGGCAGGATGGCTCGCGCCATCAGCGCCGGATTGGCCGCGCCGAAGCCCGGCAGGGTCGGAAAGCGCGGCCGATGGACGGTCAGCCCGTTCCATTCCTCGTGCTCCGGCGGATCGAGCAGCGCCCGCCAGCGCGAATGGCGCTTGAGGGGGCCGGGCGGCAGCCCGACCAGCGCGACGACCTCCACCTCCACATCCGGCAGCGCCGCCAGCGCGCGCGTCTGCCGCTCGACGAAGAGGCCGAAGCGCGGCCGCGCCGAGTCGGGATAAAGGGTGGAGAGGGTCAGCACGCGTAGCATCGGCCGCCTTCATGCCACGCGCGGGTTAAGGGCGCATTCCCCATGCTCATTGCGTGCGCGACCAGCCGAGCGCGCGGGCGCTTCCCACGCGCGAGGGGAGCGGCTAAGAGCGGACCCCATGCCGCGTCCCACCCTCCGCCCGCTTGTCGCCGCCGTGCTGGCCGCGGCCATGCTCGCCCCGCTCGCCGGGTGCGCCCACGGCAACAAGAAGAAGCTCGACCAGCGCTACATCGCGCGCGATGTCGACACGCTCTACAATCTCGCGCGCGACCGGCTGGACAAGGGCCAGTACAGGCTTGCCGCCGCGCTGTTCGACGAGGTGGAGCGCCAGCATCCTTATTCGATCTGGGCGCGCCGCGCGCAGCTCATGGGCTCCTACAGCTATTATCTGGCGCGCGACTATACGAGTTCGATCAAGTCGGCCCAGCGCTTCCTCTCCGTGCATCCGGGCAACAAGGATGCGCCCTATGCCTATTATCTGATCGCGGTCGATTATTACGAGCAGATCAACGACGTGACGCGCGACCAGAGCGATACCCAGAGCGCGCTCAATGCGCTGGGCGAGCTGATCCGCCGCTATCCCGATACCAAATATGCCGCCGACGCGCGTCTCAAGCTCGATCTCGTCAACGATCACCTCGCCGGCAAGGAGATGGAGATCGGCCGCTTCTACGAACGGCGCGGCCAATGGCTGGCGGCGACGCTGCGCTTCCGGATCGTGATCGATAAATATCAGACCTCCACCCACACGCCCGAGGCGCTGGAGCGGCTCACCGAATCCTATCTTGCGCTCGGCGTTCCGATCGAGGCGGAGAAAGCAGCCGCCGTGCTCGGGGCCAATTACCCCGGCTCCAAATGGTATAAACGCGCGTATGATCTGATGCAGCGCCAGCAGGTCAAGGCGGCGCTCGCCAAGCCCGCCACGCCAGCGTGATTGTCCGGGGCGGCGCGTGAAGCGTTCGTGCCCCGTTCTCATCGGCGATGGATTGCCCTAGAAGCTTTCGGCGATGCTGACCCGCCTCGCCATCCGCGATGTCGTCCTGATCGAGGCGCTGGAGCTCGAGTTCGGCCCCGGTCTCGGCACGCTCACCGGCGAGACGGGCGCGGGCAAGTCGATCCTGCTCGATGCTCTCGGCCTCGCGCTCGGCGCGCGCGCGGACAGCGGCCTCGTTCGCCACGGGGCCGCCCAGGCTGTGGTGACGGCGAGCTTCGAGGCCGGCGACGATTCCGGCATCGCCGCGATCCTCACCGAGAACGGGCTTGAGGGCGAGCCCGGCGAACCGCTGATCGTGCGCCGCATCGTCAAGGCCGACGGCGGCAGTCGCGCCACCGTCAACGATCAGCCCGTCTCCGCCGCGCTGCTGCGCGAGTTGGGCGAGCGGCTGGTCGAGATCCACGGCCAGCATGACGATCGCGGCCTGCTCAACCCGAAGGGGCATCGCGCGCTGCTCGACGCCTTCGGCCGGATCGACACCGGGCCCACCAATGAGGCCTTCACCCGCTGGCGGGAAGCCGAGGCGGCGCTGGAGTCGGCACGCGCCGAACTGGAAGCGGCCGCGCGCGACCGGGAGTGGCTGGAGCATGCCGTCAGTGAGTTGCGCGTGCTAGGCCCCGAACCGGGCGAGGAGGAGGCGCTCGCCGCCGAGCGGGCGGCGATGCAGAAGGGCGCGCGGCTGGCCGACGATCTGACCGGCGTCACCGCCTTGCTCGAAGGGTCGGAGGGGGCACTCGCGGGGTTGCGGCAGGCGGCGCGGCGGCTCGACCGCATCGCCGCCGAGCATGAGGCGCTGACCCGCGCGCTCGCCGCGCTCGATCGCGCCGTGATCGAAGCGTCGGAGGCGGAGGATGCGCTTGCGGCGGCGGGCGAGGCGCTGGCCCATGATCCCGCCCGGCTCGATCGCATCGAGACGCGGCTGTTCGATCTGCGCGGCCTCGCCCGCAAGCACCGCGTCCAGCCCGACGATCTCGCCTCGCTGACCGAGGAACTGGCCGCCCGCCTCGCCCGGATCGAAGCGGGTGGCGAAGGACTGGCGGCGCTCAGCCGCGAGGCGACGGCGGCGCGCGAGGCTTACGAAGCGGCGGCCGATGCGCTCACCCAGGCGCGGCGGGAGGCGGCGGAGCGGCTGGATCGTGCGGTCGCGGCGGAGCTCAAGCCGCTCAAGCTGGATGCAGCCCGCTTCCGCACCGCGATCGAACCCGCGCCCGAGGCGCAATGGGGGCCGGAAGGCCGCGACCGGGTGGAATATCGGATCGCCACCAACCCCGGGGCGCCCTTCGCTCCGCTTGCGAAGATCGCATCGGGGGGCGAGCTTTCGCGCTTCATCCTCGCGCTCAAGGTGGCGCTGGCCGAAAGCCGGGCGGCGCGCACCATGATCTTCGACGAGATCGATCGAGGTGTCGGCGGCGCGGTGGCTTCCGCGATCGGCGAGCGGCTGGCGCGCCTGTCGGGCGGCGCGCAGGTGCTGGTGGTGACGCACAGCCCCCAGGTCGCCGCACGCGCCGACCGCCACCTCCTCATCGCCAAGGCCCATGACGGCCTCGTCACCCGCACCGGAGTTCGTGCGCTGGAGCAATCCGAGCGCCGCGAGGAAATCGCCCGGATGCTCTCAGGGGCCGAGGTGACGGACGAAGCGCGCGCGCAGGCGGCAAAACTGCTGGAGGCGGCGTGAAGACATGGATGTTCTCCTTTGATCCTCTATGAGCGCAGCCAAGCCGTCCATCAGGATCAAGAGGGGAGAGCTATGCGCATAATCGAGAAGGCCGGACTCGGGGTCGCTGAGTCGCTTGTCCGCTTCATCGAGGAAGAAGCCCTGCCCGGCACGGGTATCGAGCCGGAGGCTTTCTGGGCAGGCATGGCCGACATTTATGCTCGCTTCGCGCCCGAGAATGCGGCGTTGCTCACTAAGCGCGACGATCTGCAGGTACGGATCGACGTTTGGCACGAGGGGCGCGCGGGCAAGCCGATCGACGCCGCCGAATATCAGGCTTTCCTTCGCGAGATCGGCTATCTCGTCGAGGAGCCCGCGCCCTTCGCCGTCGATCCCGAGCATGTCGATGCGGAGGTGGCGCGCCTTGCCGGCCCCCAGCTCGTCGTGCCGGTGCTCAATGCGCGCTTCCTCCTCAACGCCGCCAATGCGCGCTGGGGGAGCCTCTATGACGCGCTTTACGGAACGGATGCGATCCCCGGCCCGCTGGCGGGGCCGGACTACGATCCAGCGCGCGGCGCGCGGGTGATTGCCTGGGGCCGCGCTTTCCTGGATTCCGCGATTCCGCTCGCCTCGGGCTCGTGGGCGGACTTCGCGGGCGGCGAGCCCGCGCTCGCCGATCCCGGCCAGCTCGTCGGACGGCGGGGCGCAAGCCTGCTGTTCCGCCAC
>Ga0164242_10002990_pt1 | contig 19373 bp, 11 predicted proteins | sample OricomgcompostMG_FD_108783 | JGI IMG/M metagenome (GOLD analysis project Ga0164242, IMG submission 108783) | Miracle-Growth compost microbial communities from Emeryville, California, USA - Original compost - Miracle growth compost (MG) ... | reverse complement strand
GACGTAGGCCTGCTGGAGCTTCTCGCCCCACAGGCCGATGTCCTTCACGCACGGCACGATCCGGGTAAACAGCAGCGACCGGAACATCTGCTGGAACGGCGACTGGTCGGCGTGGTCGAGGCACTCCTTCACCGGGAAGCCCAGCGTGCTCCAGACCTCCTCACCGCGCAGCCGGTCTCGCATCAGGTAGCAGGCCTCGACCACGAACTCCTCGCGCTCGTCGCGCTCCTTGCTGGAGAGCTGGGCGTACGCGTCCTTGAGTGCCATGCGCCCGAAGGCGACGTGCCGGGCCTCGTCCTGCATGACGTAGGCGAGGAGCTGCTTGGGCAGCGGCTTGGTGGTGGTGTCGCGGATCATGCCGAAGGCGGCCAGCGCCAGGCCCTCGATGAGCACCTGCATGCCGAGGTAGGGCATGTCCCAGCGGGAGTCCCGCAGGGTGTCTCCGAGCAGGGCCTGCAGCTGGTCGTTGATCGGGTACAGGACGCCGATCTTCTCCTGGAGGAAGCGGGCGTAGAGCTCGGCGTGCCGGGCCTCGTCCATGGTCTGAGTGGCCGAGTAGAACTTGGCGTCCAGGTCCGGGACGGACTCGACGATGCGGGCGGCGCAGATCATCGCGCCCTGCTCGCCGTGCAGGAACTGGCTGAACTGCCAGGAGGCCTGGTTGCGGCGGAGCTCGCCGTGCTCCTTGGCGGACATCTTGTCCCAGTACTTCGTCCCCCACAGGGCGCTCGCCTGCTCGGGCACGCCCAGCGGGTCGTAGGGGTCGACCTCAAGGCTCCAGTCGATCCGCTTGACGGCGTCCCACTGCTTGTCCTTGCCCTTCTGGTACAGGGCCAGGAGGCGGTCGCGGCCGTCGTCGTACTCCCAGGTGAAGCGGGCGGCACCGTCGGCGGGGACGTCCCAGGTGTCGGTGGGGACAGGGTGGATGTACTTGTCGTACGTGGTCATCGGCCGACTCCTCGTCCAGCGCGCGCGGCAGCGGTGAGCAACGGGTACGAAAGGAGAGTCACACGGAAGTTACCGGCGGGTCAACGGGTGCGGGGAGGTCGGTCTCCGGCCCGAGGTGACGAGGGGCGATTTGTCTACGACACGGCGCCAATTCGCGTACAGAACAAGGGGAATCGGTGTACGTGCGCGGGCTTCGGGCGTCGGCCGCGCGGAGTCGGATCGGGGTGGCGCGGGTTCGGGGTCGCGCGGGCTGGGGGTCGCGTGGGTTCGGGGCGCGAGGCCTCGGCACCCGCTGCGGGCCCTTTCCGCGCAGGCCGGGGCTGTGCGCGGCGGGGGTTCGCGCCCACGTCCCGCACCCACCCTGGGAGACGCCTACCGGGCATCAGCTGAGTGCCGTCAGGAGACTGCGGGCCCGAGCCGGTTCCTCGCGCAGTTCCCCGCGCCCCTGCAGGCGGCGCTGCGCGCCTGCCTTAGGGGGCGCGGTCAGTTGATCGGAGAGCCCTGGGGGAGGCGGTAGACGCCGGGGGCGACCGGCTCGACGAGGCCGTCGGCGACCAGGCCGTCCAGGGCCCGGGCGCGCTGGACCGGGTCCTCCCAGACCGCGTCCAGCGCGGCCTGGGCGACCTCGCCGTCGCCCGGCGCCTCGCGCAGCACGGCCAGCAGCTTGCCGCGGACCTGGCGGTCGGTGCCCGCATAGGTCTGGCCGCGGCGCGGCGGGCCGTCGTGGGCCGGCCGTCCCGCCGCCTGCCAGGCGCAGCGCGCGGCGATCGGGCAGCGGCCGCAGGCGGGGGTGCGCGCGGTGCAGACCAGGGCGCCGAGTTCCATCACGGCGACCGCCCAGGTCGCCGCCGTCTCGTCGTCCTCGGGCAGCAGCGCGGTGGCGGTGCGCCGCTCGGCGGCGGTGGTCGCGTTCGCCGGGTACTCCACGCCCTGCACCGCGCGGGCCAGCACGCGCCGGACGTTGGTGTCGAGTACGGCGCGCCGCTGCCGGAACGCGAAGGAGGCGACGGCGGCGGCGGTGTACTCGCCGACCCCCGGCAGGGCCAGCAGCTCCGCGTGGTCGTCCGGGACCCGGCCGGCGTGCTCGGTGGTGATCGCGGTCGCGGCGGCGTGCAGCCGCAGCGCGCGGCGCGGGTAGCCGAGCCTGCCCCACATCCGCACGGCCTCGCCGGGCGGTTCGGCGGCCAGGTCGGCGGGGGTCGGCCAACGTTCCATCCAGGTCTGCCAGATGGGCAGGACGCGGGCCACCGGCGTCTGCTGCAGCATGAACTCGCTGACCATGACCGCCCACGGGCTCGCCTCGGGATGCCGCCAGGGCAGGTCGCGTGCGTGCGCGCGGTACCAGGCCAGCACCGCGGAGTGCAGGGCGGCCGCCTCGGCGGGCGCGGGAGCCGGCGCGGGGGAGGGCGCGGGTGTCAGGGAGCTGGTCACGGTCATCGCAGGGCGATTCTCTCATCCGGCGGTCACCCGCGGGTGGGGCAGGGCTGCTCCGCTCGGCGGCTAAAGACGATCATGTGAAAGAACGGGCCACCGGTACGGCGGTGTTGCGGGAGGCGGTCGTTGATCTCTCGTAAAGTTTGCGCGTGCCCTATCTGCGTCATCCGGTCGGACCCCTGCCCGCTGCCATCTACTGGCGCCGCCGAGCCCTCGTGCTGGCGGTGTTCCTGGGCGTGCTCGCCCTGGTGCTGTGGCTGATCCTCGGGGGCGGCGGGGGCGGGAGCCAGAACGCGGGCGCCCCGCCGACGGCCCCCGCGAGCTCGATCGGCCCGTCCTCGGACGGGTCGGGCACGCCCTCCCAGGGCGCCTCGGGCGGCTCCAACTCCGGGGGGAATGCGGGGAGTTCGGGCGGATCGAGTGCGAGTCCCGGGTCCACGGGCGGCTCGGTGAGCGTCAGCGGCGGTACGGGCTCGGGGAGTTCGGGCTCCGGCGGTTCGGGCAGCGGCGGCAGCGGCGGCGCGGGCGGCTCGGGAGGGGGCTCCGGTTCGGGCGGCGTGGCGATCAACACCGCGTCGGTGATGGCGCTTCCGCAGTGCGCGCCGGCGGCGCTCGACCTCTCCCTGGACGGCGCGCAGACGGTCTACCCGTCCGGCAGCGACCCGGTGTTCCGGCTGACCGTCCACAACAGCGGGGGCGCCGCCTGCCGGATCGACGTCGGCCGCACGTCGGCGGTGGTGACGGTGAGTTCGAGCGGCGGCGGGCAGGTCTGGTCGTCCGCGGACTGCCCGAGCAACCGCAGCCCGCAGTGGGTCGGGCTGAACGCGGGCGGCGGCTCGGTCACGGTCAGCTTCGCCTGGGCGCGGACGCACTCGCAGCCGGGCTGCCCGAGCGGCAGCACCGGATTCATCGCGGGCGGCGGCAACTTCGTGGCGCAGGCGGCGCTGGGCGGGCTCTCCAACAAGCCGCAGTGGACCTTCCGGCTGGTCGCGGCGGGGTCCTAGCGCGGGGGCCGTGGCGCGATGGGTCGTAGCGCGGCGGGTCGTAGCGCGCCGGGTCAGACGTAGCGTTCGAGGATGGAGGACTCGGCGAGCCGCGAGAGGCCCTCGCGGACCGAGCGGGCGCGGGTCTCGCCGACGCCCTCGACCGTCTGCAGGTCGTCCACGCTCGCCGCGAGCAGCTTCTGCAGCCCGCCGAAGTGCTCGACCAGCCGCTCGATGATGGCCCCGGGCAGCCGCGGGACCTTCGCCAGCAGGCGGTAGCCGCGCGGGCTGACCGCGGAGTCCAGCGCCTCCGGGGTGCCGGGGTGGCCGAGGCCGCGCGCGACCGTCTGCAGGTCCAGCAGCTCCGCGTGGGCGAGGCCGTCCAGCATGGCCAGGGCCTCCGGGACCGTGCGGCCGCGGCGGCCGGTCCGCTCGGGCACGTAGTCGCGGGCGACCAGCTCCCGCTCCGGCGCCACGCCCGCGATCAGCTCGTCGAGTTGGAGCGAGAGCAGGCGGCCGTCGGTGCCGAGCTCGACCACGTAGCCGGCGATCTCGTCGGCGATCCGGCGGACCATCTCCAGGCGCTGCGAGACCGCCGCGACGTCGCGCACGGTCACCAGGTCCTCGATCTCCAGCGCGGAGAGGGTGCCGGTGACCTCGTCCAGCCGGAGCTTGTAGCGCTCCAGGGTGGCCAGCGCCTGGTTGGCGCGGGAGAGGATGGCCGCGCTGTCCTCCAGCACCCGCCGCGCGCCGTTGACGTACAGGGCGATCAGGCGCATGGACTGGCTGACCGAGACGACGGGGTAGCCGGTCTGCTTGTTGACGCGCTCGGCGGTGCGGTGCCGGGTCCCGGTCTCCTCGGTGGGGATCGCCGGGTCCGGGACGAGCTGGACGCCGGCCCGCACGATCTTGGTGATGTCCTTGTCCAGGACCACCGCGCCGTCCAGTTTGCACAGCTCACGCAGCCGCGTGGCGGAGAACTCGACGTCCAGCACGAAGCCGCCGGTGCAGAGGTCCTCCACGGTCTTGTCGAAGCCGAGCACCACCAGGCCCCCGGTGTTGCCGCGGAGGACGCGCTCCAGACCGTCGCGCAGGGCGGTGCCGGGGGCGACGGCGCTGAGCGAGGCACGGAGCCGGGACTCGTCCTCGCGGGAGGACTTCTCCGCCCGGTCGTTGGCTGCCACGGGGCTCCTCCGGTCGGTTGCGCGTATCGGCCAGAGTTTACCTTCGGGCGGTGTCGGGCGGGTTGGGGCTTTTCGGCCGCCGCCCCGCGCGTGTCGCGGCGGGGCGTGCCGCGGTGCGGGCGAGGTGCGTCGTGGCGGGCAGACGCGGGGGCGGCGGGCGGCCTGCGGCGGACGGTGGGGTGGCCTGCGGTGGCGGGGTCAGTCGTCCGGGGCGAGCGGCTCCCAGCCGTCCATCAGGGCGTCGGCGGTGTCGGGGATCCGCTCGGGCGGCCACTCCCGCGCCTCGGCGGCACGGCCCGCGCCCGCGCCGGAGCCCGCGCCCGCGCGCCGCTGCTCCGGCGGGCCGTCCTGCTCCCGCTCCTCGCGCTGCGCGCGGCGGCGCATACGGGAGACCTTGCCGGGGATGGCGGCCAGCGCCTCGCCCATGTCGGCGACCTCGACCACCCGCATGCCGTCCGGGACCTTGCCCGGGTCCGGCGGGACCAGGGCGTGCGTGAACCCGAGCCGCGCGGCCTCGGCCAGCCGCCGCTGCACGCCGGAGACCCGCCGCACCTCGCCGGCCAGCCCGACCTCGCCGATCGCCACGAGGTTCGACGGCAGCGGGGCGTTGGCCGCCGTACTGGCGACGGCGAGGGCGACCGCGAGGTCCGCCGAGGGCTCGGTGAGCCGGACGCCGCCGACCGTGGCGGCGTAGATGTCCTGCTTGCCCAGGCGCACGCCGCCGTGCCGCTCCAGCACCGCGAGGATCATGGCGAGCCGCGGCGAGTCCAGGCCGGAGGTGGTGCGCCGGGGGGAGGGGATGGCCGAGTCGACCATCAGCGCCTGGACCTCCGCCACCAGCGGGCGGCGGCCCTCCAGCGTCACCGTCAGGCAGGTGCCGGGGACGGGCTCCTTGCGCCGGGTCAGGAACAGGCCGGAGGGGTCGGCGAGTCCGGTGATCCCCGAGTCGTGCAGCTCGAAGCAGCCGACCTCGTCGGTCGCGCCGTAGCGGTTCTTGACGCCGCGGACCAGGCGGAGGCGGTTGTGCCGGTCGCCCTCGAACTGCAGCACCACGTCCACCAGGTGCTCCAGCAGGCGGGGGCCGGCGATGTTGCCGTCCTTGGTGACGTGGCCGACCAGCAGGGTGGCCATGCCGCGGGCCTTGGACTCGCGGATGAGCGCCGCCGCGACCTCGCGGATCTGCGCCGGGCCGCCGGGGGCGCTGTCCAGCTGCGCGGAGGCGACCGTCTGCACGGAGTCCAGCACCAGCAGGGAGGGCGAGACCTGCTGGATGTGGCCGAGGCAGGTGGCGAGGTCGGTCTCGGCGGCGAGGTAGAGGTCGGGGGAGAGCGCGCCGATGCGGTCGGCGCGCAGCCGGACCTGGGCGGCGGACTCCTCGCCGGTGAGGTAGAGCGTCGGGGCGTCGGGCGAGGCGGCGCGGGCGGCGACGTCCAGCAGCAGGGTGGACTTGCCGACGCCGGGCTCGCCGGCGAGCAGGACCACCGCGCCCGGCACCAGGCCGCCGCCGAGCACGCGGTCCAGCTCGCTCACCCCGGTGGGGCGGACGGCGGCGACCCGCGCGTCCACCTGGCCGATCGGGCGGGCGGGGGCGGTCACCGGGGCGGGCGCGGTGGTGCGGACGGTGACGGCGCCGACCTCCTCGACCGTGCCCCAGGCGTTGCACTCCGGGCAGCGGCCCATCCACTTCGGCGGCGCGGCGTCGCACTCGGTGCACCGGTAGGTCGCCCGGGGGGTCTTGGAGGTGGTTCTCGCCATGCCCGCGACGCTATCGCGCCCCACTGACAGAGCCGCCGGCCCGGGGGAGGGCCGCCGTCGCGCTGGGGGCGTGCGGACGGAGGGCCGGCGCTCGGGCGCCGTGGGCGACGGGTGGCGGGCGCGGGGTGGCGCAGCCTGGGGACGGGTGCAGGTGGAGCGCGTCGAGGCGCGCGGTGGTGGCGCGCGCGCCCCTCACATGGGAGGCGGAGCGGCTGGTGGCGCGGGGTGTGTCACCCATTCGGACGATTGGCTTCGGAGTCGGCCCTCCCGAACCCGGGGAGACGGCTAGCGTCGGGGGCGTACGGGAGGGGTGATCGATGCTGCGCGGGGCACAGTCGGATGCGTCGCCCGGCTCCTCCATGGCGTCCGGGCCCTCGGGCCCGCCCACGGCGACGACCGCGGAGGCGGGCTCCTGGGCCGCGCGCGGCCCGGTCGGGTCGGCCGGCCCCGCACGCCGGCGGCGCGTACCCGGCCACGGAGTGCCCGACTCCGCGCCGCACGCCGACGCCGCGCCCCACGCCGGCGTTGTGCCGGCTACCGGCGCCCTGGCCGAGGTCGGCGCCCTGCCTGACACCGGCGCGCCTGGCACCCGCGTGCCCGCCGCTTCCGCGTCCGGCGCGACCGTGTCCGAGTCCGGGCTCGGCGCGGCCGGCCGGGGTGCGAGTGGCGGCGCCCCGCCTCGCGCGGTCGTGCCCGACGTCGATCCGCTGTCCCCGGTGCCCTCCGCGCCGCGCGGGGCGTCCGGGGCCGCGCTCGGCGAGCGGGAGGTCGAGGAGGCCGTCGCCGCCTCGGCGGACGGCCTGTTCACCTACTGCCTCTCCGTCCTGTGCGCGCGGGAGGAGGCCGCGGCGGCCGTCCGTGCCGCGCGCGAGCTGGCGCTGCGCCACCGCCGCCGGCTGCGCCGGCCCGAGCTGCTCCGCGCGTGGCTGTACGCGCTGGCGCGCGAGGCCTGCGTGCGCCGGCTGGAGTCCGCCGCGTCCGGAGGCCCCTCCGCGGGCTCTCCGGCGGTCCCCTCCGCGGGCTCTCAGCCGGGCGGTGGCGCCACCTCCGGCGGGCCCTCCCCGCAGCCCTCCAGGGCCGAGGAGCGCGCCCAACTCGCCCTGCTCAGCTGGCCGGAGGCCGCGGGCGCAACGCCCGAGCAGCGTGAGGTGCTGGAGCTGGTGGTCCGGCATCGCCTGAGCGAGGCCGAGGCCGCGGCGGTGCTGGGCGCGGCGCGGCCGGTCGTGGTCCAGCTGCTCGCCCAGGGCGTGTGCGAGGTGGAGCGGACCCGCGCGGTGCTCGCCGCACTGGAGGCGGGTGCGTGCACGGAACTGGTCCGGCTGGCGCCGGGCCCGGCCGAGGCGGTGCGTCCGGTGCTCGGTCCGGACCTTCGTGCCGAGTTGGTCCGGCATGTCGACGGCTGTCCGGCCTGCCGCGCGGTGGTCGAGCGCGCGGCCTCCGCCCAGCCGTGGCCCGGTACGCCACGCCCCCGGCCCGAGGTCCCGCTGGTGCCCGCGCCTGCCGGGATGCTGGCGCCGCCGGGCGCGCGCGGCGGCGGCCGTGCGGGGTGGGCCCGGGCAGCGGCCTCGCCGCCCGCGCGCGTCGACGCGCCGCCGCAGGGGGCGGGCGGGATCGAGCCGCGGTTGGACCGCAACGGCTTCCCGGTGCACCGCTCGCCGGCCGCCGCGCGGGTCGTCCAGCTCCGCAACCGGGCGCTGACGACGACGATCATCGCTGCGGTGGTGGCCGGACCGTCGCTGGCGCTGTGGGGGGCGCACCGCGAGGAGCCGTCCACCCAGCCGATCGGCGCCGCCGGGCGTGAACTGCCCGGCGGCGGGGCGACGAGCGCGGCCCCGTCCGGCGGGCCCACCGGGGCGGCCACGGCGTCGGCTTCGGCGTCCGCCTCCGCCTCCGGCGGGGGGACCGGCGGGCGTGCTCCGGCCCGGGCCGGCCGACTCGCGGTGGAGGCCCAGGAGTTCGGCGGGCGCGTGGTGATCACGCTCGTCAACGACGGGAGCGGCGCGGCCGGTTGGTGGGTCGTCAGCGATGCCCCCTGGCTCCGGCTCAGCCGCGCCTCGGGCACGCTCGGAGGCGGCGAGCGGGTGACGGTCCTCGCCACGGTCGACCAGGCGCTGCTGCCGGCCGGGCCGTGGACGGCGCGGATCGAGGTCCAGCCGACGCGCGCGGCCGTCACCGTCAGCGGCTTCGGCGGAGCGCCCGCCGCCGCGACGGTCGACCCGGCGTCCGGCCCCAGCCGGCCGCCGGCCCCCAGCGGCGCCTTCCCCCGCCGGCCCGCCCCCGGCGACGGGCCGCGCCCCCCGGCGGACGGCCGCCCGCCCCGGCCCGGCGCCGGACCCGCCCCGGAGCCCCGGCGCCTCTCCCCGCAGCCCGGGGTGCGCACCGACGCCACCTGGGCCCGGCCCGCCGAGCGCGGCCCCGCGCCGGGTGCCCCGGGCCCCGGCCGCCACCGCCGCTGACTCCGGCGCGGACCGCTCGCACGGCCGCGGCAGCGCGCACGGCCGCGGCGACGCACGCCGCCGCTGCGTCCCCGGCCCCGGGTCGGCACCGCTCGCTGCCCCGCCCGAACCGCCGTCTCGGCACCGGCCGCGCGACGCCCCTGCGTCCTTCGCGCCCTCCGATTTTCGCGTCCTCAGCCGCGCCCGCCGGCGTCTCCGCCCCGGGCGAACCGTCGGCTCGGCGCGCCGGGAGCGCGGCGCCGCAGCGTCTCTCGCCGGATCGCCGCCTTGGTCAGGCGCCGGCGCGGGCAACAGCACCCGCGTCGGTGAGAAGGGGCAGCGCTGCGGGGCGGAGCCGGGCGGGATCCGAGCGCCGCCGGATCCGGCCGGGGCCGCCCCCCGCAGGAGCGCTGGGCGCCCGCCCCCGCCGACCTCCCGGCGGGACCGGTGCCGCGGAGCCGGGTCAGCTGGGGTCGGCCGGGTGGGGAGCCACAGGGGTGGGCGAGGAGAGGTGGGCGGCGCAGTGGGCGGCCAGGACCTCGTAGGCCTGCTCGCCCATCATCTCGACCAGCTCGGCGCGGTAGCCGATGTACAGCGGCTCCGCCGCCACGTGCGCGTCGGGACTGCCGGTGCACCACCACTGCAGGTCGTGGCCGCCCGGACCCCAGCCCCGGCGGTCGTACTCGCCGATGCCGATCTGCAGGTACGTGGTCTCGTCGGGCCGCTCGACCCACTCGTAGGTGCGCCGCACCGGAAGCTGCCAGCACACGTCCGGCTTGGTCTCCAGCGGCTCGCGGCCCTCGCTCAGCGCGAGCGTGTGCAGGGCGCAGCCCTCGCCGCCGGGAAAGCCCGGCCGGTTGAGGAAGATGCAGGCGCCGTCGAGCCGCCGGGTCTGCCGCTCGCCGTCCGGGCCGGCTTCGTTGACCAGCTCGGGATCGAGCGCGCCGTCCGCGTCCGTCCCGGCGTCGTGGTACTGCCAGGTCTCCGGGGTGAGGCGGGCGGCGTGGCCGAGGACCCGCGCCTCGTCGTCCTCGTCGGACCAGTGCGCGCCGAGCGTGCAGCAGCCGTCGGAGGCGCGGCCCGGCTCGATGCCGTGGCAGCCGCGCCCGAAGACGCAGGACCAGCGGGAGGTCAGCCAGGTCAGGTCGCAGCGGAAGACCTGCTCGTCGTCGGCGGGGTCGGCGAACTCGACCCAGGCCCGGGGGAAGTCGAGCGGGACCTCGCGGCGCCGCGCCTCGGCGGCGGCCTGCCGGGCGCTGCGGGCGGCGGCGCGGGCCGCCTGCGCGGCCTCACGACCGGTCTTGATGGTCACGTCTACGGGGGGCACGGGTTCAGGGTAGGCGCTCGGCGCGCGCGGTGGTCGGAGGCGGGCCCGCGGCCGCCCGCGGGGCGGCGGCCGCGCGGTGCGAGCGGGCACCCGCGAGCAGGCGGGGCGGGCGCGCTCGGCGAGTGGGTCCGCGATCGCGTGGTCAGGGGGCGCGTCGACCGGAGTCCTGCTGTCGGAGCAGTGGGCGCGCGGGGCCGGCGGGCGGTGCGCTCGCCGCGTGGGCTGTGACCGTGCTCCTGGGGCGGCTGACCGGGCCGAACGCGTAGCGTGGACTGCCATGCGATTGGGAGTGCTCGACGTGGGGTCCAACACCGTCCATTTCCTGGTGGTCGACGCCCACCCCGGCGCGGCGCCGCTGCCAGCCTTCTCACACAAGGTGGACCTCCGGCTCGCCGAACTGCTCGACGAGAACGGCGACATCGCCGCGCCCGGAGTCCGGCGGCTGATCGCGACCGTGCGCGAGTCGCTGCACATCGCCGAGGACAAGGGCGTGGAGGAGATCCTGCCCTTCGCCACCTCGGCGGTGCGCGAGGCGCGCAACGGCGACGCGGTGCTGGAGGAGGTCCGCCGGGAGACCGGGGTCGAACTGCGGGTGCTCTCCGGCGGTGCCGAGGCCCGGCTGACCTTCCTGGCCGCTCGCCGCTGGTGCGGTTGGTCCGCCGGGCGGCTGCTGCTGCTCGACATCGGCGGCGGCTCGCTGGAGGCCGCCTGCGGGCTGGACGAGGAGCCGGACGCCGCCGTCTCGCTGCCGCTGGGCGCCGGCCGGCTCACCGCCGCCTGGCTGCCGGGCGACCCGCCGGAGGCCGCGGCGGTGCGGGAGCTGCGGCGGCACGTGCGGGCCCGGGTCGCGTCGACGGTGGCCGAGTTCGCGCGGCTCGGCGTGCCCGACCGGGTGGTGGGCACCTCGAAGACTTTCAAGCAGCTGGCCCGGCTGAGCGGCGCCGCCCGCGAGGCGGAGGGCCCGTACGTGGCGCGGCGGCTGCGGCGGTCGGCGCTGGCCGACTGGGTGCCGCGGCTGGCCGCGATGACGGCAGCGCAGCGGGCGGCGCTGCCGGGGGTGTCCGCGGGGCGTGCCCGCCAGCTGCTCGCCGGGGCGCTGGTGGCGGACGCGGCGATGGACCTGTTCGGGGTGGAGTCGCTGGACGTCTGCCCGTGGGCGCTGCGCGAGGGCGTGATCCTCCGCCGGCTGGACCGGATGCTGGAGGAGTCCGCGGGCTCCGCGGTCCGCCCCTCCGCCCGCGCGGGGGCGGCGGGCTCCGCGGGCCGCTCCTCCGCCGACGCCTCGGGCTCCGCGCCGGGCACGGCGGCGGAGTCGGCGGCAGGGGCCGTCCCCGGGGAGGCGGTGGCGTCGCCGTCCGGCTCGGCGGCCGCCTCCCCGCCGGGTTCGGCGGCCTCCGCGACGGCGTCGGCCGCGCGGTCCGCCGAGTCCTCCGCGACCGGCCCGCAGCCGCCGGAAGCCGCCTGATGCGGACACGCGGGCCTGGATGCGCGGGCCTGGGCTCGTGGGCCCGGCGGCGCGGCCGGGACGGCCCGGAGGGCGCGCGCCCGCGCTCGCGCGCCCGGCGCGCGGGCGTGACCGGGATCGCACCGATCGTCCGGTCCGTGCCCCGCGTCGGCCGGATCGCCCGCATACCCTGTCTCCCGTGGCGGATGGAGCGGAGAACACGGCGGAACGGCTGTCCGGGGAGGCGGCGCGGCAGGGGCGGGCGGTCGGCGTCCCCGCGGCCAAGGTCGCGCTGTCCACCGCCTCGGTCTACCCGGAGAACACCGCGGCGGCCTTCGAGATCGCCGGCCGGCTCGGGTACGACGGCGTCGAGGTCATGGTGTGGACGGACCCGGTGAGCCAGGACGTCGAGGCGCTGCGCCGGCTCTCGGACCACCACGGCGTGCCGGTCCTCGCGGTGCACGCGCCCTGCCTGCTGATCACCCAGCGGGTGTGGTCGACGGATCCCTGGACCAAGCTGGTCAAGGCCCGCTCGGCGGCCGAGCGGCTCGGCGCCTCGACCGTGGTGGTGCACCCGCCGTTCCGCTGGCAGCGGCAGTACGCGCGGGAGTTCGTGCGCGGCATCCAGCGGATGGGCGGGGAGACCGACGTCCGCTTCGCCGTCGAGAACATGTACCCCTGGCGCTACCGGGACCGCGAGGTCGCCGCCTACGCGCCGGCCTGGGACCCGACCGACGAGGACTACCCGCACTTCACCGTCGACCTCTCGCACGCGGCGACCTCCCGCACCGACGCGCTGGCGATGGTGGACCGGATGGGGGACCGGCTCGCCCACGTCCACCTCGCCGACGGCTCCGGCTCGGCCAAGGACGAGCACCTGATCCCCGGGCACGGCACCCAGCCCTGCGCCGAGCTGCTGGAGCGGCTGGCCGCCGGCGGCTACGACGGCCACGTGGTGCTGGAGGTCAGCACCCGCCGCGCGCCGGGCCCGGTCGAGCGGGAGGCCGACCTCGCCGAGGCCCTCGCCTTCACCCGCCTCAACCTCGCCGCCCCGGCTCCGGCTCCGGCCCCGGCGCCGGCGCCCGCCTCGCCCGGCTTGGGCACGAACGGCCCCGACGCCCGCTGAAGTTTCCTGACGAACTGTCAGCAGCATTGTCCGGCAGGAGACTTCGGACGCACCATGACGTTTCCCCGGGCGGGGCGCGGGGGCCCCGCGCGCCGATGGCGGCGAGAGGCGGAAGGTGCATCCGTACTACTTCCTCAGTTACTGCCACGAGCCGTACGACCGGTACGTGGAGCGGTTCCACGACGACCTCGCCGCGGAGGTCCGGATCCGGCTGGCCGGCTCCGTGGAGGCACCGCCGGAGCCCGTGGGGTTCCGGGACGTGTCCGCGATGCCCGTCGGGTCGTACTGGAAGCGGCGCCTGTCGGACGCCCTGGGCTGCTGCCGCAGCTTCGTCCCGCTCTACTCGCCGGAGTACTTCTCCAGCGACTTCTGCGGCCGCGAGTGGGCGGTCTTCGAGCGGCGGATGCGGCTCTACGAGGCGGACCAGAGCGTCCGGCCGGAACTGGTGGTGCCGGTGCTGTGGAAGACGGTCGCCGACCTCCCGGCGGCCGCGGCCGAGATCCAGTACCTGGACGACGACTTCCCCGAGCCCTACCGCGCCCACGGCATGGAGTACCTGGTGCGGCTGTGGCCGGACAGCGTGGAGTACCGGACCGCGGTGCGCGTGCTGGCCGACCGGATCGTCCGGGCCTGCCGGCTCCATCTCCTGCCGCCCTACGTGGAGTTCGACCTCGACCGGGAGACCGGCAGCTTCGGGGCCGGCGGCGTCCCGGCGCAGCGGCTGCGGCGGCGCGGACATGTGACCTTCATGGTGGCCGCGCCGGTGCGGGACCGGCTCCCGAGCGGGCGCCGGAACGCCGAGGCGTACGGCGGCGATCCGCTGGACTGGTCGCCCTACTCCGTCGGCGCGGAACCGCAGGACGGCGACGGGCGGCGCGGCGACGGGGAACCGCACGGCGGCGGCGAGCCATGCGGCGGCGCGGAGCCGCTGGCGACCTGGGCCCAGCAGCAGGTCGGTGGGCGCCGCTACACCTCCGACGTGGAGGTGGTGGACGCGGCGCTGCCGGAGCGGGTGGCCGCCGCGCGCGGGCGCAACCGGATCGCCGTCCTGCTCGTCGACCCCTGGGCGACGCTGATGCCGCAGTACGCGGCGCCGCTGCGCGGATACGACGCGCGCAACGAGCCCGCGTCGGGCGTGCTGCTGCCGCTGCACCCGCCGGACACCGAGACCATGTCCCAGCTGGGGACGCTGGAGCCGGCGGTGGGGCGGACGTTCCCGCGCGGCTTCGCCTCAGGGGCGCGGCACATCGGCTACGGCGTGACCGCCGAGCGCTTCGTGGGGCGCCTGATGGCGTTGGTCGCGGAGGCGCAGAACGCGCTGGTCCGGCTCGCGGACCCGCGCCCCGACCTCGCCGCGGCGGTGCCCGGCCCGACCCTGGGCGGACCGGCCCCGGCGGGACCGGCCCCGGCAGGACCGGCCCCGGCAGGACCGGCCCGGGGGGCACAGGCCTTGGACGGAGCAGCCCCGGGCGGACCGGTGCCCGGGCCGCGGGAGCGGGTGGCGGATCGGGCGGGTCCCCCGCCGTCCCCGGCGCCGCCCGCCGCCGTGAACGGGCAGACGGGGCCGCCCGCGAGCGGATCCGGTCCGGACGCGCCCCCCGCCCCCGGCCCGCGGGAGGAGGCCGAGCGATGAGCGCGGATCCCGGCAGCGTGATCACCTTCTACGCCTTCAAAGGCGGGACCGGCCGGACCATGGCCGTCGCCAACATCGGCTGGCTGCTGGCCTCCTGCGGTCACCGCGTGCTGCTGGTCGACTGGGACCTGGAGTCACCCGGACTGCACCGCTACTTCCGGCCGCTGCTCGACGATCCCGACCTGCGCTGCACCTTCGGCGTGCTGGATCTGGTGCGGGACTTCGCCGCGAGCGCGCTCGCCGCCGAGAGCCCCCTGCGCCGCGGGCCCGCCGCCGGCCGCGAGGAGGTGCGGGAGTGGATCCGCGGCCGGCTGCGCGAGCGCTTCCCCGACCACGGCGCCGCCGTCCGGCACGACTTCGGCCGGGGCTCGCTGGAACTGCTCCCCGCCGGCATGCGCGACGAGCCTACGCCGCGGCGGTCAGCACCTTCGACTGGCAGGACTTCCACGACCGCCTGGCCGGCGGGCTGTTCCTCCAGGAGCTGCGCGAACACCTGCGGGAACGCTACGACTTCGTGCTGGTGGACAGCCGCACCGGGTGGAGCGACACCGCCGGGGTCTGCACCGTCGTCCTGCCGGACACGGTGGTCGCCTGCTTCAACCTCAGCATCCAGGCGATCGAGGGCGCCGCCGAGGCGGCCCGCTCGATCCAGGAGAACGCCGTGCGCCGGCCGATCCGGCTGCTCCCCGCACCGCTCGGGGTCGAGGACGGCGAGCAACTCAAGCTGGAGGCCGGACGGGACCACGCCCGCGCGCTGTTCGCCCCCTTCCTGCCGGCCTGGCCGCCCGACGAGGCCGACCGCTACTGGGGCGACATGGAGATCCCCTACAAGCCGTACTACGCCTACGAGGAGCTGCCGGCCACCGTCGGCGACCGCCCGCACCAGGAGAACTCGCTGCTCGCCGCCTACCTCCGGATGGCGGCGCGGATCACGGGCGCGCCGGTCGTCCCCGCCCGGCTCGCGGAGCCGGAGCGCGACGCGCTGCTCGCCGCCTACGCGCGGCCGTCCTTCGTGCTCCCCTCGGCGGCGGTGCTCAGCCACGCGCCGCGGGACCGCGCCTGGGCCGAGTGGATCGCGGTCGAGCTGCGGGCCCTGGGCTTCCGCCCCGAACTCCGTTCCACCGGTGCCGAACCGGACGACCCCGCGAGCCGCCTGGACCCGGGGAACCCCGTCGGCCCCGGAGGCCCGGGCGTCCCCGGCGTCCCCGTCGGCCCCGTCGGCCCCGTCGGGCCGGCGGCGGAACGGGAGCCGGAGCCGCCCCTGCTGCTCGTGCTGTACGGCGCGGCCTACCCGCCGGCGGACGAGGCGCCGGCCGAGGTGCGGGCCGCGCCGCCGGGCCGCCGCGTCGCCGTGCGGATCGGCGACCTGCCGCTGCCCGGCTGGCTCGCCGGCGGACCGGTGATCGATCTCGCCGGGGCCGGGGCCGAGGACGCGCGGGCCGCCCTGCTCGCCGCGATGGGCCGGCCCCGCCGGCCCGTGCCGCCGGAGGCGGACGGCGGACGCCGGGCGGCCGAGGTGCGCGAGCGGGTGCGCTTCCCCGGCTCGGTGCCCGTGCTGTGGAACGCGCCGGCCCGCAACCCCGGCTTCACCGGCCGGGAGGCCCTGCTCGACGCGGTCCGCACGACCCTGGCCGGGCGGTCCGACCCGGGATCCCACCTGCCGCTCGTGCTGCGCGGCCTCGGCGGGGTCGGCAAGACGCAGCTCGCGCTGGAGTACGCGCACCGCTTCCGCGCCGACTACGACGTGGTCTGGTGGATCTCCGCGACCGAACCGGCCCTGGTCTCGCAGCAGCTCGCCGAGCTCGGCCCGGGCCTGGGCCTGCCCTACGACGCCGACATCGCGGGCGTCTCGGCGGCCGTGCGGGAGGCGCTCCGCCGCGGACTGCCCTACCAGCGCTGGCTGCTGGTGCTCGACAACGCGGACGATCCGGAGCGGCTGGCGCCGCTGCTGCCCTCCGGCGGCACCGGCCACATCCTGGTGACCTCCCGCAACCGGAACTGGGACCTGCGGGCGTACACCCTGGAGGTGGACGTCTTCACCCGCCGGGAGAGCGTGCGGCTGCTCTGCGCCGGCCGGCCCGGGCTCTCGCCGGCGGACGCCGACCGCATCGCGTGCGAACTCGGGGACCTCCCGCTGGCTCTCGGGCACGCCGCCGCCTGGCTGCAGCACACCGGGCTCGGCGCGGACGTCTACCTCTCCCTGCTCGACTCGCAGATCGCCGAGATGGCCGTCCGCGACCCGGTGACGGCCGAGCCCCGGCCGGTGGCGGCGGCCTGGCTGCTGAGCTGGAACCGGATCGCCGCCGAGATGCCCGCGGCCGGCGAACTCCTGCGCCTGCTGGCCTTCCTGGGGCCGGAACCGGTGCCGATCTGGCTGGTCGCCTCCGACCGGATGCGCCGCCTGCTGCTGCCACTGGACCCGCGGCTGCGCGAACCCGGCATGGAGGGACGCCTGCTGGGCGAGATCAGCAAGTACGCCGGGGTCCGGCTCGACCCCGCCGAGGGCACCCTCACCATGCACCGCCTGGTGCAGGCCGTACTGCGCGAGCAGGCGACGCCCGCGGACCGGCAGGCCCTGCGGGCGGCCGCGCACAGCGTGCTGGCCGCGGCCAACCCCGGCGATCCGGACGCGCCCCGGACCTGGCCGGACTACTCGGCGCTGCTGCCGCACCTCGGCCCGACCCGGGCGGCGCGCAGCGAGGACCCGGAGGTCCGGCAGTGGATCGCCGACTCGGTGCGCTACCTCTGGCGGCGCGGGGACCACCAGGCGGTCCAGCAGACCGCCGAGACCGTGCTCGCGGTCTGGACACCCCGGCACGGGCCGGACGACCGGCTGGTGCTGCGGGTGCGCGGCCAACTCGCCAACGTGCTGCGGGCGCAGGGCGATCTGGCCGGGGCCCGGGCGATGGACGAGGACGTGCACCGGCGCAGCGTGCGCACCCTGGGCCGGGACCACCTCGACACCCTGGTCGCCGCCGGCAGCCTCGGCGCCGACCTGCGCGCAGGCGGCCGCTACGTCCGCGCGCGCGAGGTCGACCGGGACGCCTTCGAGACCAGCCGCCAGGTCTTCGGGGAGCAGCACGCCCGGACCCTGATGCTCGCCAACAACCTGGCCCTGTCCTGCTTCCTGTGCGGGGACCGGGCCGCCGCGCGCGAGATGGACCGGGAGACCCGCCAGCGGATGGCGGCCGCCCTCGGGCCCGAGCACCCCTCCACGCTCCTCGCGGCCCACAACTACGCCCGCGACCTGCTGGAGACGGGCCAGGTCGCGGACGCGGTGCGGCTGTTGCAGGAGTCCCGCGGCCCGCTGCGCGAACGGCTCGGCGACTCCCACGACACCACGATGCTGCACGCCCGCACGCTGGCCGCCGCGCTGCGCCGGGCGGGGCGCTACGAGAGCGCCGCGGCGCTGGCCGGCGAGACGCTGCGGCACTACACCGAGCGCCACGGGCCCCACCACCCCGAGGCCCTCGGCTGCGCGTCGGTGCTGGCGTCGGTGCTCGGCATGCTCGGCGAGGAGCGGCGGGAGCAGGCGCGCGTGCTCGCGGAGCGGACCGCCGAGCGCTGCCGGGAGGCGGTCGGCGCGGAGCACCCGCTCACCCTCGGCTGCCTGGTCGGGCTGGCGCTCCAGCAGCGGCGGTGCGGCGAGCCGGAGCGGGCGCGGGACCTGACCGGTGCGGTCCTGCCGGTCCTGCGGCGGGAGTTCGGAGAGGGGCACCCGCTCACCCTGGCCTGCGCGGTGAACCACGCGGCCGACCTGGCGGAGAGCGGGAGCGCCCTGGAGGCGGCCCGGCTCGGGGCGGAGACGCTGCGGTCCTACCGCGCGCAGGCCCGGCGAGGACTCGGCGAGACCCATCCGGACGCGGTGGTGTGCGCGGTGAACCTGGCGCTCGACCTGGAGGCGGCGGGCGGGGACCCGGCGGCCGCCCGGGAGCGGCGGCGCTCGGCCGCGGCCCTGGCCGCGCGGGTGTTCGGGGCGGGGCATCCGCTGGTCGCGGAGGCGCTGGCGGGCCGGCGCCTGCCGGTGGTGATCGACCCGCCCACCGTGTGATCTCCGCGAGTGGTTCGCGCTCGTGGTTCGCGCGCCCGGCCGGCGGCCTACGCTGGCGGGCGGGACGGCGGCGCGGCGGTGCGCGCGGCCGGCGGCGGAGGCGAGGCGGACGGCATGGCGGAGAAGTCGGGGTCGCTCTACGGGACCGCGCAGGCGCACTCCTTCGGTTCGGTGGCGGGACTGTACGACGCGGCCCGCCCCGGGTACCCGGAGGAGATGTTCGACCGGCTGGAGGAGCTCACCGGCTTCCCGCTGCGCGGCGCGCGGGTGCTGGACGTCGGGGCCGGCACCGGCATCTCCACCCGCGCGCTGGCCAGGCGGGGGGCGCGTCCGATCGCCGTCGAGCCGACCGAGGGCATGGCGGCGCGGCTGCACGCGGTCTCCCCGGAGATCCCGCTGGTGCGCGGCGACGGCCACCGGCTGCCCTTCGCCCCGGGCAGCGCCGACCTGGTGAGCTACGCGCAGTCCTTCCACTGGACCGACCCGGAGGTCTCGGTGCCGGAGGCCCTGCGGGTGCTGCGCCCGGGCGGCGTGCTGGCGGCGTGGTGGAACGGCAAGGACCGGAGCGTCCCGTGGATGGCCCGGGAGGGCGAGCGGCTCGCCGCCGCCTGCCCGGCGTACCACGGGGACGAGCGGGCGAACACCACCGCGCTGGTGCAGCGGCTCGGCCTGCGCGTGGAGGAGGCGCGGCTGCACTGGGAGCGGGCCTACCCGCTCGACCTCGCCCTCGCCGATCTGGAGTCCCGCTCCTACGTGGCGGTCCTGCCGCCGGAGCGGCGGCGGGAGGTGCTGGAGCAGGAGCGGGCGGCGCTGCTGGAGGAGTTCCCGGACGGCACGGTGGTCCAGCCGTACGACGTCCAGCTGCTGGTCCTCCGGGCGTGAGCGCGCCCTCGGCCCGCCGTGACGCAGGCGCGCCGCCGCTGACGCCGCCCGGCGGCTGCGGCGGGCGGCGTCAGCGGCGGGGGCCCGCGCCGGGCCGTCCCGCCCCCCTGCCCGCGGCGCCGGCGGTGGGCGCGCGCCGCGGTGGGCGCGCGCCGCGGTGGGCGCGCGCCG
>Ga0164242_10002989_pt1 | contig 19373 bp, 21 predicted proteins | sample OricomgcompostMG_FD_108783 | JGI IMG/M metagenome (GOLD analysis project Ga0164242, IMG submission 108783) | Miracle-Growth compost microbial communities from Emeryville, California, USA - Original compost - Miracle growth compost (MG) ... | reverse complement strand
CGCGCTTACGTGAAGGGAGCTTAGCGGAAAGACTTTATGGTGCACAAGATGTTACGGAACGCCATCGACACCGATATGAAGTTAATCAGGCATACCGTGAGGCTATTAATGAGGGCGGTCTTGCTATTAGTGGTACGAGCCCAGATGGTAAGCTTGTTGAATTTGTTGAGGGAGCGGGTGATAATTTCTTCATTGCAACACAGGCACACCCAGAGTTCCGCTCGCGTCCAATGCGCGCACATCCACTATTTGTGGGGCTGATCAATGCAAGCCGCAAGTAACAGGGATATATATTGACATTTTATACTGTTTATGCTAGTATAAATTCATGGCAGAAGAAAAACAAACACCACAAAATGAGCCAGTAAACGACACTCTCACTGCGGATGATATGGATATGCTCCGCGAAGTTTTACAGGACGCGCATTCGCGCGGAATCGTGCCGGTATCGGTTTACAAACAAGACGACCTGACGGTTGATGAATTTTAGCTCGTTTGCCCAAGGTGTATTACCTCTGGTAGAATAGCAGTATGGAAAAAACTGTTGCTGCTATTAGTTCGATTGTTCAAGAATTGTATTCGGTTGAAGCGCGAGTGCAACTTGAGCGGCCTGACCCAAAATTTGGGGATTATTCGACGAACGTAGCATTGCAGCTTGCAAAGCAGGTAGGCAAGAGTCCACGCGACATTGCGACTGAAGTCGCTGATAAGCTCAAGGCGACCGGTGACTATGCAGATGTAACGGTTGCTGGCCCCGGCTTTATTAATCTGACACTTGGCGCCAAGGCGCTCCTTGATTTGACTCGGCTTAATCCCGAGCAAAGCCGCCGTGGACAAACTGTGGTGATTGAAACGAACAATCCGAACCCGTTCAAGGCAATGCATATAGGACACGCCTACAATGCAATTTTGGCTGATACGATGGCGAATCTTTTGGCGATGAGTGCAGCAAAGGTGCACCGCGTGAGCTACCACGGCGATGTTGGAACGCATGTGGGTAAAAGCATGTGGGCTATCTTGAAGGAAACAGGCGGTGATATTACGAAGCTTGAAGCGATTCCTGCAGATGAGCGCAATACATTCATGAACAAAATGTATGCGATGGGTTCGCAGGCGGCAAAGGATTCTGAAGAAGCTAAGAAAGAAATTGACGAGCTTGCGAAGCAGTCGTTCGTGCTTGATGATCCTACGTATAAGGCGATTTACGAGATGTGTGCGGCGTGGAGTTACGAGCAAATTGATAGAATTGTCGCGCGTATTGGTAATGTGCCGATTGAGCGTCGCTACGTAGAAAGTGAAACTGAGAAGCCCGGTAAGGAGCTGATACTTAAGAATACGCCTGATGTGTTTACGCAGTCTGATGGCGCATATATTTTTGAAGGTAGTAAGCATGGGTCGTTCGATAACGTCTACATTGGGTCGCACGGTAATGGGCTGTACGGAGCTCACGACATGGGGCTTATCCAGCTTAAATATGCCGATTATCCACAACTTGACCAGAGCATTGTGGTGACAGGTGGGGAACAGGCGGCATACTTTAAGGGTGTGATTGCGGCATCAGAGCTTGCAATTCCTGAGCTAAAGGGCAAATTATTTAATTATCCAACTGGCCTTGTAAAGTTGACGACCGGCAAGATGAGCTCGCGTACTGGCGACGTGGTGGCTATCGACTGGTTGTTTGAGGAATTTGGCAAGGCAATCACTGAACGTGGCGGCGTGGCGGTTGATGAAATTATTGCGGGCGCACTTCGCTACCAATTTTTGAAGGTGAAGATCGGCGGGGATGTGGTGTTTGATGTGAATGAGGCAGTGAGCTTGACGGGTAATACTGGTAGCTACTTGCAGTATGCGCATGCCCGAGCACGACGTATCCTTGATAAAGCGTCGAGTGCGATTACCTATCCGACTGATGTGCGTGATGAAGATCGTAGCTTAGTGCGGAAGCTTGGTGAATATCACGAAGTTGTGAACCGGTCGCTTGAACTCTTAGAACCGCACCACATCTGCACGTACTTATTTGAATTAGCGCAGGAATTTAACAGATATTACGAGCAGCACCAGGTTGTTGGCGACACACTCGAAGCACATCGTGTAGGGCTTGTGGCAGTGTATGCTGATACGCTCAAGGCTGGGCTCGCAATTTTGGGTATTCACGCACCAGAGAAGATGTAATAAAGCGAAGGAGGAGAGAATGGCAACAAGCAAAAAGCAAGAAGCAGCAATTCGTCGCGATGAGGATACTAAGATTGAGCGTGCGGCGCGCATTCGTAACGCGGTGAGCAATCAGGGTGCTGGGTTTATGAACTTTATACGCCAACAGGGAGTGGTGGGGCTTGCGATCGGTCTTGCGATCGGTACTGCCGCTGGTGCGAGCGTGAAAGCGATTGTTGATAACTTAATTAACCCGCTGGTAGCGCTTATTACTCAAGGGGTTAATTTGAATAATCTTAAATGGGTACTTGAAAAAGCAAGCGACACCCACCCAGAAGTTGCAATTGGGTGGGGTGCGATACTTAGCTCGATCATTACGCTGCTTGCGACGGCGCTGGTGGTATATATTGGCGTGCACTACGCGAAGCTGGACCGAATTGATAAAAAGAAAGATGATGCAAAATAGTGAAAAAATCGTTTAAACCTGAGCGGATTTTGTGGGTTGATCTTGAGATGACTGGGCTTGATCCGGTGGAAGATCGTATCCTAGAGGTCGGTGCAATTGTTACTGACTGGGATTTTAAAGAAATTGCTCGGTTTGAGGCGGTTAAAAAAGTTGGCCCAAACCTTATGAAAAAGCGTATGGTGGGCGAGTTTTGGGATGAGTTCTCGGATGTGCGTGAGGCATTGATAGCGCAGAACGAAAACGGCAAGAATGGCCGTACGGTTGAGAATGAACTTCTTGCATTTATTGATGAGCACATTGGTACTGAAGGAAAAGTGCTGCTTGCAGGTAACTCGATCCACCAAGATAGGCGCTTTATTGCTAATGAGTGGAAGCGACTTGATGAGCGGCTACACTACCGCATGCTTGATGTGAGCGCGTGGAAAGTGGTGTTTGAGGGCAAGTACCGTAAGAAATTTGCGAAACCTGAGGCGCACCGCGCGATTGACGATATTCGTGGAAGTATCGAAGAACTGCAGTATTATTTGAAGAAAGTAAAAGCATGACACACAAAGAACTAGAAGACTATCTATTAAGCTTTCCAGGCGCATGGTTGGACTATCCGTTCGGCGAGGGAACAGCAGTATACAAAGTTGGTCACAAAGACGTGCCGGGCGAGGATGAAAAGATGTTTGCTCTTATTGCCGAGGGGAGTAACCCAATACGCGTGAGCCTGAAGTGTGACCCGCTCCTTGCGAAGCATTTACGCGAAAAATACGAGGAAGTACAGCCAGGATATCACCTCAATAAAAAGCATTGGAATACAATTATTTGTAGCGGGCAACTATCTGATGATGAGGTGCGAGATCTTGCGCGGCTTAGCTACCGCTTAGTGACTGAATAATCTAGGACTTTGTTGCGTCGAATGTTGAATAGGCCTTGAGTACGAGGTCTATATTCGTGAGAGCGCTGTCGCAGAATGCTGTGAGCTCCTGCGAATTGGTACTCTTTTTGAGTTTTGCGACACGTGAACGAAGAACGGTGAGTTCGTATGTCATTTGGCTGGTGTAGGTACGATCAAGCGTGCCACGCTGGTAGGAGTTTTCGAGCGTCTTCGTGAGTTTTGCGGCATATGCTTTTTCGGCTTTTGCAGCGCTTGAGCCGGGGTTGTCTTTGAGTTTACGATCGGCAAGGATGGTTTTGAGGCTGGTGGTCATGCTTGAGAGTGATGATGACAATGCCGCATTAGCCTGAGAGATTTGGTCCTCAGCAAGGTGAGTTTGCTCTGTGGTGGTTACGCTTTGTAATGTAGCGACTCGCTCTGAAATAGGAATGAGTTGATCGTTCGGGCTTGGGCCACCTGAGGTTGAAATGAGAATTAGGGCGAAAATAGCCGTAAGAATACCACCGCCAATAAGGCCGAAGACCGCGAAGCGGTTTACGGTGCGTTGCTCTTTCGGTGCAATCTGGTTGAGGTAGTCAATACTGTATTCAGGAGAGCGTCCGTCGGCGCCCGAAGGTGGCGTGAACGGTGCTTGTGGCTGATACCCTGGCATAGGAGCTGGTGTAGGCTGCTGCTGGTAGGGAGCCTGCTGCATTTGCGGCTGCTGAGGCCATGGAGATTGTTGTGGTGGCATTTGTGGTGTCTGCTGCATAGGCTGCTGCGGTTGTTGCCATGCGTTTTGCTGGGGCTGGCTCTGCTGAGCAGGCTGTGGTTGCCCCCATGCACCAGGAACAGGAGGTACGCCATTAGGCGAAACTCCCGGTGGGTTTTGGCCAGGTTGTCCCTGAGGGTTCATAGTTATATTAAACCACAAGCGTGTATCAAGAGGAAGAGCGGAGATGATAAAGTTCTCCACTAGTACTAAAGAGGTGGAGAAGTTATACTAAGTAGTATGCAGGATGCGAAAGAGGAGGTGCGCAGTCGGCTCAATATCGAAGACGTCATAGGTGAATATGTCCAGCTAAAGCGAGCTGGGCGTAACTATAAAGGTCTGAGCCCATTCAGCGGTGAAAAAACGCCGAGTTTTTACGTGAGTCCTGATAAAAATATTTGGCATGATTTTAGTAGCAACAAGGGTGGCGATATTTTTACTTTCGTGATGGAAGTAGAGGGAATGGATTTTCGCCAAGCTTTAGAGCATTTGGCGCGTAAAGCGGGTGTGGAGCTAATGGAGTATGAATCACCAGAAGCGAAACGGCGAGCGGCACTTAAAAAGCGAGCGATTGAAGCAAATGAGCTTGCGGCGCGGTATTATCAACAGAATCTTTTACGTAACCAACATGCGCTTGAGTATGTATTTAAAAAGCGTGGGCTTTCGAAGCAGGTGGTGCAAGACTTTCAAATTGGCTATGCGCCAGATAACGGATCGGCACTCACGAACTTTTTATTGAAGCGCGGATTTAGCAAAAAAGAGATCAGTGATGCGGGACTGGCGAACCGGTATGGCGGCGATATGTTTAGGGGCCGCATGATGGTGCCACTGATGGATGGAAGCGGACAGGTGATTGGATTTACCGGGCGTATTATTGGCGATGTACCAAATGCGCCGAAATATCTTAATACGCCCCAGACGTTGGTATATGATAAGGGGCGCCATATTTTTGCACTGAGCCAGGCGAAAGAAGCAATTCGCAAGGCTGAATATGTGGTGATGGTAGAAGGCAACTTGGATGTTGTGAGTAGCCACCAGGCGGGTGTGCGACAGGTGGTAGCAACAGCAGGCACGGCGATGACCGAGCACCACTTACGTGCGATGAAGCGGCTGACGGGCGATGTGAGGCTTGCGTACGATAGTGATAAAGCAGGAGTTGCCGCGACGGAACGAGCGATTGGGCTGGCGTCGCAGGTTGGGGTGGAATTGACGGTGATCACACTTACAGATGACGCAAAAGACCCTGATGAACTGATACAAATTTCACCGAAGAAATGGCAAGAAGTGATTGATGCGGCGGTGCCTGCGGTGGAATGGGTGCTTGAGCAGTACGCGGCGCGAGTTGATCTAGCAACGGCGGCGGGGAAGCGTGAATTTACGACGGCGGGGCTAAAAGTGGTCGCGGCACTTAATGATCCGATTGAACAAGAGTATTATGAGCAAAAAATTGCTGAAATGTCGGGGAGTTCACTAGAGGCGGTGCGATCAAAGCGCGCGAGTGAAGCGAAGCCAGAAGTGAGGCTACGTGAAATAAAAGCACAACCGAAGCAAGATGAGCCAGAGGGTGAACAGTATATTTATGAAGATGACTTGCTCGCAGTAGCGGCAGTTGACGCGCCGAGCCAAGAATTGTTTGCGCAGCTTGATGTGAGCTACTTTCATAGCGAAGAGCGACAAGCGATGGCACGTTATTTTGCTGAGCATGGCGGCAAAGTACTTGACGATACCCCGGAAGAGTTGCAAAAGTACGATACCTATGTAAAAATAGTATTATTACGCGCTGATGAGCGGTATATAAAGCTGGATAGCAACGAACGCTATTACGAAACAGCCCGCCTCATAAAGCAGATGAAACAAGAACACATGAAACAAACTCGAGATAGATTGACCGCAGAGCTACGCGAGGCCGAATCAAACGGTGACGACGCTCGTGCGATGCAATTGCTTGTACAGTTAAATGAACTAACAAAGGAGATAGCGCGTGGCAAACGATGACCAAATCCCAACCGGTGACCGCGAAGAAGATGAGCTGATTAATATTGATCCAGATGAACCTGCGATTGATGAACTACTAGACGAGGACGAAGATACTCCTGAAGATATCCTGAACTCAGGCCAGTATTTTGATGATATTTCTGATGACTCGGTGCGTTTGCATCTTCGTGAAATCGGTAAGATCCCACTACTTTCAGCGGAAGAAGAACTGGCGCTTGCTCAGCGTGTGGTAAAGGGTGACAAAAAAGCCAAGGATAAGATGGCAGAAGCGAACATGCGTCTTGTTGTGAGTATCGCGAAGCGTTATAGCGGCCGTGGCCTTGATTTTCTTGATTTGATTCAGGAAGGTCACACGGGGCTTTTGCGTGCCGTTGAGAAGTTTGACCCAGATAAAGGGTTCAAGTTTAGTACCTACGCAACATGGTGGATTCGCCAGGCGATTACCCGTGCGATTGCCGACCAGGCACGTACGATTCGTATCCCTGTGCACATGGTTGAAACGATCAACAAGTTGCTTCGCACCCAGCGTCGTATGACCCAAGAGCTCAACCGTGAGCCAACCATTGAAGAGCTTGCGAAAGAGCTAGAGATGGAGCCAGAGCGCGTTGAATACGTGATTAAGATCAAGCAGGATATTTCCAGCCTTGATGCTGGTGTAGGCCGTGACGGTGAAGATGAAGATAGCGTACTCGGTGACTTTATTGAAGATGAAGATGGTGCAACCCCTGAGGAATCTGCAAGCAGCCAGCTACTAAAAGAGCAGGTGCAATCAGTGCTTTCGACGCTTTCAGAGCGTGAGCAGAAGATTATCAAGATGCGATTCGGCTTAGAGAACGGTAAAAGCCACACGCTTGAAGAAGTAGGCCAAGAATTTGCTGTTACCCGTGAGCGTATCCGCCAGATTGAGGCGAAGGCGCTCGCAAAGCTACGCAAGCACAAAGACGCAAAGAAGCTTTACGAATACCTACAATAGGGAAATAAGATACGTAAAAAGACGCTCGTGATGAGCGTCTTTTTATTAGGCTGTTTTATTAATGGGTTGATCAGCGCTACACGTAGCAGCGTCGCCATCACCAAGGTATGACGAGATTGGAATATTTTGATCCGATGAGAAGTAGATAATTTGTGCACCAGCAAGGCCGCAGGCTCGATACATAACGGTGTTGTTATCCGTTGGTGGTACAGCAGTGACGTGGATGCGTGTTTTTTCGAGGCTTGAGCCTGATTCTTTTTCAAAATCGCTCACTGATTGCGGGTACGAATGGTGCGCGGCATAGTAGTTTTCGGCAAGCTTTGCCACGGTACCTGCAGCGTGTTTTGCATCGGCATTTTTTGCTGTTTCCTGGATGCCTGCATAGTGAGTGCTAATGATGACAACAAGGAAGGCAAGCACGAATACTGCGATGGCATTAATGACAATGCCGATAGCGCCGAGGGCTGTAGAGGCACCGGCTTTTTTTGATTGCACGGTCGAAACGATGGCGAGCACAAGGCCGAATGGGGCGAGGCCGACAAAGGCGAGGATAAGGCCAATGATAGCCGTGGCTTGGCCGGGGTTAATGGTTCGAGCGACGGTACTCTCTATATTAGGGGTGACTGGTTGTTGCTCCATACTGCTTATAGTTATAGCATGGGATGACTATAAAAAGTGGGTTTCGTCGAGTAATTGATCAACTTGTTTATGCAAGGTTTCAAGGCTACCTTCGTTGGTGAGGTAGTGATCAGCAATAGCGATAGGGCCGCCCTTTTCAAGATTCTCAATTTCTGCCCAGTCGCGGGAGTTTGCCTCCTCGATAGTAAGTGGGCGTACGGGGCGAGTAGTGAGGCGGTGATGGCGTAGGTTTTTTGGTGCGACAACAGCGGCGACGGTGAGCTCACCGGGGAATTCGTGTTTGAGAATTTTGTATTCGGTCCAAGTGTAGAGGCCATCAGCAACGATGCGGCGTTGGCCTGCGTCTATAAGATCACGGATTTCTTTGACAATACGGTTTACAACAAAATCTTTACCTTCTTGAGCGCGGATATCTTCGCGGAACTGTTTTTCGTTTGCGGCGGTCCATTCAATGCCCGCTTCTTTCATGGCGCCCAAGATAACGCCACCAAAGTAGACTTTTGGGACGCCTTTTTCGGTGATGTAGTTTACTACTTCGGATTTGCCGCTGCCAGTAAGGCCGACGATTGCAAGAATTTTTGTTCCGGTATCGTGGTGCTCAGTCATAACACTAGTGTAACAGAGAAGGATTGCGCTTGTATATATGCGTCTCGCATTTTGCCTACCTCCTTAGGGTATACTGGTACTATGAGCAAACCAAAACGTCTTGTAATTATCGATGGTAAGTCGGTCTTCTACCGTGGCTACTACGCAATGCCAAATCTTAGTACAGCCGATGGCACGCCAACAGGTGGAGTGTATGGGTTTGCGGCGCTGAGTATTGAATTAATTAAAAAACTGAGCCCGGATTATGTGTGCGTGGCGTGGGATAAGCCAAAAACGAATATCCGCAAGCGCCTAGAAATTTATCCAGAATACAAAGCGGGCCGTAAGCCGGCGCCAGCTGATTTTTACGCGCAGATTCCGATTTTACACGAATTACTTTCGGCATTTGGTTGGCCGCTCTATGAGCTCGATGATTATGAGGCGGATGATATTATGGCGACGCTGGCACACGAAGCGGCAAAGCAGGGAATTGAAGTTTGTTTAATTACGAGCGACCTTGATGCACTGCAAGCAATCGAACCACTCGTGCATGTATATGCTCTTAAAAAAGGGCTGACTAACATCGATTTATTCAAACCGGAGAGTTTCACCGAGAAATATGGCCTGCGCGTTGACCAATTCCTTGACCTTAAAAGCCTAAAAGGTGACTCCAGTGATAATATCCCGGGTGTGCCAGGCATCGGTGAAAAAACGGCTACACAACTACTGCAGCAATTTGAAACACTCGATGGTATTTACGAGAATCTTTGGCAGGTGAAAGATAGCGTGCGCCGTAAGCTTGAAGAAGGTAAAGAGATGGCCTACATGAGCAAAAAGGTGGCTGAGTTATGGTTTGATGCGCCGATTAAACTCGATCTGCCATCAATGGACTGCACACTTCTTGATACTGCAAAGCTCAAAGCGTTGCTTGGCCAACTTGAATTTAAGAGTTTGCTGCGAAGCCTGCCTGATTATATGCAAGACCATTCACCAGCGACGGCGCAGACCACAAGCGATGTCACAGATGTGACGGAACTGCCCGCAGGCCAAGCTAAGGCGACACTTTTGATGGCGGAGGCGCTGGTCGCGTGGCTTGACGGCGAGCATGTATGGCTGAGCCATGAACGTGGTAAGGCGGCGAAATTATCTCTTGCTGAGGCAATGGAGATTACGCACCATGTGCCGATTGTTGGGCATGATACAAAGGTGATGTTGAAGGCATTTCTTGATGCGGGGGCAAAAACACTGCCGGTTATTGCGCACGATACCGCACAGGGTTCGTTTTTGCTTAATCCACTGCGTAAATCACGAGAGCTTTCCGATCTTGTCGGGTTTGAATCGATTGATGATGCGAAGGTGGCAATTAGTGCGGTATGGGCTCTTTATGACGAGCAAAAACCTGCACTTGAGGCGCTCCCGAATCTCGCAAAGGTGGCACATACAATGGACTTCCCGTTGATCCCAGTGCTTGCGCGCATGGAGCATCGGGGTATTCGACTCGATAGCGAGATGCTCGCGAAGATGGATAGGACGCTCACGAAAGAGATCGAGACGATCAAAACACAAATGCACGAGATGGCGGGGTATGAATTTAATATTGGTAGCCCTTCGCAACTTGCTGACGTACTATTCACAAAGCTGCAGTTGCCAACGCTGGGTATCAAAAAAGGTAAGACGGGTTATAGCACTGGCCAAAAGGAGCTGGATAAGCTGCGCGGACAACATCCGATTATTGAGCTTATCGAGCAGTACCGAGAGCTTACCAAACTACAGAACACCTATGTGCAGACGCTACCCAAGCAAGCGGATAATAAAGGATTTATTCACACAACATTCAATCAGGATGTGGCGGCGACAGGACGTCTGAGCAGTATTGATCCGAACCTGCAAAATATTCCAATCCGTACGGAGCTTGGGCGCAAAATTCGCGACGCATTTATCCCAGAAAAAGGTAATGTGTTCGTGAGTGCAGATTACAGCCAGTTTGAGCTACGACTTGCGGCGATATTAGCGGGTGATGAGAAAATGATCAGCGACTTTAATTCTGGTACCGATATCCATGCTAAAACGGCAAGCGACGTATACCATGTACCGATTGATGAAGTGACTAAAGAGCAGCGCAGGCGGGCTAAGGTGGTGAACTTTGGCGTGCTGTACGGTATGAGCCAGCATGGCCTCGCGGCAGCTGCAAACATGAGTTTTGCTGAGGCGCAGCACTTTATCGATGAGTACTTCCGTGTGCGCCCTGGGGTCAAAAAGTATATGGATGCAACAATTAAAAAAGCGCATGATGAAGGCTTTGTAGAAACGCTGTTTGGCCGACGCAGGCCGACGCCAGATGTGAAGTCGAGTAATTTCGTTGTTCGTTCGGCTGCGGAGCGCGCTGCGGCTAACATGCCAATTCAGGGGACTGAAGCTGATCTTATGAAGCTTGCTATGATTAAAGTAGACGAGCGCCTTGAAGGCAGGGGCGAGCAGGTGCTCCAGATTCATGACTCGATTTTGATTGAGTGTAAGAAAGAGCAGGCCGAGGAGCTTAGTGCGTTGCTCGTTGAGACGATGGAGCAGATTTATCCGGAACTTGGCGTGCGACTACAAGTTGACGTGCATACAGGTGAGAATTGGGGAGAAGTATAAGTGAATATTGCAATTACGAAACTACGAGAGCAGGCCGTATTGCCTGAGTACCAGACAGAGCTTGCCGCAGGAATGGATTTAGTTGCCTGTATCGATGCGCCTCTATCTATCGCACCTCATGAACGTACAGTGGTGCCGACGGGACTTGCGATCGCGCTGCCGGCTGGGTTTGAAGCGCAAATCCGAGGGCGAAGCGGCTTGGCGGCGAAATTTGGGGTGATGCCAGCAAATGGTGTCGGTACGATTGATGCGGATTACCGCGGTGAGATTGGCGTGATTCTACTCAATACGAGCAGCGAGACATTTAGGGTTGAGCCTGGCATGCGTGTGGCGCAGATGGTGGTTGCGCGGTATGAAAAGATTGCCTGGGACGTTGTTGATGCGCTCGATACAACCGAACGTGGAACGGGCGGATTTGGGAGTACTGGTCATGCTGCTTAGTCGTGCGCGGCCGCACTGGCGTCATTTTGTTCGCCGTGAGCGAGACCCGCAGGTAGGGAAGTGGCGTGATAGATCGCTTGACCAGCAGCATATCAGCGAGCCAGTGCCAGTCGACTATGTCTGCAAGAGCACCGATTTTTTTGATTGTGCAGAAGAACGCGTGGTGGCGATGTTGCAGCGACGACCTGAAATAGGTGATTTGGAGCGGCGGATTCCAAAACTTCGCAAGCGTTTTGCCACGAGCCATGAGCCGCTTGATGGCCTGACGGCACTTCTTGCGCAGGTGCCGCGCGCGGTGTTCGCGCAGCTGCAGATGGATAAGTACCCGCACGGATATCGCAACAAGCAAGAGCGTTTGTTTGAGCTAATTGATTTTAACGACACGCTTGTTTCGACGATCTTGCTGCTAGACGACAAGCACCGAGCGGAGTTTAGCGAGCGCGTCAAGCAAGCGGCTGATCGAGTGTGTAAACGTATTGGCGTGCCATGTTTCAGTAATGAACAGTGGACGGCGATTATTCGGGGACTTACGCGTGAAGTAGCAGTGTATTCGGCCGCGCGCGGGGCGGGATTCAACGCGTGGCTTACTGATCGTGCGCATGATGCGCTCGGGGTTGATCTGCAGGTGCAAGACCCCGAAGACGGCCGCTATATCAATGTTGATGTTAAAACGCCAAGCTCATTCCGGCATCGCATGGAGCAGTTAGTGCACGAAAAGCGTCTGACAGAACGCGAGTTGATTATTGGCGACCAGCAGAGTTATGTGATTGAAGAGAATGGGCATGGTGACAACCGGGTGCAGATCGTGGTGCTTTGTATTTTGCCGGATCTATTTGGAGATCTGGCCGACTGGCGATTCGTGAATCCTGAGCCTATGCGCCAAAAGCTTAATCAGTTGATTCGTGACCACGGGATTCATGATGGTAAATATGGTAAGCTATTACAATAAGCTTGATTGACTCTTATTAGCATATATGGTATAATGAAAGCATGTATAGAGGATCTCGCCCCCGTATTCTTCCGATCATTATTGTGATTGTTATCGTCGCACTTGTTGTCGCTACACTGGTTACTGTTGGCCGTATGCTTTTTAGTGGTAACGGCGATACTCAGGAAAAGAAACAGACTACCTCATCGGTGATCGAGCAGGCAGTGCTTTCCCAAGATGGTGAACGTGGAGTGCGCTGGACAGTTCGTGGCCCGATTGTGGCTGATGAAAAGTTCCGTAGCTACCAAATCACCATTACTCCATCGACTCGCACGTACGTGACATACTCGGGATATCTTGACCAGGTGATTGATACGAAGACCTATAGCAATAATGTGAAAGCGTATGAGCAGTTCGTGTATGCGCTAAACAAGACTAACATCGCTAAAGCGCGTGATACGAAAGACGCTGATCTTCGGGGTGTTTGTGCGACAAATGGCCTTGCCTATGAGTTTGAGACACTCGTTAATGATGATCCTGACCACTCAATGTGGAGCTCGACTTGTAAGGATTCACAGGGTACGATGACGGCGGATCCACTGCAGGTGCAGGCACTCTTTACGAACCAGATTCCAGACTTCCGTCCACTGTTTACTAAGATTTATTAATTACAGTGGTACAATGAGCGTATGATACGCGGTATTATCTTTGACTGTTTTGGCGTGCTGACGACTGACGGGTGGCTTCAGTTCCGTGAGGAACACTTTGAAGAGGGGACTCGTGGATACCGCGAAATTTCCCAACTCAATCACCAAGCAGATATTGGTTATATCACTCATGATGAGTTTATGGAGTCAATTGCGGAGCTATCGCAACTTGATGTAAACGAGGTGAAAAAAACACTCGAGCAGCGTTCGCCAAATAACGGGCTTTTTGATTACATTAGAGATGAATTGAAACCGCAGTATAAGATTGGGTTACTTAGTAATGCCTCAGATGATTGGACGGGTGAGCTTTTCCGTCCTGACCAGGTAGCACTTTTTGATGAAAAGGTATTTTCGTTCCAGATTGGTGTCGATAAGCCGCATGCCGCGATGTATGAAACGGTGGCGACACGACTCGGACTATTGCCTGAAGAGTGTATTTTTATTGATGACCGTGAAGGGTTTGTGACTGGCGCGAAAGATGTCGGTATGCATGCGTTCGTCTTTGAGACCAATGCGCAAACTAAACGTAATATCGAAGAGATCGTCGCGCAGGCTCAATAGCTATGCCTGAACTACCTGAAGTTGAAACAGTACGCCGTGGACTTGAACGACTGATTGTCGGTCGTCGGATTAAAACAGCAACGGTATACGATTCGCCCAAGAGCTTTCCGAATAATCAATCTGATGTTGAGCAATTTGCGTATGGTGCGACAATCCAGGCAGTAAAGCGGCGAGCAAAAGTGTTACTCATTGAGCTTTCTACGAACTATACTTTCGTGACTCATTTAAAGATGACCGGGCAGCTGGTATACGTAGGGAATGAGCGATTTGGGGCGGGACACCCGAATGATTCATTGATTGGCAGTCTGCCTGATAGATCAACGCGCGCGGCGATTGGGTTTGATGATGGAACCACGTTATTTTTTAATGACCAGCGTAAATTTGGCTGGATGAAACTGTACCCGACACCAGAGGTGATGAACATTGATTTTATGCAAAAAGTGGGTCCAGAGCCGCTTGAAGACAGCTTTACGGCCGAGGTGTTTGCGGCGCGGATTAGGCGACGTAATAATACGACCATCAAGGCGGCGATACTTGATCAGACCGTACTTGCGGGAGTTGGTAATATTTATGCCGACGAGAGTCTGTGGGGCGCAAAGATTCATCCGTCTACAAGAGTAAAAGATGTGACTGATGAGCAGCTTGCAACGTTATTGAACGAGCTAAAATATGTATTTATGCTTGCTATCGAAAAAGGTGGATCGACAGATAAGAATTACGTGAATGCTGAGGGGAAGCGGGGGAGCTATATTGATTTTGCGCGCGTGTTCCGGCGCGAAGGCAAAGATTGCCCACGGCACCCTGGCGTAGCGATTATCAAGACCAAAGTGGCGGGACGGGGTACACATATTTGCCCGGTTTGCCAGCCCGCGCCACTGTAGTCGCCACCTCTGTTTCGTAGTATCATAGAAGTAATGATATATCTGATTCACGGGGAGAATGCCTATCTGCAGGAAGTTGAACTGCAGAAAATTGCTCGCGCGGCAGAGGTGGCGCCGGAGCGTGCTGATGTCGATACGCTGACTTTGAACGCGCTCGCTGATATTGTGCGTGGCGGGTCGTTATTTGCAATGAAGCGTCTGGTGGTAATTCGTGAATTATCGAGTGATGCGACACTATTTAGTAGGCTGGCTGAATGGGCAGCTGAAGTGCCTGATGAAACGACGATTGTGCTGCTCGAGCGCAAGTTGGATAAGCGTACTAAGGCGTATAAGGCGATTATCAAAGCGGCGACAGTGATTACGGCTGATTCGCTGACCGAGCGTGATATGCGCATGGCAGAGGAGTGGCTTCGGACAATAGCAAAGCAATATGGCGTACCACTTTCGTCAACGCAGATTACTCAGATGGTGGGACGGGCGCTTGTGGCGAGTGAGAAGACGTCGTCGCGTGTGGTTGATCAGATGCAGCTTGCACATGCTGTGAAGGCGCTTGCGGGCGCAGAGCAGGTGAGTGAGGAGATGATTGCGACGGTATTGCCGCAGGCGATGGTGGACACGGTGTTCGATATGCTTGAAATTGCGGCGCGCCGTGAGGTGTCACGACTTGAGGCGCTTCTTAGGGATATGGCGCGTACCGAGGATGGACACCGGGCATTGGCACTCCTGAGCGGGCAGTGGGCACAGCTTGCGGCCGTAGCAGTACTTGGCGGGTCATCACAGAGTATTGCGACGGAGCTTGGATTGCATCCGTTTGTTGCTAAAAAGATGCAGGAGACCGCACATCGGTTTAGTATGAGTGAAATCCGGACGTTGACGCAGCTTTTGGCTGATCTCGATATGAGTACAAAAACTTCCCAGGCGGGGCCATGGGACGCGGTATACCGATTTCTTTTTGCGATTAGTTCACGGCAATAAAAATAACCCCTTGGATAGGGGTTATTTTGTATGAAAGACTCGGTTAGGCTTTCTTTGCTGGGGTCTTTTTTGTTGTGGTAGCTTTTGCAGCTGGCTTTTTAGCTGGAGCTTTCTTTGCGGCAGGCTTAGCTGGAGCCTTTGCTTTTGCAGCAGTAGCAGGCTTTGCCCCAGCAGCTTTAGCGGCCTTTGCAAGACCAGCCTTGCGGCGGCTCGCGGTAGCCTTCTTGATGAGGCCTTTCTTCACTGCGGTGTCGAGCTCGCTCTGAGCAGCACTAAGGTTCGCAGCAGTTGGTTCAGCGGTGAAAGCCTTAACTGCAGTCTTGATGTCGCGCTTGATGCTTACGTTGCGTGCGCGGCGTTTTGCAGTTTGCTTCATTCGTTTGATTGCTGATTTGATGATTGGCATATTGTTCCTTATATCTTATCTTTAGAGCTACTATTTCAATCAAAGACTGATTATACCTGAGATACCTCTGTTTGTAAAGAGGGTAGCAATAATCGTTGACGGGGGCAAACTACTTATGGTATAGTGAAGCCAAACTCGAAAAAAGAACATAAACAGCAGGTACGTATAATGGCAGATCAAGGCGCGTTAAAGCAAATCATTCAAAAGCTCAAAGATAGCAATAATGTGCTTGTTACGGTTAATTCGAATCCATCGGTTGATGAGCTTTCTGCTGCGCTTGCTATTACGCTTTGTGTGAATAAGCTGAACAAGCATGCTACCGCTGTATTTAGTGGGGACGTGCCACCTGCAATCGAGTTTTTGAATCCTGAGAAAACGTTTGAGAATACGGTTGATAGCCTGCGAGACTTCATCATTGCTCTCGATAAAGAGAAAGCTGACCACCTCCGCTACAAAGTGGTAGATGACATGGTGAAGATATTTATCACCCCATATCGAACGACAATCAATGAGAAAGATTTGGAATTTTCCCAGGGTGATTACAATGTGGAATTTGTACTTGCCGTTGGCGTGCAAAACGAAACCGACCTTGACCGTGCGCTCGAGAGCCACGGCCGTATTTTGCATGATGCTACTGTTGCGGCGGTGTCACTTGGTGAGCCAACAAAGCTTGGCGGTATTGAGTGGACTGATGTCGACGCGAGTAGCTACAGCGAAATGCTTTTCCAGATTGCTGAGGGCATTAAGGGAGATAAGAGCTTGCTTGATGAGCAGATTGCCACTGCGTTCTTAACCGGTATTGTGGCGGCAACTGATCGATTCTCGAACGGCAAGACAACCTCTAAGGCAATGACTGTTGCTGCACAGCTGATGTCGGCTGGAGCAAACCAGCAATTGATTGCTACGAAGCTTGAAGAGGATATGGCGATTTCAACTCAGGCGACTGTGAGTCATGCAGAACCTGAAACTCAACCGCAAGACATTCCAAAAGAAGAAGCTAAAGACGATGATGGTGCGATTGGCGCGCTTTCGATTTCTCATGTACCAGAAGGCAACGTTGATGAAGTAACAAAAGCAGTTGCCGCTGAGAATTCACACGAAGCCCTGAACCGAGCCGAAGAGGAGCTTGCGAGGCAGACTGAGCGTGTGAACGAACACCGCCAAGAAGACGCGACGGAAGAGGCTGAGCAAAAGCTTGCTGAGCAGCTTTCAACAACAGCACCAGCGGCACCTCCGGCGTTTGAGCTCCCTACGGTGACGCCGCCATCCCAAGAGCCTCTGAAATCACATACTGATGAAGAAGCGGGTGCGCCGAGTTTTGGCGGAACCTTGAATGCAACTACCGAGCAAGCGGAAGAAGATAAACGCCAGCAGGTTGAAGATGATCGCAACCATACGATTTTGAGCCACAATGGTTCGTATGCAACTGGTGCGCCAGCGTTCCAATCGCCAATTAATGCAGCGGCGGGTCATGTTGATGCTGAGCCAGAGGTGCGCGATGTGCTCGCAGAAGGCAATGACACGGCGCCGACGAGTCACGCTGAGATTATTCAGCCACCAGCACCTGTTGCTCATTCGGAGCCAACACTAGCCGAGATTGACGCGCAAAACCGTGCTGCACATACTGATGCTCGAGCTGCGCTGGATGCAGCCCTGAGTTCGCAGGATCAGCAGTCTGCGCCTGCGATGCCAGCGTTTGAGCCAGCGCCAATTCCTGAACCGACTGCGACGCCTGCTCCAGAGGCGGCGCCAGCATTACCGCCGTTACCTCCGCTTCCTCCAATGCCTGACTTTTCGACATTACCTCCGCTTCCAGGTGAGCCAGCGCCAAGTAGTGAGGCTTCGGTACCTGATACACTAGGTGCGGTTTTGCCTCCTGCACCTGCAGAGAAGCCGGCACAGCCATCTGACCCAGCGCAGTTTAAAATTCCTGGCCAGTAGAGCTAGCTGAGAATCATAAAATGATTTATCCCAATATCGCGCCCTAGGGCGTCGATTTGGGTTTGGGCATCGCCGCGTTGGCTATGGTGAACACGCATGATATCGATGATTTGGTCATGGTATTCGCGTGCGTCGACTGTTTCGGTGATTTCTTCTGGCGTGCGTCCGGCTTCCATATAAATCCATGCGGTATTACTCGTCGGATTCTGCTCTCTTGGTAGGCAAAAGAGATGAATACTCCTGAAGCGGCTGTCGTTTTGCTTGAGCCGATAGAAGGCGAGGCAGAGTGCACGTGTAGCGACGATGTGATCGATGTGACCTGTTAGGCCATTGAGGTCGAGCCCCATGAACTCCACTTGGACATCGCGACCAGCAATAGCTTCGTGTACAATGTGCTGAATTTTATCTGCGATTTCGATCATATCGATATTAGAAAGGCGGCCGTCGGTATAGCCAAGCTCGTGCTGACCGACAGCACCCATCATTTGGCCGCTTTTGAGCCACTCTTCGCGGCGCACAGTACCTAAATCGGGCACATTATCAGGGTTGGTGCCGTTTTGACCCAAGGTAAGGGTAATGAGGTGCAGCTCTACACCATCGCGTACGGCTTTTATGAGTGCGCCGCCTGGGCCAAATGCTTCGTCATCGGGGTGGGCAAAGATGCCAAATAGTAATTTCTTCACTCTATTTAGTATACTATGTCCAATGGACGGAGAGATTATTTTAATTGACAAGCCTGCTGGGATGACCAGTTTTGGTGTTGTGGCGCGGGTGCGTCGTATTTTGAGCCACCAGGCGGGCAAGAAAGTGAAGGTGGGGCACTGTGGTACGCTCGATCCGTTCGCGACAGGCCTATTGATACTTGTGAGCGGCAAAATGACGCGTAAAGCAATGGAATTTACGAAGCTCGATAAAGTATACGAAGCCGAGTTTATATTGGGACAGGAGAGTACCACGGGTGACCCAGAGGGCGAATTGACACAGGTTTCGGAGCTTGTTCCGACAAAAGAACATATCGAGGAGGTGCTTAGTGTGTTTCGTGGGGAGATTACCCAACGACCACCGATCTTTAGCGCAATTAAGATTAATGGGCAGCGCGCGTATAAATTGGCGCGTGATGGTAAAGAGGTGGAAATACCTGAGCGAACAATTACGGTGTACAGCCTTGAACTAGTGGATTACGTATATCCGTCGCTGAAAATTCGTACACACGTGAGCAGTGGAACGTATATCCGCAGCTTAGCAGTAGATATCGGGGCGAAATTAGGGACGGGCGCATATTGCAAGGAGCTACGCAGAACGAAGATTGCTGACTTTTCTGTGATGGACGCGAAGACGCTTTCTGACTTCGGTGTTGAAAATTAGCGGCTTATCTGTTACAATTACCAGTTATGATATCAAAGGATGATAAAGCGAAAGCTATTGCTTTGACTCAGGTTAACAAAAACGACGT
>Ga0164242_10002988_pt1 | contig 19376 bp, 13 predicted proteins | sample OricomgcompostMG_FD_108783 | JGI IMG/M metagenome (GOLD analysis project Ga0164242, IMG submission 108783) | Miracle-Growth compost microbial communities from Emeryville, California, USA - Original compost - Miracle growth compost (MG) ... | reverse complement strand
AGTCGCCGGACAGGTGGAAGTCGGCGATGGCGCCATCCGCCACCTCGAAGTCGACGACGACGAGCTTTCCGCCCGGAACCTTGTATTCACCGTGCATGCTCCCAGCGTATGCGGCGGCCCCCGTGGGCCGCGCGGGTCGCCCTCCGTCCGCCCCCGCGGTCCCACTCCCGCGCTGAGACATACCTATTGGGGTGAGACATCACGCCAGGCGTGCGGTCTCGAACGGATCGGCATGTCTCGGCACGGGAGGCGTCGTGGGACACACGAACACGCAGGCCGCGCGGGCGGGCGCCGACGCGCCCGCCCGTCAGACGCGGGCGGGGAAGCGGACGTCGAGCCAGCGCACGAGGTCGGCGAAGACCTCTGCGCGGTTCGTCTCGTTGAAGACCTCGTGCCGCGCCCCCGGATAGATGACCAGCTGCGTGTCGGTGAGTCCGGAGCGCTTGCGGTAGGCGGCGACGAGCATCCGCGCGCTCTTCGGACCGCCCAGCGAGTCCTCTTCGCCGATCATCACGAGAAGCGGAAGGTCGCGGATGCCACGCGCAGGCCGCCCGTAGAGCCGCAGCCCGTCGGCCACACCGAAGAGCTTCAGCACCTTGGCGTCGAACGTGAGCGGGTCGGCCGCGAACTCGGCAGCGACGCTCGCGTCTCGGCTGAGCCATTCGTATCCCGTGGTGCCGAGCGTCTTGTGCCGCTTGTTGAGGTTGCCGGCCTCCATGTGCGCGGGCATGCGGTAGGCCGTCCCGGTGAGCACGAGCGCGTCCACCTCGTCGGAATGCCGGTTCACGAGCATCTGCGCCATGAGCGAGCCCCAGCTGTGCCCGAGCAGCGCGACGGGAATCCCAGGGTTCTCTTCGCGGATGATGCGGCCGAGCATCCGCACGTCGTCGACCGCGGCGCGCAGGCCACCCGGTCCGAGGCGCCCGAGTCTGGAGCGGTCGCCGTTCCATTGCTCGAGCCCCGTCTGACCGTGGCCGCGCTGGTCGGCGGCGTAGACCGAGAACCCGTTCTCGTTGAGCACGTCCACGAGCTGCTGGTAACGCGTCGCATACTCGCCCAGGCCGTGCACGAGGTGGACCACGGCGCGCGGATGCTCGACCCGCCACACGTAGTAGCTGACGGTGACGCCCTGTTCATCCTCGAAGCTCGGCACGCGGCGATTCTCCCACCCCACGTGTCAGTGGGCGATGGCGTCGCGTCGCCTCACTCGGCCGCGACGGGCGGGTTCGCCGTCTCGCCCACGTGATCGGGCAGCACGACGACCTGAGCCGCGTAGTCCAGCCCCGCGCCGAAGCCGAATTGGAGCGCGATCTGCCCGCCGTGGGCCTCGCCCTCGCGCAGCAGGCGCTCCGTCGCGAGCGGCACGGAGGCGCCCGACGTGTTGCCGGTGTCGACGATGTCTCGCGCGACCACGACGTCGTCCCTCAGCCCGAGCCGCTCCTGCAGGCTCTCGATGATGCGCAGGTTCGCCTGGTGCGGGATGAAGACGTCGATGTCGGCGGCCGTGAGGCCGGCCTCGGCGATGGCCCGTTCCGCGATGTCCGGCATGGCCGAGATCACCCAGCGGTACACCGATGGGCCCTCCTGGTACACGGTGGGCCAGGGCACGGTGCCCGGCTCGGCGTATTTGAAGTCGAGCCAGGAGTGGGTCATGGTGATCACGTCGGCCTTCGTGCCGTCGGATCCCCACACGGTCGGACCGATTCCCGGCTCGTCGGACGGCCCGAGGATGGCCGCACCCGCCCCGTCGCCGATGATGAACGACAGGCTGCGATCGGTGGGATCGCCGATGTCGCTGAGCTTCTCGGCGCCGATCACCATGACGTGCCCGGCAAGGCCCGACCGGATCATCGCGTCCGCCTGGCCGATGCCGTAGCAGTAGCCCGCGCATCCGGCGTTGACGTCGTAGGCGGCCGCGTCGGGGATGCCGAGCCGCGATGCCACCTGAGGCGCCATGCCGGGAGTCGACTGCAGCCACGACACGGTCGACACGATCACGGCGTCGATGTCGGCTGCGTCCAGACCGGATGCCGCCAGCGCTGACCGCCCCGCGTCCTCTGCCAGCTGCTCGACGGTGACCTCACGGGGAGCCCGGCGCCTGGTCACGATGCCCGTGCGGCGGCGGATCCACTCGTCCGAGCTGTTGATGGGCTCGATGATGTCGGCGTTGGGAACCACCAGTTCGCCTCGGGCACCGCCGACGCTGAGGATGCGGGAATGGGCCGTGGTGGGCGCGGACTTCAGAGATGGCGACACGTTGAGTTCCTCCGAGAAACGACGCCTTCGAGTCTATCCGCGCACCGCTCGGCGCCTTCGGGCCGCCGGTCGGCAGGCGGCGGATGCAACGGCGGGCTGACGCCCGCGCAGCAGTAGGCGGGCGCCGGGGCAGCAGCAGGCGGCCGCAGGTGGCGTCACACGGCGGAGGCCGGAGCCAGCGGGCGGACAGCGGCCTCACCGCAGGAGGCGCCCCAGAACCTCCGCGCCTCGAGACGCGGCACTCGGGAACGCGACGAAAGCCCAGTTCCGAAATAGTTAGCGTGGCTAATTTGTTATGCTAAACATCATGACTCCTCCGATGACTCCGAGTGCGACCGCCGTGTCGCCGAGGCAGGCGGGGTCGAGCGTCTCGTCGGCGGTCTCCGCTGCGACCATCGCCGGCCCGCCGCCGCAGACGCGATCCGAGTCGTCGTCGCGACGCATCACGACGCACGAGCTGTCGAGCGATGTGCGGGTCGCCGTGGCGCGGCTGTCGCGACGCATCCGGGCAGAGAAGGCCGACGGCGCCCTCAGCGACGGTCAGTACAGCGTTCTCGCGCTGCTGTTCCGCGAGGGCGAGAAGACTCTGAGCGAGCTCGCCGAGCACGAGCGCGTGACGCCGCCGTCGATGAATCGCACAGTGAACAAGCTGGAGTCGGCGGGATACGTGGTGCGCCAGGCGTCCTCCGACGACCGCCGCAAGGTGCTGTTCGTGCCGACGGATGCCGGCCGCGAGCTCGTCAAGGAGACCCGCAGGCGCCGAGACGCCTGGCTCGACCGGCGGCTGGCGAGGCTGCCGCCCGCGACTCGAGCGCTGCTGGCCGACGCCGCGCAGGTGATGCGGGAACTGGCCGATTCATGACGGCGATGTTCCGTTCGCTGTCGTCGGTGAACTACCGCATCTGGTTCGCGGGCGCGCTCGTGTCGAACGTAGGCACCTGGATGCAGCGCACCGCGCAGGACTGGATCGTGCTGACCCAGCTCACGCACAACGACGCGCTGGCCGTCGGCGTCGTCATGGCGCTGCAGTTCGGTCCACAGCTCATCCTGCTCCCCGTCACCGGATACGCCGCAGACCACCTCGACCGCCGCAAGCTCATGATGGCGACGCAGGGCGCCATGGGCGTGCTGGGTCTGGGGCTGGGCATCCTCACCATCAGCGGCGCCGTGCAACTCTGGCACGTCTACCTGTTCGCTCTGCTGCTCGGCGTGGTCGCCGCGTTCGACGCCCCTGCGCGGCAGACGTTCGTCGGTGATCTCGTCGGCACGAAGCTGCTCGGCAATGCCGTCGCGCTCAACTCCGCCTCGTTCAACGCCGCGCGGCTCGTCGGTCCCGCCGTCGCGGGGCTCCTGACGGCCGCTGTCGGCGCCGGCTGGGTGTTCCTCATCAACGCGGTGAGCTTCGCCGCCGTGCTGGCATCCCTCGCGCTGATGCGGCGTGATCGCCTGCATGCCACGAAGCGCGCCACGCGGTCCCGCGGAAGCCTGGTCGAGGGGTTCAGGTACGTTCGCCGGCGCCCCGACCTCCTGACGATCTTCACCATGGTGTTCCTCGTCGGCACCTTTGGTCTCAACTTCCCGATCTTCGTCGCGAGCATGGCGAGCACCGTCTTCCATAAGGGCGCGGGAGAGTACGGCATCCTGTCGTCGGTCATGGCGGTCGGCTCGGTCGTCGGCGCCCTGCTGGCGGCGCGGCGCGAGAAACCGCGCGGCTCGTTGCTTGCCGTCTCGGGTGTGATCTTCGGCATCGGATGCGTCGCCGCCGCTGCCGCCCCCGGCTACTGGTTCTTCGGCGCCATGCTGGCGATCGTCGGCGTGGCATCGCAGACCTTCAACACGACGGCCAACGGGGTCGTGCAGCTGAGCACGGACCCGGTCGTGCGCGGCCGCGTGATGGCCATCTACATGGCCATCTTCATGGGCGGCACCCCGATCGGTGCGCCGATCGTCGGCTGGGTGGCCGACGCCTTCGGGCCGCGCTGGGCGCTCGTGGTCGGCGGCGCATCCGGCATCCTGGCCGCGGCGGTTGGCATCTACTACATGGTGCGGTACCGCGGGATGCGCCTGGCCTTCACGGAGCGCAGGCTCCGCTTCACGTTCCAGCAGCCGAGCCGTGGACTGGCGATTGCCGAGATGGAAGGCGACGAAGCGGCCGCGCAGCGGGCGTGAGGCACCTCGGCGTCGCCGCGCAGTGGGAGAAGCGGCGCTGGAAAGCGCTTTCTGACATGATGTAAGCGGCCGTCGAGAGCGACACACAGTGAGGTGACAAGGGCATGACGCACAGCGATGCGGTTCCGCACGTCGTGATAACCGGCGTAGGGGGTTACGGGAGGCTTCACCTCGAGAACGCTCGTCGCCTGGCGGCTGAGGGTCGCCTCTCGATCGTCGGACTCGTGGATCCGGCCGTGGCCGCCAAGCGCGACCGCGACGGCGACATCCCGCTCTACGCCGACCTCGATGCCGCGCTCGCCAGGCATCGGGCCGACATCGTGATCGTGGCGACTCCGTTGGACACCCATGAGCGTCTCGCCGAGATCGCCATGCGAGCAGGAGCCGATGTGCTTCTCGAGAAGCCGCCGGTGCCCTCCATGGCTGCCTTCGAGCGCCTGCTCGCCGTGCAGCGCGAGACCGGTCGAGCCGTACAGGTCGGCTTCCAGAGCCTCGGGTCCACCGCGATCGCCGCGCTCCAGGATGACGCGCTCGACCTGGGACCCATGCGATCCGTCAGCGCGACCGGGCTGTGGAGCCGCGCCAAGTCGTACTGGGAGCGTGCACGGTGGGCCGGCCGGCGCACACTGGACGGACACGCGGTCGTCGACGGCGTCGTCACGAACCCGCTCGCGCATGCCGTCGCCACGGCGCTGCGGATCGCCGGCTACGACACGGCCGAGTCGGTCGGACTGGTCGAGACCGAGCTGTACCGGGTGAATGCGATCGAGGCCGACGACACGTCCGTGATCCGGGTGAGCGCGTCGGGGCGCCCGACCGTGACGTGCGCGCTCACGCTGTGCGCCCCGCCCGAGCTGCACGACGCGCCGGATCGCGCCGCGACGGTCGCGGTGAGGGGGACGCAGGCATCCGCGTCGTTCTCGTACACGACCGATGTGATCACTGCCGACGGGAATGAGACCTCGTTCGGGCGGTCCGATCTGCTGGAGAACCTCATCGAACACCGCAGGAACGGGGTCGACCTGATCGTGCCGCTGGTGTCGACTGGTGCGTTCATGCGCGTCGTGGAGGCCGTGCGGGAGGCGCCGGAGCCGACGAAGATCGACCCGCGCCTGGTGACCTGGCACGGAGAGGGCGCGGCCGAGTACCCGATCATCGACGGCATCGTCGCGACCGTGCAGGCGGCATCGGAGCAGGGCGCGACGTTCAGCGAGCTCGGCGTGCCGTGGGCGACGCCGGGCGCCGACAGCGTCATCGCGACGGCGCATGTGGACGGCGTCACGGTGGCGCGCGAGGTCGACGGCGGGGGAACTATCTCGTTCTCCAGCCCCCACCCCTACCTGCACCCCGTGCGCACGCTGGGCGGAGTGACGGTGACGGCGACGCATCCGGCCGACCACGACTGGCATACCGGAGTGGCATTCACGGTGCAGGATGCCGACGGCATCAACTTCTGGGGCGGCCGCACCTACGTGCACAATCGCGGCTACGAGACGCTCGATGACCACGGCCGCATCGAGGTGCTGAGCACAGATCCGACGGATGACGGCGTTCGGCACGAGCTGGCCTGGCGCGGCCCGGCGGGCGAGTCCGTGCTGGAGGAGAGCCGTGACATCCGCTGGCGGGCCCTGCCGTTCGGCGACGGCCGCACCGCTTGGTCGCTCGAGTTCGATGTGCACCTGACCCCGTCGCAAGGCGAGGTCACGCTGGGCAGTCCCGGCAGCAAGGGCAGGGTCGGGGCCGGCTATGGCGGGTTCTTCTGGCGACTGCCCGACTGCGTGGATGTCGCCGTGTTCACCGCGGATGCCGCGGGCGAAGACGCCGTCAACGGCAGCGTCGCACCGTGGCTCACCTTCAGCGCGGACTTCCTGGCAGGACCGGAGCAGAACGGCACGGCTTCCATCGTGCTGACCGGTGGCGACGAGACCACCGCGGGCGACCCGTGGTTCGTGCGCGTGAAGAACTACCCGGGCATCGGATGCGCCGTGGCGTGGGATGCCCGCACGCCCGTGCCGGCGGACGGCCTGAGCCGCAGGTATCGCGCAGCGGTCATCGACGGCGCCGTCTCGACCAGCGAGGCGAACGAGCTCGCAGAGACGCTTCGTCGCGGATGACGCCGGACGACACAGACGACATCGATCGGGATCGGACGCGATGAGACAGGGACCAACAGAGCACACGGCCGAAGCGGGATCGGAGGCAGTCGGCATCCACGAGGAGTCGTCGGGGCCGGCGGAGGCGTCGTCGCGGCCGGAGCCGACCACGGCGGCCCAACGCGCGTCGGATCGCGCCGTGAAGCGCGCCAGGGTGCTCGAACTGCTCGATCGAGCCGACGCCGAGTCCGTGCTGCTGACGAGTGCCGCGGCCGTGGCCTGGTACCTCGACGGCGGACGGCAGAACGTGAGCCTGGCGGCCGACCCGATCGCGGCGGTGCGAGTCGGCCGCGACGACGACGAGGTGTTCGTCACCTCGAACGAGGCGGAGCGCCTGGTGGCCGAAGAGCTGCCGGCGGGCGTCGTCATCCGTGATCGGCCCTGGTACGAGGCGCTCGAGATGCCCGCAATCTCGAGCGCCCTGCACGAGCACCAGCTGGATGCCGAGCTGCGGGCAGCGCGGGCCGTGCTGCTGCCCGGCGAGCGGCAGCGGTTTAGAGCGCTGAGCGCCGATGCAGCGGCAGCGGTCACCGACGTGCTGCTCGCCGCCCAGCCTTCGTGGTCGGAGCGCCGGACAGCGGCCGAACTGGCCGGCCGGCTCGTCGCGATCGGCGCCGACCCGCTCGTGCTGCTCGTCGCCGGAGAGCGGCGGGCATCCCTGCCGCATCCCCTGCCGACCGACGGCCCGCTGGGCGGCAGAGCCATGGTGGTCGTGTGCGCACGGCGCGACGGGCTCATCGCGAACCTCAGCCGATGGGTGGCGTTCCGCCCGCTCACCAGCGACGAGGAGGATGCGCAGCGACGCATCCTCGAGGTCGAGGCCGACGCGCTGGATGCGACGCGGCCCGGCACCGTGCTCAGCGACGTACTCCAGGTGATCGCCGGCGCGTACCCGGCGCACGGCTTCGACGCCGAACAGTGGCGGCGACACCACCAGGGCGGAGCCGCCGGATACGGCGGCCGCGACCCGCGCGCCACACCCTCGACGAGCGACGTCGTTCGGCTGGGTCAGGCGTTCACATGGAATCCCTGGGTGCCTGGCGCGAAGATCGAGGACACCGTACTCCTCACCGGCACGCCGGAAGCGCCCGTCATCGAGCCCATCACGCGGGATGAGCGCTGGCCGACGACGCGCGTCGGGGGGCGGGAGCGGCCGGTGACGCTGCAGCGGTAGCGATCGAGCGGCCCGCACGCAGGGCGAGATCTCTCAGCCCGATCGGTGGCCTGCGAGAGGGGTCGCCGGCACCGGAGCCGCCTCAGGCGAAGACGATCCCCAGGCCCTCGCGACCGGTCACGGTGGCGACGGTTCTGTCGACCGTGACGGGGCCGGGCTCGGCGAGCAGTCCGAGGCGCTCGAACCCGGCATCCTCGACCTCCTCGACCAATGTCGGATGCGACATCGCGACCGCCAGCTGCGCGGAAACGTCGGGGAGCAGGTGCGGGTAGAGCGGCACGTCCGCTTGCTCGGCGACCTCGGCGATCGCGAGGAACGGCGTGATGCCGCCGACCCGCACGACGTTCGGCTGAACGATGTCGGCGGCGCCACCCTCGATCGCCTCCCGGAACCGGTAGACGGTGTGCAGGTTCTCGCCGAGCGCGACCGGAACATCGACGGCGGAGCGAAGCGTCGCATGGCCCAGGAGGTCGTCGGCGCGCAGCGGCTCCTCGATCCAGCGCAGGCCGAACCGGCTCAGCTCGCCGATGGCATGCTCGGCCTCCTCGAGAGACCACAGCTGATTCGCGTCGATCGCGAGTTCCGTGTCGGCACCGATGGTCTCCCGCACGGCGGCGATGCGGTCGACGTCTTCCGACAGCGGACGGCCGCCCACCTTCATCTTCACGAGGCCGTATCCGGCATCCGCCCAGCGCTGCGCCTGCTCGACGAGCTCGCCGAGGGGATAGTGCCTGTTCACGCCGCTGCCGTACACCCCGACGGACGATCGTGGCGCGCCGAGCAGTTCCGCGACGGAGGCGTGCGCGGCCCTGCCCGCGGCATCCCACAGGGCCAGGTCGAGCCCGGCCATCGCGATCGTGGTGACGCCGCCGGAGCCCGCCTCGTGCAGGTGACGCCACAGCGGCGGCCAGAGTGCGCGGGCATCCGCTTCACGACCCACGGCGAAGTCGCGGATGTCGTGGGCGAGCATGGCCGCGACCGCATGAGCTCCGATGGAGGGCGTCCAGCTGAATCCGTGACCCGTGACACCGGCCTCGGTATCGACCAGCACCTCGATGAGATGCAGGCTTCGCACGTCGTCGCCCCACGGCCGCAGCAGCGGCGCGTCGATCAGACGCGTTCTGATGCCCGCGACGCGGCCGAGTTCGGGTGCGTGCGCACCGGTCATCGCGAAGCGCCCACCAGCTCGTCGCCGATGGCGAGGATGCGACGCAGCTCGTCGAGCTGCGCTTCGTTCGGGTCCACGAGCGGCGGCCGCACTCCTCCCACGTCGAGCGCCGGTGCACCCGCTGCGCCGATCCGCACGCCCGCCTTCACCAGCGACACGGCGAAGCCGGGCACCTCATCGCGGAGCCGCACGAGCGGCAGGTAGAACGCGTCGAGGATCTGGAGCCGCCGCTCGTCGTCGCCTCCGGCGTACGCCTCGTAGAACGCCTTCGCCACGCGGGGCGCCATTGCGAACGCGGCGGACGAGTACAGCGCGATGCCGATGGCCCGGTACGCCTGCTGCGTCAGCTCGGCTGTCGGCAGCCCGTTGAAGAACGCGAAGTCCGCTCTGCCCGTCTCCGCCACGGCTCGCACGAGTTGCTGCGCGACACCCAGGTCGCCGACGCCGTCTTTGAAGCCGAGCACCCGCGGGTTGCCGGCGAGCCGCTTCGCCGCATCCTCGGTGAGGCGTGCCGTTCCCCGGTGGTACACGATGATCGGCAGATCGGATGCCGCCAGCACGGCCTCGAGGTACGCCACGGTCCCCGCGGTCGTGCTCGCCACGAGGTATGGCGGCAGCACGAGCAGGGCGTCGGCTCCGGCATCCGCCGCGCGCCTCGCGCACTCGATCGCGTGCCCGAGCGGGCCGCCGGCACCCGCAACGACGGGCACCCGGCCGCCAACGACCTCAGCACTCGCAGCCACGACCTGCCCGACCTCCGAAGCGCTCAGCGCATGGAACTCGCCCGTGCCGCATGCCGCGAACACACCGCCCGGCTCGTACTCCAGCCGCGACGCCACGTGCTCGGCCGTGAGCGCGGCATCCACCGACCCGTCGGCGGCGAACGCCGTCACGGGAAAGAACAGAACACCGTCGAATCGCATTACTCTCCTCGTTCCTCGCGGTGGATGACACGCATGCCGTCGGCCGGCCACGCGCGCACCGGCATCACCAGCCGCTGCCCTCGAGTGACTCGGCCAGCCGATCGGACTCACTCGCCGGCGCCTCGCCGAGCTCGGTGCGCCAGTCGTGCGCCGGCGACCAGCCGAGAAGCCGCCGCGCCTTCGCGATCGAGAACGCCGGCGTCGTGCCGGTCAGCTCTTGCGCGGCTTCCGCCGCTGCCGGCACATACTGCGGCATGAGCTCGGCCAGCGGGCGGCGGGCCAGGGCGTCGGCGGCGCCCACGATGAAGGTCTGAGCGTTCGGGATGTCATCGAGCGCCGCGATCAACGTATGCAGGAAGTCCCCGACGTCACGGGCATCCACATAGTTGAAGAGAGCGGGCGCCGACAGGGCGGGGTCGTCGAGCCGCTGCGCCACGGTGTGCCCCTGCTGCGTCAGGGCACCCTGCCATTCCTCTGGGGCGATCACGTAGCACGGGCGGAACGCGGCAAGCCGTACGGCCTCGCCGCGCTGGGCAGCGAACATCTCCATGGTGCGTTCGGCGAGCAGCTTCGAGAGCGCGTAGGCGTTCCACGGCCGGGGCTGCACGTCCTCGGTCAGCGGCAACCGCTCGGGAGCCCACCCGGCCGGCGACCCGTACCCGAACACCGTGGGGCTGGATGCCGTCACGATCTTGCGAACGCCCGCGTCGACGGCGGCCTGCATGACGTTGAAGGCGAGCGACGCGTTCGTGCGGAGGATGTGCTGCTCTGGCGCGCTGAACGGAACGGCGATCGCGGCGAGGTGGATGACGGCATCCGGCTTGGCCCCGCCGATGACGTCCGCTGCGACGGCCGGCTCCGTGAGGTCCGCCGCGTACGCATCCGCGTGCTCGGCGGGCACGGTGAGATCGACCTCGACCACCTCGTGACCCCGCTCGGCGAGCACCGCGACGACGCTCCGGCCGAGCCGCCCGGAACTGCCGGTGACGAGGATCCTGCTCATCGAACGGGCTCCTGCGCCGCCTGTGCCGCCGGCTCGCCGGACTCGTCGGCAGAGCCGCCGGCGAGATCGCCGTCCGAGCCGCTCAGGCGCACGCCCAGCTCGAGCTCGTCGACGCGCACCGGAAGCCCGGTGGCCAGCGAGCGGTTGCCCGCGATGCCGACCGCGATGGCGCGGATGCCATCGCGATAGTCGGCCGCGCGGCCCAGCTCATCCGGGTCGTCCGCGCTTCGACCCACGAACACGTCGCGCAGCAGGATGGCGTCGCCTCCGCCGTGGCCGCCCTCTCCGGCCGGGATCTCGACCTCCTGAGGCGCCTCCCAGTGCCGCTGCAGCAGGATGCGCTCGCCGCGCGGACGCAGCGACGTCGACCTGGCATCCGCCACGGCGGACGGGTCGATGATGCGGCCCTCGGCATCCAGGCTCACGTCGCTCCGCTCGACCACTTCGAGCTCCACCCGGCCCTCCGTGCCGTTCACCGCGATGCGGTAGCCCTCCCACGGGCTGTGCGCATTGAGCGAGTAGCTCATGCTCGGACCGCCGGCATAGTCGACGACGAGAGAGAGGTTGTCCTCGATGGTAATGCCAGGGTCGAACACGTCCCGGTCGCGGCGGTAGCCGTCGGAGCCCTCGTTCTTCAGGTACAGGTCGCGCAGACGCGGGTCCCTGTTCTGGTCGAGGGCGAACGGGTCGGCGTTCCAGGCATCCGTGCCGCGCTCGGGACGTTCCCCGCCGCCACGCCGACGCCAGTTCTCCTCGCCGTAGAAGCGAAGGCCACCCGAGGCGAAGACGCGGGTCGGCACATCGTCGATCCACCAGTTCACGAGGTCGAAGTGGTGCGAGGCCTTGTGGATGAGCAGACCGCCCGAGTTGGTCTTCTGCCGGTGCCAGCGACGGAAGTAGTCGGCGCCGTGGGATGTGTCGAGCACCCACTCGAAGTGCACCGAGAGCGGGCGGCCGATGGCGCCGGATGCGATGGCGCGCTTGAACGCGCTGTTCCGCGGCGCGTAGCGGTAGTTGAACGTCATGACCACGTCGCCGTCGCTGTCGCGCACGGCATCCACGATGCGACCGCTGCCGGCCTCGTCGATGGTGAGCGGCTTCTCCACGACGACGCGGGCCCCTGCCCGCAACGCCCGTGACACGTACTCGGCGTGCGTGAAGTCGGGCGAGGTGACGATCACGCGCTCGATGCGCTCCTCGCGGATGATCCGCTCGAGGTCGTCCGGATGCGCCGTCACCGGCCGCGTGGCATCCTGCGTCGCGCCTGTCGATGCGGCGTCCGCCGACTCGGCGTCCTTCGGTGCGGCGGCTGCCGATGCGTCCGATGCCGACCCGCCCCGCCCGGCGCTGGCGATGTGCTCGAGGTAGTGGTCGAGCCTGCCCTGATTCGGGTCGAGCATGGCGACGAGCTCGGCGACATCCGCATGCTCGCCGATGATGGCGTCGATGTACATCTGGGCGCGGGAGCCGGTTCCGACGATGGCATACCGGGTGCGGTGCGACACGATGTTCCTCTCTGGGCGGTCCGATGGGGTTCCGCGCATTCCTGCTGCCCGGCGTGGGGGACCCTTCTTCGGCGTCCGCGGCGCGTCGCTGCTGGCGTGAGAAAACGCTTTCCGCCAACATACACGATATGTTGAGCAGCGTCGGCGACCGCAAGGATCCGGCCGGGCGGGGTCGCCGGAATCCGAGACGCCGAAGGCGCGACGCCGACCGGCGAACCGATCTCGGATGCCACATCGCCGATGCGCCACACCCCGCGATTGCGCCCAGCCAACCTGGCGCAGTCGCGAAGAAGTGGCGCAAATAGAAGAGAGACTTCGAGCGGCCGGACCGGTCGCACGAAGGACCCGGATGGAAGGGGGACGTGATGGCCAGATCGCGATCCGGAGTGCGACGAGTCGGAGCGACCATCGGCGATGTCGCGTCGCAGGCCGGGGTGTCGCTCTCCACGGTGTCGCGCGTGATGAACGGCAGCAAGACGGTGGATGCCGCGCTCGCCGAGCGGGTGCGCGAGGCCGCCGCGTCCCTCGGCTACACGGCCAGTCCCCTGGCGCGCAGCCTTGTGCTGGGCACTACTCAGACGATCGCCGTCGTCGTGCCGGATCTCGGCAACCCGACGTTCCAGGGCGCGCTGCGCGGGCTCAGCGACGGGGCATCCGAGCAGGGCTACCACGTGCTGGTCGCCGACTCGCACGAGCAGGCTGACGAGGAGCGCGTGCTGGCACTGGATGCCCGCCGGCGCTGCGACGGCATCGTGCTGTGCGCTCCTCGCATGCCGGAGGAGGAGCTCGCCGCCCTGCTGCCGCTGCTCGCGCCGGCCGTCGTGATCAACCGCATACCGGAACCGCCGGCTGTCGGCGACGGGCAGGAGGCGTCATCCGTGCCGTCTGTCGTCGCGGACTATGAGGCGGGGCTGACCGGACTGCTTCAGCACCTGTACTCGCTCGGGCACCGGAAGATGCTGTATCTGGCCGGCAGCAGTCAGGCCTCGTCCAACCAGAGCCGTCTAGCCGCGATCCGCGAGTTCCAGGCGTCGAATCCCGACGCGGCCATCGCCACGAGCCCGTGCGGCGTCGGATTCGAAGACGGCCACGGCTCCGCTCAGGTGGTCGTCGACTCGGGCGCCACCGCGGTGCTCGCGTTCAACGACCTGGTGGCGATGGGCCTGCTGAGCGCGCTGGGCGAGCGAGGCATCCGCGTGCCGCAGGATGTCTCGGTCACCGGTTTCGACGACATCCCGTTCGCGCGGTACACCACTCCTCCTCTCACGACGGCGACCATCCCCGTCGAGCAGCTGGGCCAGCAGGCATGGCACCGCCTGTCGGCACTCCTCAACGGAGAGACACCGGAGCGCGACCTCTCGTTCGGGCCGCAGGTGGTGCCGCGCGGCTCGACGGGGCCGGCGCCCGAGCGCTGATCGCACGACGCGGCGCGTGTCCCGTCGACCGCCCGTAACCGCGTCTCGTGCTCCCGCGTCGCGCAACTCAGGATGACGCCCACCTCGCCCGCATATCGCAGCCGAAGCACGTCGCATCCTGATTTCGAGCACGAGGCACCCTTCGGCCACCCGCCGAATCGAAGTCATCGGACTCCCCGCCTAGAGCCTGCCTCGGGCACACCCGTGGTGCGCCACGGGACCAGGATGAATCGTCACAACTCATGCTTGACACCGCTCGGCCTTGTCTCTAACTTCGGTTGAAGTGCTTCAATTGAAGCGTTTCAATTCGCACAGCGAGAGAACGAAGACACAATGACGTGGCATGCCCAGATGATCGCTCCCGATTCCGAGTTCGACGGGGCGCCGCTGCTCCGCACCGAGTTCGAGCTGGAAGGTGGCCACGGCGACGTGGCACGCGCGACGCTCTTGCTCACGGCCCGCGGCATCGTCGAGGCCTGGCTCAACGGCAGCCCGGTCTCCGATGACGTGCTCACGCCGGGCTGGAGCAGCTACGAGTGGCGCCTCCGCTACGCAGAGTACGACGTGACCGGCCTCATCGATGAGCGAACCGTGCTCGGGCTGGCCCTTGGCAAAGGATGGTTCGGAGGCCGCCTGGGCTGGGCCGGGAACGGCTCGTTCTACGGCTCAGAGCTCGGGGCGTTCGCGCAGCTCGAGATCGAGTTCACCGACGGATACCGCCAGATCGTGGCCACCGACGACCGCTGGACGAGCGGCCCGAGTGCCGTGCTCGCCAACGATCTGTACGACGGGGAGACCATCGACGCACGACTGCTCGACGACGCGTGGAAGCGACCGGGCTTCTCGGCCGACGGCTGGGCGGGCGTTCACACCGTCGACTTCGACACGTCGACGCTCGCTCCCTACATCGGTCCCCACGTGAAGCGCTGGAACGAGCTGCCCGTCACCGAGGTCATCACCTCGCCGAGCGGCAAGACCCTCCTCGACTTCGGCCAGAACCTGGTCGGCTGGCTGCGCGTGCACGTGCAAGGACCGGCCGGCTCCGAGATCACCGTGAGGCATGCCGAGGTGCTCGAGCACGGCGAGCTCGGCACCCGCCCGCTGCGCACGGCGCAGGCGACCGATCGATTCATCCTGAGCGGCGCCGAGGACGAGTTCGAGCCGACGTTCACCTTCCACGGCTTCCGCTATGCCGAGATCTCCGGATGGCCGGGAGATTTCGACCCGGCCGCGATCACCGCCGTCGTGATCGGTTCCGAGCTGACGCGCATCGGCAGCATGACGACATCCGATCCCTTGCTCGACCAGTTCCACCAGAACGTCGTCTGGGGCATGCGCGGCAACTTCGTCGACGTACCCACCGACTGCCCTCAGCGCGACGAGCGTCTCGGCTGGACAGGCGACATCGCGGCGTTCGCACCGACGGCGGCCTTCCTGTTCGACGTGGACTCGTTCCTCTCCGACTGGCTCGTCGACCTCGACCTGGAGCAGCAGCACCGCGACGGCATCGTCGGGTTCGTCGTGCCCGACGTGCTGAAGTACATCGACCGCGAGCGCTCGGACGACCTCGGCCGCCCGATCAACTCGACCGCGATCTGGAGCGATGCCGCCGTCTGGGTGCCCTGGACGCTGTACCAGGCATACGGCGATGAGGAGGTGCTACGCCGCCAGTTCGGCTCGATGACCGCGCACGTGCGCCACGTGCGCGGGCTGCTCTCGCCATCCGGCGTGTGGGACGACAACTTCCAGTTCGGGGACTGGCTCGACCCGGATGCGCCGCCGGACGACCCGGCGCGCGCGAAGGCCGACAAGGGCGTGGTGGCGACGGCATCCATCTACCGCTCGGCGCGCATCGTCGCCGACGTCGCCGACATCCTCGGGCTCGCCGACGAGCGCGCCGAGTTCGAGGAGGTGGCGAACGGCCTGCGCCAGGCGTTCAACGACGAGTATGTGGATGCCAACGGTGTCGTCAGGAGCGACTGCACGACCGTGTACTCGCTCGCGATCGTGTTCGGGCTGCTGAGCCCTGAGCACGAGGAGTTCGCGGGCCGGCGACTGGCCGAGCTTGCCGAGCAGGCCGGCTACCGCGTCTCGACGGGCTTCGCCGGAACCCCGTTCATCACGGATGCGCTGACCAAGACGGGACACGTCGACGCCGCGTACCGGCTGCTGCTGGAGCGGGAATGCCCGTCGTGGCTCTATCCCGTGACCATGGGCGCGACGACGGTGTGGGAGCGCTGGGATTCGATGCTGCCCGACGGCACGATCAATCCGGGGCAGATGACGAGCTTCAACCACTACGCGCTCGGCGCCGTCGCCGACTGGATGCACCGCGTCGTCGGTGGCATCGCACCCCTGAAGCCCGGATACGCCTCAGTACTGGTGGCACCCCAGCCGGGCGGCGGGCTGACCGACGTGGAGACATCGCTCGAGACCCGTCACGGACGAGTCAGCGTGCACTGGACCGTCAAGGACGGTCGGATGACGGTCGACGCCGAACTCCCGGACGGCGTCGACGGCGTGCTTCGCCTGCCTGGCGCCGAGGATCGCGCCATCGGCGGCGGGCACGTGAACGCCGCCGTCGAGCTGACCGTCTGAGCGGCGACAGCCCGTCCAGCGAGCCTGGTTCGGCACCACCGACCAACACCACGATGCCCGTCCCGCTCACCGGCGGGGCGGGCATCGTCGTTCACTCGTCGCGCTCGGTCCTGACCGGCGGCGCTCGTCGTCACTCGTCGCGCTCGTTCCTCACCAGTCGCGCTCGGCCCGCACCCAGCGCGCTCGTTCTCACTCGTCGCGCTCGGCCCACCACCTGAGCACGGGGATCGACAGCAGCCCCGACCGCAGTCCATCGGCCGCGTGCTCGACGTCTTGCATGCGGAAACGCGCGCCGTATCGCTCGTGTGACGCTGCGACATCCGCTTCCAGCCGACGTGCGGTCTCGGGGGCCGCGAGAGCGGCGGCCGTGGCGTTCCCCACGACGACCCGCACGTGGTTCTCGCCCGCGCGCACCGCCTTCGACACGTCCACTCGGTAGGGCGGCGCGTACAGCGTGCCGCACTCGACACCGTTCACGCTGACGGCGGCGACCTCGCGCACGGGCGCCTCCACCATCGCGCGGTATGACGCCCCGCGCATCCCGCGCTCGGCGGCGTCGCCGGCACCGATCGGTGGGGCTTCTCCGAAGTCGAGCTCCACGCGAGCGGGAACCTCGGAACCCCACACGTCTGCGCCCTCGAACGCGTGCTCGTAGACGGCGGATCCGGCGTAGTGCGGCCGCTGCTCCGTCCAGTCGTGCGGGAGTTCGACGGATGCCGGCTCCTCCGCGTCGAAGGCGGCCGTCCAGCTCGGGACCGCGGTGGAGCCCGAGGATGGCTGCCCATCGACACCGACGACACCCGCTCGCGTCGCGCCCGCAAGGGCGGTCTCGGTCGGCAGGTCGTCACCGAACACGAGCACGGCCGCTTCGTACGGCGCCAGCTCGAGCCTCACGACCGCGCTCTCGCCGCGCGCGATCACGGTGCCGCTCTGGGCATCCCACCGCTGCCACGACGATCGCGTCGCACGCGGCACAACCGAGAAGCGGCGGATGTGTGGCCCGGCGTTCGCCACGAAGTAGACGTCGGCTCCCTCGACGTCCCTGTGCACGAAGCCGACATCGCCGAACACCGGCTCGATGCGCAGATCGGGAAGGCCAGCGGCGCGCAACTCGCTCCCGAGCTCCGCGTCGGACGTCGTGAGCCAGGATGCGCCACCGCTTCGCGCGATCTCTCGACGCTCTGCCGCTTCCTCTCCGACGTCAAGGATCGTCCCCCCGGCATCGCGCACCGATTCCAGCCACCGAACCGTGCGCTCGGGCAGCCGCCGCACGTGTGGCAGCACCACGGGACCGGTCGCGGCGACCTGCGCGGGATCGAGCTGCTCCAGCATCCTGTCGTCGACCAGATCGAAGTCGAACCCTGCGTCGCGGATCGCCGCCGGCACCGCCTCACCGATGATCGCGCGTGCGGTGCGCCAGAGGTCGAGAGATCCGCCCTGCGCCGTTCCGAGCCGGTCATACGCATCGGCAGACGGCAGATAGAGCGTCACGTCCGCCACTGGGCGACCCTGCCGAAGCAGCCAGCTCAACCGGGTGAGGTACTCGCCGAGCGCCGGCATGGCCGACCACCACGCGTTCCGGTCGTCGAGTGCGCCCGACGCATAGAAGAGGCGTCCGGGGTCCTCGCCCTCAGGGGACGCCGGCCACCCGTGCCCGATCAGGTGGTTGACGCCGAGCAGGAAGTGCTCATGCGCCTCTCCCTTCAGGTCCAGCGGGGTGGCACGCAGCGAAGGCGAGTGCACCCACGTCCACGCTTCGGCCGAGACGATGTCCCTGTGCAGGCGATGCGCCGCGGATGCCGCCCATCGCGTCTGCGTGACGCTTCGCCAGCCCCAGCCCTCGCCCTCGATGATGTCGACGCTGCGATAGGCGCTGAGCGTCGTGAGCGGCACGCCGTAGTTCTGCACCCGGAACGGTACGCCACGCTCGGCCGCCCAGGCCCGGATGACGCGGAGGAAGTTCTCCTCGAACAGCTCGGACAGCGTCTCGTAGTACTCGCCGCGGAACTGCGCTGAGGCAGGAGCGTCGAAGCGGAGCATCCACAGGTGGTCCAGAAGATCATGAGAACGCCGAGCGCCGAACTCCTTCCGCAGCGCGGGCGTCCAATCGGCCTCGTACGCCTCGAGGCTGTCGCAGAACACGGATCCGACGCGCTCGGCCCCGACGGCGTCGAGCAGCGGACCCGCCACCGCGCGAAGGTGGTCGCGCACCGCGGTGGCCGAGTAGTGGTCGAGCACGGGCCCTTCCGCACCGGCGGCAGCACGTTTGACCTGCTGCCCCGTCGGTGCCGACCAGGCGAGCGCGACGAGCCGCGGGCTCCTGCCGCTCTCGATCGACACCGTCGCAGCCGTGACGGGAACGCGGTCGAAGGCCACCGGCGGCTCCTGCAGCGATCCGTCGCCGACGTACGCGGCGACGAGCTCCTCTCCCGGCCAGCGCGGCTGGGCGCCCAGCGTCACGGCGTCTCCGCCGATCTCGCGCACGTCCCACACCAGCTTCCGCGACGCGGTCTCGCTCGTGATGTGCGGCCCGCCGAACGACCAGCCGCTGCCGAGCGTGAGGTCGAACCGCAGCCCGAGCGATTCGGCGATCTCGGCCGCGAACCGGAGGTCGTCGAGGAACTCCGTGCCGAGGAACGGATGCTCCACCCGGCTGAGCGGGTACACGTAGGCGACCTCGACTCCGCCCAGCCCCGCGTCGCGGATCGCCCTCAGCTGACGCACGATGTCGGCGCGTTGCACCTCAGGCCCGAACCACCACCAGCGCATCATGGGCCGCGCCTGCGGCGCCGGCTCGGCGAATCCTGCCAGTAGTTCGGTGGCCTTCGTCATGCAACCTCTCCTTCGCCTGCTGGCGCCCGGCCGCGCGAGATGGATGGCGTCGGCGCACGGTTCATCCTGAAACGATTCACGATGAGTGTCAAACATTACGGTGACCGTCGTGAAGGGTTACCGGATCGTGACGACGCCCGTCCGATTCTGCTTGACCGCATCCGAAAGGGGTCGTATCGT
>Ga0164242_10002987_pt1 | contig 19377 bp, 17 predicted proteins | sample OricomgcompostMG_FD_108783 | JGI IMG/M metagenome (GOLD analysis project Ga0164242, IMG submission 108783) | Miracle-Growth compost microbial communities from Emeryville, California, USA - Original compost - Miracle growth compost (MG) ... | reverse complement strand
GACCAGGTCCCCTGCTCCGCGAACAGCGCGGCATAGGCCGCCAGATCCCGTCGATCCAGATGCTCGCGGTAGTGGAGCACGAGCGCACGGATCTCCTGGATGTCCTCGAGGCGACGCACCCGTGCCTCGAGCTCCGCGCCCTCGCTCATGCCGTCCATCGATCGGCCCGGTGGTACGGCAGCCGGCAGGAGCGGACCTTCGTCTCGATCCGGACGAGCTTCGTGGTCATGCAGATGAACAGCGTGCGCAGCTCGGGGCCGCCCCAGACCAGATTCCCCGCGACCTCCGGCGTCGGCAGGACGCCGAGGAACTGCTCGTCCGGCGAGAAGACCCAGACCCCGCCGCGAGCGGTGCACCAGATGTTGCCGAGCTCGTCCACGCGCAGCCCGTCGGGGTTCCCGGAGGCGGCGCCGCCGCTGCTGCCCATGTCCTCGCCGATGAGGCGGCCGTTGACGAGCGAGCCGTCCGGCGCGACGTCGAAGGCCTTCAGCTCGGTCTTGTCGTCGATGTACATGGTGCGCTCGTCGGGCGAGAAGGCGAGCCCGTTCGGCTGCTCGAACTCGTCGCGGTCGACGACGAGCTGCAGCGGCCCGCCCCCCGGCGGGACGCGGAACACGCCCTGGAAGTCCAGATCGCACTTGCGCTCCACGCCGACCCAGACCGGCCAGCGCCCGTAGTTCGGGTCGGTGAAGTAGATGCTGCCGTCGGAGTGCGTGACGATGTCGTTCGGGCTGTTGATGTACTTGCCCTCGTAGTGGAAGGCCGGCACGTCCCGTCGGCCGTCGGGGTAGATCCGGACGACGGAGCTCGTCACCGCCTCGCAGACGAGCAGATTGCCGTCCTCGTCGAAGACCGAGCCGTTCGCCATGAAGGTCGGCTTCGCGACGAGCGAGACTCCGTCCGCCTCGGTCCAGCGCCAGCGGGCGTCGCTGGCGTTCACGATGTCGTGGAAGATCAGCTCGCCGTCGACGTCGTTCCACGCGGGTCCCTCGGTGAAGAGGAACCCGTCGGCGAGCTCCTCGAGCTCGGCGTCGGGATCGATCAGGTGGTGCAGGGACTCCGGGATCTGCAGCTTGGTCATTGGGATGCTCTCCTGTCGCAGGGTGGATGGTCGCGCGCCGGACGGGCGCCGGGCGGAGGGGCTCAGCGGCGCCGCGCGAGCGGCGTCAGGTCATGCGCGCCGGTGTCGTTGTCGCCCGGATTGACATCCGTCCCCGGGGCGACGATCGCGTCGATCCGGTCGAGGATCTCGACCGGGATGGTGAGCTCGGCGGCGGGCAGATAGGACACGAGCTGCGGCATGGTCCGCGGCCCGACGATCGCCGCCGTGACGGCGGGATGGTGGATGGCGAAGGCGACGGCCAGCTGCGGCAGCGGGATGCCGGCCTCCTCGGCGAGCCGGGCGAGCTCCTCGACGATGTCGAGCCGGCGCTGATTCGCCGGGGTGCGCAGGTCGAAGTTCGTCGCCGGACGGGCGAACGAGGTCGGCTCGGCGGTTTGACCCTTGCGCCAGCGGCCGGACAGCCAGCCTCCGGCCAGCGGGCTCCAGACCATCGCGCCCATGCCGTGACGCCGCACGGCCGGCAGGACGTCCCGCTCGATGCCGCGCACCAGCATGGAGTACGGCGGCTGCTCCGTCACGAAGCGCTCGGATCCGCGCGCTCGGGCGGCCCACTGCGCGTCGACGATCTGCGAGCCGGTGAAGCAGGAGGAGCCGAGGTAGCGCACCTTGCCCTGATGCACGAGGTCGCTGAGCGCGCCGAGCGTCTCCTCGATGTCGGCCTCCGGGTCGGGGCGGTGCAGCTGGTACAGGTCGATGTGGTCGGTGCGCAGACGACGCAGCGAGTCCTCGACCGCGCGCATGATCCAGCGACGAGCGCCCCCGCCGTGGTTCGCCTGCTCGGCCATCGGGAAGAAGAACTTCGTCGCGAGCACCACCTCGTCGCGTCGCCCCTCGAGGGCCTCGCCGACGATCTCCTCCGAGACGCCGCGGGAGTAGGCGTCGGCGGTGTCGACGAAGTTGATGCCGGCGTCCAGCGCCGCATGGATGATGCGGATCGCCTCGGGCCGGTCGTCGCTGCCCCAGGGGCCGAACATCATCGCGCCCAGGCAGAGGGGGCTCACCTGCACGCCGGTGCGGCCGAGGCTGCGGTATTCCATGTCTGCTCAGCTCCTCACTGCGCGGTGAAGCCGCCGTCGACGACGAACGTCGAGCCGGTCGCGAAGCTCGACCTCGGACTGGCGAGCCAGACCACCGCGTCGGCGATCTCCTGCGGCCGTCCCAGCCGGCCCATCGGCGGCAGTCCGCGGACGATCGCGGTCGCGAAGGGATCCGGCTGGTCGAAGAGCGCGTTGTTGAGCGGGGTCTCGATGGTGCCGGGGGCGACGGCGTTGACCCGGATCCCCCGATCCGCGACCTCGAGCGCGATCGCCTCGGTGAGGCCGACGACGCCGAACTTGGCGGCGACGTACGGCGACGTCCCCGGCGAGCCGACGAGGCCCGCCGCGGATGCCGTGTTGACGATGACCCCGCCGCCGCCGGCGAGCATGTGCCGCACCTCGGCGCGCATGCAGAGCCAGATGCCTTTGAGATTGATGTCGACGACGCGGTCCCAGGCCGACTCGTCCATGTCGGCGATGCGCTGCGCCGGGGTGATGACGCCGGCGTTGTTGAAGCCGATGTCCAGGCCGCCGAAGTGATCCACGACCTCGTCGTAGACCTCGTCGACGCGACTCGCGTCGGACACATCGGCCTGCCAGGTGCGGAAGTCGGCCCGCATCGCCGCGAGCTCGTCGCCGAGGCGCTGCAGTGCCGACTCCTGCCAGTCCAGCACGGCGATGCGCGCGCCCTCCCTGGCGAAGGCGAGCACGCAGGCGCGTCCGATCCCGGAGGCGCCGCCGGTGACGGCGACGATCTTGCCGTCGATCTCGAGATCCATGATGTGAGGCTCCTCGCTGCTTCGGACGACCCGGGGGCCCGGCCCCGGCGCGGCGCGCGCGGGGCCGGGCGACTCGGTGCGGCTACTTCTCCTTGTCGGTCGGGCTGCCGGGGGTGGTGAAGTACTCGTCCAGCTGCGCGGGCGACACCCAGTCGGTCTTGTCACCGGCCATGTCGCCGACCCACTCGAGGTTCGTGCCCGGCTCCGCGTACTGCGCGATGTCGTCGTTGGTCAGGACCACCGACGCCGGGTTGAACGAGTTCACCAGCGGGCCGTTGCCGGCCAGCGTGCGCATCAGGATCTGCCAGGAAGCCCAGGCCATCTGCTTGCCGCTGTACATCAGGCCGTAGCCGTCGAAGGTGTCGGTGTTGGCCGCCCACCAGGCGAGGTCGCCGCCGGAGCTGCCGCCCATCGTCATGGCCGGGATCGGCCGGCCGGCCTGCTGGAAGGCCTCGATCACACCGGCCTGCATCGAGCCGCCCTGCAGGACGAGGTCGATCTGCTCCGGGTGCGCCGCGAGGAACTTCAGCACCTCGGTCTTCGTCGTGGCCGGGCTCCAGCCGCCCCACACCGTGCCGAGGTCGTTGATGCCCGTGCACGGCTTCAGGTCTGCCTGCAGCATGTCCCAGTAGGCCTGCTCGACGGTGACACCGGCGACGCCGCGGACGAACAGCGTGTTGAGCGTCTTGCCGTTGCCCATGACGCCCTTCTCCGTCAGCAGCTTGAAGGTGCCGGCGTAGGAGTTCTCCTGGTTGTTCGACGTCAGGTTGATCGCGTACTTCGACGTCGGCGCCGGCGACACCGTGACGATCGGCACCCCCGCCTCACCGGCGGCATCGATCGCCGACTGCTCGGCGATGCCGTCCGCCGGGAACAGGATGATCCCGTCGACGCCCTGGCTCACCATCTGCGTGATCGCCGCGGCCTGCTGCTCGGGCGTCGAGGTCGACGTGCTCGGCTGGATGTAGACCTGGAGGTCGCCGTCCACGAGGCCGGCCGCCTTCGCCGCGTCGAACTCCTCGTGGAGCTGCGCGTCCAGGTTGACGAGCCAGGGGTTGTTCACCGGCACGCTGATCCAGCCGATCTTCCAGTTGCCGTCCTTCTTGGACTTGAAGGTCGTCCACGGCGTCGCCCGCGCGACGTACATGTAGGTGCTCAGGTCGGTCTGCACCGACTGGGGCAGCGTGGACATGATGTGGTCCGGATCCGGCTGGTTGTAGACGAGGTCCTCGCCGCAGGTGGTCGGCGGGGTGATCGTCGCGTTGTACGACGCGCCGGCATCGCCGTCCGCGCTGGACTGGGTGGTCGTGGGCGAGCATCCGGTGAGGGCCAGGGCCGCCACGGCGGCCACGCCCCCCACGACAGCAATGCTCCGTCGCAGTTGCTTCATGGTTTCTCCTATTGCTGGTTTCTTGGGCAGGTGACGGGGGCGCCACCAGGAATGGACGAGACGGGGACCGGCCGCACGACGATGCCGGTCGTGATCGGGGGCTATAACTGGTCGCGCAGGCGCGGCCCTCGGCTGTACAGGCTGACCGCGGCCAGGATCGCGAGCCCGTAGATCCACTGCTGCGCGGCGGCGCCGGCGCCGTTGCCGAGCAGCACGATGTTGAGGAGCGCGAGGAACAGCGCGCCGATGACCGTGCGGAGGTAGTCGCCGGGCCCGCCGAAGACCGTGCCGCCGACGATGACCGCGACCGAGCTCTGGAAGAGGTACGGGTCGCCGGAGCCCGTCGTGATGGCGCCGCCGAAGCCCGCGACCAGCAGGCCGACGAGGACGGAGCACATCGCGCTCACCGCGAAGGCGACGGCCCAGTATCGCCGGGTCGGGATCAGCGAGTAGTCGGCGGCGCGCTGGTTCGCGCCGACCGCCATGAGGTGGCGCCCGACGACCGTCCTCGAGAACAGGACCCACAGCACGACGGCGACGAGGACCCAGATCATGAACAGCGGCGGGATCGGCAGACCGAGGAACGGGGTGTCCGGCGAGGTCAGCGTGATGAGCCCGGCCGGTGCCCCGGCGCCGAAGGTCAGCCCGCCGGGGATGAACGTCTGGGCGAGCCCGACCGCGACCGTTCCCATCGCGAGCGTGATGATGAGCGGATTGATCTCGAACCGGTGACAGATGTAGCCGGCGAGCGCGCCCAGCCCTGCCGCCCCGACGAGCGCCACCAGCAGCGAGAGCCAGAACGGCCAGGACATCAGGGTCGCGACCTCGGTGACCATCAGGCCGCCGGCCACGATGAAGCCGGCGACCGACATGTCGAAGCCGCCGAGCAGGATGAGGATCGTCTGCCCGACCGACGCCAGACCGGCGAGCGCGGCGAGGGCGAGGATCAGTCGCACGCTGGTCCCGGAGAGGAACTGCGGCATCGTCGTGATGCCGATGATCACCAGGATGACCACGCCGGCCATCTGGAAGATCGGCACCCGCGACTGGAGCCGCAGGAGTCGCCGGCCGAAGCCGGCCGGGGGCATCGCCACCGCGGCGGTGACGACGTTGGTGCTCTCGCTCATTTCACGACTCCCGAGGTGGCGCGGCTGGCGAAGGAGACGAGGACGACGGAGATCATGAGCATGACCCCGTAGATCACCTGCAGCCAGCTTGGATTGACTTGGAACGAGACGAGGATGTTGGCGAGCAGGAAGATCGATGCCGCGCCGAGGACCGGACCAAAGAGTCCGCCGCGGCCGCCGAGCAGCGACGTGCCGCCGAGCGCGACCGCCGCGACCGCCGGCAGGGCGTAGGTCGCCGACAGGTTGGCGTTCGCCGAGTGCGACACCGCGATGATCGCCACCCCGGCGACCCCGGCGAACAGCCCGCCGAGCGTGTAGGCGCCGATCCGGACGAGGCCGACCCGGACGCCGGCCGAGTAGGCCGTGATGTCGTTGCTGCCGACGGCGAAGAGCAGCGAGCGGTACGGCGTGAGCCCGAGGAGCCCCCAGACCACCAGCGGGAACGCGAGCGTGATGAGCGCGCCGGGGATCGGCCCGAGACTCCCGCCGAACATCTCCAGCGGCGAGCCGATCAGCGAGATGGGCGCCGGGATGAGCTCGAGGTTCACGCCGATCAGCACGAAGTACATCGACAGCGTCGCGACGACGGGAGGAATGCGGATGCCGACGATCAGCAGGCCGTTGATCAAGCCGATCCCCGCTCCGACCACGAGCATCAGCACGATGGCGAACGGCCCGTCGATGCCGTGCAGCACGAACACCCCGGCATACAGGCCCGCGGTCAGCACCATCGTCGGCGAGATCGACAGATCGAATCCGCCGCGACCGCTGATGATCGCCGGCGCGCAGGCCATGGCCGCGATCGCCGTGGGCGCCAGGTTGGCCAGTTGGTTGGCGAGGCTGATGCGACCGCCGGACTGGATCAGGGTGATGACGAAGAAGATGACGAACAGGGCGAGCGCGAACATGAAGCTGTAGCGCTTGAGCACGCGCAGCAGCCACTGCCCGCCGCCGCGACCGGCGGATCGGAGCTGACGCGGGGTCGTGTCGGTGGTGGTCATCGTGCCGCCCTGTCGGTGTCGGTGTCGGTCTCGGAGGCGACGGACTGCAGGGTGGCGACCTCGGCGGGATCCTCTCCGAAGTAGGCGCCGACCAGCGCCTCCCGGGTGAGGGTGCCGCCGCGGAAGGTCCGCGTGACGGTGCCCTCGCGGAACACCAGCACGCGGTCCATCAGCTCGATCTGCTCGTCGACCTCCGTGGAGAGCATCACGACGGCGAGACCGTCGGCGGCGAGCTCGGCCAGGAGCCGATAGAGGTCGTTCTTCGCGTTGATGTCGATCCCGCGAGTCGGGTCGTTCAGCAGCAGCACGCGCGGGCCGGCGGCCAGCCATCGGGCGACGACGACCTTCTGCTGGTTGCCGCCGGACAGCGTGGTGATGCGGTTCTCGGGGTCGCCCAGCACGATCTTGAGCCGGTCGACATAGTCCTCGAGGCGGCCCCGGGTGCGCTTCGGGCTCAGGATCCCGGCCCGGGTGTCGGCGCGGAGCGTCGGCATGCCGAAGTTCTCGCGGATCGACATCCACCGGAAGACCGCGTGCCCGCGCTCCCGCGGGACGAATGCGATGCCCTGCCGGGCCGCCGCCTTGGTGGAGGTGACGCGCACGGCGCCCGACTCGGTGTGCCGGACGACCTTCCCCGAGACGATCTTGACGCCGCGGAGCGCGTCGAGGAACGTCTCGGCGCCGTGGCCCTCGAGCCCGGCCAGGCCGAGGATCTCGCCGCCCCGGATCTCCACGTCGAACGGCGCACCGCCCGGCCGCAGCACCATGTCCTCCGCCGTGAGGTACGGATCGCCCGCGACCCGGGCGGCGCGCTCGCCGCGGATGTGGCGCTGCGCGTTCTCGTTGCCGGTCATCAGCTTGACGAGCGTGGACAGCGTGGCCTCGGCGCGGGGCAGATGGCCGACCGTGACCCCGGAGCGCATCACCGTGACGCGGTCGCCCAGCTCGGCCACCTCGTCCATGCGGTGCGTGATGAAGATGACGCCGGCGCCCTCGCTCGTGAGCCGGCGCACCTGGACGAAGAGCCGGTCCCGCATCTCGACGTCGAGCGCCGAGGTGGCCTCGTCGAGGATCAGCACCTTCGGCTTCGCCAGGAGCGCCCTGGCGATGCCGCAGGCCTGCCGGTCGCTCAGCGAGAGCTCCTCGACGGGCGTCGACAGGTCGGGGGCGGCGCCGAGCAGATCCGTCAGGACCTCGCGCGCCAGGCGTGCCTTCTCCGCCCGCGACACGCGCCCCCGGATGCCGCCGATGCCGAGCCAGACGTTGTCGAGCACCGACCGGGCCTCCGCGACGAGCACCTCCTGGAAGACGGTGGCGATGCCGTGGACGCGGGCGTCGCGCGGACTGGAGAGACCGCTCACGGCCGTGCCGCCGACGTACAGCCGGCCCGCGTCGGGCTGGTGCACGCCGGCGAGGATCTTGACCAGGGTGCTCTTCCCGGAGCCGTTCTCGCCGACCAGGGCCAGGACCTCGCCGGGGCGGACCTCGAGCGAGGCGTCGCGGATGGCGCGGGTCGGACCGAATGCCTTGGAGATGGACTCGACCCGGAGCAGCACCTCGGCCGCCTGGGGCGATTCACCCGCGTCCTGGGCCGGGAGGGTCGTGTCGATCATGAGTTCCTTTTCGCTGACGTTCCGCCGCGGGAGGCGAGGAAGGTGACGCCGTGCTCCGTCCCGGATCCGGCGCATCATTGCGCTGCCAGTGCTGGACGCGAAGTGGTCTCAGTGTGATTCCACGGCTCCGACCCAAGCAATCAAGGGTTCTTCAACTAGAAGTTTTGTTTTCCACATGATTTCGCCGCCGGGCGGGACGCCGAGGGATCCGGCGGGCTCGACGACGAGCCGGGAGCGCGAGCGTCCCGGCGGCGAGCGGCGAGGGCCGGCTAGGCCGGATCCGAGACCCCGGCGAGGTGCAGCATCTCGGCGACCGAGGTGCCGACGAGGTCCGCCGCGGACCGTCCGCTGTTCCGGATCGCCATGTCCACGACGAAGGCGCCGACCCGGTAGCCGACGTGCTGCCGCCCGTCGGGAAGATCGAAGAACCAGTCGAGATAGGAGCCGCGTCCGGCGGCGATCAGCTCCGCGGTCCACGCTTCGATGTCCGTGTCCGCATAGTCCTGCCAGCCCAGCGACGCGGCCCCCGGGCAGAGGTCCCGCTCGAAGCGGTTCGCCAGGCCCTCCTCGATCGCGATCTGGATCAGCAGGTCCGTCCGCGCCGGCACGAGCAGCGAACGATCGACGGGCGACTCCGGCCCGAGCGGGTTCGGCTTGGCGTCCGCCACCAGCCGCGCGCGCAGCGCGTGATGCGATTCGTGCACGAAGGTGGGCCGCAGTCTCGACCGGGCGATCTCGACCGTCGACACGGCACGGCCCGGGTCGACGGCCCAGTCGAGCCAGCGCTCCGTGACCAGGCGCCCCATCTCCCCGGTCGTCGCGTTCACGCGCCGGTCGTGCCGCACCGTGACGACGAACGGGCCGGTCAGTCCCGGCAGCGCGGCCTGGACATCGAGCTCGGCCTGGGTCAGCGATTCGGTGACCACCGCCCGCAGTTCGCGGTCGATCGGGATCGGGTGACTGTCGAGGAACTGGATCTGCACGATGCTCCGAATCGTTCGCCGGCCCGGACGGGCGAAGGCGATCGATCGCCCTGTCGATCCGCTGGCCGTGGCCGTGCCGGCCGGATCGGCCGGGCTCGCGTGCGTGCCATCATGCCCCGACCGGGTCCGAGCCGGCACCGGTGCGCCGCGAATCCGGCCTGACCGTTCCTTATCCATCGGATGACTTCTGGAAAACTGCGCCGCGGGTCCGCCTGACTACGCTGAGCCGCGTCCAGCCCAAGGCGGAGGAGTCGCTTCCATGTCGATGCAGACCTGGGACCACGAAGTCGACGTGGTCGTCATCGGATCCGGCGCCGCCGGACTCACCGCGGCCGTGACGGCCGCGGAGGGCGGCCGCACGGTCGAGGTCCTGGAGAAGTCGAGCCTGGTCGGCGGCACGACCTGCATGTCCGGCGGCGGCATCTGGGTGCCGGGGAACGCACACATGCTCGCGATGGGGCTCGAGGACTCCGTCGAGGAGGCGCGGCGCTATGCGCAGGCCAGCACCGACGGCCTCGCCCCGGACCAGGCCCTCGTCGACCTCTACGTCACGGGGTCCGTCGAGGCCGTCGACTTCCTCGAGTCGCGGACGCCGATCGAGTTCTTCGTCTCGGAGATCTTCAGCGACTACTACATCGATCGTCCGGGGTGGCGACGAGTGGGCCGCACCCTGGACAACCGTCCCTTCGATGCGCGTGCGGAGCTCGGCGACTGGGAGCCGCGGCTGCGACGCACCCCGCACTATCCGCGCCTCACGCTCGACGAGATGGCGACCGATCCGGCTCGGAGCGGCGGCGCGGGCGCCGGCGGCTTCGACGCCGAGCTCCTCGCGCGCTCGGCGGAGCGCGAGGCCGAGGGCATCCGCACCTGCGGCGAGGCGCTCGCGGGCCGGCTGCTGCGCGGCTGCCTCGACTACGGCGTGGTGGTCCGCACCGACGCCCCCGCACGCCGACTCGTCCTCTCCGAGGAGCAGGCGGTGCTGGGCGTCATCGCGGAGATCGACGGCGTGCCGCGACGCATCCGCGCGCGGCATGGCGTCGTGCTCGCCACCGGCGGCTTCGAGTGGAATCAGGACCTGGTCCGGGCCTATCTCGGCATCCGGGAGCTCCGCCCCGCGAGCCAGCCGCACAACACCGGGGACGGTCTCGTCATGGCGCTCGAGGCCGGCGCGCTCGTCGCGAACATGACCGAGGCGTGGTGGTTCCCGGTGACCTCCACGGACCGCCTGGAATACGACGGCCACCCGATGCACAACGTCGCCACGATGCGCGCCGAGGCCGGCTGCATCACGGTGAATCGGCACGGCCGGCGATTCACCAACGAGGCGGCGAGCTACATGGACTTCGGTCGGGCGTTCCGCGTCTTCGACCCGATCACCGCCCGCTACCCGAACGAGATCGCCTGGTCCGTCTTCGACGCGAGGGTCCGTGCCCGGATCGAGCTCGCGGACCTGCTGCCCGGCGAGCCGACGCCGGCCTGGGTGATCCAGGCCGACAGCATCGAGGAGCTCGCGCGGCGTATCGACGTGCCCGAGGCGGATCTGGTCGCGGAGGTGGCCCGGTTCAACGCCAACGTCGCCGCCGGATCCGACCCGGACTTCGGACGCGGGACGCTCTGGTTCGAGGCGTTCACCTCGGGCGGGCCGAGCCCGGACACCGCGCTCGCGCCGATCTCCGAGCCGCCCTACTACGCGACCCGGCTCTACAACGGGACGCTCGGCACCAACGGCGGCCCGCGGATCAACGCCGACGGGCAGGTGCTCGCGGCCCGAGGCGGGGTCGTCCCGGGGCTGTATGCCGCCGGGAACGTCTCCGCGTCGGTCTTCGGGCCCGGCTATCCCGCCGGCGGCGCCACGCTCGGCCCGGCCATCACCTTCGGCTACCTCGCGGGCCGGCACCTGGCCGCGCGGGCCGCCGACTGAGTCGAGACGCTGTGGTCAGATGCGCGCCATGAGCCCGCCATCGACGGCGAGGGCCTGCCCGGTGATGTACGTGTTCGCCGGGGAGGCGAGGAAGAGCACGGCGAGAGCGACCTCATCGGCATACGCGACGCGGCCCAGCGGCAGACGGCCGGAGTCGATGAACCGATCGCGGAACCACGGCGCATCAGCCATCTCCGCGCCGTCCGCGCCGATGCCCATCGGGGTGCGGACGAATCCGGGAGCCACGGCGTTCACGAGCACGCCATGCGCCGCCAGATCGGATGCCGCCGAGCGCGTCGCCGCCTCGAGCCCTGCCTTCGCGATGTCATAGGCGAGACTGTCGGGCTCCGTCGCCCGCGCATGCACACTCGTGATGTTGACGATCCAGCCGCGGCCGGCGCCGATCATCGCCGGAGCGAGCAACCGCATCAGGTCGACGGGCGCGACCAGATCCACGCCCCATAGCCGCTGCCAGTCTGCGGGCGAGGAGTCCAGCACCGAGCCGGGCCGGAAGATCCCTGCCGCGTTGACCAGCACGTCCACGCCGCCGAGCTGCTGCCAGGCCTCCTGCGATGCCGCGGCGCGCGCGTCCGCGTCGGCGAGGTCGACGCGGATCGTCTCCATCGCGGGGGCGATATCCAGCCCGACCACGCGGTCGCCGCGCCGTCGCAGGCCTTCCGCGACGGCGGCACCCATCCCGGAGGCGGATCCTGTGACGATGCAGCGCAGGCCACTCATGCGATCTCCTTCTCGACGTCCGGCGACTCGTTAGCGGACAACGGAGACCATAGGCGCGCCGAGCGGAGCCGATGCTCGCCGCCCGGCGAGCTCACCGCGGACACGGAGCAGCCGATCCGACCGCTCCTGCACCACGAACTCGATGAACCGCTGCGCGCGCGGCGACAGCGGGGCCCCGGTGAGGTACGCGAGCACGACGGAGGTCGTCGGCAGCGGCTCGCGGATCGTCTTCGGCACGACCCGGGTCCCGCCGTAGGTCAGATCGGAGGCGGGCCGCTGCATCAGGAAGCCGTAGCCGAGCCCCAGTCCGACGAGGCAGCGGACGAACTCGAAGTTCCGCGAGCGCATGCCGATCAGCGGCTCGATGCCGAGATGCGAGAGGGTGGCCTCCCAGTTCTGCCGGCTCGGCGAGTTGTCGAAGAGGATCATCGGCTCGTCGGCGAGGTCGATGAGGCTGACGTCGTCGTCGTCGACGAGACGATGATCGGCGGGCAGCAGCACATACGGCTTGACGATGTCGATGACGATGTTCGTCAGGTCGGCCGCCAGATGATCGTCGTACAGGATCGCGAGCTCGGTCGTGCCCTCCCGCAGTCCCCGCTCGAGGTCGGGCTGGCCGCCGTCCTGGATGTCGAGCGCGATGCCGGGCGCCTCCTGCAGGAATCCGGCGATGAGCGGCGACAGCAGCACCGGCTCGAGCGTCGGATAGCAGCCGATGGCGAGGCGGCCGGCGAGGCTGCCCTTCTCGGTGTCCATGCGGGACTGGAGCAGCTCGGCGGAGGAGAGCAGCTCGCGTGCGAAGCCGAGGAAGTCGGTGCCGGCGGGGGTGAGCGACATGCCCTTGGCGCGCTGGCGGACGAACAGCTTGACGCCGATGCCGCGCTCCAGCTCGGAGATCGACAGCGAGATGCCCGGCTGCGAGGTGTGCGTCAGGTCGACGGCGCGACTGATGGATCCGGTCTCCGCCACGGCGAGGAAATGCTGCAGCTGCCGAATGGTGTAACGAATTTCCTGCACCCTGGCAGTCTGGCGCTTCTGCGGCGGCAGTGATCCTAATAGGCGATATAAGTTTGGGAAAGCCGCTTTGCGCCAAGCCGTCGATATCGTGACGACATGCTCGACGAGGAGACCGCCCGATCCGCCTCGACCGTCCCGAGCTGGGTGCTCGAGGTCGCCGGCAACCGCCCCTACGACGCGGCGAACGGCCGCGGCACGCTCAATCTCATCGACGCGGCCGCCGCCGCTCGCGCCGCCGCCGCGATCGTCACCGGCCGGAGCGTGAGCCTGGCGCGGCCGCTCGCCGCCGCCGACTACAACACGACCGAGGAGAACCCGACCTTCCAGCATCGGCTGGAGTACGGGGAGTACGGCGGCCTCGGCTGGGGGCTGTCCCACATCCGGCTCGACCCGCACGGCCTGCAGAACACGCACCTCGACGCGCTGAGCCATGTCGCCGTCGACGGCACGTTCTACGGCGGCCGACCCGTCGACGCTCCGGACCAGGGCTCGGTGGACGTGCTCGCCGGGTCCGGGATCGTCGCGCGAGCGGTCTTCGTCGACATTCCGGCCTATCGCGGCACGCCGTGGGCCGACCGGCCCGTCACCGGCGACGAGATCGACGACGCGCTCGCCACGGCCGGCATCCGCTTCGAGCCGGGCGACGCACTGTGCCTCGACATGGGCCGGGACCGCTTCGAGGCGGCGGTCGGCCGGATGCTCGGCGACCCGGCGGGCGACGGGGACGCGGGCGGCGGGCTGGCCGAGTCCGGCGCACGCTGGCTCGCCGACCACCCGGTGTCGGTCCTCGCCTGGGACATGCTCGACTCGCGCGAGGCGAAGGCGGCCCGCGCCTCGGCGCACGTCATGGGCTGGGCCATCGGACTCCCCCTCGTGGACAACTGCGACTTCGCGGCGCTGCGCGCCGAGATCGGTCCCGGCACCGCGATCGCCGGAGCACTGGTCCTCGCCCCGCTCGCCGTGCCGGGCGCCAACGGCATGAACCTCAACCCGATCGTGCTGCGGTAGCCCCGCGGGCCCACCGAATATTTGGTCGGCAAACGAAGTACCGCAGGTTTCGCGCTTTGCCCCGGCACCGCCGATGGCAGCACGCTGTCGAGCAGCGAACCGAGCCGCAGGCGGCCTCCACCGACCGCGGCGGCGCGACGTCGCCCCCCCCTGCCGGGTCCCGCCGAGGCGCGGAACCCGAGATCCAGAGTCGAAGGAGACCCGTGATGTCGGACACCCTGAACCCCCTGCGAGCCGTCTTCGCGCTCCCGCCGGAGGATGTCGCCTCGAGCGACTTCGAGGCGTGGCATGCCCAGGAGATGGCCGGACTCCTGCGGCTCGACGGCGTCGTATCGGCCCGCCTCTACAGCCTGCAGCCGAGCGTCGGCGCGGGCGAGGTGTCCCCGGCGGTGTACCGGTACTGCGGCCTCTACGAGATCGACGGCGGCGACCGGGCTGCGACGCTGGCCCGGATCGACGCCGCGGTCGGCGGCGGCACCGCGCCCGACTTCGTCGCCCGCACCCGCTTCGCCGTCTACGACCTCACCGAGATCGACGAGATCCGTCCGGCGCACACGCTCGACGCCGAGCAGCTCTATCTCGTCTTCAGCGCGCCGCCGGCCGGCGTCAGCGCCGAGGCCTACGACGCCTGGTACCACGACCACGCCCGCGAGAACGTCGAGATCGGAGAGCTGGCCGCCGCGCACCGCTGGGACGCGATCGCCTCGCGCATCGATCCGCTGCTCCCCCCGCACGCCAGCCACGTCGCCAGCTACGAGCTCACCGCCGGCAAGGACACGATGAACCGGCTGCTGAACGCCGCGATCGCCGACGGCCGGATCGTGCTCCCCGAGTGGTTCGGCGGGATCACCTTCGGCTCCGCCCAGATCACCGCGCTCACGGAGCGCGTCCGCGCCGAGTGACCGAGGGCTCGCCGAGGCGGCGCAGCGAGCGGCTCGCCCAGACCCTCGCCGCGATGCTGGACCGGCTGATTCCCGCCGACGCGCAGGGCCCGGGTGCCGTCGACGCCGGCGTGCTCGACTACGTGATGTCGAGATACGCCGGACCGGGCCACGACGAGGCAGGCCGGTACGCGCGCGGCCTCGAGCACCTCGACGATCTGGCCCGCCGACGCCATGGCACCGGATTCGCCGCCTCCCCGGCGGCGGCGCAGGATGCCCTGCTCGCGGAGCTGGAGGCGGAGGCGCTCGCGCTGCCCGAGGCGCAGCGAGCGTCGAGCTTCTTCGAGACCGTGCTGCGACATGCCCGCGAGGGCATGTTCGGCGACCCGGTGCACGGCGGCAACCGCGGCTACGCGGGCTGGGACCTCCTCGGCTACCCGGACGCCCGCCGCGTCTGGACCGCTCGGGAGCAGGCGCTCGACGTCGTCACCAGGCCGGTGCTGCGGCTCCGACCGGCCACGCCGGAGCCGACGGAGGTCGGCCCGCGATGAGCGCCTGGGACGACTCGACGGACGTCGTGCTCATCGGTCTCGGCGCCTGCGGCGCCGTCGCCGCGCATGTGCTGACCGCGGCCGGCATCCGGGTCACCGCGCTCGAGGCCGGGCCGCGCCTCCGCGCCGATCAGATGCGCAGCGACGAGATCCGCAACGACGTCGACGGCTGGCTGTCCTGGCCCAAGGCGGCCGGCGAGGTGCCGACGCTGCGCATGGACGAGGGCGAGGCGGCGCCGTCGTGGTGGCCGACGCTCATGGTGAACGCGGTCGGCGGCACCGCGGTCCATTACCCCGGCGCGAGCTTCCGGCTGCTGCCGTGGAACTTCCGATCCCGGTCGGCGACCGTGGCGCGCTACGGCGAGGCCGCGATCCCGGATGACGCGACCCTCGCCGACTGGCCGCTCGACTACGACGAGCTGGAGCCGTACTACGACCGCGTGGAGTACGCGATCGGGGTCGCCGGCGCCGCGCCGGCGCCGTTCGCCGGCGAGCGGCACCGCGGCTACCCGATGCCGCCGCTGCGCCGCAGCGGCTGGAACGAACTGACCGACGACGCGGCTCGGCGACTCGGCTGGCACCCCTACCCCACCCCGGCGGCGCTGAACAGCGAGCCGTACAACGGGCACCCGGCCTGCACCTACTGCGGGCACTGCAGCGGCAACGGATGCTACCTGCAGGCGAAGGGCTCCCCCGACGGGAACCTCATCCCGCTCGCCGAGGCGACCGGCCGGCTCCGGGTCGTCACCGACGCCCGCGCGACCCGGATCGAGACGGACGAGCACGGTCGCGTGACCGGCGTGCACTACTTGCACGACGGCACCGAGCGGTTCGCCCCCGCCCGGGCGGTGCTGCTGGCCACCTTCACCTACGAGAACTCGCGGCTGCTGCTGCTCTCCGGCTCCCCCGCGCACCCCGGCGGCATCGGCAACGCGCACGGACAGCTGGGCGCCCACTTCGTCCCGCACGTCACGCCGAGCGTCCTCGGCCTCTTCCCCGGCCGCCGGCTGAACCTCCACACCGGCACCTGGGCGCAGGGCACGGTCGTCGACGACTGGAACGGCGACAACTTCGACCACACCGGGCTCGGCTTCCTGGGCGGCGGCGCGCTCATGTCGGCGAACGAGGTCCGTCCGATCGCCGCGAGCCAGCAGACGCCGCCCACCGTCCCGAGATGGGGCGGCGAATGGAAGGCCTGGCTCGCCCGGAACGCGGCCTCGGTCGGCTCCGCGGTCGCCCAGTTCGAGTCGCTCACCTACGCGGGGAACCGGCTCGATCTCGACCCGGTGGCGAAGGACCGGCACGGCGTGCCGAGGATCCGCATCACCTACCGACCGGGCGAGAACGAGCGTCGCGGCGTCGCATTCCTCCGGGAGCGGCTCACCGAATGGCTCGTCGCGGCCGGCGCGACCGAGACCTGGACGAACGACGCGGTCCACATCGAGGGCCGCCACGTCTATGGCGGCACCCGGATCGGGCGGGACCCGCGCGACTCGGTGCTCGACCCCTTCGGCTTCGTGCACGACGCGCAGAACCTCGCCGTCCTCGGCGGCTCGACCTTCGTCACGAGCGGCGGCCACAACCCGACGCTCACCGCGCAGGCGCTCGCCTGGCGGACGGCGGAGGAGCTGCTGCGGCGCTGGCCCGCGCTCCGACAGCAGAGCTAGGCGCGGAGCACGGCGCGGGAGCGGAGCCCTCCCTCGGCGAGCCGCCCGAGCACAGCCGGCGCCTCCGCCAACGGGAAGACGTCGACGACGGTGCGCACCTTCCCGGCGGCGGCCAGGGCGAGCACCTCCTGCATCTGCGCGCGCGAGCCGAGGATCGACTCCACGATGGTCTTCCCCTCGGCGAAGGTGATCGTGCCGAAGGAGGCGATGACGCCGAGCACGACCGTGCCGCCGCGCTTGACCGCGGTCAGGGCCTGCTTCGCGACCTCGTCGGACGGCGCGAACACGACGGCGGCATCCATGGTGCCGGCCAGTGCGCTCGCCGGATCGACCGCCGAGGCGTCGACGACCTGGGCGGCGCCGAGCGATCGCGCCACCTCGAGATGATCCCGGCCGCGGGCCACCGCCGTCACCTCGGCGCCGCGGAGCCGCGCGAACTGCACCGCCATGTGCCCGACGCCGCCGAGGCCGAACACCGCGACCCGGCTGCCGGGGCGCAGGTCCAGCTTCTCGATCGCGCCATAGGCGGTGATGCCCGGGCAGAACAGCGGCGCCGCCTCGACCAGGTCGAGCTCCGCCGGCACGCGGTACGTGTGCGCCGCGGTCGAGATGAGGTACTCGGCGTAGCCGCCGTCGACCATCTCGCCGGTGATCCGGCGCTGGAGGCACAGCTGCTCCCGGCCGCTCGTGCAGTACTCGCAGGTCTCGCAGGTCCACCACAGCGGCTGCACCCCGACCCGGTCGCCGATCTCGAAGCCGGTGGCGCCGTCGCCGATCGCATCCACGATGCCGGTCACCTCGTGACCGGGCACGATCGGCGAGATGGCGGGCAGCCCGCCGTCGAGCCAGTCGCCCTCGATCATGTGCAGGTTCGAGCGGCAGACGCCGCAGGCGACGACCTTGAGGCGCAGCTCGCCGGGGCCCGGCTCCGGCGTCGCCACCTCGCGCCAGGCCAGCGGTCCCTCGGACAGCGGGGCGGTGTGATCGAGTTCCATCGCGTGATGCATCGGCGGCTTCCTCTCTGCGCTGTCAGGACGCTAAGGGGCTGCACCGGCCCATGCAAACGCCGATTCCGCAGGTTCGGTATAGCTGCGCCAAATGAGCGGGATGCCCGGTGGCGGCCGCCGCGCCGGCTACGGCGCGTCGATCGTGATGCCCTCGAGGAAGCGCTTGAGCGCCCGGTAGCGCGCGGTGATGGGTGCGCCGGCCGGCCGGGCGAGGCCGACGACGGTCGGATCGACGCGGTCGATGAGGTTCAGCTGGACGACGCGGCGTCCGTCGTAGGTCTGCGAGGTGGTCGGCCGCTGGAAGAGCACCGCGTAGCCGAGCCCGCGGCCGACGATGCAGCGCACCAGCTCGTAGTTCTGGATCCGGTAGGCGACGCGCGGGGTGAGGCCGAGCGACTCGAAGAGCTGCTCGGTGTTGTGCCGCGCCGGCGGCACCTCGAAGGCGACGAGCGGCTCGTCGATGAGGTCGCTGAGCCGGATCGAGTGGCGCCGGGCGAAGCGGTGCCCCTCGGCGAGCACGACATGGGGGCGATAGGAGTGGACCTGCTCGAAGGCGAGCTGCGAGGAGACGTCGACCTGGTACATCAGCGCGACGTCGATCCGTCCCTGCAGCAGGTGATCGTGCAGGGTGTCGGCGGTGCCTTCGAGGAAGTCGATCTCGATGTCGGGGTGCCGGATCTGGAAGCGCTCGAGCACCTCCGGCAGCCAGAGCGGGGTGAGGGTCTCGTAGACGCCGATGACGAGCCGGCCGGCGACGCCTTCGGCGGCCTGCCAGGCCTCGGCGGCGAGGCCCTCGGCGCCGGAGAGCAGATGCCGGGTCATCGAGAGCATGCGGGTGCCGGCCGGGGTGAGGGTCACGCCGCGGCCCTTCCGGCGCACCACGAGCTGGATGCCGAGATGCCGTTCGAGGTCGTCGAGGGCGAGCGCGAGGGCGGAGGCGGAGACGTGGCAGCGATCCGCGGCGGCGGTGAGGGAGCCTTCGCTCGCGATGGCGTCGAAGTACTCGAGCTGCCGCAGGGTGAAGCGGACCGACATAACCAGATCTCCTTATGTAGCTGGTTACCTAATCATGTTTTGCATGGGACCGCAACCGCGTCAGACTGGAGGGCGGGTCATCCTTCGACCCCCCTGACGATTCAAGGAGGAATCCCCAAATGGCCAACAACCTCGAGGCGGCGATCGCCGAGGCGGGAAGCCCGGTCCAGCTGCTCTGGAACAACCCGGCCCAGCCCGCCGTCGTGCCGCACGTCGTGCCGGAGTTCACCAACTGGCGCACCGAGCAGATGGCGTGGCGGACCAACGCGGTGCTGTTCGACCAGTCGCACCACATGGCGGACCTCAACATCTCCGGCCCGGATGCGCTCAAGGTCATCCGCGACACCGCGATCAACTCGGTCGAGAACTGGCCGGTCGACGTCGCCAAGCAGTACATCGCCGTGAACAAGGACGGCTACATCATCGGCGACAACATCCTCTTCCACCTCGCCGAGGACGAGTACCAGGCCGTCGGCATCCCGCCGTCGATCAACTGGCT
>Ga0164242_10002986_pt1 | contig 19380 bp, 20 predicted proteins | sample OricomgcompostMG_FD_108783 | JGI IMG/M metagenome (GOLD analysis project Ga0164242, IMG submission 108783) | Miracle-Growth compost microbial communities from Emeryville, California, USA - Original compost - Miracle growth compost (MG) ... | reverse complement strand
TAGGTTTGGGACCACTTTCCCAATATGAGTAGCGCAATTCTCAAACTCCAAATTCGCCTCAGATCTCTCCGGTGGCGTCAATGGGACGAGTACATAGTGGTTGGTTAAGCGATATGGTGCTGTGGGGGGCCGTTTTGCGTTGGGAATAGTGTGGATGGCCCAGATCAAAGTTGAATCCTTTTGCGGCGGAGAAAGGAGGTCATATCTCTCTACAAGACGCAACTCGATGGGCCCTAGGTACCGAAGGTAGCTCCGGAAATATCTTCGAAGTTTCAGGGAAGGCATAGAGGACTGAAAAGATGCGAGAAATAAAGAAGAGATAAACGGGGAGGTTGGAATAGACGGTTATTCTATCTGCTTCGACACATGACGATGGTATTATGTTTGCAACATATCTAGTAGCTGAGTTCTAAAAATGCAAGTGTTGGGAGTCATGTTTGAACCCTGTACCGTTTTAGCCGGCCACCTTCGGGATGGACTTGGCTGCCGCTAAGTGCAGCCCATCGTCCTTCAAAATCCTTGTCCTGGGGCACCGAAATCCAACACGGAGGGGTCGAAGCGTAGATGGGGCGAAATCCCAAAGTTCATATCGAAAAAGGGGCTCCCGTCGAGACCGCCACCGAGGGCTGCTTCGGCCGCCCATTCCGTGAGCATGCCGTTGTGTATATCTACGGACCTCGCATTTATGGCCGGGGTGCCTGAGGATTCTTCACTGTGCGGGGGTTCCGTTGGGTGACGGAGTAACTTCTCCAGAACATTATCGAGGCCGCCTGCCATTAGACAGACGAGGTGCCATTTCCCTGTGCGTATAGATCGGAACTTCTTCACGAGCCTGGTGATAAGGTCGTGGACCTGAACTGGATCAACTAGGGTGGCGCCGTGCTTTGTGGACACGCTGATGAGGAACATGCAAGCGAAAGCGGTCATGGAGTGGAGATAGGACGGGATGCCGTTGAGTCCGGCTATCAAGTCGCTGTCCGTGAGGAGGAGGTTGATAATTGACTTTGCCTCGGCGACGGCGGACGACGCTAGATTTTGGAAGCGAAGAGGAACCGGGGAGCCACGAAGGCCGCTGAATACGTGCGAATACAGGTACAGTTTTGCGAAGTGGAGATGCAGGATCGCACCCTTGCGTGGGAACCCTCCAAGATATTGATTATGTTCTTCGGCTGTTAGCATAGAGTTTGAGGGATTTCAACTGCGTGCTCTAATGAAAGTCCCCTTACCTTGTATTTGGCCGGACCATTTTGCGAACCATTGACCTAGTTCGTAGTCGAAGCGCTCAATGTGACCCAGATACTCCTGAGAAATCGAGCTGCCAGTGTAGGGGCCAAATACTGCACGAATCTTGCTGAAGATTAGGAGCAGAGACACTTGGCTGACCAGCCTCGTGTCCGACACAGTAGCTGCACCACAGCTGAGAAAGGTCTCGCACTTGTCGAGGGAGAAGTCTTCCTGGACGATCGGCGACCTACCATAAATCGTCGCCAGGTGTTGGTCGCAGACGTAGAGGATATACCACAGCCGTAAGCAGTCAGCGGCATCCTCGCTGCCCTCGGCCATGACACGGCTGAAGCTGTGGCTCAAGTTAAACTCTCCGGCCCTGCGGATGGCGTAGCCGGATGTGGTCCACGAGATGTCGCTCAGCCAGTAGGACGCGATGCACATGGCCCTCAAAGAGTCAAGGCTGATGAGCCGGTCAAACATGGAGTTCGCCATCAGGCGTCGGAATTCGTGGCTGCAGATGCCGTAGATGTCGTCGCTTTGAGCGTCGTGTAACGCCGCAACGGTACAGATACAGGCCGTCAGGATAGTGCTCTTCCTCCGTAGCTCGTCCAAGGTCTCGTATCGGCAACCAATACTGTACATAAAATGATCAAGACGGTCCTTATAGAGCCGGAATAGCCGTTCGGCGCTCTCGACGCTGATGGCACCTTTGGCAATAAAATCGTCCATGGCGTCACGGCCCTTGTGGCCTGGCCGCCTTTCCACTTCGCTCGCATCAGGAGAGCGCAAGGCACTTATCTTTGTGAGGTGGTAGAGGGACTGGATCGGAACATGGGGTAAGCCCTCGTCCGTAGGGTCGATCTTGGGCGAGTTGTCGCAAGACGGCCCCGAGTCTTGATGTTGTGCCTGGGGCAGGATTGTGTTTGTTGAGGGGGATGATACAAGGGTGTCACGGCTACTACTGCCCGTGGATGATTTGAGTGGCGCCATGCGGGTCATTTTAAGGTGTGATAAAACTTCTTGGAGTGAGGAATATACCATGTCTAGGTCGTGAGAGTAAGCATCTGCGAATCTAGAGCACCAATCACGTCAGCCGGGGCACGACCAGGTTGAAGCCACTTTGGCAGGGAAGGGCAATCATACTGAGACTTCTCGTCTATAATGGTCTGGAGGCTTTTGTTCAAGACGCAGCCGAGGTTTCTCTCCGAGCATCTCCGGCACGGAGGACCTCGCTCGTCCATGAGACATTTTATCTGTCGGAAGAACCACACATTCAGTCGCGAAGTTCGTTCAAGTGCCTAACAGAGGCCCACCTTTTGTTTCCGACACGCAGCGCAAGCTTTCACCTTCCTAGAGATCTGGGGAGTCAGAGCTTGGCCGGAGTCCGGCTCCTGATCTGCGCTCCGCTCATCGGAGGCTTGGCGGCCCGGCGACGTTGCGCGAGGCCGCACAGCCGTCAACGGGCTGTAGGGCTGTGCATTGATCAGCATTGGCTGGGGTTGTACGCTGCATGTGGTAGTGAGTTTTACCGGGGAGTTGGCGTCTGACCATAAACGTTTATTAGACATGGTTGGGGTGTGTGTATCGAGGAGAGGAGGACTGTGACTTGTCGTGGGCCCTTTTACTGTGACGCCAGGCGCCGGCCCGACTACCCCACTTTGCTCGGGCTCTCCCTGTCATTCGCCCGTTTTCTCGATCCTTCCTTGTATCCACATAAACAACCCTCTTTGCCCAATCAGATCTTTGCCTCGACACTGTTTTTGTTCCTCACCTCGACATGAAAGTTGACTGTTCTGAGAAATACAGTGTCCTCCCATCCCATCGATCCCCTCCCCTGTCTTCCCTCAAAGTCATCCCCATCTACCAGGGGTCGATAGGGATCTAATCCCTAACAACCCCGATGATGCGCATGAGAGCTGAGAAAGGAGGTTGAGCATTCCTGCGTACAAACACAAGTTCCTACGGTATGAATAGAAGCCTTCAGCTAGTAATGCAACAAGAGATCCCGGCAGGCTCCAGTGAAGGCAGCGGCACTGTGTCAAAACCATTGGTTTCATCCAATGCCCCCCGAACGGACGATATGGTCCCATTGCTGGCGGACACCCAGCTAACGGCGGTACAGATGCATATCTACGAGAGCTGGATACTTGAGGGTATTGACGGTGACGCGAGTTCATATCTCTGCTGCTAGAGTGGGGGAGGGTGTAATCAAGATTGAAGTGGGTGGGTCTGAGGAGGGGGAAATGACACAGAGCAGGGACTTAGACTGCTAGACTCCAGCGCTTAATAATTAAGAACACCTAAATTTGGGGTTTTCAAAATCCGTCAGGCCCTGTAGCAACTCGCCACCCTCGCCTTGGCTAGCTCCATTGGCAGCCTCAGCGTGTGAGTAACGCAGCTCACTTCGCCGCATCGCGACTATCCCCCTTAGCTTTCTACATACAAACTAACAATATATAATCTCTAATCTACACAAGCTATATCTCGGAAGGCTAAACAGTGATATACCTAATCAGGTGTTGACTTTACTGTGACATAATAACATCTTTTTGGGCTTACAGTTTAAGTGTTTTAAAGTTGCCGAGCAGGCTTACCAAAGGCATAGCTCTAGAAAGCAGAATAGTTACGTCACAACATTTAAGCTACTACTGTCTGTATTAGTGCCCATTAGAAAACAGATTGGTACTTGCAGCCAATGTATCTTGGACTGAGAGACGCACTCGAGTCACCCGGAACTGCAATAGTTTGCTGTCGACTCCGGCTTTTCTCACCATTATCCACCAATCAGGTCCCTTCCGAGCAATTAAGTGCCGGCCGGAAAGTACACCGTCGCCTAGAATCAATTAGCACTCAGTTCTAAGCTTGGCTTGCGCTTTGAACGATACCCGTTCGGCCGGGTAGTTCCTCGATTACAGAACTCACCAGGTCTACCACGGCCGGCCGAACAGCCCAACCCCATTGTCTCCGTTCCCCATTTGGTGATCCTAGAGCCCGTATGTGGCAAGCTATATAGCACACTTGCGTTGTGCTTATTCCTCGTGAGTTGTTTTTAATTCACCTCACGGTTGGTTCAAACTATTGTGCCTCTGTATTACAACGTCGTGGATCCTCTCACACCAACATCATGCCCCCTTCCGCAAACAGCAGCACTAACGGTAGCTCTGCCCAAGCCTCACCACCAAGATCTTTGGAGCCGGGCATATACGTCCCGACTGTGGCCTTCTTTACACCCCAAGACGCGATAGATGAGTCAACAACCAAGCAGCATGCCGTGCGTCTCGCCCAGGCTGGAGTCGCTGGCCTTGTAACACACGGCTCAAACGGCGAGGCTGTGCACCTCGATCCTGCCGAACGGTCCCATATTACGAGGCTGACCCGGACAGCCCTGAACGAGTGTGGGCTTCCTAACTTGCCCCTCATTGTAGGCTGCGGCGCTCAGAGCACCAGAGAGACGATCCAGCTCTGCACTGAAGCAGCACAGGCCGGCGGATCTCAGGTCCTGGTGCTACCTCCTGCTTACTATGGCAATCTTCTGTCAGAGGAGCTGATCGTTGAGCATTTCCGCACCGTGGCGGAAGCATCGCCTTTACCAGTGCTCATCTACAATTTCCCTGGAGCCTGCAGTGGGCTAGACCTTAGCTCCGATACCATTTTGGAGCTGGCACAGCATCCCAACATCTGTGGAGTTAAGCTAACGTGCGGCAACACGGGCAAGCTGGCACGCGTTGTCGGGGGCACGCGTGGCAATACCGCTTTCCGCACCTTTGGCGGCAGCGCCGACTTTTTGCTCCAAACGCTTGCTGTCGGGGGACACGGCGTCATTGCCGGACTGGCCAATATCGCGCCCAAGGCTTGTGTCGAGCTCCAACGACTATATACGGTGGGCAAGCATGAACAAGCAAGGGAATTGCAATATGTGGTAGCGAGGGGTGACTGGGTGGCCATCAAGGGCGGGTTCCCATCGGTGAAGGCAGCGCTCAGGACGTACTATGGATATGGTGGCGAAGCACGAAAACCCACAGCACTGCTCGGAGGCTCGAAGCTCGAGGCACAAGCATTTGCGTTTGCTGAGTTGGTCAAGGAGGAGCAGAGATTATAGAGCCTGCGAGGCGAGATGTTCTTAATCGTAATTAAGGCTCGCTGGGCTGGTCACAGCGAGGGACTCGAGGGCCGCTTGGACAAGGGCGGTAGAGTCGTTACATAGATGTTGGGTATTGACGAGTGATATTGGAAGACGTTAAGATATTGGGCAGGCGGACCTTACCTTAGTTACCTAGCATGACGGAAGAAGGAGGGCAGCGTAATACTATCTCAAATCCTTTCTAATTACTCCCCAATTAAACTAAACATTTAGGGTCGGTTCCTGAGATATTGATTAACAAGTCTCATCCTCACTGTTTTAACGACTTTTCAGGTTCTTCTACATAACTCCCAACACTCCTCGTCCCGGTGCTCTTAAGCGCAGGAACCGCTTAGGTTCTACAAGGCAGGCACCTCCCCTCACAGTCCTTCTTGGCGAATGCGAATCCACATGATAAGACTTAGACTCCAATAAACGCAAGTTGATGTGCCCTAGGAAGGGCGCTGCAGAACAACACCGGGGAGCTGGACGCGATGGTTAACGATGGGGTCACGTCGGCCGGTGGGCGTCGGCCGAAGCCCCCCACTTAGTATAAAAGACACATGTACCTCTGAAGGTCTCCATAATTGGATCCGCATAGTGCGTATGGTAAAGTTTGCTGTTTGGGGTGGGGGTTGCGGGTTGGGGAAGGGTAGCGTGGGGGCGTGGCTAGCGGTGAGGGAGTGTAGTTGGAAGTTAGTCGGGAGTTCCGGAGGAGGGGAAGACATTCCGTGACAGAGCAGTTTCATTTCTCGTGTCTCGATAATAATATTACCACTGGTAATATTCATACTTCGTGTGAGTCGTCCACATGAACTGTGGATGGACACTTGCCGTAGCATAGAGTGGTCCAGCTGCCCCTGATTCGGAAGACGTTGGCAGGTTCTAGAATGTCTCTGGAATCTTCAAAACCGAGGTGTAGGCTACTAACTTCGAGAAATCATGTCATTGTAATCAAATAGCTCTGGCAGGGGTGTAAGTAGACAAGGGTATCATCCTCTTGATTGATTGATGTATCCAAGATGATGACACCGGAATGCCGGCTGCACCCTTTTCCAAGATGGCCAACTCTCCTCCTTCCGTTATACTCTTAATTACATCCATTTTTCCAATCATGCCTAGTATTAGTTACACGGTGAGCCCTTAGCTTAGCATACGGTCGACAACTGATGACACCACTTGCGATCCATCCGACCGTTGCATCTCCTCAGTAAATACCCTTGCGAGCTGGGACACCTTCAGGGCTGCCTTTTCGATCTGCTTTGCCCGTTTTATCGGGGAGTCTTCCTCCCCATAGCCCACTCGCTGCCTGAGCTGCTCCACCAAGGAGAGAACGAATTGGCGATCTGCGATCTCGTCCGTTATCTCCCAGAAGTCGTCTATCCTACCCCCTTCGTCTCCATCCTCGTCTCCATCCGACTCATATTCAGTCTCTTCTCGTTTGTTTTTCTCGGCTACAGACCGTTTCTGGCAGCTGGACCTGCACGCATCACTGCACGGACTGTCGGCGCCTCCATTATGGCAGCCGTGGCCGCGTTCGAGGATCATGATTGTCTCGGTGATACGAGACAGTGTCGTGTTTGCCACCGCCGGAGCTGAGCGCCGCAGCTTAGGGTCTGGTAAACATTGCCGTCTTTCTCCGTCTGGTCCAGTCCAGCTTTCGAGGCCGAGTTTAACAGCTCTTTCGACAGGAGCTGTACAGCTCGGATGAGGCCCCGGTATAGGGATGGAGATAGGGAGGGAGTTTTTCAGTATCTGGTCATGCCTGGCCGCCTGTTGTTGCATCATCCGCGTTTGCATCTCGTTTGCCATCGAGTTTCACAGTATCGGTCAAAGAAGTCTGTTCAGGCGGCTGTTCTCTGACTGGTTGAGGAGTTGTCTCGTTGTCGCCAGTTGGAGATCACTGAGAAGGACCCGTCACTCATAATCACCTTTCGCCACTAGGGTCATTGATTTCATGCGAACATTTGAGACACCTGGGGAGGGGGAATACCCAAGACATCTAGTAGAGTTCTCTGTGGGGGTCGATGTTGAGTAATAATCCTAACACTAGTTGCGGGCTACTACGATATTGGATCCCCGCCTTTTGTCAAGGCCCTAACCCTGCATGTCTTGCCTATTGTTTCCACCTACGCATGTAGAGCCCCGATAGAACCCAGTTTTGGAGTTGGGCGCAAACCGGCGTCCCAGGTTCCCCGCTCATAGGTTCACTAGCTGAGCCCACTAACTGAGAGCTTCCGATGGTTTGGGGGTCTCGGCCGGACAGAGAGAGATCCCAAGCTAAACTAGTTACCTCTGCCGGGATGCCCCACGGCGTATACGGGAAGATAACGGGTGTCCGACGGCCGAATTCTTGAGGAGGGACATCCACACGCCGTTTTGGATGAGCCGTGAATCGGCGGGCTGTAAATCCGTCGAGCCTCATATGTCATCTCCTATCTTCATCGGCTGGCCGGCTTAAGTCCCAGGCCGTCTTCGGCCGGGTCCTACCCACACATAAAATATAACGAGCGTCAGTTGGTCGCATGGCGGTGGTTTTGGAGGTTGGCACGAATTCTTGATTGTAGTGATAGCAATCCTTAGCACACGGTTTTGCCTTATTTTCCCTCTCTTGTCTTTCCCTAGCACACGAGAATGCCGCGTCTCGTTAAAGTTGCCGCCGCCCAGATTGGCGCGGTTCATCGGGCCACCCCTCGATCAGAGACTATGCAGAGGATGCTCCGCCTATTGGACTCTGCCGCATCCATGGGTGCCCAGATCATAGTGTTCCCGGAGGTTGCATTTACCACCTTCTTTCCACGTTACCTGTTTGACAACCAGGAGGAGATGGAGTCATATTTCGAAGACGACGCCGGTGGCAACTCTATCGCCGAGTCTAAGAACGTCAAGCCCTTGTTTGACCGAGCACGGGAGCTGGGTGTTGACATCTGGGTTGGCTACGGGGAGCGAACGCCTGAGGGTCGTCACTTCAACACGGCTGTGTACTACTCCGGACGGTCGGGCGAGGTACTTACAAAGTACCGCAAAACCCACGTCCCGGGCTTTGTCGACCCGCCATTCCCCGGAGCCGAGGTGCACCTCGAGAAGCGCTACTTCGAGACCGGCAACTTGGGTTTCCCAGCCTTCCGCGTACCTGGCCTGGTTCCCGATGCCCTTAAGGAGGGTACCACGGAGACGGACACGCAAGGGAAGGGTGACCCGATCGTGGGCTCCCTAATCTGTAACGACCGCCGTTGGCCCGAATCTTGGCGGCCGTATGGTTTGCAAGGGGCAGAGCTGGTGCTTATTGGGTTCAACACGAATGGCAAAGCTGACGACATCTACAAACCCCGCAAATCCATCTCGCTTGAGGATGCGCGGAAGGAGGCGCTGTTCCATCACCGGTTGGTAATGCAGTACAACTCGTACGCCAACAGCTGCTTCTCCGTCTCGTCGGGCCGGTGCGGGATGGACGACGGCAAGTTTGACTTGATCGGAGGCAGCAGCATCGTCGATTCGGACGGGCATATCATTGCCGAAGCGAAGACGACGGACGATGAGGTCGTCTTTGCTGAGATCGACCTAGACGAGTGCCAGAAAGGGAAAAAAGATGTAAGTCGTGTCTTCATAGAGCTGTGATGATAAACTCCCAGACTGACCTCTCCAGATCTTCAACTTTGCAGTCAACCGCCAACCCCAGACATACGGCATTATTACCGCGCAGAAGGGAATTGTTGAGCCCACTCTACTTCCTCAATAGATACATAGAACGAATACTACTAGCTCATATTTACTTATTTCGGCCATTCTATGAGATTTACCCCTAGGCTCACCTCGACTCACCCGGACCTCCAATCCAGGAGAGCCTGGAGCCGCCCATTGTACCGCCCCACTCTCAGCCTCAGCCGACTGCACTTCCACGCCAGCTTCTGCAAGGTCGCAGCCTCCGAGCCCGAAGCGGAGTTCGGCACCTACCTGACTTCATTCTATCTCTCAGCCGTCATATTTCATCACATCATGTCACGGTGACTGCAGCCAAACCATGGACGATGCGGGCGCTGCCGTCGCCGACACTGGCTTGACGCGCGTATATAAGCTCAATGGTGAGCCAATTGTTGAGTGCGCAGCTTCCGACTTCGTCATCCCCACGACCCCCCGGCTCAGACTCCCTCCACAGCCTTATCTTCGTACATGGTCTCCAAGGCCACCTGCGAGAAACATGGACGTGCACAAAGCTTCCGAGTCACGAATCCAGCAACATCTCTAAAAGCTTAACCCCCTCTGTACGACAGAGAGAAGAGCGTATTGTCGCAGGCGACGATACACCTAGGCTCTCGCATTCTATTGTAAAGCCCGGACCACTTAACATTTTCTGGCCGCAAGATCTACTGCCAGAAGACTGCCCCGATGCTCAGATATGGACTTGGGGTTACGACACCAAAGTTACGAAGGGCTATGGGGCCAGTAACCACAACAGCTTGTTCGCACACGCTAGGGACCTTCCTTTTGCCTTGAAACGGAGGCGAGATGTGGGCCGACCATTGGTCTTTGTGGCTCATTCACTAAGCAGAATCATTGTCAAGGAAGTAGGGTCGCTCCGTCAACTCACCATGGTCATCAGAATCAGCTAATGTGTAGCACGGCTGGCAAGTTCTGCGACGCTCAAAGAAGGCCGAGGACGACGAAGACCACGAGCTCTATGACATCATAGTGTCGACCAAGGCGGTAGTGTTTCTCGGCACTCCGCATCGTGGTAGCCCGGGTTTCCCGGGTTTCCTAGTGTTTGCTAAGCGGATTCTCGATCTGTCCCGCGGCCTTATTGAAGTGCAGAACATGGTCTTCAAACGGCTGCTGAAACGCAGCGTCTCCCGTGTTAACGAACACCCTATCAAGCGGCGAAATGCCATTGCTAGCCCCATACAATTCGCTGGTGATAGGTTTTCGTGGAGTCAGAGCGAGCTCTCCAACTTGTCCTTGAGTAGTATCGGATCCAAGTGGCGACAGAGGATATCGGTTGCCAGCTCCAATCTTGATGCATCCGATCGAGACGACAGGGAGTCGGATGACGGGGCAGAACCGACTGGCCCGGATTTCGCAAGGGATGGCCCCAACGGCCTCGAAGGCACGCGCGTCCAGTTCATCCACGAGTCAGTCCGCGAATTCTTTCTGTCGACCGGCGTCCGGCTCATCAGCAAGTCATCCCAGCAGGCGGCCCTCGGCTATGGCCACCTCGTTCTCGGCAGGACATGTCTCTATTACCTCTCGGTCAGCGAGCTCGCGGACATTCGCGGCAAACTCGATATCTACCGCTTTTTCAACTCCCGTGATTTAAACGGCCACCCGCGGACGTGGGACCTCCCCGGCTTCGCGCTCTTGCCGTACGTGGCCCTGTTCTGCGTCGAGCACTCGCGACTCGCAGACAGGGCGGGCTTCGCTCCCAACTTCTTCCTCGAGAGAGCGTCCCTGATCCTGACGTTTAACGTGCCCCGGAACCTGGTGTCTCTCGAGACCGGCGGCCAGAGACCGTTTTCGGGATTCGACAATGTTATTCTCTTCCTATGTAGAGAGCAGTTCTTGGAAACGGTTCGGCTGTGCGTTAGGGATGAGAGGTTCGCTATCCAGACTATGGTGAAGAATTTTGACCAACAGAACGCACTCGACGTGCTTCTCACGTACGCCACCAACCCCACCGACAAAGTTGTGACAGCGCTGGAGAATGAGATTACGAAAGCCAAAGCAGCCGAGACTTAAGGCAGCCTCGAAGAGTACACATGAAGCCTTCGCAGCGGCCAGCTCACAAAGGCTTCCTCGCGTCAAGGAAATCAGTGCCTCAAAATATCGAGTCATTGAAGGATTTAACTTCTGACATTGTCCTTCATCTTGGTTGACAAGCTGATTTTACCTTTGGCGACTCAGCCCTCCATTTCGTCGTAGCACCGAGGCAAGTAGGTAGTCAGTCGGGCACTCGCCGGACACCCCCCGTCTTACCAGGCTGGGTGAACTTAAAGCAGCGGGCTCACCCATGCTCACCCCGATTAGTGGGTCCGGGTGAGCCGAGGCAGCCCCCTAGCAGTAAATCTCATGGAATGGCGATGTGTCGAACGCGCATGTGATGTAAACTTGTTAATGATAAAGTTAGCAGGCTGTGTGACTTATTACGGCATGACGCAGAAGGTCTTCTATCAGAAAATGACCAGAGGTAACTCGGTCGAGCTCTCCGCTGATAGGTGAATCGGTGATGACGTGCGGGCCTACGGATGCTGATATGGAGCTATCTATTGGGATGTTTTCGGACCACTGGACTGTAGTGCACGTAAATTTGCCGACTCTTACCTCAAATATTAAGGTATTAATACACTTAAACGATGAACAGAGTACTGAGGGGTGCTGATATGGAGAAATAAGGAAAAGCCGAGCCATTATTGGACCGAAGTTGACAACTTGGGTATCATCGGATCTCGGTCGGATGCAAGCCGAGAAACAGAGAGTGATGTGAGTGGTCGCCGAGGCGACGCGATGGTCTGGAAAGTGTAGAGAACATGCTCCGGTGACCTGGCACGCTGTGGCTCCGGAAATCGCGCGATGCATTCGCGTTCGGCGTCTCGTTCCCGTAACGGTCCCGAACAACCCAATATATTTAATTGACTTCGTGATAATCGTCAGTACCCTTCGCAGGGCTATGGCGCCATCATGTTGTTAGATTTAGCGAAGTGGCGCGACAGTTGGAGATGCCAGAAGTCTAACCATTGGACTAATCGGTAAGATGATGATTGAGTTGTAGGAAGACATTCAGATCGCGCAATATAGACACAGTCGCACCTCACTTGAGATAACGGATGTCGGCCCATGATTTGGTAAAACGAGGTGGTGACATCTCAAAATCAAGAGATTGAAAACACATATCCTTCAGTACATATATCTAGCCCTGACCCGGGGTTCTGGAGGAACAGAAAGCCATATTGAACACTCGTTGAACTTCATTTAAGACGTTGATTACTCATAACCATTCCATACTTGAAGTTATCACGTTTCACAAGTTCACAATGGCACCCCCAGCAGCTGATATTGATGTGGCGAGCCCGGTTCCGGCCAATCCAATCTCGGTCAAATCCACCACTTCCTCTCGCCTCTCAGGGCCGCTCAAGTATTCGGGCACTCTGGATGAGTATGAGCAGTTTGACGTCACGGCCGTGATTGGCCGCGAGTTCCCCAGTCTCCAGCTAAGCACCATTCTGCATGACGATGCGAAGATCCGTGACCTTGCCGTTCTTGGTGAGCCCAACGAGTACACCAATTAGTAGCCACTAAGAAGAAACTGACGTTCATCCAGTATCGGAGCGTGGTGTGGTGTTCTTCCGGAGCCAGGACTTGAACATCGACGATCAGAAACTCCTGGGTCAGAGACTGGGTGAGCTAACTGGCAAGCCCGAGACGTCCAAGCTGCACAGGCACGCCCTGTCCAATAGCAAACGAGGCATTGCTGTGGACGAAAACGGCAGGCTGGATGACGAGGTTTCCATCATCTCGTCTGATCAGAACCGGAAGTTTTACAAGGACCGGTTCACGTCAGACTCGAAGAGGATCGCCAGCCACGGCTGGCATGCAGAGCAAGCACACCCTCCCGGAGGGATATGTAACTGGGTAAATACTGGCTAATACTTGATGCAGTATCACCTTCGAGCATATTCCATCTGACTACGCCATTCTGAAAATCATCCAGCCCCCTGCCGATGCGGGCGGTGATACCCTCTGGGCTTCGGGGTACGAGGCCTACGACAGGCTCTCGCCCGCGTTCCGGAAGGTAGCTGAGAGCCTCACGGCAACCCACTATCAGCCAAACTTTGTCAAAGTCAAGGATACATTCGGCGAGGAGCTCATCGACGAGTACAGGGGAGCACCTGAAAACACTGGACTTGACTTCAAGGCGGAGCAGTACGGCGTCTCATCTACTTTCAGTCAGTCTTCGAATCAAAAGCTAACATGCTGCAGCCCTGTTGTGCGAACGAACCCCGTGACTGGATGGAAGAGCCTCTTTGGTGCTGGGCATCAAGTTGACGCCGGCTGGATCAATGGCGTCACCGAGCGGGAGAGCGAGATTCTAAAGGCTTACTGTAGGCGTTGACGGCATCCTTTCCATGTCCGCTCGGAAGTTAACTTGCGTCTCCTTAGTCTTGCAACTCATCACCGAGAATCATGACTTACAGGTGCGCTTCCGATGGAATCGGAATGACCTGGCCATCTGGGACAAGTAAGAAGACTTTTTCTTGTTTTGAGACCCTCAAGGATTACCAGACTGACAAGACGCCATCCAGCCGTTCCGTGTTCCACACTGCCACGAAGTAAGTCCTTCTTTCTCTTTTCAACCCGCAAGCCGCCGCAACAAGTAACCTGTACTGATGGGTCAATAGCGACTACGTGGGCAAACGACAGGGCAACCGAGTTGTGTCTCTTGGCGAGAAGCCGTACTTCAATCCCAACTCCGTTTCTCGTAGGGAGGCTCTTGCTTCGCGCAACTAGTCTACCCTTTAGAAAGGTCACGACGGGATTCGAATGTCGTACTATTTAGTTCATGTCTTATTCCACTTATGATACGCTCGTTGGAAACAGAGATGCTTTCGTTTAATCCCAGTGACAGCTTCCCCCAAGTTTGCAGAACACATTCCCTAATTCATGCCCGCATTTGTGCTCTGCTTGTCGCAAGATGACAGCGTGGTGAAGTCCGTTAATGTGCTAGACTAGGTCTCTCGCCTTTGACCTAGAAGGAGCCTAAAACGAAGCGACCACGCGGTGTCACGCAAAGACTCTGTCTCCACTGATGCCCAGTAGACTGTACACCATAGTGTGTGAGAGATGGTACTGCCCGCGGCAAGCGTAGCCAGACTCTCATTAGATGCCATAGCTGCTGGTAAAACATCGATCAGTTGCTCGAACTGCTGCCATGCAGTGACATCTCTTTTGCTGCGCCCTGCTTCCACGCCAATGATTGTGCTGCCAAAATGGTAACTTGGGGGTACCTTCGCATACGAACCCTTGCTATGGTGAACATTGTATAATAGGTAGTAAGGACTTAATTGAAAAGGTACTCTATTGAGGGGGCATGAACTACCTCTCCTCAGTTTATGGGGATTTCTCATGTGGAGCGCTCTTAAGGGTGTCTTGCGTGCCTTAACTATCCCTCTTGTACATGCAGGCCGAGCATCGCTGCAGGACCCGCCCCGTCCTCCCTACCCTTCGACTCCAGCCATCTACAGCACAGCGCTGCACTCAATCTCAACATCGGTGTTGAGAGGCAGCGTCTTGACCGCAACACATCTGTATCAATTAACACCCATTAAACCACTCGGACAGCAGTACGGCATTGTGGCAACTTACGTCCGTGACGGCTTAACATTGCCCCAGTATTGAGAGTAAACTGAATTCATCTCGGCAAAGTCGGCCATGTCGGCTAGGAAGACGTTGACCTTGACCACCTTGTCAATGCCCGATTTGGCCTCTTCTAGGACGGCCTTCAAATTTTTGATGCATTGGTGCTATATCTTTTATGTGAGCGGAAGAGGCACTCGTTGAATGCGCTGAGAGCTGCAACTCACTGTCCGGGCCTTGATGTCACCCTCGACCAGCTTCCCTGTTGCGGGGTCAACACCGGTGGCACCAGAGCAGTAGACCATGCCGTTGGCGATGATGGCCTGGGAAAGGATGCCCGCGAGAGGCGGAGGTGCGTTTTTGGTGAGGACAGCGGACTTGGACATTGTGGGAAGCTTGGACACTAGTAATGCACTCTATTACCTGGAGACTTGAAACTGATGGCAACAAAATGTACTTCATCATTTGCTTCTTATTCTTCTCCCCATTAACTACGTTATTGATATACCTATACGGTGAAAATCACTTGCGTGTGCTAACTTCATCATTGTCATCTTGCACGTCGGCCGAGCCGGCCGAGCCCGCGTTTAGTCGGCGGGTCCATGGCTTTGTGGGCATCGGTCGACACAAGGGAATTGGTAACACGGCAAGATAACACTGTTAGAGAATTTAGATGCAATTCGGGACTCGTCCATTTATTTCCCTCATGATGTTGGTAGGGCACCGTCTTACACACATTGTAACTCATCATGGTCTTATCAGCCACGGCACGATTCCCCATTGAATGCACCATGAAGCTCGATCTCATCCTAACTAATGGAACCATTGTGAGTTTCCCTTGTCACAATAACCTAGAAGAAATCTTGTTTTATAACAGGCGAAAATAGGTTACCGCTGCCGAGATCCTGGATTCCAAGGTCGAAATCGGAGTTAATGGTGATAAGATCGTCTGCATGGGCTATGGCTTGCCACGTGGGCCCAAAACACGAGTGTTGGACGCGGAAGGCGCCTATATCACCCCGGGAGGAGTTGACTCTCATGTTCACCTTGCCCAGCCAGAGTGCCCTGACGGCGACAGTTGGGAGACCGGGACAAGAGGCGCCGTGGCCGGAGGCACTACCACAGTCTTAGCGTTCGCCTCTCAAAGCCGCACAGATGAGTCGCTCTTCCCGCCCCTGGAAACCTATCATGGAAAATCCCGCGACGAGAGCCACTGTGACTACGGCTTCCACTTCATTCTGACAAACCCGACGCCCCACATTGTCAACAACGAGTTGGGCCTCCTGGTCGAGAGGGAGGGAATCACCAGCGTCAAACTATACATGACGTACGAGCCCCTGAAATTGGATGACCGCGGCATCCTGGACATTATGATGGCCGCCCGTCAGCTGGGCATCACCACCATGATCCACGCCGAAAACAGCGATATGATTTCTCTCATTACCGAACGTCTTGAGGAGCGCGGGCTTACCGATCCCTTCTACCACGCCGTGTCACGCCCGCAGCTTGCTGAGGGAGAGGCAACGCACAGGGCCATCGCGCTTGCCGAACTGCTCGACGCACCCGTGCTGATTGTGCATGTCTCGTCGGAGCTAGCCATGGACCACATCCGTGCTGCCCAGACCCGCATGCTACCGGTACACGGCGAGACGTGTCCGCACTACCTGCTACTGCTTTCGGAGCGTATGCAGGCCCCGCACTCTCACGCCGCTGGCGCCATCTGCTCGCCGCCGCTTCGCCATGAGCCGCGCGACGTCGAGGCTATCTGGCGGGGCGTAGCTAATGGCACTTTCACGACGCTATCATCGGATCATTCACCGGCGAAGTTCGACAGCCCCTATGGCAAGACTGGTGGGATGAAAAATGGCTTGCCTGTTTTCAGGGAGATCCCCAACGGACTCCCCGGAATAGAGACGCGAATGCCGCTAATGTTCAGCCACGCGACCGGCCCGAAGCCTAAGATTTCTCTGCCACAGTTTGTGCAGGTCACAGCGACGAAGCCAGCCGTATTATACGGGCTAGGTGGGATCAAGGGAAATTTGGCGCCGGGTTACGATGCCGATTTCGTCGTGTGGTATCCGGAGGGCCACCGGTTTGCCGGGGAAGACAGGGATGAAGAAGACACGGATGGCCTGAGGATCCGCGCTAGTATGATCCATCACGACTGTGATTACACACCGTATGAAGGCATGTGGGTTAGGAACTGGCCGAGGTATACGGTCTTACGTGGACGGATAGTCTGGGATCGCGATCACGGTGGAGTGGTAGGCAGAAAAGGGGAAGGCAAGTTTCTTAAAAGGAAGAAGGGTAGCAATGTCACAGGCCAGACCGGTGGACTTCCTAGGGGGATGATGAGGAACGAGAGAGATCTATGGCTGTAAATATCATATCCGTTATGCTACGTCAAGGGGACGAACATACTTGATAGAATAGACATAGACGGGAATATATTCGGCTCAATAGATGCTTTTGCTCTAGAAATGCGGGTATTTCGGCGCCGAGATAATGCGTATCATCCTGAGAATAATATCTAGAGTGCCCAGTCTAAAGCACGTAGTAGGATAGGAGAAAGGTAGATACGAGCAAGTTTTAGGCGACTTGATTTTGAGTCCTACCGCGCCAAGTGTAAAATAAAGGAGCCGCCTTGTATCAACTTAGTGATTATGGTGAGGTCAAGCATGCATTGATTGAACGTGTTTGGGGGGGGAGTGTGAATTATAGCGGGAAACCTGAGAGGCCTCGGCCGAAGATAAGCTCTAGACGGGTACCTTGGGATACAGCAGCGACCTTAGGTCTGACATAGCTGTAAGAAGGGGGAAAACACCGGTTAGAAATGAGGCAATTCTAGAGTCAATGTCTGCTTATGCAGGGAATGTGTAACACCTTCCAATCCGTCCCCATAGAGAAGTGAAATGTAGCCAGTAAAAAAGTAAGACTGCTTTCCCACCAGCAAGCCCACTCTTGCAAAGCACTCGCTCGCACAAATCCAACAAAAACACTTCAGACGCATCGCGACCATCGATTACAATTCCATTCCCAAACGATCGTTTCAACGATTGATTAGACATCCATAGCCTTAATTTCCGTACCATTACTCTTCTCATCGGTAATGGAATCAGAAGCTTCTTCAGCAATACCAAGGATCATTTCGGGAATGATGGTCTCCTTGGCCGGGAACAGCTTGCTGAGGACGAAGTAAAGGCTGAATGAGAGCAGAAAGCAGTACAGCCAGTTAAAATCGTACAAATGCTCCAAGCCTGGACTAATGTGTACCCCGCTGGGGTTGACTGCCTTGCCAACGGCGGGGAGGAGAGGAACTGCCGTCACAAGGGTGGTGACGAGGGCTCGCCAGTTGGTTCCGTACTAAGATGTGCGTTAGAGGGAAAGTCCATATAAAGTGAGGAGTGGTGAATGTGGTCGAGGAAAGAAAAACAGACCTTGTAGTAATATATTCCCTTGGGATCATACAACGCCGGCACGTCGTAGCGCATGCGGTGGATGACGAAGAAGTCGCAGATTAAGATACCAGTCATGGGAGCCATGAAGATAGCATACGCGGACATGAAATTGAGGAAAGTTGTAGCTGACTCTAGGATAATCCAGGGACACAGGGCCCAGCCTCCGAGCAGAAATCCAAGGATACCGGCCCGACGGATGTTGAGGTATTTGGGAATGGTGGATCCGATATCTGCGACGGATCACATTTTTTAGCAAGTTTGCCTACTTCTTGGCCGGCCCTAATGGCCTAGGACAGGAGCTCAAAGAAGATACTCACCAGTCGAGTAGGCCACAGAGTTCGTGCTCAAGTTAATCGACACCTGGGCCAGCAGCCACATGAAGCTGCAGAAGAAGCCTGCTGCTCTCCCTCCGGGCGTGTCGATCCACTGATTGACAATATCGAGCGGGTTCCACAGTGCTTCGCCGTATAACTTCACCGACGCGCTGGCGCCGACGATACCGCAGATGCCCATGGTGGTCAGGAACAGCGGGATTAACAAGAGCTGCCACCACTGACTGCGCGGCGATTTGGAGAATCGCGACCAGTCGGAAATGTTGAGCGCCAACGTCGAACAGCCGCCCGTGACCGAGGTCATACCCGACAGCCACTGCCAGGCCCTGGCGGAGCCTTGAAGACGCGCGGGCTCGTAGAAGAACTCATTGCCGCCGTGGGCCTTGACTGCGAGGTAGATGGCCGTGCCGATGACAACTGGAGGCAGAAGGACAACCTTAACGCGGAAGAGATATTTGAGCTTTTGTGGCGGGACCCAGAGGAAGGGGAACTGAACGGCGTGGAAGATCACATAGGAGCACATCCCCTTGGTGGTAATGCGAGCCGAAGCGGGAAGGTGGTTGGGAAGATGGGCATAGCTTGGCCAGAGACATGTGATCACCTGCCCATTGTCAGTTGATCCTCTATATTCTGAAATACTTTGGCCTATAATCATAGCCTAGCGGAGGTGATCTTCATACAGTAGTCACGCAGTCGCTCCCATAGACGCTATGGATACCGAACCAGAACATGGCCAAAATGGCTCTCGACAAGACGCAGAAGTACTGCAGGTAGGTGCCGTAGCTGGCTCGAATTGCCACCGGGAACGGGATATGCATGGTGGCACCAAGCCTGGAACTTAGCACTGCGGGCAGGATGCTGTTAGTCTAAGAGCACCACAACCGCAAGCAGAAATGACCAT
>Ga0164242_10002985_pt1 | contig 19385 bp, 15 predicted proteins | sample OricomgcompostMG_FD_108783 | JGI IMG/M metagenome (GOLD analysis project Ga0164242, IMG submission 108783) | Miracle-Growth compost microbial communities from Emeryville, California, USA - Original compost - Miracle growth compost (MG) ... | reverse complement strand
CCGCGGGCGCTGGTGGCGCTCCCCCGCCGAACACGGCCCGTCCGCCCTCTCCCTCGGGCGGCGGGCCGTTCGGTTTCCGTGCCGGGGGTGTCGTCCCGCGGGTGCTCGGCTGCTTGCCGTAGCCGAGCCGGGCGGTCCGGCGCGTCGGATGTCCCCTCCGGCGCCCGCACGCGGAACGGCCGGGGCGGGCGGCGGGTCTTCGCGCCGTGTCGCCTCCCCGCGAGCGCGGGCAGAAGCACCAGCGAAGGGCGGACACCCGCCGGGTTCCGGTGGGGCGGCAGGGGGCGCCCCAAGCCCGGCGGTCGAAGGCGTGTTTGGGCGGGAGGGCGCGGGCAAGGCGCATCGCGAGGAAGGGAGACGACATGTCGACAGGAGCCGTCGTCGGAATCGTCGTGGCCGTCATCGTCGTGGTCGCCGCCGCCGTGGCGCTGGCCATGTCCCGGCGCGGTGCGGGCAGCACCGGCACCGCCGGGCTCAAGCGCCGCTTCGGTCCGGAGTACGACCGCACGCTCGCCCGTCACGACGGTGACGCGAAGGCGGCGAACAAGGAGCTGGCCGGCCGCGTCAAGCGGTACGGCAGCCTGGACCGCCTGACGCTGCCGCCGGCCGAACGGGAACGGTACGAGGCGCTGTGGCAGGACGTGCAGACCCACTTCGTGACCGACCCCGGCCGGGCCGTGGACGAGGCCGACCGCCTCATCGCCGACCTCGCCGCCGCCCGCGGCTACCCGTCCGCCGACTCGCCCGAGCACCTCGACGCCCTGTCCGTGCACCACGCCCACCGGCTCCACGGCTACCGGCAGGCCCACGCGCTCGCCGAGCACACCGCCGCCGGCGGCCGGCACGACACGGAGGACCTGCGGCAGGCCCTCGTCGGCGCCCGCGAACTCTTCGAGGAGCTGCTCGGCGACACCACGCCGTCCGACACGCGGTCCGCGGCCCGCCGGCCCACGGCAGACGCCCCGGCCGCCACGGTTGCCGGCGCCCCCGCCGGCAACCGGGCGGACGAACGGGCCGAGGCCCGTGGCGAGGCCATGACCGACCCCGCCGCCCGGCCGGTCGGCGAACAGCCCACCGACCCCGCCGACGAGCGCACGACCGCCCGCCCCGTCCATGACGAGGCCCATGACGAGGCCCGGGGCGAGGCCCGCGACGAGGCCCGCGACGAGGCCCGGGACGAGCAGGAGCCGTCCGAGCAGCCCGCACACCGCTCTCTCGGCGACCGCTTCGCCGCCCTCACCGGCGTCGGCCGCGACCACAGCGGCGACGGCGGCCACGGCGACGACAGCCGCCGGGCGTGATCGCGGCGCCCGCCCGGACCGGCCGGTCCGCGCCGTAAGGACGGACGGACGACGTACCACCCCGCGAGGAGACGAGGCAGATGACCATGAGGATCCGCCACGACCGCGACCGCGACCGCGACACCGACACCGACCACACCACCACCGGCACCGCCGCCGACCGCCCCGACGCGACCGCCCAGGACGCGGGGCGCACCGACCCGCGCACGGACGGCGCCGCGCTCGGACCGAAGACCGGCCACGACCCGCGCGCCGCCACGGGCAACGGGATCGGCGGCGACCCCACCCGGAACCAGGCCGCCCCGGCCGGCACGGACCCCGCCGCCGGCCCCGGCACCGCCCCGGCCTCGGCGGCCCGCCCGGCGACCACGCCTGCCGGCGTGGCCGCCACGGACGGCGGCCGGGCCCGCGTGAACGGCCCCGACCGGCACAACGCCACCGAGGAGGACCCCTCCGCCATGGCCACGCGGCCGGGCCACCCCACCGCCGCTGCCGGCACCACCACCGGCACGTCCGGGGAAACGGGCACGTCCGGCGGGACGGGCGCCGGCCCGTCCGGCGGAAGCGACCTCGCCGCGCGGATGGACCACGCCATCGGCGGCTTCGTCGACGACCCGAAGGGCGCCGTCTCCGAGGCCGAGTCGGTGCTGGACGAGGCGGCCCAGCGGCTGGTCCGCATGGTGGAGGACCGCCGTGCCTCGCTGCACGAGAGCTGGCAGGGCGCCGACGGCTCCGGCGCCGGTACCGAGGAGCTGCGGGTGGCGCTCACCCGGATCCGGGACATGGCGCGCCACCTGCTCGACTTCGCGGCCTGATCTCCCGACGCCCGGGCCGGGCACGGCTGTTCGGCCCCGGCGCGCCACCCGGCCCTTCGCCCTGTCAGGGCGGGGGGTCCGGCCTTGTCCCCGGCCCCGGCACCCCGCGCGAGCCCGTGCGCCGGCATCGCGAGTCCTGTGCCCCGGCACCCCGCGCGAGCCCGTGCCCCCGGCACGGCTCGCCTCAACGCCCGTGCGGCAACGCGCACTCAGGCACCGCCGCCCCGGACGCCGGCTCTACGCCTCCTGCGGGGCCGCGTCCCGGGCGACCTTCAACGCCCACAGCACCAACGGCACTTGGGCAGGCAGCCGGCCGTACGCGGCGGCCTTGGCAGCGGGCTTGCGGCGGCGCCAGTCGTAGGCCATCTTCACGTTGGCCGGAAAGACGGCCGCGAAGAACCCGGCGGTCAGCAGCGCGCCCGCCCGGCGGGTGGCCGGCACGGCGAGGGCAGCGGCGAGGGCGAGTTCGGCCGCGCCGCTGACCTGCGTCCAGGTGCGGGGGCTGCCCGGAAGGGCCTTGGGGATGATCGCGTCGTACTGCTTCGGCGCGGCGAAGTGTGTGACGCCGGCGCCCGCGAGCAGTCCGGCGAGCAGATGGGCGGAGCGGACGGGCACCGCGGGCCTCCTCCGTGGGCGGGCCGGCCCCACGACCGGCTACCCGTCGGTAATATCACATGCCCGGGACGTGCGGCGGGCGAAGCCCCCGGCGATCCGTCCGGCCGATCCCGGCGATCCGCCGCAACCGCTCCGGACAACGGGCCGACGTCCCCGGTAAGGGCCCCGCCTCGCGACCGCAGCCCCGCTTCGCGCCCGCGACCGTGGCCCCGCCTCGCGACCGCGGCCTCGCCTCGTGCCGACCGCCCCCCGGCACTCCGCGCCGTTCAGCCCGTGACCGCCGCCACCTGGACCGTGCACAGCGGGTCCGCGTGGAACCCGGCGAGCTGCCCGGGTGTCGCACCGCTGTCGGTGACCAGCGTCCAGGGCCGGTCGAAGTCCGCCCACCAGTGGGACTCCGCGCGGCCCAGCTTGCCGCAGTCCGCGAGAACGTAGACGTCCCGCGAGCGGTTGATCATCACCTGCTTCAGGGAGACCTGCTCCTGCCGGGCCTCGCAGATGCCGCGGCCGGCCACCACCCCGTCCGCGCCGAGGAACACCGCGTCCGCGGTGAGCCGGGAGACGGCCGCCTCGGCCAGCGGGCCGACCATGCCCAGGCTCAACTGGTGGACGGTGCCGCCCAGCACGATCAGCTCGATGCCGGGCACCCCGGCGAGGATGTCGATCGAGGTCAGGCCGGGTGTGGCCACCGTCAGCCCGCCGCGGGCGGCGAGCCGGGAGGCCAGCGCGCCGACCGTCGTCCCCGCGTCCAGCAGCACCAGGCGGCAGCCGGCCGTGTGGGCCTCGGCCGCGGCGGCGATCGCCGCCTTCTCCCGCCGGTACAGCCGCTGCCGTTCCTGGAGCGGCTGCTCCTCCGCGCCGGCCGGCGACAGGGCGCCGCCGTAGGTGCGGACGATCTCCCCGGAGTCCGACAGCCGGGTCAGGTCCCGGCGGATCGTGGACTCCGAGACGCCGTACCGTTCGGCGAGTTCCGCCACCGACAGCGGTCTGACCTGGAGCAGGTCGCGGATCTCCTGGCGCCGCTGGGCTCCGCTCATCCCCGGCTCACTCCCGTTCCCACGTCCGTCCTCACTCGCCGCCGGCGCCCGCGTCCCGGGTGGGGGCCAGCTCGACGGCCTGACGCAGCGCCTCCACCATGCTCGCCTCGTCGGCACGGCCGGTGCCGGCGATGTCGAAGGCGGTGCCGTGGTCCACGCTGGTGCGGATCACCGGCAGGCCGACGGTGATGTTGACGCCGGCGTCCAGGCCGAGCACCTTCACCGGGCCGTGGCCCTGGTCGTGGTACATCGCGACGACGAGGTCGAAGTCCCCGCGCACCGCGCGGAAGAAGACGGTGTCGGCCGGCAGCGGCCCGTGCGCGTCGATGCCGTCGGCGCGCACCTTCTCGACCGCCGGGACCACCTTCTCCTCCTCCTCGCCGTGGCCGAACAGGCCGTTCTCCCCGGCGTGGGGGTTGATGCCGCACACCGCGATCCGCGGCTCGGCGACGCCGGCCGCGACGAGCGTAGCGTGGCCGCGCCGGATCGTCCGCTCCACCAGGCCCGGCTCGATCCGGGCCACCGCGTCCACCAGGCCGATGTGCGTGGTGACGTGGATGACGCGCAGCTTCGGCGCCGACAGCAGCATGGAGACCTCGGGCGTCCCGGTCAGCCGGGCCAACAGCTCCGTGTGGCCGGGGAACGGGTGCCCGGCCGCGTGCAGCGCCTCCTTGTTCAGCGGGGCGGTGCAGATCGCGTCGACCCGGCCCTCGGAGGCCAGCTTCGTCGCGGCCTCGATGTATTGGTAGGCGCCCTCGCCGGCCACCGCGGACAGCGCACCGAAGGGCAGGTCCTCGGGGATGTTCGCCAGGTCCAGGCAGTCCACGGTGCCGGGCTGCCAGGCGGCCTCCTCCGGGGAGGCGACGGGGTGTACGGCCAGGGCGGCGCCGGTGATCTCCACCGCGCGGCGCAGCCGGGCCGCGTCGCCGACCACGAGCGGGCGGAACGGCAGCTTCTGTGCGGCGCCGGCCAGCGCCTTGACGATCACCTCCGGTCCGACTCCGGCGGCGTCGCCCATGGTGATCGCGATGACGGGCTGGGACATGGTGGGTTCCTTCCAGGGATCGAACAAGGTCGAGGGGGCGCCGGTGGCCCGGGCCGCGACGCCGGGGCCCGGTCCGGCCGCCGCGCCGCGCGGTGCGGACGGGGCGTAGTCAAGGAGCGGGTCGAGGGGTTCGCCGCGCAGGCCGAGGACGGTGCGCAGCAGGGTGCCGTCGTCGCCGAACGCGCCGGCCTTGGTGACGACGGTCAGGCCGTCCGCGGTGTGCGCGCGCACCACGCCGGGCTCCGGTTCGCCGTCCAGGGCCAGCGCGGGCACGCCCGCCGCGAGCAGGACGGCCCGGGCGGTCTCGCCGCCGGTGGCCACGAGGGCGCCCGCCAGGTCCAGCCCGGCCCGCGCGGCCCGGGCGAGCGCGGCGGCGAACTCCCGCGCCCGGGTCGGTTCCACCGCCATCGCGGGGTCGAGGAAGACCACGGTGTCCCGGCCGTTGCCGAGGGCCTCCCGCACCGCGGTGGCCGCCCGCCCGGCGTCGCCGTCCCCGACCGCGACGGCGACGGCCGGCAGCCGTTCGGAGAGCACCCGGCACTGCGCGTACGCCCGTTCGCTGCGGCTGCCCACCACGGTCAGCACCGGTCCGGCCGCCGGACGCGCCGCGGCGGCCGGCGCCGCGGCCTCAGCGAGGGCGCCGGACGGTGCGAACAGGTGGTGCGCCAGTCCCGCGGAGCCCGCGGGCAGGACGGGCAGGCCCGCGCAGGCCGCCGCCGTCCGGGCCAGGTCGTCCCCGGTCAGCGCGTCGACGACGACGGCGTCCGCCGTGCCGACCGCCGAGGCCAGCAGCGCGGCCGGGTCGCCGGCGCGCAGGTCGTCCAGGCCGAGCAGGCGGACGGTGAGGCCCGCCGCCTCCAGCTGGGCCAGCAGCGGCACCCGGCCCGGGTGGCGGGACTCGACCGGCTCGCCGTCCACCAGGACGCGGCCGCCCAGGACCGTCCGGCCCGCCGCGGGGAAGGCCGGGGCGACGACGGCCAGGTGGCGCCGCCCGTGCCGGGCCTCCAGGGCGGCCAGGCACGCCTGGACCTCGGGGCCGATGTTGCCGCGCAGCGTCGAGTCGATCTTCTTGTAGACGAGGGTGCCGGGGCCGCCCCGGCGGATCGCCGCCGCGGCCCGGGCGCCCGCGTCGGCGGGGCTCGCGTAGCGGCTGTCGGTGTCGACGGCGACGGCCGCGGCGGCCGGCGGCAGCGGCGCCCGCGCGTCCAGCAGGACGACGGTCGCGGCGCGCCCGGCCAGGGCGGCGGCGCTGTCCGCGGCGCCCGACAGGTCGTCGGCGACGATCAGCAGATCGGGGACGCCGCTCACCGCCGGCCGCCGCCCTCGCCGCCCGCCGCGGTCCGCCGGGCCGGCGCGGGGTCGGCCGCGCCCGCCGCCCCCGCCAGGGCGGGCGGCGCCGGCGAGCCGTCCGGTGCGGTGGCCGGCGGCTCGCCGGCGGGGTCGCGCAGCGCGTCGGGACGCGTCCGCTGGAGGTGCCGGTGGTAGGCGGCGGTGACGATCGGCGTGAGCAGCGCGGTCACCACGATCGAGGCGGCCACCAGGATCGTCGCCTTGTCCGCGGCCGCCTTGTAGGCCGGGTTGGCGGCGGCGACCAGCGCGGGTACGGCGGCGGCGTTGCCCGCGGTGCTCGCGGCGGCCAGCCCCGCCAGTCCGTTGCCGCCGATCAGCCGGTCGGTGACGAACAGCGTGCCGCCGCTGACCACGAAGACGAAGACGCCGACGCCCAGGCCCAGCAGGCCGGCCGTCCACACCGTGGTCAGGTCGATGCCGGTGCCGAGCGCGAAGGCGAAGAAGGGGATGCACACCGGCACCGCGGGGGCCAGGAAACGCCGCATCTCCGGGTCCAGGTTGCCGATGACCATGCCGACGATCAGCGGCAGCACCGCGCCCAGCATCGTCTGCCAGGGGAAGGCCGACAGGCCCGCCACGCCGAGGGTCAGCATGGTCAGGAACGGCCCGGACTCCAGCGTCATCAGCGAGTAGGCGGCGGCGTCCTTCGGCCGGCCGAACTGGCCCATCAGTGCCATGTACAGGCCGCCGTTGGTGTCGTTGAGCGCCGCCACGATCGCGAGGGTGGACAGGCCGGCGAAGAGTCCGCCGTGGATCGGGGCCTCGTGCAGGAAGTGGCCGGCGATCACGCCGACGACGATCGCCGTCACCGCCTTGACGACGAGCAGCACGCCGCCCTTCTTCAGGATGTACGGCGTCGTGCGCAGCTCGATCGTCGACCCCATGCACACGTAGAAGACCGCCAGTACGGTCAGCGAGCCGGAGAAGAGGGCGCCGGTGAAGGAGCCGAAGAACTCGCCGGTGCCGGAGTGGACCGTGTTGATCACGGCGCCGACGAGGAGCGGGACGAGCATCATCCCGCCGGGGATCTTCTCGAGACTGCGCTTGATGGGGACGGACATCTGCCAACCCTGCCTTTCGTCGACGCCCGGGCGGTTCGCGCCGGCCGGACCCGCCGCGCCGCGGGAGCCATGGAACGGATCGTTCCGTGGAGTGCAGCGACCCTAGGCCGCCTTGCGCGTTTCGCGCAAGATGCTCGAAACAAGCAGTTCACATGTGTCCCAGTATGCACCCCGTGCGGCTCAGGCGGGCGATCCAAGGGAGAGATGTCGACGATCAGCCGATTTACCGGTGAACGGCAGTGCGAGGCGGAGCTGCAGCGTGCGCGGTTCGCGCAATTTCTGCGTGGTGTGCGCAGGGGCGATGCGCGATGTGCACGGCTCCACGGCCCGTCCGCACCTGCGGCCCGTGCAGGCGGGATGTCGCCGGAACCGCCCCGGGGCACGGCAGCCGCTCATGGGCCGCCGTGCCCCGGGGGGTGGCGCGGCCGACGGTCAGTCGGCGCCTTCTTCCGGACTCACAGGTCGACAGCACCGCACAGGTGGACGGCGACGCCCAGCTCGGCGAACATCGCGGCCTTGGCCAGCAGCGCCTTGTCGGCCGTCGCCGGGTCAGGGGCGTAGACCACGTTGAGGTGGTTGGCGCGGTGCCGGGCCATGAACTGGTCCCTGCTGACGCCGTGCAGAACCGCATGCATGATGGGCCACTGCGGGTTGGTCGCCTCCAGCCGGCGCCGGGTCTCCTCCTGCGGCAGCTCCACCACGGTCGCCCGGCCGAGGTCCACGTGCAGCACGCCGTCCATGATGAACACCCGCGACCACACGATCTCGCCCGGCTTGGAGACGCCGCTGAGGGTGCCGCCGCCCAGCGGGAAGTACATCGGTGGCTGGCGCATGCTCCACGAGGCGCCGTATCCGCCGTTGTGCGAGGCGGGCACCGCCCCGGAGATCTCGAGGACCCAGACGAAGCGGCCGTCGTACTCCTCGCCCCAGCGGATGTCGTGCAGGGTGGTCGCCGGGTCCAGGCCCATCGCGGTCCAGATCCGGTTGGTGACCAGGGAGTCGACCGCCACGCCCTCGTCGACCTCGTTGAAGTGCGGCAGCGGCCTCCCCGCGTACAGCTCGCGCGCGCCGTCCCGGCTGCGTACCGGAGGGCGCTCGGCGTTGTTCAGCAGGCCCTCGGCGAGGTCGCTGGCCGGCACGGTGTCCTTCAGGCCCTGCTGGTACTGGATGCCCACCGCGTCCAGGCCGAAGTCGTCGGCCATCCGCAGGGCGGCGATGTACATCTTGAACTGGCTGTGCAGTTGGGCGTCGGTCAGCTCGGTGGCCTCGTCGGTGCCGACGTGGAACGTCATCCCGGCGCGATCCAGCCAGCCGCGGACCTCCGACGCCTCCGCGTCGCTCACCCGGTTCATCTCGGCGACGAGCGCGCTCTGCGACAGCCGCTCCTTGTAGATGCCCAGGGGGTTGATCAGCTCGTCGTCGAAGATGGCGTTGTACATGCCCATGCAGCCTTCGTCGAAGACGCCGATGATCGCCTTCTCCGCCTTCAGCTGCCGGGCCAGCGCCGTGCCGAGTTCGGTCTCCGCGCCGGGCGGGAGCGCGGGGAGGTCCCGCACGTGGCTGATGTCGTGCGTCAGGGTGCCGGTCTCCAGCCAGGTGCGCAGCGACTCCACCGCCCACTCGTCGGTGAAGTCCACGCTCCACAGCGCCGAGTACGGGACCTGGGCCTTGGTCAGGCTCCCGGCCAGGTTGAGCAGCCCGACCAGCCCCGGGTACTGCCCGCTCCAGTTCGCGACGAGCAGGATCGGGCCGCGGTGGTCGCGCAGCCCGGCCAGCACGTGGTGGCTGTACTGCCAGACGCCTTCCGCGACGATCAGCGGGGCGTCGGACGGCAGCCGCTTGAAGACCTCGATGCCGGCGCGCTGGCTGTCGATGAAGCCGTGCCCCTTGACCGGGTCGACCTCGTGTCCGCGCCGCACCGTCCAGCCGAGCTTGCGGACCGCGGCCCCCAGATCGGTCTCCAACTGCTCCTGCGCGGGCCAGCAGGTGACGTTCGCGCTCGGCCGCAGATCACCGCTGGCGATGGTGTAGACGACGCCGGGCTCGGCGGCGGGCGGCTCGGCGAGCCGCGGTACGGCGTAGGCGGGCTGGTTCGTGGGGGTCATCTCTGTCATCTCCTGTTGCAGATCCTTCGGTAGCGGTAGGCGGTGGCGGTATGCGGTGGTGGCGCGGGGACGGCGGTGACGGGTGCCCGGCGGCCGCCGGGCACCCGCCGGGCACCCGTCGGGCGGCGGTTGGACGGATCAGACGGACGTCGCGCGGGTGTCAGCGGTGCTGGTGGGCCGCAAGCGCGTGCACGACCTCCGCCGTGGCGGGGTAGAGCCGCCGGTAGAGGCGGTACGACTCCTCGTAGCCGGCCGCGAGTTCGGCCCGGGGGAGCACCGTCTCCTTCACCGGGTTCCACTCGTCGATCGAGGCGTCGCCGAGGAGTTGCGCGGCGAGCAGCGCCCCTCCGTAGCTCGCGCCGACGCTGGTGGAGCGCACTTCCTGCGGCCGCCCGGTGACGTCGGAGACCACCTGCGTCCACACGCCGCCCTGCGTGCCGCCGCCCACGGCGACGACCCGGCGGATGTCGCCGCCGGCCGCCTCGATGGCCTCGATGTTGTGGCGGACGCCGTAGGCGGTGCCCTCCAGCGCGGCCCGGTAGAGGTCGCCGCGGGTGTGTGACAGCGACAGGCCCGCGATGACGCCCCGGGCCATCGGGTCCATGACGGGCGTCCGCTCGCCGGCGAAGTACGGCAGCATCAGCAGCCCGTTGGCGCCGGGCCCGGACTGCTCGGCCAGGCGCAGCAGGCCGGCGTAGTCCGGCGAGCCGAACAGCTCGCGCAACCAGCCGGTGACCGCCCCGGAGGTCGCCATGCCGCCGGCGAGGTTGCGGGTGTCGGGCAGGGCGCCGACGGTGCCCCACAGCGAGGGGCTGACCAGCGGCTCGGGCACGGTGTGGACGAGGAACATGGTCGTGCCGTACATCAGCATCAGGTCGCCGATGCCCTGGGCGCCCACGCTGACCGCCTCGGCCCAGGCGTCGACGGTCCCGGTGATCACCGGGATGCCGGCCGGCAGTCCGGTGCTCGCGGCGGCCGCGGGCGTCACGCAGCCGGCGGCCTCGCCCGACCAGCGCAGCGCCGGCAGTTCCAGCGCCGGGGCGATCAGCCGGGCCCACGGGCCGTACCAGGCGCGGGCGTGGGTGTCGTACAGCGGGGTGCACTGGCTGGCCGAGTGGTGGTCGAGCACATACGCCCCGGTGAGCCGGCGCACCAGCCACGAACTGGGCATGTACAGGCGGCGGGCGCGGGCGAAGCGCTCGGGTTCCTCGTCCGCGACCCAGGCGATCTTCGGGCCCGCCGCCTGCGCCGAGAGCGCGGAACCGCACCGGCGCGGGATCTCGGCCGCGCCCAACTCCTCTTCCAGGCGCGCGATCTGCGCGGTCGCCCGAGTGTCCACGCCGTAGAGGATGGCGGGCCTGACCGGCACGTCGTGCTCGTCGGTGAGCAGAACGCACGGTCCCATGCCGCTGACCCCGACCGCGGCGACGGCGACTTCCGCGCCCTCCGTCAACTCCCTTGCTATCGAGGTGAATTCGCGCCACCAGACGTCGGCGTCCATCTCGAACCGGCCGGGCCCCGGGCGGTCCGCGGTGTGCTCGCGTGTCGCCGAGCGCAGCACGGCCCCGCCCGCGTCGACCAGGACGCCCTTGCTGCTCGACGTGCCGATGTCCACGCCGATGAACGCGTTCCGGCCGTTCGCCCGCCCGAGCCCGCTCACTTCAGCCCCGAGGTCTTGATGGACTCCACGATCTGGCGCTGGAAGGCGAAGAACAGCGCCAGCATCGGCAGGGCCGCCACGGTCGCCGCGGCCAGCACGTAGTTCCAGTTCGCGCCGTACTGGCTCTGGAAGGAGGAGATGCCGACCTGGACCATCGTCAGGTCCGGGTTGTTGGTGGCGACCAGCGGCCAGACGAAGGAGTTCCAGTTGGCGAGGAAGAAGAACACGGCCAGCGCGGCCAGCACCGGCCGCGAGGTCGGCAGCACGATGTTCCAGTACACCCGCCAGTGCCCGCAGCCGTCGATGACGGCCGCCTCCTCCAGTTCCCGGGGCAGTCCGATGTAGAACTGCCGCAGCAGGAAGATCCCGAAGGCGTTGAAGATCGCCGGGATGATCAGCCCCGCGTAGCTGTCCAGCAGCCCGAGTTGGCCGACCACCAGGAACAGCGGGATCAGCACCACGGGCGCGGTGATCAGCAGCGTGGAGAAGATCGTCGCGAACAGCGCCTCCCGGCCGGGGAAGCGCAGCCGGGCCAGCGCGTAGGCCGCCATCGAGTGGAAGAGCAGCGCCGCCACGGTGATGACGGCGGAGACCGCGAAGCTGTTGACCAGGTAGCGGACGAACGGCACCTCGGTGAAGACGTACACGAAGTTCTGCACGGTGAACTGCGCCGGGATCAGCCGGCCGTCCGTGACCTGGGCGCGGGTCTTGAACGACGAGATGAACATGTAGAGCACCGGGAAGACGCTCACCAGCGACACCACCGCGGCCAGCAGCGTCAGCCAGAACCGGCTCGACACCCGCCTGCGCCGTGCCAGGCGCGTTGCCTCACTCGCCATCGTCGAACCTCCCGCCACGGGTGAGGGCGAAGATCACGGCGGACAGGACCACCATGATGAGCACGAGGAACGACCCCATCGCGGCGGCGTACCCGTACTCCCCGAAGACGAACGCCTGTTGGTAGATGTAGAAGATCGCCAGCGACGTGCTGTTGGCGGGACCGCCCTGGGTGAGGACGTACACCAGGTCCAGGCCGCCGGTGATGGCCGCGACCGTCGACATCAGCAGGACGAAGAAGCTGGTGGGCCGCAGCAGCGGCCAGGTCACGTTGCGGAACGTGGTCCAGGGGCCGGCGCCGTCGAGCTTCGCCGCCTCGTAGTACTCCTGCGGGATCTCCTGGAGCCCGGCCAGGAAGATGATCATGTAGTAGCCCATCATCACCCAGGTGGTCACCGCAATGAGCGAGACCAGGGCGAGCGAGGGGTCGCCGAGCCAGGACCGCCCGCTCAGGCCCACCGCCTCCATCGCCCGGTTGACCGCGCCCACCTGGTCGTCGAGCAGGAACTTCCCGAGCAGCCCGACGACCACCAGGCTGATGACGTACGGCATGAACAGCGCCGTGCGGTAGACGCCGATACCGGGCAGTTTCTGCTTGATCAGCAGACCCAGCCCGAGGCTGATCACGAACAGCAGCGGCACCAGGACCACCACGTAGATGCCGGTGATCCTCAGTGAGCTCCAGAACAGCGGATCGGAGAACATCCGCCGGTAGTTGCCCAGCCCGATCCAGGTGTAGCTGCCGAAGCCGCTGACCTGGAAGAAGCCCAGCACGATCGACAGCACCATCGGGATGCCGACGAAGATCAGCAGCCCGATGCAGTCGGGTGCCAGAAACAGCGCGGCGGCGATCCACTCGCGGTGTTTGCGGCTCAGCGGTCTGCGGCCGGTTCTGGCGGAGCCGGTGTCGGCCGCGGCCGTACGACGCGGTGCGGTGAGGCTGGTCATACCAGGCTCGCCCCCTTGTAGCTCTTGGTGTACGCGGCCATGGACTGTGCGGCGCGCGATGCCGCGCCGGCCACACCGTCGCCGCCGAGCATGGTGCCCTGGATGGCGTCGGAGATCGCCTTGTAGACGACCGGTGGGTAACGCGGTTCCGGACGGCCGCCGGGGAAGATGTCGTCCTTGAAGGTCTTCATGACGGCGCTGTCGTAACCGCCCTTGGCCGCGCCGCGTTCGAGGGCCGAGGTGCGCGGCGCGATGTCGGACTTGGCGCCGATGCACCAGTCGACCATCCGGTCGATGCAGTCGTCCTCCATCGTGCCCAGCGCCCATCCGCAGAACTCGGCGGCGGCCTCGGGGTTCCGGCCCTTGGCGTTGGCGCAGAAGGACCAGCCGCCCAGGCTGGTGACGTACCTCCCGCCGGGCGGCACCGGCAGTTTGAACACGCCGTAGCGGAAGTTCGGCGCCGCGGCCTTGAAGGAGGCCACGTTCCAGATGCCCTGCTGCCACATGCCGACGTTGCCGCCCTGGAACGCGCCGATGACGTCGCCGGCGGCGGGCAGGGTGCGCGGCGCGATGCCGTGCCGTACGGCGTCCGACCACAGTTGCAGGGCCTGCCGGGTCGCCTTCGAGTCGAAGGAGACGTCGCCCTGCTTGTCGAGCACGTCGCCGCCGCCCTGCCACATCCACGGGTACCAGGTGAAGTTCTGGTAGTAGCCGGGGCCGGTCTCGAAGATCAGGCCGGCGCGGGTGTTGCTGCGCAGCTTGTCGCCGCGGTCGAGCATCTCGTCCCAGGTGGTGGGAATGTCGCCCTCGGACAGCCCGGCCTTCTCCCACGCGCCGACGTCGTAGAACATGGCCAGCGGCTCGACCTCCATGGGCAGCGCGTAGACCTTGCCGTCGACCGTGCGGCTGGCCAGGGAGGTGCCGTAGTCGGCGATGACCGCCTTGTCCATGTGCGGGGTCAGGTCGGCGAGGACGCCGCCGTTGTAGTAGCGCAGGAAGTCGCCCGGGCTGAGCAGGAAGATGTCCGGGCCCTCCCCGGCGGCGAACGCGGTCGGCAGCTTCGACCCGTTCTGGTAGATCTGCGGCGGTGTGTAGACCAGTTCGATCTTCGCCCGGTGGGTGGCGTTCCACTTGGCCACGATGCCGGTGAACCAGTCGCTCTGCCGGTTCACGGCCGGGTCGGGGCCGTGCTCCGGCCCGTAGAAGTTCCAGAACTTCAGCGTGCCGCCGCCCGAGCCCGCCGCACCGCAGCCGGTGAGCAGGGCGGGGGCCGCGAGCGCGGTCGCGGCGCCCGCCGCGGCGGCGAGGACGCTGCGGCGGCGGGGTGGTCTTGGCGGCTCGGCGTCGTTGCCGTGCTGGAGCATGTGCGCTCCTCATCCTGTGTCAGGGGTACGGAAGAAGGGGGGTGCGGGCGGGCCGGCCCGGCTGCCGGGAGCCGGGTGGTGCGGGCCGCTGCCGGGCGTTCCGGCCCGGCTTTCGCGAACCGCGGCCGGCGCCCGGGAGGTTGCGCGGCGTCAGTCCACTTCGAGGTCGAGCAGGTCCGGGACCGGCGGCCGGGACGCGGCACAGCTCGGGGCGTCCAGGTAGAACAGGGCCGTGCCGGCGATGTCGTCGCTGGTGTGCCGGTACCGGTGCGGCAGCCCGTTGCCGTTGCCGGGCCCGATGCCCAGGCTCTGTACGGTGATCCGCAGGTCGGTGGCGAACCTGACCGGATCCGGCAGGTGCCAGCGGTACATCCCGAACCGCTGCTGGCTGCTGTAGAGCCCGTCGGGCCGCAGGATCTGGTTCAGGCCCAGGTAGGGCGTGGTGTACTCGGTGTAGCCCCGGCCGGGAACGTCGAAGTTCCAGGCACCGCCGAAGTAGTCCTCGGTGCCGGTGCCGCAGATGGTGGGGAACTCCTCGTCGCCGTCGAGGTAGAACTTCAGCTCGCCCTCGCCCCACCAGCCGGGGCTGTTGACGCCCCAGGCCAGGTAGGTGCCGACGTAGTGGCCGGCGCCGGTCACACCGTCGAGGATCGTGTGCACCTCCCCGTACGGGACCGGGTGGCTGCGCCGCCACTGCGCGTGGAAGTAGGACGCCTCGGCGTCGACCTCGCCGAGTTCGTAGTCGATCTGGTAATAGAGCGTGACGGGCTCGGCGGACAGGTTCTCCAGCGTGATCCGGGCGGCGCGCCGGAAGGGCATCGGCCAGTACGCGTTGAACCCGCCGCTGGGGTTGGCGGCCACGGGCACGGAGGAGACCTGGCTGAAGGTGTTCCAGCCGTTGCAGAAGAAGTCGCCGAGCGGTACCTCGACGGCCGGCTCCTCGTCGTCCTCCCAGTACATCCGCAGCAGGGTGCTCCGCCACGCCCGGTGGGGGGCGGTGGTGCACCAGATGTGCCGGATCGTGCCGGGGCCGGTGATGCCGGCCAGCGTCGCGGTGTCGCCGGGCTGGATGTCGATGCTGGGCGAGACCTTCCAGCCGCGGCCGAGCAGACCCGCCGCGACGGCCCCGGTCCCCTCGGTGGCCATGCCGCCCGCGCCCTTGGCGCCGGTGGGGTTCTCCGCGCTGATCGAACGGCTCACGGCGCGGGACCGGCGCGCCAGACCGTCGAGTCCTGAGATCGTCATCGCTGTCGTTGCTCCAGAGGGGAAAGGGGGTGAGAAATCGGTTTCACCGCTTCAGCCGTGAAGCCGCCGCTGAGAAGGACGTTCGGGCATAGAGGTGTGGTGTGGCCTGGGGAGGAAGGCCCACCAGTGCCTTGAAATCCATTTCACGTGAACGTAGAGTTCCATCCCAGAGCTGTCAAGAGGTGCGTACGGATCCCGCACCGGCGCTCCGCTCGCGGAGCCGGGGTTCCGCCGTGGCCGGGTGGCAGCCGGTGACCGAGGAGGGGTCGGAAGTTCATGACGACGATCAACGACGTGGCCCGGCTGGCCGGGGTGTCACCGGCCACCGTCTCGCGCGTGCTCAACGGCGGCCGGGTCAGCGCCGAGCGGACCGAGCGGGTCCGGCGGGTGGCGGCCGAACTGGGCTTCGCCCCCAACCGGGTCGCCCGCTCGCTGCGCAAGCGGCGCAGCAGCGTCATCGGCCTGGTCATCCCCGACATCGAGAACCCGTTCTTCACCGCGCTGGCCCGGGGCGTCGAGGACGCCGCGCAGCAGACGAACCTGTCCGTGGTGCTGTGCAACACCGACGAGGACGTCGACAAGGAGCGGCGCTACCTCGACGTGGTGCTCGCCGAGCAGATGGCCGGCGTGATCGTGGCGGCCGTCTCGCGCAGCCGCACCGACCTGTCGGCGCTGGAGCGGCGCTCGGTGCCCGTGGTGGCGGTCGACCGCCGGCCGCGCGGCGCCAACGTCGACGCGGTGATGGTGGACAACGAGCACGGCGGGGAGGAGGCCACCGCGCACCTGCTGGAGCGCGGCTACCGGCGGGTCGCGTGCATCACGGGGCCGGCCGGCCTGTCGACCTCCGAGGAGCGGCTGGCCGGATACCGCGCGGCCCTGCGGGACTTCGCCGGTGAGCGGCGGCCCGGCGGCGGCCCGGCACGGCCGCCGTCCGCCCTGATCCGCTACGCCGACTTCAAGGTGGACGGCGGCCGCGAGGCGATGGCCGATCTGCTCGCCGGGCCCGAGCGGCCCGACGCCGTCTTCGTGGCGAACAACCTGATGGCGGTCGGGGCGCTCCAGGCCCTGCGGGAGGCCGGCCTCACCCCGCCGCAGTTCGGGGTGCTGTCCTTCGGTGACGTTCCCTGGGCGCGGCTGGTCCGGCCCGGCCTGACCACCGCCGAGCTGCCGTCGTACGACCTGGGCTGGACCGCGGCGGGCCTGCTCCAGGAGCGGATCGCCGGGAAGGAGCGGCCGCCGCACACCGTGGTGCTGCGCACGGTGCTGCGCGTCCGCGAGAGCACGGCGGGGCCGCACGCGCACGAGTCCGCGCACGGGGTCGAGGTCCCGCCGCCGAGCGGGGAGGGCCCGGACCGTCTGCCGGACGCGCGCCGCGCGGGCGGCCCGGGTCGCGGCAGGGGCATCGGCTCGGGGGCGGGAACGGGGCGCCTGGCGGACGTACGAGCGGTGGGCGCCGCGGGGCCGGCGGGCGACACCGGTCCGGTCAGGCCGGGCGGAGCGAACTCTCCCGCACCCGCAGCTCCGTCCCGAGACTGACCGTGGAGACCGGGCGGCCGGGGCGCTCCAGGCGTGCGGCCAGCAGTTCGGCGGCGGCGCGGCCCAGCTCGTAGGTCGGCTGGGCGACCGTGGTCAGCGACGGCCGGACCAGCTCCGCCCAGGGAATGTCGTCGAAGCCGACCACTCCGAACCCGCCGGGCACGGGCACGTCGCGCTCCCGGAGACAGGCCAGTGCCCCTATCGTCATCAGGCTGTTGGCGACGAACACCGCGTCGGGAGCGGGCTCCCGGTCCAGCAGGGAGGCCATGGCCTCATGGCCGCCGCTCTCCCGGAAGTCCGCCCGCCGGATCAACGGCCGCACGGGCGGCCGCCCTTGTGCCGCCAGCGCCCTGCGGTACCCGTCGAGCCTGCGATCCGCGGTGGTCACCCCCTCCGGCCCGGTGATGCAGGCGACGCTCCGGTAGCCGCGCTCCAGCAGGTGGGTGACCGCCGCCTCGGCGCCGCCCTCGTTGTCCACGAGCACGGTGTCCGCGGCGGCGCCCTTGAGGGCCCGGTCGATGGCGACCACCGGCATGCCCGCCGCCAACAGCCGTTTGACGTGCCGCGGGTTGCGCGACGGCGAGATCACCACGCCGGCCATCTGCTCGGCGAGGGCGGCGTCGATGTACCGTTCCTCCTTCGCCGGGTCGTCGTCGGTGTTGCACAGGACGACGGAGAAGCCGAGCGGTGCGGCCACGTCCTCGATGCCGCGCATGACGGAGGTGAAGAAGGCGTTGCCGATGTCGGAGATGACCACCGCCCACAGGCTGCTGCGCCGCCGGCGCAGGTTCCTGGCCGCCGCGTTGCCCTGGTAGTCGAGTTCGCGGATCGCGGCCCGCACCCGCTCGGTGAGCTCGGGGGCGACGTTCATCCGCCCGTTGACCACCCGGGACACGGTCGCCGCCGAGACGCCCGCGCGCCGCGCCACGTCCTGGATGGTCACCATCGAGCCCTCGCCTCCACGCCCGCCCCCACGCGCCTCCGACTGCCGCATCATCGCAGACCAGGGCGCCGGCGCCCGCCCTTACCGGCCTCCCACCGCGCTCCGGAGGCCGATGAAGGGAATCGATTTCTCGCGCCAGGGCCCGCAATTCGTGCCGCATCCTTGACGCGTCCCCACCGTCGTCCGTACCGTTCCGTGAAATCCATTACCCACCCCGCTCACCCCTCCTTCACCGGCCGCCTGCCGCGCAGGCGCCGGGACGATCGGCGACCCGCCGGGCGCAGGCCGTACCGCGAGACGGCCGGCACCGAGCGGGCCGCGCGCCACGGCATCTCCCGCCCCCCACCCCCTCGTCCAAGGAGTCACCGTGCCCACTTCGCCGCTCACGCCGCCCCACGCGGGGTCCGGCATCACCACCAGCCGCCGGTCGCTGCTCGGCGCGGGCCTCGGAGCCGCGCTGACAGCCGCGGGGCTGACCGCCGCCGCCCCCGCCCGGGCGAGCGTCGCCGACTCGGCCGGGGCCGCGGACGCCATCACCGGTGTCAAGGTCAGGGACCTGACCGGTCCGGCCGAGACGGGTGCGTTCGCGGCGCCCTGGACCGATCTCGGCATCCCGGTCCTGTGTCCCGACGGGACGATGCTGTTCGTCTGCGGCGACACCTTCGACGGGAGCGGGGTCGGCGACACGGACTGGCGGGCGCCGGTGGGGCTGCGCTCCAGCAACTCCGCCCTGGACAGCCTGGTCATCGACGGCAGCGTCGGCGGTGCGCACGCCAACGGCCTGGTCCCGGAGGGCCACGCGGGCGGCACGACGGCGATCCCGTCGGACGTGTTCGCCGTCGGCGACACCCTGTACATGCACCTGATGCGCGGGGTGATCTACCAGACCGACCATTCGGACTTCTGGCGGTCTACGGACAACGGTGAGACCTGGCAGTACCTGTGCCAGTGGCCGGGCGACCAGTACGGCGGGCAGTTCCAGCAGAAGACCTACGCGGTGGCCGACGACGGCTACTGCTACGTGCTGTCCACCGTCTTCAACCGCGACACGGTCTCGGGGCTGCTGCTGCACCGCGTCCGGCAGGACCAACTCGGTGTTCCGTCCGCCTACCAGCCCTGGGGCTACGCCAACGGCGCCTGGGCGTGGGGCAACTACCCCACCACCATCACCACCGCCCGCACGTGGGGCGAGATCTGCTTCCGCGCCATGGACGGCCAGTACGCGTTCACCTGGCTCAACATGGACGCCCTCGGCATCCGGGCGCAGATCTTCCCGCTGCCCACCTCCGACCTCTTCGCCACCCCCGAGCAGACCGTCATCGTGCCGACGTCCCCGGGCAGCGAGGCGGGCAACGCCGTCGCCAGCCCGTACGGCGGCTTCATCGTCCCCGGCTCGACCTTCGCCGACTTCCACATCAACGTCAGCCAGTGGTACGACAGCACCGACTACCGCGTCATGCACTACCGCATCGACGGTCTGGCCGTTTCGTAGCCCGCTCCTGGCGGGGACGGAACCGCCCGGG
>Ga0164242_10002984_pt1 | contig 19386 bp, 8 predicted proteins | sample OricomgcompostMG_FD_108783 | JGI IMG/M metagenome (GOLD analysis project Ga0164242, IMG submission 108783) | Miracle-Growth compost microbial communities from Emeryville, California, USA - Original compost - Miracle growth compost (MG) ... | reverse complement strand
TGCTCGACGGGCGCCGGCTCCGCGGAGGCAGCGTGGTTCGTGCCGGCCGGCTCCGGTCCGGGCGCCGGGACGTGCGGTCGGACCTTGAGGACGACCTGTCCGGGCTCCAGGACGGGGTGCCGGGCCGGCGGCACGGCGGCGGCGGACGGAGCGGACTGCGGCGCTGTGGGGTAGGCGAATACGCCGTGCAGCCGCACCGGTTCGGGTGTCTGCGGCACGTTGGCCAGGAGGTTCGCCCCGAGATGCTTCTCGTAGGAGATGTCGAACCGGATCGGCTGGCGGAACAGGTCGTGCGGCTCGGCGATCTTGAACCGCACCGGCACCCGCTCCTCCTGCTCCCCGCTGGTCTTCTCACCGGGGTTGCCGGTGAGCCGGGGGCTGTTGCCGGTGCCGTCGGTGATGCCGTTCCCGGTACCGTCATCGTCGAGCGGGGTCGGGACGTCGCGGGGCCGTACGGCGCCGGAGTGGGTGAGCTGGACGCTCACCGTGCCGTGGGGGAAGGGGACGCTGACCCGGCCGCCGGCGACGGCCCGCAGCGCGTCGTCGTGGAGGTGGCCGCGCGACGACTGGTCCTCGGCGGTCACGTCCGTGTCCAGGTTTTTCGTCGGCGCCACGTACTCCGCCCGCGGCTCGCGCACCGGGCGGACTTTGACGGTGAGCCGACCGCCGGGCACCGGGATGTCGTGCGTCCACTCCTGGCCCGACTGGTGGGTGAGCCGGGCGTGGAGCACCTGGGGGCCGAACTGGTTCTCCACGCCGGTCATCGCGGCGTCCAGACCGCTGCCCAGCGCCGGTGCGAGATCCTGCCGGATCGCCTCGACGAGGCCGGTCGCCGGGTCCACGCCGATCAGCACGTCCGATGGGTGCCAGCTCTCGCCCAGCGCGTGGGCCGGCGGCTGCGGCGGGTTCGTCTCGCGGGCGGGCGGCGTCCAGGTGAGCGCCGGGGCGTGCTGCTCCTCAGGTGCGACCGGCGGGGGCGGCGCCTCCTCGCGGCCGGAGGTGCCGGGCACCGGGGGAGCGGCGCTGACGGTGGGCGGCCGGGACGCCGGGTTCTGCACCAGCTCGATGACGTCGGCGCCGCCGGCCGGCAGATCGGCGGCCGGAGCCGGACGGACCGGCACCGCCGCGGAGTTCGCCCCGGGCAGCGGCGGTCGCGACGACGACCCGGGCGCCGCTGCCGGGCGTGGCGAGGGCTTGACGGTCGACGCCGCCGGCTTGGCGACGGCGGGCGGCACGGCCCCGCGTTGCCCGGAGGGCGAAAGGCCGTTGTGGGTACGCGGGTTGAGGATCGCAGCCGCTCCGTTGACGACCGTCTTGAGGAAACCCGGCTTCGCCGCGGCGGCCGGCGGCGCTACGAAGCCGAAGGCCTTGCGGGTGTCGGCGTACGTCCGCGGCGGTTGCGCGCCCTCGGTGGCCACCGGTGCCGGCCGGGGTGGGGCGGGCGGGCGGACGAAGCCCGCCGGCTGCTGCCGGGTGAACGTCGGCGGCTCGTCCGCGTCGTGCAGGCGCGACCCCTGCACCTCCGTGAGGGGAACGGCGATCTCGACCGGGAACAGGCCCGACTCGTGGACGGTCGCCCGGGGGCCGGTCATCGAGCCGTCGATCCGCACCCAGCCGTCGAAGACCGCCATCGGCTGGTCGAACTTCGTCGCCACGACCGACCGTTCCTGGTCGCGCTGCAGGTCGCCGTCGCGGACGGTGCGGTTGACGCCGCCGATCGCCTCGCCGAGGACGGTGCTGTCGGCGACGTCACCGCCCCGCCCGCCGATCCCTGTCTGCCCGGTGAACTGCCGGGTCGAGGCGGAGCTGACGGTGTGCCCCTCGGTGTGCTCCGAACTCGGGCTGGACAGGGGGTTGATCACCCGGCTGAACGTCAACTCGTGCAGGTCGGCGGTCAGTGACGCCTTGCCGGACGACGAGCCGCCCAGCCCGGTGCGGGTGAGGGGGCTGTGCTGCGTCATGCCCGGCAGCGCCGCCCGCACCCGGTTGAGGTGGAACCAGCTCGCCGCTCCCGGGCGGACGGTGGCCCAGTCGCCGCCGAAGGCCCGGCGGCCCATGGCGTCGAGCATGCCGTGGAAGCCGCTGAGGTCCAGGTTGGTGACCCGGTCCAGGCTGCCGAGGCCGTGCAGCGGCACGCCGTCACCGTCGCCCCGGGGCACGGTGGGCCGGGGCGGCCGGTACGCGGGCCGTGCGGGCCGGCCGGCGCCGCCTGGGACGGTGCGATGACCGGTACCCGGGCGCCACCAGGGCCCGGTCGCCGTGGAGTTGCGTTCGCCGGAGGGCGCGTCGGGGTGCCAGATGCGCTCCGGCGGAGCGTAGACCTGCCGACCGCGGTAGCTGGTGGCCGGGGTCGTCGCCGACTTCTCGCTGAGCACCTCGAAGCCGCCGCGGGTCTCGTGGACGGCGCCCCGGAACGGCGCTCCCGGACGGGACCCGGACCCGGGCGCGTGCAGGACGAACCGCAGCCGCACCTGGCCGCGCCAGCTCTGGCCGGCGGCCGGGTTCTTGAGGGTGACGCGCTGCCGGAACTGGTGGCTGTGCACCTCGCCGTTCCCGCGGCCCAAGCCGCCGATGCCGTCGAGGCCGCCGGAGAACTCGCCGGTGTCCGTGCCGCCCTGCCCGCGGAACCGTCCCGGCACCGGCAGCTGGCCGGACCAGGTGACCGTGTCCTGCCGGCTGCGCGTCGTGTCGGTCTCGGTGCCGAAGTGGAACTCCGTCGATGCCGTCTCGCCGGTGGGCCGCATCATCGGGCGGTCGTCACCGCCACCCGCGGCGCCGTCCGGCGGGCGCACGGCGGACGGGGTGCCCAGCGGCTCGACGAACCCGTGCACCTCCACCCGGCCGCCCGGGACGCTGTCCAACTCCAGTACCAGCGGCTGCTTGTTGGTCATGCCGTGCAGGTTCGCCTGGACCAGCTCCACCGAGAACCACGTGTCGACCTCGTTCGCCACCCGGCCGGCGCGCGCGCCGTACGCCGTGGTGAAGGCGTCCGTCATCGGCCGGCTGGTGAGGAACGAGGTGGTGCTGTGCCAGCGGGGCGGGGTGGCGGCCGGCGGGGTCCCGTCGATCGGCCGGGGCGGGTCGTCGGGGATCAGGTGGAAGTCGGTCACGACGTCCGAGCCGCTCAGCGCCCGCGTGGCCCGCACCCGGGGCGGTCCGTCCGGCCGGGCCGGCGGGTCGAGCCGCGGATCGGTGCGGGTGGGCAGCGGGCCGAGGGCGTCGCGGGCCTCGCCGGAGTCGTCCTCTTCATGCTGGTGACGCGTCCCGTCGCCCGTCCCGCCGTTCCCGGCGGTCGCCGCGGCGGCGGGCGGGATGTCGCGGGTGGGGACGGCGACGCGCACGGCGAAGTCGACGGGATGCCCGGTGGACGGGCGGCTCCGCGGGTCGTCGCTGAACCGGTGGCTCAGCACGGCGCGCACGGTGCCCTCGAACCGGGTCGCCGGCTCCACTGTCTGCCCGCCGCTGATCTGGCGGTCGGCCCGCTGGTCGGACTGCGACCACTGGTGCTGGCGGGCGCCCAGCAGCACCGCGCTGTCGCCCGCCCCATGGCCGGAGACCGAGCCGAGGACCCCGCCGACGACCGTGGTGCGGCCGTCCTGCACGTCGGCCACCGTCTCGGTCGGGTCCGCGCTGTGGTCGAACTCGTAGGTGGGGACCGCGTCCTTGTAGCCGAGCCGGGAGTGCGGGGAGGCACCGTCGAGACGCAGCGCCAGGCTGAGCGTCCGGCCGCCGCCGACCGGTACGACGAGGGTCACCGGACGGCCCCCGCGCAGCATGCCGGGGGCCTTGGGGCGCAGGCTCCCGTCCGAGAACAGGGCAGTCGCCTGCTCCCCGACGCGGTCCCACGCCGCGGAGCCGCCGGCCTGCTCGATCAGCGCCCTGACCCGGGCGAGCGCCTGGTCGCCCGAGTGGAAGTCCTCCACCACGTCGAGGCCGCCCAGCCGCAGGTCGTCGCCGATCCGCTCGGGGAGCCGCGGCGGGGGCCCGGGGGTGTCCCCGGTGGTCGCCGGCGGATCCTCAGCCGGCACGGTGGTGACGGGGCGCGGCGGTGCGGGCGGGCGCGGGGAGGTCTCGTCCTGCTGCTCGGTGGGGACCTTCGGCTGCTGTTCGACCGCCGCCTTCGGCTCGGGCGCGAACGTGGGCCCGGGCTTCGGTTCGGGAGTCCTTTCGGACTCCGGCTCGGGCTCCTGCTCCGGTTCGCGTGCGGGCTCCGGCTTCGGCTCCTGCTCGGAGTGCCGCTGCGGCGCGGGCGGTACGTCCCCGGTCGTGGCGAGCGGACGCGCGGGCGGCGGGACGTCGAACCGCGCCCGGTAGTCGGCCAGCAGCGGCTGCGGGTCCAGGCCCCACCGCGACAGGTCGCGGGCGGCGAGCTGGAGGTCGGCGGCCGTGGTGCGGACGGGGCCGTCCGGGGCGGCCAGAGCGGCCTGGTGGGCGTTGTAGGCGTGGGCGAAGGCGGCCCAGGCCCCGAGCCGGCTCGTCGGCGCCCCCTCCCGGGCCTTGCCCTTGGCGGCGCTGGGACCCGGGCCCTGGGCGTGCTGCCGGAGGGCGTGGGCCCAGGCGTCGCGCTGGTCGTTGTCCAGCTCCGGGAGGGGCCGCTGGGGCTCGGGCCGTTCCTGCGACGCCGGGGCGGGCACCGGAGGTGGGGGCGGGAGACGGGTGGGCATCGGGGGGACGTGGTCGGTCGCCGGCACGGGCGGGGGCGGCGCGAGCTGGTCGTCCGACGTGCGCCCACCGGTGGTCCCCGGACCGGCCGGGAGGTTCGGTGCGACGTCCTCGGAGGTGTCGACGGTGGCGGGGCGCCCGGTGGTCGGCGGCTCGACGCTGGTGGCCTCCACGGTGGGCGGTCGGACGGTTTCCGTGCCGGCGGTGGGTGGTTCGGTGGGTTCCGTGCCGAGGGTGCCGCCAGGGGGAGGGGTGCTCGCGTCGACGGTGACGGTGCGGATCGGCGGGGCCTGCACGACAGCGTCCTCGCCGGCGGACGTGCCGCTGCGGCCGTTCCCCTCCTGGACGCCGCCGGTCCGTCCGCCGCCGGCGGGGACGTCGCCCCGCGGGCCGTTGGCGGTGGTCACCGTCGACGTGGCGGCCGTGACCGGGGGGTTGACCGCCGGACCGGCCGGCGGTGGGGGCGGGACGAGGGGCTGGGCGTCGCCGGTCACCGGGGGCGTGGCGGTGCTGGGGCCCGGCTGGTCGAGACCGGCGTGCCCGGGGGGCGTCTGTGGGGCGCCGCCGCCCGGAAGGCGCAGCGGCTGCCCGTTGCCGGCGATCCGGCCGGCGATCTCGAACGCCTGGTGGTTGAGCGGCTCGCGGTGCCAGTCGGAGGTCAGTCCGTCGTAGTGCGAGCGCACCTCGTCGGAGCCGGCGTGCAGGTCCGGCCGTCCGAGCTGCTTCAGCGCGGAGTTGACGCCCGCGACCAGCTCCGAGTGCCTGCCGGGCGGCAGCGGCGGGGGCGGCTGGTGGACGGTGCCGCCGTCGCCGGTCCCGGCCGAGTGGGAGTGCACGGGCGGGACGTCGCCGGTGTGGGGCGTGTGGCCGTCCGAGGCGGTCGGCACCGGCGTGGGGGAGGGGGTGGGCGTGCGGTGCGGCGCGGGCGTCACGGGCCCGGAGCCGCCGGTCCCGTGGCCGCCGCCCTGTGCGGTGCCGTCGGAACCGCCCCCGGTTGCCGGGCCGTTGACGATGCCGAGGTGCCCGGTGCCGCCGGCGGAGCCGAGATCCTTCAGCGAGCGCAGCGAGGAGCCGAGGCCGGAGCCGAGCGCATGCGCGTTGACGTGGAGCGCGTGGCTGAGCCGGCCGCCGACCGCGCCGGCCAGGCCGGTACCGAAGCTCGTGGTGAAGCGGCCGGTGGTGGCCAGGTTGTAGACGCCCTCGGAGAGGTTCTGGTGGCCGGCCTCCAACACGGCCATCGACGGGTGGAAGACCGCCTTGCGTACCCAGTCCGAGCCGATTCCGCGGGCGACGCCGTCGCTCAAAGCCGTCCGCAGCCCGCCCAGGCCTTTCGGCAGCCCCGAGAGCGCGCCGTCGAGCTCCTTGGCGAGGTTCTTGCCGCCGAAGCCCTTGAGGAACGCCGCCGCCCAGTCCTCCCCGATCCCACGGGCCGCGTCGGCGTCCAGGGTGCGCAGATCCCGGGCGAACAGGTCGCCGATGGACGTGCGGAAGGCACTCGCGGCGTCCGCGCCGAACGAGCCGAAGGCGTGGTCGTCGACGAAGCGTCCGGTGATGTCGGAGAAGTCCCGCAGGAACCCGGCGCCGAGCGCGGGCACCGGGTCCGGCGTGAGGTCCCCGGGGTGCGTGCCGGGCCCGCCCGAACCGAACCGCGGCGCGGGCCCGTTCCCGGCCGCGTGCGAGCCCGGCCCCTCGGTGGGGAGGTGGGGGACGGGAGCGTCGTCCCCGCCGAGGTGCGGCGTCGGCCTCCCGCCCGGCGGGGGCACGGCGTGGTCGCCGCCGGCGTCGCCGGGGCCGCGCGCCGGGCCGCCGCCGGGCCCGTCGCCCCCGGTGTCCTTGCCGAGGCCGTCGCCGGTGTCCTTGCCGAACCCGCCGCGGGGTGGCGGCTTGAGGTCCAGGTCGTGGCTGAGGTTGTCGAACAGACTCTTCGCCGTGTCCTTGCCGAAGAGCCCGCCCAGTCCCTTGGCGACCCAGTTGCCGACGATCGGCACGAACGGGCCGAACGCGCCCTGCACCGCCCCGAAGCCGACGGCCTGCTTGATGTAGTCGCCGCCGTGGCCGGTGGTCTCGCCGTCGTTGGCCAGCGACCAGCGCACCAGCAGGTCCATCGCCGCGCCCAGCCCGATGTTGAGGGCCTCGTGCTCCGCGATCATCATGGCCAGCCGCGTGATGAGGCTGCGCATGATGGCCCGGTACAGGGCGCGCAGGAAGCTCTGCTCGATCAGCGCCTCGATCGGGTTGAAGATCGCCAGGATGAGCGTGACCGCCCACTCGGCCAGGAACATGACGGCCTGGGCGATGATCATGCGGTTGGTGTAGTCGACCTGGTACGCCGACTCGTGCCCGAAGTCCGCCATGGCGGCGGCGGTGTCGCGCAGGTTCTTGATGGCGTCGCCGCCCTTGCCGGAGGCGAAGGTCGACATGGCCTGGGCGTAGGCCTCGCTCCACCGGCCGTCGACCGAGCCGCTGACGGAGCCGGCGATCTTCGCGAGCACCGCCTGGAGGTCGTCGAGGGCCTTGGTCAGCGCCGTGTTGGGCTCTTCCACGACGGCACGGATCAGCGCCGCGTCCGCGTCCGGGATGTGCATCCCGGTCAGGGAGACGACGATTCCGTCGAGGAACGGGTCAACGGCCACCGGTCAGCGCCGACCCCCGTCCCCGTGCAGGGCGTCGACGGCGTCGCTCTGGGCGGTGTGGAAGTCCTTGCCCGAGTTGATGGTCTGCGTCGCCGCCGAGGTGATGGCCTCGGCGAGGGCGTTGAGGGCGTCGCGCAGATCGGCGTGCGGCTGGAGGTACTTCTCCTGGAACGCCTTGGCCGTGTCGCCGCTCTTCCCCCACGGCGGGTTGTTGGGGTCGAAGGAACTGTCCGACTCGTAGGCCTTGGCCAGCTCGCGGGCGGCCAGGGCGGCGTCATCGGTGACACCGCCGCCCTGGGTGACGTCGCCGGGGATCGCGGCGAACACGTTGTCGTCAGCCACGGGGCGTGCCTCCTGACGGGTCGAGCGGGCCGCCGGGGGCCCGCAGCGGGTCGAGCAGCCGGTCCAGGCCCAGGCCCTGGATGCGGTCCTCGGCGGGGTCCGCGGTGGCGCCGCGCACCACGCCCACCGCCTCGTCGAAGCCCGCCCGGACCCGTACCGCGACCTCCTCGCGGGCCACCCGGATCACCTCCAGCACGGAGGCGGCGAGCTCCTGGCCGGACATCTCCTTGTGCCGGTTGCCGGGGAAGCGCAGCGCGGTCGGGGTGCCGTCCGCGCCCACGGTGGCCTCCACCACGCCGTCGCGGGAGCGCGCGGTCACCTCGACGGCGGCGACCCGCTCCCTGGCCTTCACCAGGGCCTGCCGCTGTGTCTCGAACTCGGCCATCGCCTGGTCGAGGCGGCTGCGCAGGTCGTCGGTCACGGGCTGTCCTCCGTCGGGGGCTCGCGGGTCGGGCTCCGGGTGGGGCCGGGGGGTTCGGGGGTCGGGCGGTCGACAGGGTGGAGGTGTCAGCGGCCGAGTGAGGCGGGGAGGCCCTCCTCGCCGGTGCCCCACACGTCCTCGCCGTCGGTCCAGTCGGACTGCGTGGAGGGACGCCGTGCGGCGGCCCGGCCGAACCGGCCGCCCTGGCCGGCCGGGCTGCGGCTGGGCAGCTCCTCCGGGTCGGCTTCCTCCTCCTCGAAGTCCTCCTCGGGCGGTGGGGCGTACGGCTGCTGGCTGCCGCCCTGGATGAAAGCGCCGTCCCCGTCGCGCTGCGCGTACGTCTCGCGGACGCGCTCGCCCTCCCGCTGCTGGCCCTGCTGCCCCATGCGCGACATTCCCATCATCATCATCATGGGGGACGCGAGGCCGCTCACCCCCACCGCGTCGGTGGCCGGCGTCGCGGCGGTCGCGCTGTCGAGCGCCTCCGTCCCGCCGGCGCCGAGCGACTCGCCGGCCGCCTGTGCCGCCGCGGTCTGCGGGCTGGGGACCGTCTGGAACTGGCCGTTGGGCCCGGCGATGGTGGCGCTTCCGTCGGGGAACGTCGTGGTGGTGTTGCCCAGGGAGTCCGTGGTGGCCACGGCGCCGCTGGGGAAGTGGGTGGTCACGGTGCCGTCGCCGTTGTGCAGGGACAGTCCGCTGGTTCCGCCGCTGGTGGAGGTCGGCAGGCGCAGGCTGCTTCCCCCGGTCAGGCTGCTGCTCGGGCCGGTGTCGTTGCCGAGGCCGTCCGTGCCGCCGGCGGACCCGGTGCCGGTGGCGTCCGTGGTGGTGACGGTCCCGTCGGGGTGGACGGTGACGGTCGATCCGTCGGAGTAGTGCGTGGTCATGGACCCGTCGGAGCCGAGCGTGGTGCTGCTGCCGTCGGGGTTGGCCAGGGACTGGTTCGCGCCCAGATGGGTGGTGACGGTGTGGCCGGCGGCGTCCGTGGTGGTGACGGTGCCGTCGGGGGACAGCGTGGTGTGGCTGCCGTCGGGGAAGTCCGAGGTGAGACTGCCGTCGGCGTTCTGCGTCATCGTCGTACCGTCGGGCGCCGTCAGGTGGGTGACGCCGTCGGTGCCGGTGCTCTCCACCACGCCGTTGGCGAAGTGGGTGGTGGAGCTGCCGTCCGGGTTGGCGGTGACCAGGCTGCCGTCGGGCTTCTGGGTGACGGTGGAGCCGTCCGGGAAGTGCGTGGTGATCGAGCCGTCCGCGCCGACGGCCGTGGTGGAGCCGTCCGGATTGGTGAGCGTCTGGCCGGGGTTGAGCTCGGTCGTGGCCGTGCTGCCGTCCGCGCCCGTGGTGGTGACGGTGCCGTCGGGTGCGACCGTGGTCGAACTGCCGTTCGGATAGGTCGTGGTGACGCTGCCGTCGGCGTTCTGCGTCGTCGTGGAGCCGTTGCCGTTGCGGAAGCCGGCAAGGGACGGGTCGAGCGAGTTCGTCAGCAGGTCGCTGTCCCCGACCGGCTGGAAGGTCGTGGTGGGGCCGAGCAACGCCGTCGAGTCGCCGCCGCCGGGTCCGGACGAGGCCGTGAGCAGGTTGTTCAGGTTTCCGAGATTGCCGAGGTTGGCGAGGCCGCCCAGCCCGTTGGCGACGTTGTCGCCCAGCCCGTTCAGGCCGTTGTTGATGTTGTCGCCCAGGCCCCCGACGCTGTCGCCGAAGTTGTTCAGGCCGTTGTTGAGGCCGCCCAGGCCGTTTCCGACGTCGTCGAGCCCGTTGCCGATGTTGTTGCCGAGGTCGTCGACGCTGTCGCCGAAGTTGTTCAGGCCGTTGTTGAGGCCGCCCAGGCCGTTTCCGACGTTGTCGAGCCCGTTGCCGATGTTGTTGCCGAGGTCGTCGACGCTGTCCCCGAAGTGGTCCAGGCCGTTGTTGATGTTGTCGCCGAAGGTGTTGATGTCGTCGCCGAAATTGTTCAGCCCGTCACCGATGTTGTTCAGCGCGTTGTTGATCTTGTCGTTCTGGTTTTGCTCGTTCTGCTTTTCGATCTCCTCCTCTTCCTCCTGGTACTCGGAGGCGAGCGAGGTGCTCGGGCCGGGGTTGAAGTCGAAGGCGCCGTCCCAGTTCGGGTTGAGCACCCGGCTCCAGTCCTGCTGCAGTGTTTTGATCGTGGCCAGCGCCGGATCGTCCAGGTTCTTCTGGACGTTGGCGGTCCACCGGGCGATCGCCTCGTTGGCCGCGCCGCCCCAGGTGGCGGTGTCCTTCAGGGCGCCCCACGTGATGGTGTCGGAGAACCCGGCCGTCGTGGTCGTCGTCGGGATGGGCGCCCCGGGGTTGCCGTTGTAACCGCCGTACGGGTTGTACTTCTCGTACGAGGTGAGCTGGCTGATGTTGTGCTTGTTGATCCATTCGACGATGTCGTTCATCACCGCGACCAGCACCTCGCGGGTGTCGCCGCTGACCACGTCCTGGGTCGTGCTGCCGTCGGGGTGGGTGTTCTTCACCGCGGCGCCGGTCTTGTTGACGAACTTCGTGAGGTGGTCGTTGAGGCTGCTGAGCGCCTTGTGCAGCGACACCTCCGCGCCCACGATCGAGTCGCCGAACTCCGTGGAGGACACGTACCCGGTCGACGGCGAGTGGTTCGCCGGGGAGAAGCCGGGCGGTATCAGGTCGGTGGTGAGTGTGTCGTACTTGTCGTGGAGATCGTTGATGAGGTGGTAGAAGACACCGGCTGCCTGCCCCTTCCACGCCGCGTTCTCGTCGCCGAGGCTCTCCACCCACTGCTTCAGCGTCTCGGTGTGGTTCTTGAAGAACGTGCCCGCCTTGTCGAAGGACGCGGCCATCACCGGGAACGTGGTGAGGTCCACCGCGTTGGTGGCGCTCGGGTCGCCGGCGCTGTCGCCGTCGGTGTGCACGTCGACGGTCTTGTACGGCGAACTCACCAGTGCCTTCAGGGCGTTCTGCGAGCGCGTCCAGTAGTGCAGGCCGTCACTCTGGTCGGTGAAGGTGACCGTGGCCTTGTAGGCGTCGGGATCGTCGCCGGTTCCGGAGTAGAAGTAGATGTCGAAGCCCTTGCCGTCCGCGTGCGGGCCGCCGGTGGCGCTGGTGCCGTGCTTGACCTTGTCGATCTGCACGTCCAGCCAGGGCAGGCCGCCCTGCCCCTTGGCGCCGGTGATGTCGCTGCGGGCGGGCAGGGTGAAGCCGGTCACCAGGTTGATGATGTCTTCCCAGTTGTCGGCCGACGCGGCCATGCGGTACCTCCGGGGGTGCGGCGGTCGGGACGGTCAGGACGTCGAGCCGGAACCCGAACCCGAGCCCGAACCGGGGGACTGCTGGCTCGAGTCGCCGCCGTTCATGTCGAAGTCGTAGTCGGCGAGCGCGTCCACGAACTTCTGGCCGTCGATGGTGGCCAGCGTGTCGCCCTGGGTCTTGAGCATCGTGGTGATGACGTTCTGGAGCTCCTTCTTCAACTCCTCGAAGGACTCCTTGTGCGTCCGCAGCACCTTGTCGATCGCCTGCGCCGCGTTCTGGGCGTTGCTGATCACCGACTTGCCGCCGGTCGCGTCGTCGCCGCCCATCTGGCCCATCGCCACCGGCGTGGGCGAGTTGCCCAGGTCGAAGAGGGCCGGCGGGGTCTGTCCGGCCTTGCGCAGGCTGACGATGTCGTTGATGAAGGCGGTGACGTCGTCGTCGATGAAGTCCTGGAGCGCCTTCGCGTCCAGCTTCGTCAGATCGGCCTGGTGTGCCATCGCGGTGCGGTCCCTTCCTGGCAGCGGAGTGCCGGCGAAGGGAGCGCCGGACGGGCCCTGCGGGGGGCGTCCGGCGCTCCCGGGGTGCTGTCCTCACCCGCGGGCCTCGCACCCGCGAGCGGGCCCGGAGTCCGGGCCCGGCCGGATCAGAACCTGATCTCCTCGAAGCCCTGCGCGTTGCGGTACACCGTCTGCTTGTAGTTGTCCGAGATGCCCTCCAGCGTCTGCGCGTGGCTGGACAGGATCGTGCTGAGCGCGTTCACCTCGGCGTTCCAGGTCGGCTGGACCTTGTTGTAGTAGACGTCCCGGTCCGGGCCGAGCCAGTTGGGGACGACCGCCGCCAGTTCGTTCTGCAGGTCGCTGACGATCGAGGCGATGCGCTGCGTCTGCTGCTGCATCTCCTCGGAGAAGGTCAGCGCCTGGCCGTGGTCGATGTAGATGCCGTCCTCGGCGGACATGGTGCACTCCAGAAGGTGGGAGGGGCGGGTCGGAAGCCGTGCGGACGGGGTGTCAGCTGGTGAGCGCGCCGTAGACGCCGTCGGAGACCGAGCCGTGGGTGATGGACAGGTGGCTCGCCTGCTGAACGGCGCCCAGGTTGTCGCTCTGCGTCTTGTTCGACGCCTGCATGCTGTTGTCCAACTGGTCCTCCATGGCCTCACAGGTGGCCTTGATGCGGTCCACCTCCGCCGACCAGGCCGCCATCACCTGGGCGTACGCCTGGCCGTCCGCGCCCTGGTAGTGGGTGGCCAGCGTCGCCGCGGCGTCGGCCACCTGCTGCTGCACCGCCGCCATCTTGCCGCGTGCGGTCTCCAGATACGAGACCGCCTGGCTGTAGGTCGCTGTCGACGACTGCTGCGTCGTGCCGGAGGGGGTGCTCATACGGTGTCCTTCCCGGTTGGCGGGCGGCACCGGGCTTCGCGCCGGACCCCGGTGCGCGGCGGCACGGAAGCAGCGCGCACGCCGGGAGGCGGCGAACGGTGGCCCACTCGGACTGATCGCGCGCCAGCGTAGGCCGATCGGCAACTCGCCTGCAAGGAAACCCTGGTGAATCGCCTTCAACGATGGAAAGAATTCCGCCGCCGACTCGGCCCTTCCTGCTCCGGAGCAATTCCCCGATGTGATCTCCGATACACATGCACGTCACACTCACCCGGCCGGTTCGCCCTGGGAAAGCGTGGCCGAAGTGCCGGAACCCGCCGCGCAGGAGGCGCCTGCGGTGGTCTGCGCGCGGCCCGCGAGCGCGTCCTGAGGCGACAGGTCCGGGCCCGTCGGCAGCATCGCCAGCAGCGGCGCCGGCACCCCGCGGGCCGCCGACAGGTCGTAGCCCAGCGCCGCGGCCGCCTGCGCGTCCGGCAGCAGGTACTTCACGCCGTCGTCGGTCACCAGGTACGTGGTCGAACCCACCGTGCCGCCGCCGGCCCCCAGCGCCCGCACCAGGGCGCCCCCGCTCGGCGGCACCACCACCGCATCCACCGGCAGGCACGCCGCCCGGGCCGGCGCCTGCGGGTCGCCCGCCGCGGCGTCGCCGAGCCCGCCGGCCGCGGCCACGGACAGGCTGATCCGCGCCCCGGCGGCCGCCTGGCCGTCGCCGGCCGGCGCCGCCGGCTCCAGCCGCACGCACGCGGCCTGCCCGTCGTCCACCGGCACCAGCGCCGGCGGGGTCTGCGGCAGCGTCGACCCGGTCGCGCCGGTCGCGCCGCCGCGCACCAGTGCCTTGGTGAGCGCGTCCGCGGCGATCGGCACGGCGGTCGGGGCCGCACCGGCGTAGGCCTTCGCCCGCTCGTCCGGCGCGGCCAGTTCCAGCGCCGCCTGCGTGGTGCTCACCGGCACCAGGCCGGCCCGCTGGAGCAGGTAGTACTGCTGGGAGGCGCCCGGGGTGCGTACCACGAAGACCTGCCCGACCCGGGTGGCCAGGCCGTCCAGGGCCGGGCCCGACGCGCCTTTGTCCGGCACCTCCGGCGGCGCCAGGTCCGCGCCGGCCGGCACCGCGTCGAGGAACGCCGCCGACACCGGCAGCGCGCGGGCCGTGCCGTAGCCGAGGGCGTCCGCGGTGGACGTCCCCGACGCCAGCTCGAACCGGTTGCCCCGCCACAGCAGGTACAGGGTGCTTTCCGGGCCGCTGACCAGCAGCGCCTGACTGGCGCCCAGCCCCGTCCCGGACCGCCCGCCGGACACCGTCAGCGTGGTCTCCGCCGCCGTGCCGCCGGTGTCGGTGGTGCGGGTGGCGGCGCACACCTGCCACGACCCGGTGCCGAGCCGGCCGGCAGCCGGCAGCGCGTCCGGGGCGCCCTCGATTCCCACCGGGCCGCCGCGCCGCACCGGCGCCAGCGTCGAGCGCGGCACCGTGTGGACGGCCATGCCGCTGCCGGCGATCAGCCGCGCCGAGGCGTAGTTGCGCACCGGCCGCAGCGTCCCGTCGTACAGGTACCGGTTGCCGGTGCCCTGCTCGACGATGAGGGTCCCCGGCTGCTTCCACGTATCGGAGCCGCCGGGGGAGACGAAGCCGAACACCAGGAACCCCGCGGCGACCACCGCGCCCAGCGCCCCGCCGAGCGCCAGTGCCCGGTTGGTGCGCGAGTTGGGGCTCTCCGCCACGTCCGGGTCGTTGCGCAGCAGGCCGGCGGTGAGCCGCGACACCACGAACCGGTGCGCCTGGACCTGGTCACGTCGGGTCTGCACCACCGCTACCCCCTGATCCCGCGCAGCCGCCCGTAGACATCCAGCACCCACAGCACCGCCGGCAGCAGCCCCACCGCCGCCACCGACTGGAGGATGTCCCCGGCCCGGCCCCAGTACGGCAGCACCCGCCGCCCCGGCACCGTCCAGGCCACCACCGCGATCAACGCACCGACCGCCAACAGCCCCGCCACCGCGGCCAGTTGGGCGTCCGTGCCGTGATCGCGGGCGGCACACACCGCCAGCAGCACGGCGCCCAGCGCGCCCGGCAGCACCAGCGACAGGCGCTGCCAGGCGTTGCCGAGGCTGCGGCCGTGCAGCACCAGCAGCAGCGCCAGCAGGCCCCCGGCCAGCCCCTGCGCCCAGCCCGGGTCGGTGGCCAGCCCCACCAGGCACGCCGCGCAGACCGCGCCGACCGCCGCGTACAGGCCCGTCATCCACTGGTCGGTGGCCCGGGTACGGGACGCGACCTCCTCGCTGGCGTACGGGGCGATGCCCTCCTGGAGCTGCTCGGGCGTCGTCGGCAGCAGCGGCAGCCGCAGCCCGGCCAGCGAGAACGACAGCATCGGCACGAACGCCCCGAACACCACCGCCGGCACCGCCACCGCCGCACCCGCCCCGTCCAGCCCCGCGTCGCGCACGCCCGTCATCAACGCCCCGCCGAGCAGCGCCGCCACCCCGGCGACCACGCTCGGCACGAAGGCCACCGGGCAGGCGGCCACCAGCGTCAGCGCCAGCGCGCCCGCCACGCACCACGCCGCCGAAGCCGCCAGCCAGCGCGGCCCCGGCTGGCCGCCGCCGGCCGCCAGCGATCCGGCCAGCGCCGCGAACGGCTCCGCGGCCAGCCCCAGCAGCACGGCGCCCGGCAGGTCGTCCAGCACCCGCGCCGCGGCCCCCGCGCCGGCCAGGGCCAGCAGCGCGGCCCCCGCGGCCAGCGCCGACCGAGACGACGGCTCCCCGCCGGCCAGCGCCAGCAGAACCAGCGCCGCCGCCAGCACCGCCAACAGCACCCCGCGCAGCGCCCACCGGCTCGCCTGCGGCGACCACGCGTGCGGCAACTCGCGCATGGTGGCGCTCACACCGTCCACCAGGTTGTCGAAGCGCACCGGCGGCAAGGCCTCCGTCAGCGGCCTCAGCAGCAGCACCTCGCCCTCGCGCAGCTCCAGCGACTGCGGGGTGCCCTCCGGGTCCAGCGGCGGCCCGCCGATCCGCTGGAGCACCCAACCCCCGTGTTCCAGGCCGGACTCGGCCAGCTCGCCGCCGGCATGGCCGACGATCGCGGGCAGCAGGTCGGCCAGCGGGATGTCCGTGGGCACCGCGAGGTCCAGCGCCGCACCCGGCGCCCTGACGGTGATCCTGCACAGCCCAGCAACCGAGCTCTCGCTCATGCGCCGCCTTTCCGCATCCCGTGGCACCGCCAGGCCGTCGCCCGCGCCGGTCCGCCGGCGCCCGCCTCGCCCGCCACGACCTCGCACGTGGGAACCCGGGCACCATACCCCCGCCATGTGACGCACGGGCCACGTGGTTGCCGACGTGGCATGAGCACCGCGCCTGTCGGCCGTCCACCCCGACGTGATGGGATGACCCCCGTACCGACGGACCGAGTACGACAGCCCGTGAGGTGAACTCCCAGTTGAGCGTGGTGCACTTCCGACGGCCCGCCCGCCGCGGCGGACCCGAGATGCCCGAAGGCGACCTGGCCCTCCAGGAACCTCCCGTGATGTCGGAGCCCCAGCCCAGCGGCAACGCGGTGCTCACCTACCTGCCGATGGCGATGATGTCGGGCGCCATCGTGCTGCTCTACACCCGCCCCGGCACCGCCTCCAGCCCCGTCACGTACCTGATCGTCGGCATGATGGTGCTGTCGATGGCGATGATGCTCATCGGCCAGCTCGCCCGGGCCGGCACCGAGCGCCGCAACAAGCTCAAAGGCGCCCGCCGCGACTACCTGCGCTACCTCGGGGTGCAGCGCCGCCGGGTGCGCCGGGCCGTGGCCGACCAGCAGCGCGCCCTGGCCTGGCGGCACCCGGCGCCGGTCTCGCTGTGGAACTTCGCCGCCACCAGCCGGCTGTGGGAACGCCGGCCCGGCGACGAGGACTTCGGCGAGGTGCGGATCGCCGTCGGCGACCAGCGGCTGGCGCTGCGGCTGACCGCGAACGCCACCCGGCCCGTCGACGACCTCGACCCGCTGACCGCCCACGCGCTGCGGGCCTTCATCAACTCCTACTCCACCGTGCCCGAGCAGCCCATCGCGGTGTTCCTGCGCACCTGGGCCCGGGTGCTGCTGCGCGGCGAGCGCCGGCGCACCCTGGCCACCGCCCGCGCGCTGGTCGCACAACTCGCCGTCATGCATGCCCCGCAGGACCTGGTGCTGGCGTTCTGCGTGGCGCCCGAGCGGCGGCCGGACTGGGACTGGGCCAAGTGGCTGCCGCACACCCTGCACCCGCAGGAGAACGACGGAGCCGGCCCGGCCCGGCTGATCGCCGCCACCGCGGACGAGTTGGAGGACCTGCTCGGCGAGGAGTTCACCGAACGCCCGCCGTTCGACGCGGCCGCCGCCCCGGCCAAAGACGAGCCGTTCACCGTCGTCGTCATCGACGGCGGCCAGCTCCCCGCCGGCCACCGCTTCGACCGCGCCGGCTTCCGCAACGCCGTCGCCGTCGACTGCGGCGGCGACGGCCTGACCTGGCGGCCCGGCCGCACCGTGCTGCGGCTGCGCTTCGACGACGAGGGGCAGGTCGCCCTCGTCCGCACCGACCGCAACCGCAAGGAGACCACCACCCCGCTCGGCCGCGCCGACAGCCTGGGCCCCAACTCCGCCCGGGCGTTGGCCGCCCGGCTCGCCCCGCTGCGCACCGGCGACACCGGCGAGTCGGCCCGGCCGCTGGAGTCCGACATCCAGCTCACCAGCCTGCTCGGCATACCCGACCTGCACCGGCTCGACGTCGACGGGTACTGGGCACGGCGGGCCGCCGGCGAGCACGCGCGGTTGCGGGTGCCCATCGCCGTCGGGGCCGACGGCCGCCCCGTCGAACTCGACATCAAGGAGTCCGCGCAGGGCGGCATGGGCCCGCACGGCATGCTCATCGGGGCAACCGGCTCCGGAAAGTCCGAGCTGCTGCGCACCCTGGTGCTGGGCCTGGCCCTCACCCACTCCTCGGAGACCCTCAACTTCGTCCTGGTGGACTTCAAGGGCGGCGCCACCTTCCTCGGCCTGGACGAACTCCCGCACACCTCCGCGGTGATCACCAACCTCGCCGACGAAGCCGCCCTGGTCTCCCGCATGCAGGACGCCCTGCACGGCGAACTCATCCGCCGCCAGGAACTGCTGCGCGCGGCCGGCAACCACACCTCGGCACTGGAGTACGAGCGGGCCCGCGCCGCGGGCGCCCCCCTCGCGCCGCTGCCCAGCCTCTTCGTCGTCGTCGACGAGTTCAGCGAACTGCTCGCCGCGCACCGCGAGTTCATGGACCTGTTCGTCATGATCGGCCGGCTCGGCCGGTCCCTGGGCGTGCACCTGCTGCTCGCCTCGCAGCGGCTCGACGAGGGCCGCATGCACCAGTTGGAGTCCCACCTGTCGTACCGCATCGGCCTGCGCACGTTCTCCGCGATGGAGTCGCGCGGCGTGCTCGGCGTGCCCGACGCCTACGAACTGCCACCGCAGCCCGGCAGCGGCTTCCTCAAGAGCGGCATCGAGGCGCTGACCCGGTTCCGCGCCGCCTACGTCTCCGGCGCCTACCGGCAGCGGGCCGGCGCGCTCGCCCAGGCCCAGGTCGCCAGCCAGGTCGTGCCGTGGACCGCCGAGTGGGTCGCCGTCCGCGAGACCGCCGAGCCGAAGCCGGACCCGCAGCCGGCCGGCGCCGGGGGGCTGGTCTCCGAGCCCGACGCGGGCGAGAACTCCCTGCTGTCCGTGGCCATCGGGCGGCTGCGCGACGCCGGGCCGCCCGCCCACCAGGTGTGGCTGCCGCCCCTGGACCTGCCACCCACCCTCGACCGGCTGCTGCCCCCGCTGACCCCCGCCCCCGACCTCGGCCTGACCACCGCCGACTGGCCGCGCCGCGGCGCGCTGACCGTCCCCGTCGGCATCATCGACCGGCCCTTCGAGCAGAAACGCGACCTGCTCACCGTCGACCTGTCGGCGGCCGGCGGCCACGTCGGCATCGCGGGCGGCCCGCAGAGCGGCAAGTCCACCCTCGTGCGCAGCCTGATCGCCGCCCTCGCCCTCACCCACACCCCGCGCGAAGTGCAGTTCTACTGCCTGGACTTCGGCGGCGGAACGCTGGCCGGGCTGGCCGGACTGCCGCACGTCGGCGGGGTCGCCGGGAGGCTGGACCACGAACGCGTCAGCCGCACCCTGGCCGAGGTCACCTCACTGCTGGGCCGGCGCGAGCGCCTCTTCCTGGAGCAGGGCATCGACTCCATGCCGACGTTCCGGCGCCGCCGCGCCGCCGGCGAGTTCCCCGACGAGCCGCACGGCGACGTCTTCCTCGTCATCGACGGCTGGTCCACCGTCCGCCAGGACTTCCAGGACCACGTCCCCACCGTCAACCGGATCGCCGCCCGCGGCCTGAGCTACGGCGTTCACCTGATCACCACCACGGCCCGCTGGGTCGAGTTGTCCTCGCAGATCCGCGACCAGTCCGCGACCCGCCTGGAGCTGCGGATGGGCGACCCGCTCGACTCCATGGTCGACATCCGCCGCGCAGGCAGCGTGCCCCGCAGCCCCGGCCGCGGCCTGACCACCGACAGCAAACTGCACTTCCTGGCCGCACTGCCGCGCATCGACGGCACCGAGAGCGCCGCCGACCTCGCCGACGGCGTGGGCGACCTGGTCGCCGCCGTCGCCGAGAGCTGGACCGGCCCCGCCGCGCCGCCGGTGCGGATGCTGCCCACCCTGCTGCCCGCCGCCGAACTGCCGGCCCCGGCCCCGGCC
>Ga0164242_10002983_pt1 | contig 19386 bp, 20 predicted proteins | sample OricomgcompostMG_FD_108783 | JGI IMG/M metagenome (GOLD analysis project Ga0164242, IMG submission 108783) | Miracle-Growth compost microbial communities from Emeryville, California, USA - Original compost - Miracle growth compost (MG) ... | reverse complement strand
TCGAACTCCACGACGACCAGGTTCGGGACGCCGGAGTAGTAGCGCTCCAGCGTGCCCGCCACCTGCTGGGCGAACGACAGGTGGACGAACCCCTCGGCCGCGAGCGAGACCGGCGCGTACTCCCCCGACTCGACCGCCGCGGCCCACTCGTCCGCATCGACGATGTGGAAGATCGACTCCATCTCAGTCGAACTGGGGGCTCTCGGTACGCGTGCGCTTGAGTTCGAAGAAGTACGGGTTCGACGCGAGCATCACCGCGCCGTCGAACATCCGCACCGCTTCCTCACCGCGCGGGATGCGGGTGATCACCGGCCCGAAGAACGCGACGCCGTCGATGTGGATCGTCGGGGTGCCGACCTCGTCGCCGACCGGATCCATCCCGCGGTGGTGCGACTCGCGCAGCGCCTCGTCGTAGTCGCTCGACTCGGCAGCGTCGGCCAGCGCGGGGTCCAGACCGCATTCGGTCAGCGCCTCGACGTAGAGGTCGTGATCGAACTCGCGCCCCTCGTTGTGGCGCTTGGTGCCGAGTGCGGTGTAGAGATCACGCAGCGCGGCAGTGCCGTACTTCTGCTCGGCGGCGATGCAGATGCGCACCGGACCCCAGCCCTTGGCCAGCAGATCGCGATACTGCTCGGGCAGGTCTTCGCGCCCGGAGTTGAGCACCGACAGCGACATCACCCGGAAGGACAGGTCGATGTCGCGTTCCTTGTCCACCTCGAGGATCCAGCGCGAGCTGACCCAGGCGAACGGGCAGAGCGGGTCGAAGTAGAAGTCGACCACCGGAGGCGTAGTTGTCATGTCACCGACATTACGCGGCGCGGAGCGCCCGCAACGCCTGGTCGGCGTGTGTCTGCATGTTCGTCTCGGAGTGGATCGCCGCGGCCACCCGGCTGTCCCGGCCGATGGCGAACGTCCACCGCGCCGTGCCCATCCCGAGCTTGCCGAGCAGGCCCTTGCGCTGGACGCCGAACAGTCGGGCGACGTCGCCGCCGGCGTCCGAGAGCAGCGGATAACCCAGCCCGTGCTTGTCGTCGAAGCGCTTCTGCTTGGCGACCTCGTCGTGGCTGATGCCGATGCGCTGTACGCCCGCATCGGCGAAATCGCGGTCGAGGTCGCGGAAGTGGCACGCCTCCTTGGTGCAGCCCGGGCTGAGCGCAGCCGGGTAGAAGAACAGCACCACCGGTCCGTCGGCCAGGAACTCCGACAGCCGCCGCGGCCGACCCGACTGGTCCGGCAACTCGAAGTCGGGGACGAGATCACCTTCTCGCATGGGCACCTTCTCGCAACGTGAACGTGGATACGGTGTGACCGTACGGCGTCACATAGTGTTGACGCCATGTCTGTCGCAGCGGTCCCGAACCTCACCCGTGACGATGCGCAGGCCCGCGCGGCCCTGCTGCACGTCGACTCCTACGACCTCGCCCTGGACCTCACCCAGGGGGAGCGAACCTTCCGGTCGCGCACGACGGCGAGGTTCACGGCGGCGGCACCCGGGGCGAGCACCTTCATCGACGTGATCGCCGACAAGTTCCACGAGGTGAGCCTCAACGGCACGCCGGTCGACACCAGCGGCTACACCACCGACGGCGGGCTGGTCCTCACCGACCTCGCGGCCGACAACGTGCTCGTCGTCGACGCGGACCTGCTCTACACGAACACCGGCGAGGGGCTGCACCGCTTCGTCGACCCGATCGACGGCGAGGCCTACCTCTACAGCCAGTTCGAGACGGCCGATGCCAAGCGCATGTACGCCTGCTTCGACCAGCCCGACCTCAAGGCGGCCTTCACGATTCGCGCCACCGTACCCGGCCACTGGAAGGTGGCGTCCAACGGCCGCGAGATCTCCGTCGAGCCCGCGGGCGAGAGCAAGACGATCACCTTCGCGACCACGGTCCGCATCAGCCCCTACGTCACGGCCCTGGTCGCCGGCCCGTACCACGTAGCACGGTCGAGCCACGACGGCATCGACCTCGGGCTGTGGTGCCGCAAGACCCTGGCCGAGCATCTGGACGCCGAGGAGCTCTTCACGCTCACCGCCCAGGGATTCGACTGGTACCACGCCAACTTCGGCGTCCGGTACCCGTTCGACAAGTACGACCAGCTGTTCGTGCCCGAGTTCAACGCCGGTGCGATGGAGAACGCCGGCTGTGTGACCTTCCGCGAGGACTACGTCTTCCGCAGCAAGGTCACCGACGCCCGGTACGAGCGCCGCGCCGAGACGCTGCTGCACGAGATGGCACACATGTGGTTCGGCGACCTGGTGACCATGAAGTGGTGGGACGACCTGTGGCTGAACGAGTCGTTCGCGACCTTCATCTCGACGCTGTGCCAGACGCAGGCCACACGCTGGTCCGACGCGTGGACGACCTTCGCCAACTCCGAGAAGACCTGGGCCTACCGGCAAGACCAGCTGCCGAGCACGCACCCGATCGCCACCGACGCCCCGGACGTGCAGACCGCCGAGGTGAACTTCGACGGGATCACGTACGCCAAGGGCGCCTCGGTGCTCAAGCAACTCGCCGCGTACGTCGGGGTGGAGGCGTTCCTCGCCGGTCTGCGGGAGTACTTCCGCGAGCACGCGTACGGCAACACGACGCTGGCCGACCTACTCACGGCGCTCGAGCACTCCTCCGGCCGTGATCTGTCCACTTGGTCCAAGCTGTGGCTGGAGACCACCGGGATCTCGACGCTGAAGCCGGAGTTCACCCTTGATCCGGAAGGGAAATACACGTCCTTCGCGATCGCGCAGAGCGCGCCGACCGAGATCGCCACGAGCAACACGCTGCGCCCGCATCGCCTGGCCGTCGGCCTCTACGACGAGGTGGAGGGGCGGCTCGTGCGTACGACACGCCTCGAGCTGGACCTGACCGCAGCGCGCACCGAGGTCGCCGAGTTGGTCGGCGTGAAGCGGCCCGCGGTGCTGCTGGTGAACGACGACGACCTGACCTACTGCAAGCTGCGGCTGGACGAGGGGTCGCTGGCGTACCTGACGAGCGGAGGGGGTATCGGCGCGTTCGCCGACTCGCTGCCTCGCGCACTGTGCTGGGCCGCCGCGTGGGATATGACCCGCGACGGCGAACTGGCCACGCGCGACTACCTGGCGCTGGTGCTCGCCGGAGCCGCGGCCGAAAGCGATATCGGCGTGATGCAGTCACTCACCCGGCAGGCGCTGCGGGCGCTGGAGATCTATGCAGACCCCGGCTGGGCGCCGACCGGGTACGCCGCCCTGGCCGACCTCGCGCACCGAGAGCTCCTGGCCGCGGCGCCCGGTTCAGATCATCAGCTGGCCTGGGCGCACGCCCTGCTGGGCGCTGCCCGCTCGGCGGAGCACACGGCCTACCTCGAAGGCCTGCGGGCCGGCACGAACGTCCCGGCCGGGCTGGCGATCGACGCCGAGCTGCGCTGGGCGATCGTTCAGGCGCTGTCGGCCCGCGGTCGTCTCGGCGAGGACGAGATCGCCGCCGAGGAGGCGGCCGACCCGTCCGCGGCCGGCAAGCGGCACGCTGCCACGGCTCGCGCGCTGCGGCCGACGCCGCAGGCCAAGGAACGCGCCTGGCAGCTCGCCCTCCACGACGACACCCTGCCGAACGCGATGCAGGAGGCGGTGATCGCCGGCTTCGCGAACCCGTTGCAGGGCGAGCTGGTCTTCCCGTACGTCGACCGCTACTTCGCCGAGGTGAAGGATGTCTGGGCCCGGCGTACCAGCGAGCTGGCGCAGAACGTGGTCGTCGGACTGTTCCCGTCCTGGAGCTCGACGATCAGCCACGCCACCCTCGGTGCCGCCGACGCGTTCTTGGCCCAGGACGAGTTGCCGACGGCGCTACGCCGCCTGGTGAGCGAGGGGCGGGCAGACATCGCGCGCGCCCTGACGGCCCGGGCGGCCGACGCGCAACGGGACTGAGCGCCGACGCCGCAGCGGCCGCTGAGCGGTAGCGGGCTCAGGCGTGGCCGGCGCCGTCGGCCAGCATGCGCAGGCCGTTCACGATGCCGCCGACCAGGTCACCGTTGGCGAACGCGGCGCGCATCGCCAGCGCGGCGAGCGCGCACGAGCGATTCGGCAGGCGCAGCGCGGACTTCGGGCCGGTGACGATGTGCAGGCAACGCTGAGCCGGCGAGACCGCGACGAGTACCGACTCGTCGGTGAGCTTGGTGAACAGCTCCTCGGCCGAGCCGCGGGTCGGCACGGCGAGGTCACCGACATACACCGAGAACGGCAGCCCGCTCTCCAGGCTCGAGAGCGTCAGCGCCTCGTCCAGGCGGGCGAGCTGGCTCGACGAGAACGGACTGTTGGGGTCCTCCGAGCCGCGTGGGCCGGAGCCCAGGACAGTGCGCGTGATCGCGACCTCACCACTCACCGGAGGCACCTCCCTGGGCAGTCGAGGAGCCGGTCGCCGGGCCCTTCAGCACCTCGGGGTGCGCCACGTACCACCGCGGTGCGTAGTCCCAGGCCTTGCCGGGGCGGTAGCGGTTCGGCTGACGCACCATCGACTTGCCGAAGACGGCGGCCGCCAGCAGCAGGAAGACCAGCACCGGGATGCCCACGAAGACGAGCAACGTCTGGACGATCGACATGGCGAAAGGCTATCGAAACGAGCCTGTACGTCAGACGGCGGGGGCGACGGACGCGGTGGTCCAGTCGAGCGTGAGGTACTGCTCCCAGGCGGGCTCGCGCTTGGCCCAGCCCATGACCACCGCGACGGTCGCCGGCGGCTGCGCCGGTGCGGTCGGCAGGTGCCAGCCGATCTCGGCCAGCAACCGGTCGCCCTTGCGGTGGTTGCAGCGCGCGCAGGCGGCCACGACGTTGGTCCACACGTGCTGTCCGCCGCGTGAGCGCGGGCGCACGTGGTCGATGGTGTCGGCGCGGGCCCCGCAGTAGGCGCACTCGTGCCGGTCGCGATCCAGAACGCCGCGCCGGGTCAGCGGGACGTCGCGGCGATAGGGCACCCGCACGTAATGCGAGAGCCGCACCACCGAGGGTGCGGTGATCGCCATCCGCTCGGAGTGCATGACGGTCTCACCGGCCTCGACGACGTGCGCCTTCTCGGCCAGGACCAGGACCACGGCACGACGCAGCGGAACGACGCACAACGGCTCGTACGTCGCGTTCAACACCAACGTCGCGCTCATTTCCTCGCCCTTCGCTGCGCAGGCGTCGCTCACGGGCACCTGCGAGTGCCTCCAGTGAACCTGACGAAACGCCTACGCGCACGTACATTCCCTGGATTCACCGTGGTTAGGGTTGATCACCATGACCGAGCGACATCTGGTGCAACGAGCCATTGGCAGCGCCCACGCGGCGAAGCTGCCGGCATACGTGCACGATCACAGTCACTGGATCATCGAGGTTCCGATCCGAATCATCGCGATCATCGTCATCGCCGCGATCGTCCGTCTGGTGTCCCACCGGTTCATCGACAGGCTGGTGAGGCCGGTCCGCGGCGAGACGCCACGCATCCTGCGGCCCTTCAAGGAACGGGCCGAGGCCACCAAGGTGTTCTCCTCCGGCCTCGTCTCCGCGCGCCGGGTGCAGCGCGCGGCGACCATCGGCACCGTCCTGAAGTCGGTCATCTCCTTCACAATCCTGCTCGTCGCGATCATGCTGATCCTCTCCGAACTGGACGTGAGCCTGGCACCGTTCCTGGCCGGCACCTCGATCGTGGGTGTGGCCCTCGGCTTCGGTGCCCAGAACATCGTCAAGGACTTCCTCGCGGGCATGTTCATCATGCTCGAGGACCAGTTCGGGGTCGGGGACGTGATCGTCGCCGACCAGACCTCGGGCACCCAGAACACCACCGGCGTCGTCGAGATCGTCGGTCTGCGCACGACCCGGCTGCGCGGGCAGGACGGGGTCATCTACTACCTGCGCAACGGCGAACTGATCCGCATCGGCAACCGCAGCCAAGGCTCGACCGAGACTCCGACCTAAGCCAGCGCGACGAGCGCCTCCTTGATCGCGCGGTGAATCGTCGGGAACGCGTAGTGCATCGAGGCCAGCACGCGGGTCGGCACCTGGGCGTGGACGGCCAGGGTCAGCAGGCCGAGGATCTCGCCCCCGTTCGGGGCGACGACGGTGGCGCCGACCAGCACGCCGCGGTCGGCGTCCTCGATCACCTTGACGAAGCCGTCGTTGCCCGGACCGTGGATCCAGCCCCGCGAGTTGGACGCCACCTGCTGCACCCCGACGCGGTAGGTGAGTCCGGCCTCGCGCGCCTGCTGCTCGGTCATGCCGACCCGGCCGACCTCGGGGTCGGTGAAGGTTGCCCACGCCAGGCCGTGATAGCCACCGAAGCTCGCTGGGCGTCCGAGCAGGTGGTCGATGAGCACGTCGGCCTGCCAGACGGCCACGTGGGTGAACGCCCCGTGGCCGGTCACGTCCCCGACCGCATAGAGGCCCGGGATCCCGTCGACCTCCATGTGGTCGTTGACCGGCACCGTGCGCAGGTCATCGGCCAGGCCGACCGTGGCCAGGCCGATGCCGCGCAGGTTCGGGCTGCGCCCGGCGGCGACGAGCAGCGCGGCCGCGGCGAGTACCTCGCCGGACGCCAGCCTGACCTCGACGCCGCCGTCCTTCTCTGCGATCGCGGACGCGCTGACACCGCTGCGGACATCGATCCCCTCGCGGGTGAAGACGTCCTTGATCACCGCGGAGGCGTCCGGCTCCTCGGGCGCGAGCAGCCGCTCGCCCGCCTCGACGATGGTGACCTCGGAGCCGTATCGGGCGAAGCCCTGCGCCAGTTCGCAGCCGATCGCACCGCCGCCGAGCACGATCATCGACGCCGGGGCAGCGGTCGCCTGCACGGCCTCGCGGTTCGTCCAGACCAGGTCGGGGCGCTCGGCGTGCAGTTCCCGCAGACCGCTGATCGGCGGGACCGCCGGGGCGGTGCCGGTGGCGATGACGGCCCTCGGTGCGGTGAAGCGCTGCCCGCCGACCGTCACCACGAACTCGTCCCCGTCGCGTCCGGCGATCGCGCCGGCGCCCCGCCGGAACGTGCCCCCCAATCCCTCGAACCGCTCGACCGCGACCGTGTCGTCCCAGTCGTCGGTGGCCTCGTCGCGGATGCGCTTGGCCACCGGCCCGAAGTCCGGCGTCACGTTCGCCGTTCCCGCTACCCCGTCGATACGCCGCGCCTCGGCGAGCATCCCGGCGCCACGCAAGATCATCTTGGACGGGATGCAGCCGTAGTACGGGCACTCGCCGCCAACCAGCGCCGGGTCGATGCCGAGCACCCGCCGGCCGGCGCGGGCCAGCTCCCCGGCTACGTGCTCGCCACCCGGACCGAGCCCCAACACGATCACATCGAAATCCGCCACCCCCCGAACCTAGGCCCGAGTGGCCGTTTATGGGCCGAGTGGGCCGCTATTCGCGGCCACTCGGGCAATATCTGGCCACCCGGGATAATGGAGGGGTGAGCGAGCCCGGGACGACGTTGTACGAACAGGTCGGCGGTGAGGCCACCTTCCGGCGACTGGTGGGCGAGTTCTACGCCGGTGTCGCCGACGACCCGCAGTTGCGCGCGCTCTATCCCGAGGAGCACCTGGGACCGGCCGCCGACCGCCTGGCCCTGTTCCTGATCCAGTACTGGGGCGGGCCGACGACCTACCACGAGACCCGGGGCCACCCCCGGTTGCGGATGCGGCACGTCCCGTTCGCGATCGACGCCGAGCAGCGCGAGCGCTGGCTGCGTCACATGCGCGCCGCGCTCGACGCGATCGCCCTGCCGCCCGAACAGGACAAGATGCTCTGGGACTACTTCACCACCGCCGCGCATACCTTGCAGAACCGGGTCTGATAGCGCTTTCAGGCCGTGGCACCATGGAGAACCGTGAGTGCTATCGAACAACCGGCCGGACAACCCTGGTGGGCCACTGCCGTCTTCTACCAGGTCTATCCGCGCAGCTTCGCGGACGGCAACGACGACGGAACCGGCGACCTGATCGGATTGCGCGAGAAGCTGCCCTACCTCAAGGCACTGGGCATCGACGCGCTCTGGCTCTCGCCGTTCTACGTCTCTCCGCTGGCCGACGGCGGCTACGACGTGGCCGACCCGTGCGACGTCGACCCGATGTTCGGCACGCTCGCCGACTTCGACGCCATGCTCACGCAGGCACACGCGCTCGGGATCCGGGTCACGGTCGACATCGTCCCGAACCACTTCTCCGACCAGCACCACTGGTTCCAGGCCGCCCTGGCCGCTGCGCCCGGCTCGCCGGAGCGCGCACGGTTCATCTTCCGTGACGGTCGCGGGCCGGGCGGGGACGAGCCGCCGAACAACTGGCCGGCGATCTTCGGAGGCCCGGCGTGGCACCGCGTGCCCAGCACCGGCCCATCGGACGCCGGGCAGTGGTACCTGCACCTGTTCGCGCCCGAGCAGCCAGACCTGGACTGGACCAACCCCGAGGTGCCGGCCGAGTTCGAGCGCATCCTGCGCTTCTGGCTCGACCGCGGCGTCGACGGCTTCCGAATCGACGTCACCCACGGCATCGCCAAGCCCGCCGGCCTGCCGGACATGGACCCGGCGCTGGTCGAACAGCTGAACAAGCACGAACACGACTCGCACATGGCCGCCGGCAAGGACCTGCGCTTCGACAACGACGGCGTGCACGAATACCACCGCTTCTTCCGGCGCATCCTCGACTCCTACCCGGGCGAGCGCATGGCCGTCGGCGAGGCATGGGTGCCCGACCCGAAGCGACTGGCGATGTACGTCCGCCCCGACGAGCTGAACCTGACCTTCAACTTCGAACTGCTCGACGCCAAGTGGGACGACGTCGAGTTCCGTGAGGCGATCACGCGCTCGATGGCGGCGCTGGCGGGCGTCGGCGCACCGTGTACATGGGTGCTCGCCAACCACGACGTCGACCGCACGGTGACCCGGTACGGCGGTGGCGCCACAGGCTTGGCGCGCGCCCGGGCGGCCGCGCTGATCACGCTGTCGCTGCCCGGCGCCGTCTACATCTACAACGGCGACGAACTCGGCCTGTCCAACGTCGAACTGCCCGACCGGGCGCTGCAGGACCCGACCTGGGAGCGCAGCGGCCACAAGGACCGCGGCCGCGACGGCGAGCGGGTCCCGCTGCCGTGGTCGGGCACCGCGCGTCCGTACGGCTTCGGCACCGATCCCGGCCGGAGCTGGCTGCCGCAGCCCGAGGACTGGGCACCGTTCACCGCAGCGGCCGAGGACGCCGATCCGCGTTCCACGCTGCACCTCTACCGCAGCGCGCTCGCGCTGCGGTCATCGCTGCCGCAGCTGCTCGGCCCCGAGTTCGCGTGGCTGGACGCCCCCGAGGGCGCGCTCTCGTACCGCCGCGGCGACATCACGGTCGTCATGAACGCCGGCCCGCTCGACGTGGCACTGCCCGCCGGCGAGGTGCTGATCAGCTCCGGCCCGCTCTCGAAGACCGGCAGCCTGCCGACCGACACCGTCGCCTGGATACGCACCGCGTAGCCGCCGCTCAGAGCTCCCGGTGTACGGCGGCGATCGCAGTGAACGGCACCAGCCGCGTGGAGCGGACCGCGCCCGGCCGGCGCGGCTCGCCGGCCGGGTGCAGCGCAGCCTCCACGTAGTCGGCGCCGACCCGGTCCAGCGTCGCGGCCAGCGCCGCGCCGGAGGTGAGCTGCAGGCGCACGCCGCTACGGTCCCGTGCAATGCCGCGCAGCACGTGCCGCAGCCCGAGTCTGGCGGTGACCGGGTCGAGGCTGCCCGGCGGCGCCGCCAGCCGTCCGAGCCCTTCGACGCCGAGCAGCGCCGTGAACGGCACCAGCGCCTCGCGGGCCTCCCCCTCGGCGAGCAACACCCAGTCCACCCCGACCCGGCTGACGGCGCCCACCAGCCGCGAGGCGGGGAGATGGACGGCCACCGGCGTACCGACCGACATCCGCAGCCGGTCGGCCAGCACGCCCTGGCCCAGCTCGGCCCGCGCCCGCTGCTCCACCTCGGCGGCACGCTCGGCCGACTCGACCGCCTGCGCCTGCGCGGCGAGGTCCGCGAACAGGTTGTCCCAGCGGGTCATGGCGAGCAGCCCATCACCGTGTCCGCGTCTCGGCAACCGGGCACGGAACATGCCGGCTCCCGATAGGGTTCGGGCAGTGATCATTTCCGCGGACCACGACGGGAGGGACGACGTGACCACGCCCCGTGTCGAAGCGCCGGTGTTGTCCGGCCTCACTCTGGCCGCACTCTTCCTGGTGCTGACCGTGGACGACGGTGGGGAAGAGACCGTCCGCGGCGCGCTCGGTACGTTGCCGGCCCTCATCGACGAGGTGAGCTCCCTCGATCCCGCGGCCGGCCTGACGGCGGTGGTCGGCGTCGGCTCGCAGGCGTACGACCGCGTGCTCGGCGGCACACGGCCGGTCGCACTGCACACCTTCGAGCCCATCGAGGGCGTACGCCACCGCGCGCCGTCCACTCCCGGCGACCTGCTGTTCCACCTGCGCGCCGCACGTACCGACCTGGTCTTCGAGCTCGAGGCCCGCATCCTGGAGCGTCTCGCCGGCGCCGTGACGGTGGTCGACGAGGTCGCGGGCTTCGGCTACTTCGATGAGCGCAACCTGCTCGGTTTCGTCGACGGCACCGCGAACCCCACCGGCGCCGAGGCGGCCGCGGCGGTGCTCATCGGCGAGGAGGACCCGGCCTTCACCGGCGGCAGTTACGTGATCGTGCAGAAGTACCTGCACGACCTGACGGCGTGGGAGGCGCTGCCGGTCGCCGAGCAGGAGCGGGTGATCGGCCGGAGCAAGGTCGCCGATGTCGAGATGCCCGAGGACGTCAAGCCGATCGACTCGCACGTCGCGGCGACCACCCTGCTCGACGAGCGGGGCGGGGAGCGGCAGATCCTGCGCCGCAACATGCCGTTCGGACGCCCAGGCAGCGGCGAGTTCGGCACGTACTTCATCGGCTATGCCGCCGATCCCTCGACCACCGAACAGATGTTGATCAATATGTTCGTCGGCCGCCCGGAAGGCACGTACGACCGGATCTTGGACTTCTCCACGGCGGTCACCGGAACGCTGTTCTTCGTCCCCTCCCCGCACCAGCTCGCCGCCCTCGCGCCGCCGAACGAGACGCCGGCCCCGCGCGACGGATCGCTCGGCATCGGCAGCCTGAAATCCCTCCTCGGAAAGGTCACCTCATGAACAACCTGCACCGCGAGCTGGCGCCCGTCTCCGAGGCGGCCTGGACCGATCTCGAGGACGAGGCGCGCCGCACGTTCACCGAGCACGTCGCCGGCCGCCGCGTCCTCGACGTGCTCGGGCCGAACGGGCCGCAGTTCGCTGCCGTCAGCACCGGTCACCTCGCCGAGCTCGCGGCACCCGCCGACGGCGTCCGCGCTCGAGTGCGCCGCGCCTTGCCGGTGGTGGAGCTGCGGGTGCCGTTCACCGTGTCCCGCGACGCCGTCGACGACGTCGAGCGCGGAGCGAAGGACGCCGACTGGCAGCCGGTCAAGGACGCCGCCAGGAAGCTGGCGTTCACCGAGGACCGGGTCATCGTCGACGGACTGCCGTCAGCGGGCATCGTCGGCCTCACCGCGCAGGCGCCGGTGAGCGTGCCACTGCCCGGTGAGGCGACCGCGCTGCCGTCGGCCGTGGCCTCGGCGCTGAGCGCGCTGCGGCTCGCCGGCGTCAACGGCGACTACGCGTTGCTGCTGTCGGCCGACCTCTACACCGCGGTGAACGAGACCGCCGAGCACGGCTATCCGATCCGCCAGCACATCCAGCGCGTCCTCGGCGAGGACGGCAGCATCGTCTGGGCTCCGGCGATCGCCGGCGCGGTGCTGCTCTCGACCCGCGGTGGCGACTACGAGCTGCACCTGGGCCAGGACGTCTCGGTCGGCTACCTGTCGCACGACGCCGACACGGTGCAGCTCTACCTGGAGGAGTCGCTCAGCTTCCGGGTGAACACCAGCGAGGCGGCCGTTCCGCTCGCCTGAGCCACCTCGTCCGTCCGCCTCAGATCCGCCAGATCGCCCGATCTGGCGGATCTGTGCCGTCGTGGCAGCTTTCTCACAGCAATTTTGCTCGAATGCATGTATCCACATGCAAATGGATGCAAACACAACAACTGACGATCTGGTGCTACGCGTCGGAACAGCGCTGCTGGCTATCGCGCTCGGGTGGTTGCTACTGGGCGTGGCCGCGGCCCTCGTCGTTCGGGCCGGCACCCGGCGGGGCTGCGTGCCCGTCCTGGCGGAGGCGATCGCCCGGCGTGCCCTTCCGCGTTGGGTCTATGCGCTGGTCGCCGGTTCGGCGATCGCCCTGACACCGCTGGCCGCGCAGGCGGCTCCCCCGTCCCCGCCCCTCCCGCCACCGGCGCTGCCACTCAGTACGCCCCAGGCCATCGCCACGGCGCCGACCGCGCCGGCACCGACCGGTACGGCGCACACCGGCGGGGCGCGTGCCGCCGGCGATCGCATCGTCGTTCGCTCCGGCGACAGCCTGTGGCGATTGGCCGCCGAGCATCTGGGATCCCCCGCCGACGACGCGCGGATCGCCGCCGCGTGGCCACGCTGGTACGCCACCAACCGCTCCGTGATCGGCGCCGATCCGAACCTGATCCAGCCGGGCCAGCACCTGCGTGCGCCGGAGCGAGGATGACGACCGCCCTGCAGCGGCCGGCCTCCGGGCCGATCAGGGTCCGCCCGGCCCCCCGCCGCGAGCCACCCTTCGACGACGAGGTCGGCGAGACCGCCGCAGCCGGCCGCTACGACCGGTGGCTGCCCCTGTCCACCTCGCCGCCGACTGGCCCGCTCACCCTCGAGTACGACCCGGCGCTACCGGACCCGGGCCGGTGGAGTCGCTCCTTGCTGATCGGCGTGATCGAGACGGCCGGTGGGCGCCGTCCACTGCAACAGTTGTCGACGATGTTCACCCTGCCGGTCGCCACCGGGCTGGGGCACGACCTGGAGCGCGCCGGGGCGCTGGGCCGGCGGCACTGGACGCATGCCGCGCGGGTCCGTTCCGTGCATGCGGTCCGGGTATCCGACTGCGCCGCGGAGATCAGCGCGACGTTGCAGGTCGGCAGCCGGATCCGCGCCGTGGCCATGCGGCTGGAGGCTCGCGACGGTCGCTGGCGTTGCAGCAAACTCCACCTAGGGTGAGCTGAACCGATAGCTCACCCCGGACGTGTCAGGGAGGTGAGAGCCGCGGACAGCCATCCCCCGCAGGCGCTGCGCACCCTCTACGACGAGCACGCCGCCGCGTTGTACGGCTACGCCCTGCGGCTCACCGGGGGCGACCGTGGCCGAGCCGAGGACGTGGTGCAGGAGTCCCTCATCCGGGCCTGGCGGCACCTCGACCGCCTCGACGAGGCGCGCGGCTCCGTCCGGCCGTGGCTGTTCACCGTCGCCCGCAACCTCGTCGTCGACGCCCACCGGGCCCGGGCGGCTCGACCGGCCGAGGTGGGACAGGCCCCGCTCGCGGTCGTCCCGGATCCCGCCGACGACATGGACGCCGCCCTGGACCGCATCGTGATCATCGATGCCCTCAGCGCGCTGTCGGCCGAGCACCGGGCCGTCCTCGTCGAGACCTACTACCGGGGTCGCAGCGTGGCCGACGCGGCCACCACGCTCGGCGTCCCCGAGGGGACCGTCAAATCCCGCAGCTACTACGCGTTGCGCGCCCTGCGCCTGGCCCTCACCGAGCGGGGGGTGATCACGCCATGAACGGACACCCGACGATGCTGCTCGGGGCATATGCGCTGGGCGCGTTGGAGGCGGTCGAGGACGGCGAGGTCAGCGCCCACCTCGCGCGCTGTCCGGACTGCGCCGCCGAGGTCGCGGACCTGCGCACCCTGCCGCCGTTGCTCGATGCGCTGAACGACGGTGACCTCGCCGGTCTGCAGGCCGGCGACGCTCCGCCTGACTACCTGTTCGACCGGCTCGCCGCCGAGGCCGCCGCGCGCTTTCCCGCTACGGCCTGGTGGCGGCGTACCCGGGTCCTGCTCGCCGCTGCCGCGGCGGCGGTACTGATCGCCGCGGGACTCAGCGGGTGGGCACTCGCGTCCGGCGACACGCACGCGCACACCTACACCGCCACCGCGGCCGGTGTGCGCATGGACGTCCGGTTGACCTCCGCCCGCACCGGCACCGGCCTGCACATCGACGTCAGCGGGCTGCCCACCGACGAGCACTGCACGCTCGTGGCCGTCGCGATGGACGGCTCCCGCCACGTCGCCGGGCAGTGGACGGCAACCTACAGCGGCACCGCGACGATGATCGGCTCGACGGACGTGACGGCCGACCAGCTCACCCGGCTCGTACTGCTGGGCACCAACGGGAAGACGTTGCTCAGCGTGAACCTCTGACAGGAGCACCCATGAAGATCATGACGCTCGGCGTACCCCTCGTCGCTGCCGCTCTGGTCGCGACCGCCTGCAGCAGTTCCGGTTCCGGCGCGGCGGGCGGGAATCCGCGCTTCGGCACGACCTCGGTGTCCAGCTCGGCGAGCGCCGGCGTTGCCGTCGTACGCACCGAGAACGGCCACCTGAGCGACAGCAACGGCCGGGCGCTGTACCTGTGGGTCGCCGACACCACCTCGACGTCCACCTGTGACGGCGGCTGCGCGACCGCATGGCCGCCGCTGATCACCACCGGCAAGCCGACCGCTGCCGGTGACGCGAAGGCGGGCGACCTCGCGACGACCAAGCGCTCCGACGGCGCCTTGCAGGTGACCTACGACGGGCACCCGCTCTACTACTTCGCGGGTGACGCGGCGGCGGGCCAGACCAACGGACAGGGCAGCGACGGATACGGCGCCAAGTGGTGGCTGGTCGACCCGAGCGGCAGCGCGATCACCGGCAGTGCGCCCGGCAGCAGTACGCCCGCCGCCTCGTCGTCGAGTTCGAGCAACCGGTACGGCTACTAACGCCGCTTGCGGTTGCCGCGGCTACCGCGGTTCGGGTTGCTGCGCGAGGCCTGGCGCCGGGCCTTGTTCGTGCCCGCGCCGTCCGGGGCGGATGCGCCGCCCTCGGTCCGTACCACCGGCTCGTCGGAGTCCAGGCCGGGCGACGTGTAGGTCAGCGGTCGGTCACCGTCGCTGCGCTCCAGACCCTTCGCGGTGACCTGGGGCGCGGCCGGCTCGTCGTGCTCGGCCTCGAACTCGGCGCTCGCGGCGGCGAGCATCGCCTCGTCCAACTGCGGGCCCGCGCCGGGCACTACCGCCGCCGGCTCGGTGTCGGCCTGCACCTCGACCTCGAGGTTGAACAGGAAGCCCACGGCCTCCTCGCGGATGGCCTCCATCATCGCCGAGAACATCTCGAAGCCCTCGCGCTTGTACTCGACCAGCGGGTCACGCTGGGCCATCGCGCGCAGGCCGATGCCCTCCTGCAGGTAGTCCATCTCGTAGAGGTGCTCGCGCCACTTGCGGTCGAGCACCGAGAGCAACACCCGACGCTCCAGCTCGCGCACGACCTCGGGAGACAGGTCGGCCTCACGCTGGTCGTACGCCGCCTGGGCGTCGGCGACGAGCTCGTCGCGGAGGAACTCGTACGTCAGGTCCGCCTTCTTGCCGCCGGCCTGGGTGATCGCCTCGTCCGGCGTGAGCGAGATCGGGTACAGCGTCTTCAGCGCCGTCCAGAGCTGATCGAGATCCCATTCCTCCGCGTAGCCCTCAGAGGCGGCTGCGGTGACGTACGCCGTCACGACGTCCTCGATCATCGTGCGTACCTGCGTGGACAGGTCTGCACCGTTCAGCACCTTGCGGCGCTCGTCGTAGACGACGGTGCGCTGCAGGTTCATGACCTCGTCGTACTTGAGGACGTTCTTGCGGATCTCGTGGTTCTGCTGCTCGACCTGGGTCTGCGCCGACTGGATCGAGCGCGAGACCATCTTGTTCTCGATCGGGATGTCCTCGGGCAGGCGCAGCAGGTTCATCATCTGCGCTACGCGCTCGCCGTTGAACCGGACCATCAGGTCGTCGCCCAGCGAGAGGTAGAAGCGCGACTCGCCGGGGTCGCCCTGACGGCCGGAGCGCCCGCGCAGCTGGTTGTCGATACGCCGCGACTCGTGCCGTTCGGTCCCGAGCACGTACAGGCCGCCGAGCTCGACGACCTCCTCATGCTCCTTGGCCACCGACTCCTCAGCCGCCTTCAGCGCGTCGGGCCAGGCGGCCTCGTAGTCCTCCGGCGTCTCGGCCGGGCTCAGGCCCTTCTCGCGCAGCGCGAGGTCGGCGGCGAACTCGGGGTTTCCGCCGAGCATGATGTCGGTGCCACGGCCGGCCATGTTGGTGGCCACGGTGACGGCGCCCTTGCGGCCGGCGTTGGCGATGATCGCCGCCTCGCGCGCGTGCTGCTTGGCATTGAGGACCTCGTGCGGGATGCCGCGGCGCAGCAGGAGCGAGGCGAGGCGCTCGGACTTGGCCACGCTCGCCGTACCGACCAGCACCGGCTGGCCCTTCTCGTGCCGCTCGGCGATGTCGTCGATGACGGAGGAGAACTTCGCCTCTTCGGTCTTGAAGATCAGGTCGTTCTGGTCGGAACGCTGCGGCGGCTGGTTGGTCGGGATCGGCACCACGCCCAGCTTGTACGTCTGGTGTAGCTCGGCGGCCTCGGTCTGGGCCGTACCGGTCATGCCGGAGAGTTTGTCGTAGAGGCGGAAGTAGTTCTGCAGGGTGATCGTCGCCAGCGTCTGGTTCTCCTGCTGGATCTGCACCCCTTCCTTCGCCTCGATGGCCTGGTGCATGCCCTCGTTGTAGCGCCGGCCGTGCAGCACGCGGCCGGTGAACTCGTCCACGATCAGAACCTCGCCGTTCGTGACGATGTAGTCGCGGTCGCGCTTGAACAGCTCCTTGGCCTTCAGCGCGTTGTTGAGGTAACCGACCAACGGTGTGTTCGCCGCCTCGTAGAGGTTGTCGATACCGAGTTGGTCCTCGACGAACTCCACGCCGGGTTCGGTGACCGCGACGGTGCGCTTGCTCTCCTCGACCTCGTAGTGCTCGTCCTTGACCATCCGCGGCACGATGCGGGCGAACTCGAGGTACCAGCGCTGGTTCTCCTCGGCCGGGCCGGAGATGATCAGCGGCGTACGGGCCTCGTCGATGAGGATCGAGTCGACCTCGTCCACGATGGCGAAGTTGTGCCCGCGCTGCACGAGGTCCTCGGCCGACCAGGCCATGTTGTCACGCAGGTAGTCGAAGCCGAACTCGTTGTTCGTGCCGTAGGTGATGTCGCAGGCGTAGGCTGCCGCCCGCTCGTGCGGCTGCAGGTCGTTGAGGATCTTGCCGACGCTCAGGCCGAGGAACCGGTGGACGCGCCCCATCCAGTCGGCGTCGCGGGAGGCGAGGTAGTCGTTGACGGTGACGATGTGGACGCCGTCGCCGGACAGCGCGTTGAGGTACGCCGGCAGGGTGGAGACCAGCGTCTTGCCCTCACCGGTCTTCATCTCGGCGATGTTGCCGAGATGAAGCGCCGCACCGCCCATGAGCTGCACGTTGTAGTGGAACTGGCCGAGGGTGCGGCGCGCGGCCTCGCGTACGACGGCGAACGCCTCGGGCAGCAGGTCGTCGAGTGTCTCTCCGTCGGCAAGACGCTGCTTGAACAGGTCGGTCTGGCCCCGCAGCTCGGCGTCGGTCAGGCCGACGTAATCCTCCTCGAGCGTGTCGATGTGATCGGCGATAGCCGAAAGACGCCGGACGGTCTTCTGCTCACCGGCACGCAAGATCTTCGCGAGAACCACGTCGGCCATCGTACGGGGCCGACGGTGAAAGACTCATGCGCGTGGGCACGTACGGAGACACAGAACTGTCCGACATCGTCCTGACCGGTCCGCGGCTGACCCTGCGGCCGTGGACGCCCCAGGACGCACCCGCGGTCCAGGCGATCTTGCAGGACCGTTCGATGCACCGCTTCCTCGCGTTGCCCTACCCCTATACGCGCGTGGATTCGGAGCTGTTCGTGGGCACCAGCGGGCACGAGGGACGAGCGGAGGGCACCGGCTTGGGTGCGGCGGCGGTGCGCACCGACACCGGCGAGCTCGTCGGCGCCGCCACGCTGCGCCTGCCGACCGAAGGAGGCAGGTCCGCCAGCATCGGATACTGGATCGCGCCGGCAGCCCAGGGCCACGGATTCGCCACGGAGATCACCGACGTCCTCGCCCGGTGGGGTTTCGGGCTCGGGCTGGACCGCATCGAGGTGTGGTGCGATGTACGCAACGAGGCGTCGGCGGCCACCGCGTTGCGGGCCGGGTTCGGGTTCGAGGGAGTCCAGCGCTCCGGCACGCCTTCAGCCGACGGACTGCGCCACGATCTGGCCCGCTTCGCCCGCCTGGCGATCGATGACGGCGCTCCCATCCCGCCTTCCTTCCCGCGCCTGGGCACCCCGCTCACGGACGGCGTGATCGCGATCCGTGCGTTCGCGCCCGAGGACATCGAGGCCTCGTACGAGATGGAGCGCGACCCGATATCACTCGCCGTCGGCTTCACCGGCGAAGCCCCGAACGCCGAGTCGTGGCGCAGTCGCTGCGAGCGCGCCGGCCTCGATCGGCTCGTCGGCCGCCAGGCGCAGTTCTCGATCATCGACGTGGCCACCGGCAGCTACGCCGGCCAGATCCAACTGCGCAAGGTCGGGCCTCCGGACGTCGGCAGCTTCGGCTACACCGTCCACCCGGACTTCCGCGGGCGTGGGTACACCACCCGTGCGCTGCGGCTGCTCACCGGGTGGGCCCTCGAGGTGGCCGGGTATGCGCGCCTGCAACTGGGGGCGAAGTGGCACAACGTCGCATCGCAGAAGGCGGCGGCCGCCGCCGGGTTCCAGCTGGAGGCCACGCTTGCGGCACGGCTGAGGGAGCCCGACGGCCGCTACAGCGACGAGCGCTACTTCGCGTTGATCAGCCCGAAGATCAGACGCTCTCCTTCAACCTGATCAGCCCGTAGTCGTAGGCATGCCGGCGATAGACCACGCTCGCCTGGTTGTTGTCCTTGTCCAGGAACAAGTAGAAGTCGTGGCCGACCAGTTCCATGCGGGACAGCGCCTCGTCGACGGTCATCGGCTCGGCGGGGTGCTCCTTCTCCCGGACGATGCGTCCGGGCCCGTCCTGCTCGGCCAGGTCCGTCGACTCAAGCGCCCCGGCGCCGTCAGAAACGGCGTAGCCCTCCCCGCCGTTGACCGCGACGGCCTGGATCGACGCCGGATTGCGCCGCCCGTGGTGGACGCGGCGGCGGTCGGCGGCCTGGCGCAGGCGCCGTTCGAGCCGGTCGACGGCGAGATCGAGCGCCTTGTAGAAGTCCTCGGCGCACGCCTCCGCGCGCACGACCGGGCCGCGGGTGCGGCAGGTGATCTCGACGTGCTGGCAGATGCCCGCCTGGCGCGGGTTCTTCTCGTGGGTGAGCTCGACGTCCGTCCGGCTGATCTTCTGGTCGTACCGTTCGATCTTGGCGAGCTTCTCCGCCACGAGCTG
>Ga0164242_10002982_pt1 | contig 19392 bp, 15 predicted proteins | sample OricomgcompostMG_FD_108783 | JGI IMG/M metagenome (GOLD analysis project Ga0164242, IMG submission 108783) | Miracle-Growth compost microbial communities from Emeryville, California, USA - Original compost - Miracle growth compost (MG) ... | reverse complement strand
GGCGGCGCTGCTGATGGCGGGGATGATCCTGATCGCGGTCTCCGCCTGGCACCTGCGCCAGGGCAACGAGCCGGCGGTCTTCGGCGGGGCGATGAAGCTGGGTGTGCCGCTGGTCGCGCTCGCCGCCGTCGCGACGATCTTCGTCGGCCACTTCGACGGCATCCTGATGACCAAGCAGCAGCCGATGAAGATGGCCGCCGCCGACGCCGTCTTCAACACCGAAAAGGGCGCCGGCCTCTCGCTCTTCGCCACCGGTGACTTCAAGTCGAACCCGGAAGGGCTGAACCGTAACGTCGAGATCCCCAACCTGCTGTCGTGGATCACGACCGGCTACCCGCAGGGCGAAATCGAGGGCATCAACAACCTCAACCGCGAATACCGGCAGAAGTACGGGCCGGGGAACTACACGCCGATCGTCGCGATCGCCTATTGGAGCTGGCGGGTGATGCTCGGCTGCGCCTTCGCGATGCTGGGCTTCGCCGCCTGGGGCTGGTGGCTGCTGCGCAAAGGCCGGCTGCGCGAGTCGAAGTGGTTCCTCCGGCTCGCCGTCCCCGCCGTGGCGCTGCCCTTCGTCGCCAGCTCGGCGGGCTGGGTGTTCACCGAGATGGGCCGCCAGCCCTGGGTCGTCTTCGGCCTGCTGAAGACCGACGTCGCCAACTCGCCGACGGTCAGCGCGGCGGAAGTCTGGATCACCCTGATCGGCTTCACCGCCCTCTACGGGGTGCTGGCGCTGATCGCCGCGCGGGTTTTCGTCAAGGCCGTGCGCAACGGGCCGGTCGAGGCCGGCAAGGCCGAGGACCCGGGCCAGGAGCTGGCCCTCGCCTACTGAGAGGAGCGTCGCGATGGTCGACTACACCGCCCTGCAGGTCGTCTGGTTCGTCCTCATCTCGATCCTCTGGGTCGGCTACTTCGTGCTCGAGGGCTTCGACTTCGGCGTCGGCATGCTGATCCGCCTGGTCGGCCGCACCGACGCCGAGAAGCGCGCCGTGATCCACACCGTCGGCCCGGTCTGGGACGGCAACGAGGTCTGGCTGATCGTCGGCGGCGGCGCCACCTTCGCCGCCTTCCCGCAGTGGTACGCGACCCTCTTCTCCGGCTTCTACCTCGCCCTCTTCGCGATCCTCGTCGCGCTCATCGTCCGCAACGTCTCCTTCGAGTTCTGGGGCAAGGGCGAGAGCGAGCGCTGGCGGCGCGGATGGGAGTGGGCGATGACGATCGGCAGCGCCGCGGCGGCGCTGCTCTGGGGGGTCGGCTGGGCGAACATCGTCCACGGCGTGCCGATCGACTCGCAGATGGAATACACCGGCACCTTCTTCACCCTGCTCAATCCCTACGCGCTCCTCGGCGGCGTCGCCACGCTGCTGATCTTTCTCGCCCACGGCTCGGTCTTCCTCGGCTTGAAGACCGGGGGGGAGCTGGGCGAGAGGGCGAAGGCGATCGCCGGCCGCACGGTCCCACCCGCCGCCGCGGTCGGCATCGTCTTCCTGGTCTGGACCGTGCTCGCCCACCGGGGCGGGGTGGACGTGGCCTCGGCGCTGGTCGCGGCGCTCTCGGCGGCGCTGCTGGTGGCCGCCGCGGTGCTGGTCCGGAGCGGCGGTCTCGGCCGCGCCTTCGTCGCCACCGCGGGCGCGATCGCCACCTTCTTCGTCGCGCTCTTCGTCGACCTCTTCCCGCACACGATGGTCTCCAGCACCAGCGCCGCCTTCAGCATGACGCTGAACGCCTCGTCGTCCTCGCACTACACGCTGGTCGTGATGACGGTGGTCGCCGCGCTGCTGGTGCCGGTCGTGCTCGTCCACCAGGCCTGGACCTACTGGGTGTTCCGGCAGCGGGTCTCGGCGGCGGACTTCGGCGAGGTCCGCAGCCCGATCGACCTGCTGGCGGGCAAGCGCGGCGAGGAGGACGACGATGAGCTCAAGCCGGCTGGATCCCGAAGCTAGGGCGCGCGCCCGGGCGACCGAGCGGCGGCTGCGACGCGGCAGCCGGGCGGCGCGGTCGCAGCTCGGCGCGACGGTTGCGCTCGGCTGCGTGGCGACGGCGCTGATCGTCGCCCAGGCGACGCTGCTCGCCCACGTCGTCGTCGACGCCTTCCTCGGCGGTGCCTCGCTCTCGGCGCTGGCGCCGCAGCTGGGTTGGCTGCTGGCGGTCTCGCTGGCCCGCGGCGCGGTCGACCTCGGCTTCGAGGTGTCGGGACGGATCGGCGCCGCGCGGGTGATGGCGGAGCTGCGCTCGCGGCTCGTAGGCCACCTGCTGGTCACGCGGCCGGGGGCGCTGTCGGACGAGCGCTCGGGGGAGCTGGCGACGGCCGCGGTGCAGGGCGTCGACGCGCTCGAGGCCTACTACGCGCGCTACCTGCCGCAGGTGGTGCTGGCGGCGCTGACCCCGCTCGCGGTGCTCGCCTGGGCGGTGCCGCGCGATTGGGAGGCGGCGGCGATCCTGGCGGTGACGGCGCCCTTGATCCCGGTCTTCATGGTGCTGATCGGGCGCCTCGCCGAAGGCGCGACGCGGCGGCGCTTCCAGCGGCTGACCCGGCTCAGCGCCCGCTTCCTCGACCTCGTCGGCGGGCTGCAGACGCTGCGCGCGAACGGCCGCGCCGAGGCCCAGGCCGACTCGATCGCCGCGGCCGGCGAGAGCTACCGGCGGGAGACGATGGCGACGCTGCGGATCGGCTTCCTCTCGGCGCTGGTGCTGGAGCTGCTGGCGATGATCGGGGTGGCGCTGGTGGCGGCGACGGTCGGCATCCAGCTCGCCGAAGGCGACCTCGGGCTGACCGCGGGGCTGACCGTGCTGATCCTGGCGCCCGAGGTCTACATGCCGCTGCGCAAGCTGGGCAGCGAATTCCACGCGAGCGCCGACGCGATGGCGGCGGCGGAGCGGATCTTCGAGGTGCTCGACCGGCCCGCGGCGGTGCGGGTGCCGGAGCATCGGGTCGCCGCCCCCGATCCCGGCCGGGCGCCGCTCGTCCTCGGCGGCGTCAGCTTCTCCCATCCCGGCCGCGAGCGGGTCCTCGACGGCGTCGACCTGGCGCTCGCGCCGGGGGAGACGGTCGCCTTGGTCGGGCCTAGCGGCGGCGGCAAGTCGACGCTCCTCTCGCTGCTCCTGCGGCTGGCCGAACCGGAGGCGGGGGAGATCGCCTGCGGCGGCGTCGACCTGCGCGACGTCGACCCAGCCGAGTGGCGCGCCCGGCTCGCCTGGGTGCCGCAGCGGCCGACGATCTTCGCCGGCACCGTCGCCGAGAACATCAGGCTGGCGCGGCCGCGGGCGAGCCTCGCGGCGACCGAGCGGGCGGCGTTCGGCGCCGGCCTCGGCCCGGTGCTGGCGGGGCTGCCCGCGGGTCTCGACACGCGGCTGGGGGAGGGCGGCCGGCGGCTCTCGGCCGGGCAGGCCCAGCGGGTCGGCCTGGCGCGCGCCTTCCTCGCCGACGCGCCGCTGCTGCTGCTCGACGAGCCGACGGCGCACCTAGACGTCGGCACCGAGGCCGAGGTCGTCGCCGCGATCGGCCGCCTCGCCGCCGGCCGCACGACCCTGATCGTCGCCCACCGCGCCGCCGTGGCCGAGTGCGCCGACCGCACGGTCGAGCTCCGCCACGGCCGCATCGTCGCACCGGTCCCGATGTCGATGGGCCGAAAACCCGTCAGATGGTCAGGTTTTCGGCCCATCGACATGGAGGTCGGGGCGTGAGCGCGCTGCGGGGGATCATCGCGGTGGCGCCGGTGCCGCGGCGGCGGTTGGCGCTGTTGGTGGCGCTCGGGGCCGGCGCGGTGCTAGCGGCGGTCGGGCTGCTGACCACCTCCGGCTACCTGATCAGCCGCGCGGCCCAGCGGCCGGAGATCCTTGCGCTCGGCGTGGCGATCGTCGGCGTCCGCTTCTTCGGCATCTCGCGCGCCCTGCTCCGCTACGCCGAACGGCTCGTCTCCCACGACCTCGCCTTCCGCGCGCTCACCGAGCTGCGCTCCAACCTTTTCCGCCGGCTGATCCCGTTGGTCCCGGCGGGGCTGCCGGGGCTCGACCGCGGCGAGCTGCTGGGACGCTTCGTCGGCGACGTCGACTCGCTCCAGGACCTCTACCTGCGCGGCCTGGCGCCGCCGCTGGTGGCGCTCGTCGCCGGGCTCGGCGCGGTCCTCGTCGCCTTCCTGATCCTGCCCGCCGCGGCGCTCGTCCTGGCCTTGGCGCTGCTCACCGCCGGCGTCCTCGCGCCGCTTGCGACGCGCTTCGCCAGCCGCCGCGCCGGCCGCCGCCAGGGCGCCGCCCGGGCCGCGCTCGGCGCCGACGTGGTCGAGGTCGCCGGGGGCTCGGCCGAGATCGCCGTCGCCGGCCGCGCCGAGGACTGGATCGCCCGCACCGAGCGCTCCGGCGCCCGGCTCGCCTCGCTGCAGCGCTCCGACGCCGTCGCCGGCGGCCTCGCCTCCGGCCTCCTCGCCGCGATCGCCGGCGCCACCGTGGTCGCGATCCTCGCCGTCGCCATCCCGGCCGTCCACTCGGGCGCCCTCGCGGGGGTGATGCTCGCCGCGCTCGCCCTGCTGGCGATGGCGTCCTTCGAGGCGGTCGCCCCGCTCGGCGCCGCCGCGGCCGGGATCGACAGCTGCGCCGCCGCCGCATCCCGGATCGAGGCCGTGTTCGACCGCGAACCCCCCGTCCTCGACCCTCCGGCCGCCACCGCGGTCGACCTAAGCGGCAACGCCGGCACCGCGGTCGACCTGCGTAAGGTTCCCGCGCCCGCGGTCGACCTGCGTGAACCTATGCGTAACGGAGGTCGACCGCATCGGAGCGGGGTTAACGGAGGTCGACCGCGCCCCGGGGGGGCTGGCGTGCTCCGGTTCGACGGGGTCCGCTTCCGCTACGACGACGACGGACCTTGGGTGCTCGACGGGGTCGACCTGGCGCTCAGCCCGGGGCGGGCGGTGGCCTTGCTCGGGCCGAGCGGGGCGGGCAAGAGCACGCTCGGGGAGCTCGCGGTGCGCTTCCGCGATCCGAGCGCCGGTCGGATCGAGCTGGGCGCGGTGCCGCTGAGCGATCTGGCCGGGGACGATGTCCGCGCCGCGGTCCGCCTCGCCCCGCAGGACGCCTACCTCTTCACCTCGACCCTGCGCGACAACGTCGCCCTCGGCCGCCCCGGGGCCGGGGACGCGGCGATCGTCGAGGCGCTCGCCGCGGTCGGGCTCGGTCCCTGGCTCGACTCCCTCCCCGACGGCCTCGACACCGAGGTCGGCGAGGCGGGCGCCCGCGTCTCCGGCGGTCAGCGCGGCCGCATCGCCGTCGCCCGCCTCTTCCTGGCCGAGGCCGACTTCCTCGTCTTCGACGAGCCGACCGCCCACCTCGACCCGGCCGGCGCCGCCGACCTGCAGCGCCGCATCGCCGGCCTTGCCCACGGCCCCGGCGCCCCCGGCGTCCTCGTCATCACCCACGAGCGCGCCGCCCTCGACGCCTTCGACGAGGTCCTCGAGCTGCGCGACGGCCGCATCCTCCCCGCCTGACCCGCCGGACGCCGGCTGGACCTGCCTGGCCGGCCCGGCTCGCGTTCGCACTTTGCCGTAACTGTTACGGCAAAGTGCGAACGCACCGGCGGGGGTCGGAGGTCGGGTCAGGAGCGGGGGACGGCGCGGCTGATCAGGTGGTACTGCGCCCGGACGCCGGTGTCGTCGTCGGCGAGGCTCGTCGGGGTGACGTCGACGTGGAAGTCGGGGCAGCCGAGGGCAGCGTCGTGGGCGCGGTCGATCAGGAAGAGGACCCCGCCGACCGTGCCGAGGCAGACGTCGTCGGGGCCACGCGGGTAGGCGCGGCTGACCAGGCGCACCTCCGGCGCGCCTTCGGCGTCGGCGACGTGGCGCAGCACCAGGCCGTGGCCGAGCTGGTTGCGCAGGTGGACGATCGCGTCGACCGCCTCGGACGTCGCCCAGACGCGTTGGTCGGCCATCTGCTCCGTCCGTTCGGCGTTGAGGTCGGCGGCCTTGGTCATGGACCCATCGAACCGCGCCGGCGCCCGTCGCGCATGCGGTCGATCCCACATCCCTCGATGTGGGCGCTCACTCCCAGGTCCGCGGCCAGGGACGGCGCTCGGGTGGGCGGCGGACCCACACGCGCGCGCTCGCCGCGACCGCGCCCGCCGCCGGCGCGAGCAGCGGGTCGAGCTCGATCGCGGCGACCTCGGCGTGCTCCGCGGCCAGCGCCGCGACCGCCTCCAGCGCCCGTTCGAGCGACCGGCGGGCGCCCTGATCGAGCTCGTCGGCCGGCAGCAGCTCGGCCGCGCCGCCCTCGTCCAGTGGGCAGAGGCGGGCCGGACGCTCGTCCCGCGGTCCGCCACTCGGGCCGCAGCGGAGCACCGGGCCGAAGAGCGGGTCCGCCTCGACGCTCACCGCGAAGGACGGTGGCGCGGCCTTGCCCGGCGTCGACGACTCCGCGATCGTCGACGGTTCCGCCGACGCCGGCGGGTCGAGAGCGATGCCGTAGCAGTCGAGCAGCCGCCGGACGGCGTCGGGATCGAGCCCGGGGCTGCCTTCGCCGAGCGCCGAGGCGAGGATCGCCGCCGCCTCGTCGGGCCTCGCCCCGGGCACCAGGGCGGGGGCCGGGATCGGTCGCGGCTCCTTCCGGTGCCGATGGTTCCGCGCCAGGTCCGCCGCCAGCCGCAACGCCTCCTCGACCCCGTCGGCCCGCACCGCCCCGACCTGGTCGAAGAGGCCGCGTCCCGGCGGCTCGGCCGCGGCGCGGGCGGCGAGCACGACGATCGGCATCCGCGCGCCGACCCGCCGCGCGACCCGCCCGAACCGCCGCGGGTCGCTGAACGATTCGACCTGGAGCAGCGCCACCGCGGTGGCCTGATCCTCCTCCCAGTACTCGAGCAGGTCGTTGGCGGTGAGGTCGGCGCGCGCGCCGAGCGAGACGAGCTCGGAGACGCCGACACGATGCCGCGCCGCCGCGGCCAGCAGCTCCTCGGAGACCACCGCCCCCTGCGCGCAGATGCCGACCCTGCCGCGTCGCGGCAGCCGCCGCCTCCCGTCGCCTGCCCGCCGCGCCATCCCGGTGAGGAGCGCGAGCGGTGGCTTCGCGCGATTGTCGAGCAGGCCGATCGAGGCCGGCCCGAGCAGCCGAGCCCCCGCCGCCCGGCAGGCGGCCAGCAATTCGCGTCCCGCCACGCCGCCGGCCTCGCCCCACTCGCCCGGGTCGCCGCCGACGACGAGCGCCCGCGCCCCGTCCGCGGCCGCCCCGCGCACCCGCCCCGGTGCCTCCGCCGGCCCGGCCTCGAGGACCGCCACCGTCGCCGGATCGAAGAGCGCGGCGACGGCGGCGCGGGCGGCGCTCGCGTCGCGCTCCTGGAAGCGCTCGATCGCCTGCGGCGCGGTGGAGATCGGCATCTCGACCACGATCGCTTCCGGTTCGGAGCGGACGACGACGGGGAAGCCGCCGTCGCGGAACATCGCCAGCATCGCGTGGTTCTGCGGCAGGACGTCGGCGACGAAGGTGGTCAGGCCCTCCTCGGCGGCGCGCTCGGCCAGCTGCGCCAGCAGGATGCTGCCGAGCCCGTGGCCCTGCAGCTCCGCGGCGACGGCGAAGGCGACCTCGGCGCGCTCGGCGTCGATCGCGGCGAAGAAGCCGTGGCCGACGACCCGCTCCTCCGGCCCGCGCAGCGCCAGCAGGCCGAAGCGCCGCTCCTGGTCGACGTCGCTGAGCACCTCCGCCGCGCCGCGCAGGTTCGGCGCCCCGGTGAAGAAGCGGAAGGCGAGCGAGCGCTCGTCGAGCGACTCGAAGAACGCCAGCAGCGCCCCCTCGTCCTCGGGCCGCAGGGGGCGCAGGGTGACGGTCGAGCCGTCGCGCAGGACGACGTCGGAGGCGAGGTTCCCAGGGTAGGTCACGAGGGCCAGAACCTAGGCGGGCCGCTCTGGGTCGCGCATCCGGAGAACGCCGCAGCGTCGCCCGAGCCCCCCACGATCGCGCGAACCGCCCGCCCGGTCGCGCAAACACCGAAGCCGACTCGCCGGGATCACGCGGATGCGGGGCGTCCCCGCACGGTCGAGAGTCTCGACATGCCGAGAACCCGAGGAAAGAGGGCAGACCGATGAAGGAGCCAGTCGTGATCGCGGGCGGCGGGGTGGCGGCGATCGAGGCCGCGCTGGCGCTGCAGGACCTGGCGGGCGAGCGGGCTGCGGTGACGATCTGCTCGCCGCGCCGCAACTTCGTCTACCGGCCCTACGCGGTCGGTGAGCCCTACGGCGTCTCGCACGTCGCCACCTATGACCTGGAGCGGCTGGCCGAGATCGCCGGTGCCCGCTACCTGTCGCACAGCATCGCCTCGGTCGACCGGCTGGCGCGCCTCGCGGTCACCCACGACGGCGAGAGCATCCCCTTCGGCGACCTGATCGTCTGCCCGGGCACGAAGCTGCTCTGGCCGGTGCCCGGCGCGACCACCTTCTGGGGGATCGCCGACGAGGGCGACGTGGCCAAGGTGATGGCGGGGATCCGCTCCGGCGAGGCGCGCCGGGTCGCCTTCACGATGCCGAGCGTCGAGAGCTGGGCGCTGCCCCTCTACGAGCTCGCCCTGCTCGCCCGCGCCGAGCTCGACAAGTCGGGGTACGACGCCGAGCTGACGATCGTCACGCCGGAGGACGCGCCGCTGCAGGTCTTCGGCCGCGGCGTCGCCGAGGGGATGCGGCAGTTGCTCGCCGAACGGCGGATCGCTGTCGTCACCGGCGCCCACCCGGTGCGCTTCCAGCACGGGCAGTTGGACACCGTCCCGGCCGGCCCGCTGCGCTTCGACCACGTGGTCAGCCTGCCGAAGCTCGAGGGCCGGCGGATCCGCGGCATCCCCCACGACGTCGAAGGCTTCGTCCGAATCGACGAGCACTGCCGGGTGCTCGGCTGCGAGCACGTCTACGCCGCCGGCGACGTCACCAACTTCCCGGTCAAGCAGGGCGGCCTCGCGACCCAGCAGGCCGACATCGCCGCCGAAGCGATCGCCGCCCGCCTCGGCGCCGCGATCGAGCCGCGCCAGTTCGACCCGATCCTCCGCGGCGTCCTCTGGACCGGCGAGGCCCCCCGCTACCTGCAGGGCTGGCTCGGCGGCGGCCACGGCGAAAGCTCGACGATGACCGAGACGCCCCCCTGGGGCGACGAGCAAGGCAAGATCGTCGGCCGCTACCTGACCGACTTCCTCGCCGGCATCGCCGCGTAGGGCCGAGAGGGCGGGCGCGAGGCCGGCACGCCGGTCTGGGGTGCGCCCGTCTGGGGTGCGTCGGGCGCCACGTGGTTCGTGGCGGGGGCGGCCGTCCGAGTTGCGTCCCGTGCGTCTCGTGGCGGCCCGTGGCAGGCTGTGGCCGCCACGAGACGCCCGGGACGTGAGGGAGATGCAGGGAACGCCAAGGGTCCGGCACGCCTGCGCCGGGAACGCCAAGGGTCCGGCACGCTTGCGCCAGGAAGGTCAAGGGTCCGGCACGCCTGCGCCGGAAAGGTCACAGGGACGGCACGATCTCCGCTCTTCCGTGACGGTTCCTCGACACCCTGCCGAGTGCGGTCGACCTACGTAACCCTATGGGTAACTAAGGTCGACCACGCTTCCACGGGGCATGAGGATGTGTGACCTTCCCGGACTCTTCGTCACGGGACCTGCGCACTTCGTGGCATCTCCCGCGCCTCTCCCGGAGCTCGTGACGAAGTCCCATCACTTCCCACGGGACCCGGCCTTCTCGATGGCGGCCACAGCCTGCCAGGGCCGCCATCGAGAAGGCCGGGCGCATCTCGGACGGCCGCACCCGCCCGGACACCCGCCCCGGGTCCCAGCCCCGCCGAGCGCTTGGGCCTCGCTCAAGCGATCAGCTCGGCGACCGGCGGGACATTTCCCAGAGGCCGATCATGCCGACGTTGATCTGCTGCATCGCGGCGGGGGTGCGGTGGAAGGCTTCTTTGAGGCCGCTCGAGGCGGCGGTGCATTCTTGGCCGCGCCAGCTGGCGAAGGGGCGGGAGAGGTCCTGGATCGCGATCAGCATGACCCGGATCCCGTGGCGGGTCTCGGTCACGAAGTGGCCGAGGCGGCGGGAGCGGGCGCCGTCCGCCCCCGTGCCGGCGCCGAAGCGGCGGCCGGTCAGCGAGAGCATCGAGTCGGCGTTGGCGAGGGCGACGTCGACCCGGTGGGCGGCGTCTTCCGCTCGTCGTTCGACGAGCTGGTCGAGCGTCGCCCAGTCGGCCGTCGCCGCTTCCGGTTCCAGCCTGGCCGTCGCCTCGCGGCCGAGGTCGCAGACGTAGCCCGCCGCGCCGATCGCGTCGGCGAGCTTCGCGGGCCCGGTTTCGAGCCCGATGCGCAGGTGCGAGTCGACGATCGCGAGGTCGTGGTGCAGCGGGTTGGGAGCCGCCGCGGCCGCGGCGGGGGCGGCCAGTGCCGCGCTGATCATGAGGGGCGCGACGAGGCGCCGGGGAGCAGGGGTTCGCATGCCACGATGCTCGCCGGCACGGCGGCCCGCGCCATCCGTACCCCGCCGCGCCGCCGCGTGTGGAGGTCGCGCGGCGGCAAGGGATCGGACCCGACCGCCGCTGCCTCTTCAGTCCCAGCCCATGCAGTGATGGTGGTTGCCGTGGCCCATGCAGTGATGGTGGTGACCGTGATGGTGGTGATGGCCGTCACCGGGGTGGGCGGCGGCCGCGGAGCCGGCGCCGAGGCAGATGACGACCACGCCGGCCGTCAGGGCGAAGGTGCGGGCGAGCTTCTTCTTCATCGGTGCTCCGATCTTTCGTGGGCTGACTCACCCGATCATCGGTCGAGACGGTCGGCCTGCCCTCCGTGCAAAACGACAGAAGGCGTTGCGTGGTTCCGCGTGTTCGGCGCCGGAGGGGCAGCCGACGGGCCGTCGCCGTGGCCGAAGCGGACGTCGGGGAGGATCCGGTCCAGCCACTTGGGCAGCCACCAGGCGGCGCGGCCGCTGAGGCGCAGGAACACCGGCAGCAGCAGCAGGCGGACGAGGAAGGCGTCGAGCAGCACGGCGACGCCGAGGATCGTCCCCATCTCCTTCGGCGGCAGCGGGCCGGAGAGGGCGAAGGTGAAGAAGACGGCGACCATCACCGCGCCGGCGGCGAGGATCACGCGGCCGGAGTGGGCGAGGCCGCCGACCATCGCCTCCTTCGCGTCGCCGCTCGCCTCCCAGTGCTCGCGCGCCGAGGAGAGCAGGAAGACCGTGTAGTCCATCGCGATCGCGAAGATCATCGCGAAGAAGAAGACCGGCCCCCAGGCGTCGAGGAAGCCCTGCGGTTCGAAGCCGAGCAGGCCGGCGAGGTGGCCGTGCTGGAAGATCAGCACGGCGACGCCGAAGGCGGCCGCGGTCGAGAGCAGGTTGGCGAGCACGCCGATCGCCGCGACCAGGGGCGCCTGGAAGGCGAGCAGCAGGAGCAGGAAGCCGAGCCCGAGGACGACGCCGATCACCAGCGGCGTCTTCGCCGCGAGCGCCGCTTCGAGGTCGTGGTTTTCCGCCGAGGGCCCGCCGACGAGGGCGCCCGCGGGCAGCTCCGCCCGCAGCCGATCGATCGTCGCGCCGGTCGCGTCGGTGGACGGCCCGCTGGTCGGGACCGCCTGGATCAGCGCCAGCCCTTCGCGCCCCGGGACGGGCCGGCCTACGGCGGCGATGCCTCCGTCGCTGCCCAGCGCGGCGGCGGTCGCGCCCGCTTCGGCGCGCGGGACGATCACCTGCAGCGTGCCGGGGGTCCCCGGCCCGAAGGCGGCGCTGACCTGGCGGTAGCCGACCCGCGAGGAGTCCGACTTCGGCACCACCTTGATCGACGGCATGCCGGTCTTCATCCCCAGCACCGGGATCGCCAGGCCGACGAGGACGGCGAGGGCGACCCCGCCGAAGGCGAGGGGATGGCGCCAGAGCAGCTCGCCCCAGCGGGCGAAGCGCGGCGAGCGGTGCTCGCCGGAATGCGCCCAGGGCAGCGCCAGCTTGTCGACCCGCGGGCCCAGCTTGGCGAGCACGGCGGGCAGCAGGGTGAGCGTCGCCGCGAGGACGAAGATCACCGAGAACATGATCCCCAGCGACATCGAGCGGAACGCCGGGCTCGGCACCAGCATCACCGCCGAGAGCGAGATCAGCACCGTGATGCCGGAGAAGAGCACCGCCTTGCCGGCTGTGTCCATCGTCTCGCCGACCGCCTCGTCGATGCTCTCGTGGCGCCCGAAGAGCGCCCCGCGGAAGCGCATCACGATGAACAGCGCGTAGTCGATCCCCAGCGCCAGGGCGAACATCAGGGCGAAGTTCATCGCCCAGATCGAGATCGGCGAGATCAGCGTGCCGAGGTAGAGGACGCCGGCCGCGGCGACCAGGCCGACGATCGTCAGCAGCAGCGGCAGGCCCGCGGCGACCAGCGAGCCGAAGGCGAGGACGAGGATCGCCAGCGTCACCGGCCAGGAGAAGAGCTCCGACTTCATCATCGCTTCGCGGTTGGCTTCGTTGAAGTCCGACCACATGCCGGCGGCGCCGGTCAGGTTCGCTTCGACGCCGGGCGCGGCGACGGCGGCGACTTCGCCCTTGAGGTCGTCGGCGGCGGCGACCATCTCGTTCGGGCCGGCGCCCGCGGTGCCGACGACGATCGCGGTGTGGCCGTCGGCGGAGACCTGGCCGCTCGCCGCGGGCGGGATCGCCCGGCCGACTTGCGGGTCGGCGGCAAGGACCGCGCCGACGCGGGCGACGGTCGCGCGGAAGGCCGGGTCGGCCGCGGTCAGCCGGTTCGAGTGGACGGCGACCTGGATCGCGTAGGAGCCGGCGCCGGCGAAGGCGCGGTCGGCGGCTTCGCGCGCCTTCACCGACTCCGGGCCGTTGGCCTGCCAGCCCGCTCCCGAGAGCGCCGTCTCCACCCGCGGGGCGAAGACCCCGAGGCCGACGGCGACGATCGCCCAGGTGGCGAAGACGGCGCGCCGATGCCGCGCGGCGAACCTCCCGAGCCGCCCGATCGGCCCCAGCGCGCTCGGCCGGGGCACGTCCACAAGCTGGCCGGCGCCCTTTGTCGTATCCACCGTCGCCATCGCGCTATCCTTTCTAAGAAGTACAAATTAACAACTTCACAGTTGTGGAAGAGAGCGTAGCAGAGACATGCAAAGCCCATTGAGCCCCGAGGCCGCCGAGCTGATCGCCCGCCGCTTCCTCGCCCTGTCCGATCCCACCCGCCTGCGGATCGTCGACCTCCTGCGCACCCGCGAAGAGGCGTCGGTGCGCGAGCTGACCGAGGCGCTCGGCACCTCCCAGCAGAACGTCTCCAAGCACCTCGCGACCCTGCACGCCGAGGGCTTCGTCTCGCGTCGCAAGCAGGGGACCAGCGTCATCTACGCGATCGCCGACCCGGCGGTCTTCGAGCTCTGCGAGCAGGTCTGCGGCGGGATCGAAGCGCAGCTGGCCTCGCTCGGCGCGGCGCTGAAAGCCTGAGCGGGGGTCGCGACGATGTCACCTGAGCAACTCGCGGACCTGATCGCCGGCGGCGGGCCGATCACCGTCCTCGACGTCCGCAGCGACGCCGACTGGCACATCGACGGGCCGGGGGTGTCCTTCGTCCACGTCCCCGCGGCGGAGGCGATCGCCGGCGCGGAGGCCCTCGGCGAGCGGCTCCCCGGCAAGGTCGCCGTCGTCTGCGAACGCGGCAAGACCGCGCTCGGCGTCGTCGCCGCGCTGCGCGAGACGGGCGTCGACGCGACCGTGCTCGAGCACGGCATGCGCGGCTGGATCGGGGCGCTCCGCGCCTACGCGGTGGACATCGGCCTGCCCGGCGTCCGCGTCGTCCAGGTCCAGCGCCCCGGCCGCGGCTGCCTCTCCTACCTCGTCGCCGTCGGCGCGGAGGCGCTGGTCGTCGACCCGGCCCCGGACGCCTCCTTCTACGTCGACCTCGCGGCCGGGATGGACGCCCGCGTCACCCAGGTCTTCGACACCCACATCCACGCCGACCACCTCTCCGGCGCGCGGGCGCTGGCCGACCTGACCGGCGCCGCGCTGCGCCTCCCCGCGGCCTCACTCGAGCGCGGCGTCGCCTACGCTGACCGGGTCGTGCCGGTGAGCGATGGCGAGGTGCTGGTCGCCGGCCCGCCCGCGATCCGGGCGCTGGCCCTCCCCGGCCACACCACCGACATGACCGGCCTCCTGATCGGCGACCGTGCCCTCGTCGCGGGCGACTCGCTGTTCGCCGACGGCATCGCCCGCCCGGACCTCCAGCGCGGCGACCGCGAGGGAGCGCTCGCGATGGCCCGCGTCCTCCACGACACGCTGCGGCAGCGCCTCCTGCGCCTGCCCGGCGACACGGTCCTGCTGCCCTGCCACACCCATCCCGGGGTGCTCCCGGGGGCGATCGCGCCGACCCTCGACGAGGTCCGTGCCGCCGTCCCGGAGCTCTCGATCGACGACCCGGACCGCTTCGCCACCCTGCTTACGGCGGCGATGCCGCCGCGCCCGGCCAACTACGAGTCGATCATCGCGGTCAACTCCGGCGGGGCCGACTTCGACGCCGAGCTGGAGGGCGGCGGGAACAGCTGCGCCGCCCGATGAGCCACCTGCCGCTGCTGATCCCGATCGGCGTCCTGATCGGACTGCTGCTCGGCTCGGTCGGCGGTGGCGGCTCGTTGGTCGCGGTGCCGGCGCTGGTCTACGTCGGCGACCAGAGCGTGCGCGGCGCCCAGGCCGGGGCGCTGGTGGTGGTCGTCGCGGCCTCGGCGATCGGCCTCGCCGCCTACCTGCGGCGCGCCGACGTGCGCTGGCGGGCCGGGCTCGCCTTCGGCGCCGCCGCCGGGGTCAGCTCCCTCGCCGGGTCCCTGCTCAGCCGGCAGCTCGACCCGAACGTGCTGCTGCTCGCCTTCGCCCCGGTGATGGTCCTCGGCGCCGTCGCGATGGTCGGCGAGCGCGGTCGCGCCGCCTCGACCTTCCGCCCCTGGCGGGAGGGCATCTCGCCGGGACCGGCGGCGCGGGTCGCCCTCTTCGGCCTCGCGACCGGCTGGCTGACCGGCCTCTTCGGCGTCGGCGGTGGCTTCGTCATCGTCCCGGTCCTCGTCCTCGGGCTCGGCTTCGGCCTCGGCGAGGCGGTCGGGACCAGCCTCCTGGTGATCATCATCGGCTCGCTCGTCGCCCTCGGCGAGCGTCTCCCCGGCGGCGCGGTCGACTGGGCCGTGATCGTCCCCTTCGCCGCCGCGGCCGTGACCGGCGTCCTCGCCGGCAGCCTGGTCGGCGAACGGGTCTCGACCCTGGCCCTGACCCGCTGGTTCGCGGTCCTCGTCGTCGCGACGGCCGCCTACACCGCGACCGCGGCCTTCGTCGCCCTCACCTGACCCGCGTGCCCGCGGTCAGAGCGCGCTCGGGTAGGTCTCCGGCGGCTCGGCGAGCTCCCAGCCGACGGTGCGCTCGAGCGGCTCGACCGCGCGCGTCTCGTCGAGGTGGATGACGGCGTCGAACTGGGCCGCCAGGCGGGCGGCGAAGTAGTGGCTCTGGCGCTCGGTCTCCGGCCGGTAGATCACGCCGATCGCCCGCTCGAGCCGCGGGCGCAGCAGCTCCTCGGCTGCCACGGGCGAGCCGAGGTCGAGCCAGAAGCGCGGTTCGGCGAGGCCGTGGAAGAGGGCCTCGAAGCTCTCCGGCAGCGCCGGGCGCACCTCCTTGCGCTCCGCCGGCGCGTCCCAGGCCGAGGCCGCCGTCACCGTCCCCGAATACGTCGTGAAGCCGATCAGGAAGCTGTCGCGCGGGCGCCGTTCGCGGGTCAGCTGGCCCAGGTTCAGCTCGCCACGCCGGCTCATCTCGGTCATCCGCGCGTCGCCGACGTGGGAGTTGTGCTCCCAGACGACGATCTTCGGCGGCGTCCCGTGACGGCCGAGGTGGGCGTCGAGCCGTTCCAGCGTGTCGGCCATATGGCGGTCGCGCAGGTTCCAGGTCTCGGCCGGGGCGCCGAACATCGCCCGGTAGTACTCCTCCGCGCCGACCACCACGCGGGCGTTCTGCTCGGCGTAGAACTGCTCGTCCTCGGCGGCGATGCCGTCACGGCGGAGGTAGGCCTCGGCCGAGCGGTGCAGCTCGACCAGCTGCTCGACGACGCCGCGGCGGCAGGACTCGGAGAAGCCGAAGCTGACCGCGCGGCCGCCGCGCCGGGTTCGGCATCGCGGTTGTGCTCGCGCGCCCAGCCGATGAAGTCGAGCACCTCGGCGTTCCGCCACATCCAGGTCGGGAAGCGGCGGAAGCCGCGCAGCGCCTCCTCCGCGTCGCCGTCCTCGGGGGCGCCGTGGAGGTAGCGGTTGACGCGGTAGGCGTCGGGCCAGTCGGCCTCGACCGCGACGGCGCCGAACCCCTTCTCCTCGATCAGCCGGCGGGTGATGCGGGCGCGCTCGCGGTAGAACTCGTGCGTCCCGTGCGAGGCCTCGCCGATCAGCACCACGCGGGGCTCGCCGATCCGGTCGAGCAGCCCGTCGTAGTCGGTCGCCGCGCCGGTCAGCGGCCGTATCTCACGCAGCAGTTCGTGCTGTCCCGGCCAGAGCATCGATCACCTCCTCGTCGGAGACCTGCCTGAAGTCGAGGTAGGAGTTGCCGACGCCGCGGAAGACGGTCGGGGTCCGCAGGGCGAGCAGAGTGTCTGCCTCCTGGCGGAGGAAGGACACCGCCGGCGGGGCGCAGACCGGGACGGCGAGCACGATCCACGCGGCACCGCGCCGTCGCAGGGCACGGATCGCCGCCGCGTCGGTGAGCCCGGTGGCGACGCCGTCGTCGACCACCACCACGGTGCGCCCGCGGACGTCGGGCGCCGGACGGCCGTCGCGGTAGAGCTCGACCCTTCGGCGCAGCTCGCCTTCCTCGCGCGCGACGATCCGCTCGATGTCGCCGTTGCGCAAGCCGAGGAGGTGGGCGGATTCGGCGTCGATCAACCTGGTCCCGTCCTCGGCGATCGCGCCGAAGCCGACCTCGGGGGCGTCCGGGGCCGCGAGCTTGCGCACGCCCAGGATCGCCAGCGGCGCGCCGAGCGCGTCGGCGACCTCACGGGCGACCGGCACGCCGCCTCGCGGCAGCGCGACGACGATCGGGTCATCCATCCCCATCGCCCGCAGTTCGGCCCCCAGGTAACGCCCCGCCTCGCGGCGATCCATGAACGGCGCCCGGTAGGAGCGTCGCGGCGCGATCGACCCGCCGGTCAACGGGCCACCGCCCTGGGCCGGTCGAGCGATCGGGGCCGGCCCCCGGCGGGCCCCTCACCGTAGAGGTAGGCGCGGATCCAGTCCTCGGAAGGGCTTCGCGCGGGGACCAGCTCGGCGGCGCAGTGGGTGCAGCGGCCGCGACGGGCCGCGACCGGGGTGGCGGGGACGCGGCAGCGGGGACATTCCATCTCAGAATCGGCGCGGATCCTCATCGGAGGCGAAGCTAAAGGCGACCCGGCGCGACGGCATCCGTGGAACACCGCACGTCGACGTCGGTGGGGGCGAGGTGGATCTCCGCGGCGCCCGGCGCCGGACGCCGCATCGGGGCGACGCCGCACCGGGACTGCGGCGTCGCCCCGATGGAGCGGGCGCGGGTGGGGAGGAGGATGCGAGGGTGAGCGAAGCGACCGACCAGAGGACGGATCAGAGCGCCGTCACCGGGCGGCCGCCGCTGGTCGAGGCGATGCTCGATCCCGGCTTCTACCCGCACCGTCCCGCCGCGGTCGAGCTGCGCGAGACGCACATCTCCTGGGTCTTCCGCGCCGGCGGGCTGGCCTACAAGCTGAAGAAGCCGATCGTCCTGCCCTTCCTCGACTACGGCACGGCGGCGCGGCGGGGCGAGATGTGCGCCGAGGAGGTGCGCCTGAACCGCAGGCTGGCGCCGCGGATCTACCGCCGCGTCGTCTCGATCGTCGCCGCCGGCGGGGGCTACGCGATGTCCACCCGCGACGACCCCGAGGCGGTCGACTACGCGGTCGAGATGGAGGCGATCGACGAGGAGCGGACGCTGGCGGCGCTGAGCGACGCGGGCGTCCTCGCGGCCACCGACGTCGAGGAGGTCGCCCGCCTCCTCGCCGCCTTCCACGCGGCCGCCCGGGTCGTCGCCGGCCCCGAGGCGGTGCCGACCGCGCTCGCGCCGGTCGCGGAAAACCTGGCGACGCTGGGCGAGATCGGCGCGGGCCTCCTCGACCCGCGCCGGCTGCGCGCCGCGGCCGAGTTCAGCGACGCCTTCCTGACCCGCCACCGCGAGCAGCTCGAGCGGCGCGGTGCGGCGGGCCTGATCCGCGACGGCCACGGCGACCTGCGCGCCGAGCACGCGATCGTGCCGCTCTCCGACATCCCCTACGTCTATGACTGTGTCGAGTTCGACCCGCGCCTGCGCGAGATCGACGTCGCCTGCGACCTCGCCTTCCTGGTCATGGACCTGGAACGGCTCGGGCGGCCGGAATGCGCCCGCGACCTGGTCGCCACCTATCGCGCCGCCGGCGGCGACCCGGGTGACCCGGAGCTGGTGGCGTTCTTCGCCGCCTACCGCGCCTGGGTGCGGGCGACCGTCGCCTGTGAGCGAGCTGCCGAGCTGGCCGACGATCCGGCCGGCCGGGCGGCGAGCGAGGCCGAGGCGCGCTCCCTCCTCGACCTCGGACACCGGTTCGCCTGGCGCGCCCGGGGGCGCTCGCTGCTGGTCGTCTGCGGGCTCGCGGCAAGCGGCAAGACGACGCTGGCCGAGCGCCTCGCCGCGGTCAGCGGCCTGCCGCTGCTCTCCTCCGACCTGCTGCGCAAGCGCCGCGTCGGCCTCGCGCCGGAGGAGCGCGGCGGGCCCGCGCTCTACACCGAGGCGGCCCGGCTCGAGGTCTACCGGGAGCTCGGCGGCGAGGCCGGCGCGGCGCTCCGCCACGGCGATGGCGCGATCGTCGACGCCACCTTCCACCGCGAGGTCGAGCGCTTCGCCTTCGAGGAGGGGATGGGCGACGCCCTCGGCGTCCCCGCCGTGATCGAGTGCAAGGCGCCGCCGGCCCTGCTGATGCGCCGCGCCGATTCCCGCCTGGAGGCCGGCGACTCGCCCTCGGACGCCGGCGCCGCCGTCGTCCTGCGCCAGCTCGGCGAGCGCGACCCGCTCGACGGCCGCTGGGTCCGCCACCACCTCGTCCTGCGCACCGACCTCCCCCTCGACCTTCAGGTCAGCGAGGTCGAGTGCTTCCTGGACCGGGGTTAGCGCCCCGGCGCGCGGGGGGGCGGGGGCGGGAAGGGACGTGAAAGGGCGGAAAGGGACGGGCAAGGGACGCGGCCATCTCGACCACGACCCTTGGCAGGCTGTGGTCGTGGTCGAGATGGCCGAGGGTGCGGGGAGCGGGTCACAGGGTCCGGGGCGTCACAGGTCGGGCACGAAGACCCGGAGAAGTTCACAGGTCTGCCCGTCTTCTTCAGACGTTGCAATCACGTGACCATGGTTTGGGGGTCCTATAGGACCCCAAATCCACGCATCGCGTTCCGGGCCCTCCGAT
>Ga0164242_10002981_pt1 | contig 19396 bp, 25 predicted proteins | sample OricomgcompostMG_FD_108783 | JGI IMG/M metagenome (GOLD analysis project Ga0164242, IMG submission 108783) | Miracle-Growth compost microbial communities from Emeryville, California, USA - Original compost - Miracle growth compost (MG) ... | reverse complement strand
CGCAAGCTGCATCACGCCGCCGGTCACGGCCGCCGTCTGCGCGACGCCGGCGTCCCGATAGCTGTCGTCAATGAAGGGATCGACGAAGATGCCCTTCTTCGCGACCGGCTCGCGGCTGTCGATGCCGGTCTTGAGCCGTTCAAGCTCAAGGAGCCGATCGATGTCATAGACGCGGTTGTTGATCCGCCACTGATCGGCGAACGAGATCGCGCGGGTGCCGTCGTTCGTGACGGTGGGCTTCGACACCCAATCGTTCACGACCTGGCACAGCGCCAGCATCCCCGCCGGCTCGTTCGGGGCCAGCGGGTTGGCCGAGGCCGAGACGCCCTTCACATAGACCGCGTTGCCCGCCTGATCGAGGCAGATGCGATCGATGCGCGGCAGCTTGAAATCGTATTCGATGAACACGTCGCCGCCGTCGATGCCGCCCGAGACGGTGATCGTCGTCGCGTCGAACGCATCGGGGGCGACGATCGCCAGATACCTATACGTCACCGAATAGGTGGACCCTACGGCCGGCTCGGCGCCGAGTGGCGACCAGTCGATGGCGTCGCCGGTCTTCTGGTAATCGGTCGTCACCACATAGGTGGTGCCGGCCTGGACGACGGAGAGGACCGCCGTCACCGAGCTGTCGGGCAGCGCGTCGGTGCCATTCGCCACCGACCCCCGTGTAATGGTGACGGTCCGCTGCTTGGTGAGCAAAACCTGATCGACGGCCGCGATCGGCGAGTGGAACGCCGTGAAGACGTTCGGGTCGGTGCCGACGAAGGAATGAAGCTCGCCGGCCACATTGCTGGTGTCCGGGTCTTCGGTGTGGGCGATGCGAAGCGCCGCCGTGCGGCTGCGCTTGAAGCCGCTGATGTTGGCGACGCCCTCCTGAATGGAGAAAATCTGGTCGCTGCCGCTCTTGCCGAGCGCGGTCACGCGGCATCCGCTGACCACGTAGGAGCCATGGGCATCGCTGTCATAGACCGCGATCTGCTGCGCGACGCCGGTCAGCACCGGCGGCGGCGTCTGATCGACGATGGTGCCGTCCTGCAAGACATAGACCGGCACGAAGTCGCCGGCGCCGCCGTCCGTCGCGGTCGCCCAGGCGATCGTGACGATCTCGCGATACGCACCGTCCTCGCCTTGGTCGAGCGCCCCGTCGAGCCCGAAGCCCTTGAGGGTCGGATCGTCCTCGGGGCCGACATAGCTGTGCGTCAGGCGCACGCCGATATCGACGCGGCCCGTCATGGCGATGGGATCGAGGACCGCCATCGCCACGGGGAACACATCCCCGAGGATGTAGATTTGCCCGGCGGTGAGGATCACCTGCCCTGTCGTCGGATCATCGTCGCTCGGTCGGACGATGGCGTTGGCGCCGCTGATCCGGTCGCCGTCGCTGGCGACGAGCTTGCTGATGCGCTCCTGCCGGCCGCGGGCAATCGTCTGTAGCTCGTTCAGCTCAGGCGACTGCAAAAAGCGGCCGTTTACGAAGACCACGCCCTGCTGCTCCGGGTGGCCCTGCGCGCGGTCGAAGGCGAGCGGGATGCCGGACGGGTGCTCGAAGGCCATCAGAACCTCAGACGGATTTTGATTTGCTGGCGTATGGTCGGGCGCAGGTCGAGTGCGGCCGCTGTGGCCGCGATCTCGACGCCGGCGGAAAGGTCGGCTGGCGCGAGCCAGTCGCGACCGGGCGGCACGCCTGCGGCGCGCGTGGGATCGATGACAAGGCTGACGGTCGCGGCCTGCTTGCCGGCACCGTCTCCGAAGCCCGTCAGGGCCTCGAAATAGACGAGCGAGGGCGAGGCCTCATTGCGCACATATTTCAGGCCGCCGAAGGTGAAGGCGCCCGCCGGATCGGCCGAGGCTCGGGCCAGCACGCGGGCGCGCCGATAGCCGATCACCGATCCATCGGCCGCAGCGAGCTTGAAATAGGCGGTACGGTCGGCGAAGGACTGCGCCATCAGGGTTTGACGCGCGGTCGTCGCGCTCGACACCCACGGGAAAGTGGCGTCAGTCCACGGTTCGTTGATGTCGATCCACCGGAGGCTGGTTGTCTCCGGAGGATCGACCCAAATCCCGAGGGCAGTCCCTTCCGCCTCGGTCAGCAAGTGGTCGATCTCGGTCGTCGCACCGAAGGACCAGAGCGGACCGCCGGCGCGAAGCCGAATCCCGCTCTCGACATCAAGCATCGCCTGGTCGAGACGCGCGTAATCGAGCTCCATCGGCCCCGCGTCATAGGCGAAGACGCCGCGCCGGAAGTCCGACTGCAGCATCACGCTGAGGCTGGTGACGTTTTCGATTCGCGGCAGGTCGGGATCGTCGGCCGGCGGGAGAGCTGAAAGGAGGAGCTGGAAGCTGTTCCACCAGTTCCGCCGAACCGGGGCCTCATCAACGGTCGCCGTGACGCCCAACCAGCCGAGGCCGCGAGCCACGGCCGCGAACGTGCCGCGCTCGATTTCCCACGGCCTGCCTTCGTCGAGCAGCGTGTATTTGCTCGGCACGAAGGCAGCGAGGACGGTCAGCCCATATTCCCAGAGGAGCGCATCAAGGAAGGCCGGTGGGCGTGTCCCTGGGATATTGGTGATGGCATCGACACCCGAGGCCACCCGCGGTTCTTCGGCGACGACCTGCTCGAGCGCCAGCATCACCGGCGTGGCGTTGTCCGGCAGCAGCGTCGCAACGTCGGTCATTGCCCGCTGCTCGTCGCTGCGGTCAAGGTGACAGTGCCGATCGAGGCCGCTTCATTCGGCTGCACGATGACATCGGCGGCGGGCGAGGACAGGGCCACGCTATAGACGCTGTTGGCAGCCATCAGGCGCGCCTTGAGCCAGTCCTGGGTGATGTCCCTGCCGAGGCCGCCTTCGGCCGCCCACGCGGCCCGCAGGGCACTTTCCGCCGCCGCCAGCGTCGTCGAGACGGGCGCGTTCGGCAGAAGCGTCAGGGTTGCCGTCACCGCGACCACGCTCGTCACCGCCGACACGACGACGAAGGCCCCATTCACGACCCGGTTGCTCGGATCATTCAGCGCCGTCGTCACTTCCGCAATGAGGCTCGAATCCGCGACCCCGTCATCCGCAGTCGAGAGCAAGGCGACATGGACGGTCGGATCGCGCCCGACCCGGTACACGATCGCATCCCTCACCGAGAGGTCGGTGCTCAGGGCGATGAGGCGATACCGCTCCGCACTCCCCACATTCCGCGCTTCGGTGGCGAGCAGGATACGGAGCCGAAACCTATCGTCATCCTCTCCCGCCATTCGGGTGACGGCCGGGCTCGAATTGGCTCCGACATGGTCGAGGTCGGTCCCGATGGCATAGGCGAGACGATCCGACCTGGCCGCATCATTGATGCGCGCCCGCAGTAGCGTCTCGCGATAGGCCGCCGCCTCGAGCAGGATATTGGCGACGCTGGTTTCAAGCTCCAAGATCGGAGCCAGCGCCGGGAGGCGCGCGCCGGCGTCGGCCTGCATCTGGGACAGGATCGTCTCGAATGACGGCTCCTGAATCACCGCCGGCAGCGGCAGCGCTGTCAGGTCGGGGGGCACAATCATTGCTGGAATCCTGCTACGCGGCGGCCTGAACGGTCACCGTCTCGCCGGTGGAGGAGACGAAGAGCTTTGCCTGCTGGAAATCTTCCAAGGCATAGGGGCGATAGACGCCCTCCATGGTGAAGGTCGCGAAGCCGTTCTGCTCCACGGAGTTGACCGCGAAGCGCGCCACCTGAAAGCGGGGCTCGAAGACAGAGAGCAGCGCATAGACGATGGTGAACCAGTTCAGGATCGCCGCCGCCGTGGCATTCTGGCCGAGAAGCCGGGTGCCTGGATTACCAACCCACTCCCGCATGACCCGCTCGCCCAGGCGCGTGGTCAGCAGCATCCCGATCGACTGCTGGACGTGAGCGAAGCCGTCGAGGTCCGCCCCGGTCAGCGCGTCGATATCAGGCATCGGACTTGGCCCGGCGCTTCGCCTTGTCGGCGCTCTGGTCGGCCTCGACGACGTGCCCGAGGCGCTTCGGATGCTCGGCGGCCGAATCCTTCAGCATGAGCGTCTTGCCCGCGCCGGGGCTGCGGCGCCCGGCCACGAACAGCCCGGCCTTGTCGGTGACGAGATAGGTCTTCATGATCGATTCCTCAGTGTGGCGTGTCGGTATCGGCGCCGCCGGGCGTCACGCCGCCGTGGACATGGGTCGAGCCCACATTGACGCTGTTGTGCTCAAGGCGGCTGCCGGTAACCCCGACATAATCGGCGCGAAGCTCAAGGCCGTCGGCGGTCAGGTTATGGACTGTCTGCCCGACCTGAATCTTGATGCCCGACTTGCTCAACTCGACCCGTACGTCGCCGAAGGTCAGCACATGCAGATCGGCGTCGGTGCTCGGCGGATCGTAACCGTCGGACCAGTGCAGTTTGTCGACCGCGGCCAGGACGATATCGCCGCTCGGCGAATGGGCGGATACCTGCTGCCCGACAGAAGGCATGCTGTGCACCTTGAGCTCGCCGGCGGCTTGGGCGACCGGCAGCCAAGGCGAAAGCACGTCGTCGCCTTCCGGCGTCGATCCTATGACCATGCGGACCAGATGATTGGCCGCGTCGATCTGCTTCACCCTACCCCGGAACTCGGTCCCGGCGATGCGACGTTCAAGCTCGCCGTTCCGCTCGAGGATCGCGATCAGGGCTTCGTAAACGTCCCTCATTGCTGCGGATCGTGCGGCCCGACCAGTTCGATATCGCCGAGCGCGGCCGCGTCGTCGGTGATCTGCGTCGGGTCCTGCGGCGTGAGGCCGGCGGCACGCATGGCCGGGTAGCTGGAATCGAGCAGAGCCATGGCTTCTCGCCAGTCGGGCAGGTTCGCCGGGTCGGTGATCAGCGCCGTCATCAGCGGCACCAGCGGGGCCGCGGCGGGGTCTGCCGCCATGGCCGTGAACAGGTCGGTCCAGTAGCCATAGACCGGCATCCCGAACTGCGGATCGGGGATCGCCGTCAGGCTGATGATCGTCTCGCGGCATTGCAGCGCCGTGCCGGTCTCCAGTTGCACCAGAACCGGCCGCGTCTTCATCATTCCGATGGAGACGACGAACTTCTTCCAGAGGTCGACCCAAGGCGACGGACCGAAGCGCATCGCCGCCTCGACCTGACGCCCTATGATGTCGAGCGCCGCTGCACCGCCCTCGTCGCGGGTCGAAATCTTGATGGTGTCGACGGTGAAGGATGCCATCGGCATGTACGAATAGAGCACCAGATCGATGCTCTGTTTCGTGCCCTGCGTCTGGCGCTCGACGACCTCGACCTCATTGTCGCTGACATAGATCGCGATCCACGGCTGGCCGGGCTCGAAGGCTTCCTCCAGAGGGCCCGAGACCGGATCGACCGGGCTGTCGTAGATATTGCTGCCGGCCCAGGTTTGGCCGGCGAGCATCCGGGTCGTGATGATCCGGAGGGCAAGAGGAACGAGACTCATTTCGCGGGCACGCACACACAGACGAGGCGCCCCATCCCATCGGGATACGTCGCCGACACCTGATAGGCCGGGCTGCCGTCCTGAGTGATCGCCGTGAGCTTGTCGTCCTTCCGGGGCCATCCGGCCCGGGAGGTGAACTGCGCCACGTCGATGGAGATTTCGATCACCTGGGTTCGCATATCGGGCATGTAGCCCTCATACATGCCCTTATGCTTGGTCTCGATCGCCTTGGGCTGAAGGTCGATGATCCCGAGCACGGTCAAGGTCTGTCGGGAGGGGTCCGCGGAACCCGAGACGAAGGCTCCGGCGAGGTAGGGTTCGAACAGGATGGGCTCAGCCATATATTCGTCCACCGCGCCGGTGATCAGTCGCTCAAATTCCGCGAACCGGGAGGGCATCAGGCGTCGGCCGCGGCGCGCTTGCCGTCGAGCAGCACGCGCGGGCGCGTGCAATACTGGAGGGCGTTCATCTGCACCGAGAAGTTGCGGCCCTTGCCGTTCTCCATGGGGTAGATGCGGTTGTAAAGCCGCTGGCCCATGGTGTTGACGGTGTCCTCGTAATCCGCCGGGGCATAGACCGTGCGGAAGAGGCCGGGGACGCCCTCGGGGAAGATCGCGCAGTGGTTGGTGTTGATCTTCACATCGAGGCTGTCGGAGCCGCGATAGTTTTCCCAGATGATGCCGCCGAACTCGAAGATGCCGTAGACCGACCTGTTCGGGCCGATATAGGCGTCGCGGAGAATCTGCGCGGCGTTCCAGTTCTTGTAGGTGTCGCGGACTTCCTTGTGCGCCAGCAGCGCGTCGAAAAAGTTGTCGCCACACTGCGCCCGCAGGCCCCTGAAGGGGACGCCGCCGAGTTCATTGGCAACCATGCGGATCACCGCCGCGCAAGCCCGACGCAGCGCGCCGGAGGCCGGCGTTGCGTTCGTCAGATCGAAGTTGATGGTGTCGATCTTGGAGACGCCGAACTGCGTATAGAGGTTGAGCTGGCTGCCATCGGCATAGGTGATGATGCCCTGCACCGCGCCGAGGCGCGCCGCTTCCTCGGTCACCGCCATCGACATGACGTGCATGTTCTGACGCTGGGCGATCTTCTGTGCCACCGTCATGAGCTGCTGGCCGCGCCCGAAGGCGCGGACGCCCTGCACTTCCTCGGCCATGATAGCGTCGATGATTTCGAAGTGCGGAATCGCCAGCGGCAGCAGGTCGCGCTTTTCTTTGGCCACCGTAGTGCCGACACCGCCGCGCGGGCTGGGCGGCACGACGATGACGATGTTGCCCTTCTTCTCGATGGCGATCGTCGTGGTGTCGACGCTCTCTTCCGTGAAGATGCCGAGCTCGCTGATATGCCCGGGAGTGTACGTGAGTTCGTTGATCGCGTCGGTCAGATTGGTGACGGAGAACGCGTCGTCGTTGAAGATGTCGAGAATGCCCTCGGCCATGGCGCGCCTCCTTAGCGCAGGATGATGCCGACGCCGCGGAGCGCGTCCGCTGCGGCCGACTTCTGCGCATCGGTGACGCCATCCGGCCACGCGATGCAATTGATGTTGAGCTGCGACTGCCGGGTGATGCCGGCAATCTGCACGGTTTCGCCGGCGCCGGTGACCGCCGGGTAGATCGCCATGGCGACCGGGGTCTGGGAGCCGTCGGTGGCGGTCGGGTCCCATGCGACATACTGTGTACCCGTCACCGCGGCCGCATCCACGTCGATGAAAATCTGGTCGCCGACGGCGAAGTCGGTGGCGCCGTCCGCCAGGGTGAACTTCACCTGGTTGACGAAGGCGACGGCCACGGTGCCCTCGCCGACGATGATGCCGTCCGGGTCCTGCACCGTGAAGGAGCCGGCATTGGTAGCCGCGGCGGTAATCGTCAGGGTGTAGCGGCCTTCCTTCACGTCGGACGTGACGGCGGGGCTCGCCATCGTCAGCACGCCGTTGCCGGTGTTCCCGGCCTTGGGCGTGACATTGGTGGTGACATCGGCGGCGATCTGAAGCCTGCCCAGCAGCGTGCAGGCTTCGAAGCTCTGCGACGCGGCAATGGTCAGGTTGTCGCGGGAATAGCCGAATTCCTCCTCGGAGAGGATCGCCTCTCCGGGGTGACGGCCTTCATGGAAGATGGGCATTCAGGTTCTCCGGGAGGTTAGGCCGACAGGCGGCCCTTGTTGCGGGCATTGATCTTCTCGACGACGCTGGCCATGACGCTCTTCCCGTCGTCCCGATTGCCGCCGGCCGGCTCGGCGAAGCCAAGGGCGCCGGTCTTGGCCTTGCGGGCGGCATAGGCGGCGGCATCATCTTTCTCGTCGTCTCCTGCCTTGGCGGCCGGGGCGGCGGCCTTCAGCGCGGCGACGGCGTCGTCGGCTGACATGCCAGTCTTGAAGGCGAAGTGGGCGGCGAGCCCGGCATTGGCCTTACCATCGTCGCTGTCGAGGATGGCGGCGATGCGGGCGCGTTCAGCTTCGGCGCCCTGCTTGACGCCCTTGGCAGTGGCATCGGCCACCGCGCGGTCGAGATCGGCCTGAGTGGCGACTGCGGGGTTCTCGGCAGTCGCGCCAGTCTTGTCGGTCATTGGAAAACTCCGTGCTGACCATTGAGGGACGCGGCGCGAGTTGCCGCGAGTGAGTTCGGCGAACACGGTCTCGAAGGTGCCTATGGCGTCTGCCATCCCCTTCGCGACAGCGTTGGCACCTACTTCGACGCCACCGGCCCCGAAATCGGAGGCGACGGTGTCCTCGTCGACCCCGCGATTTCGGGCGACGGTGGCGATGAAGACCTTTTCGAGATCATCGACATGGCGCTGGATTTGCGCCCTGCCTTCGTCGGTGTCGTAATCCGGGCGCTTGCCTGGGGCCTTGGACGAGACGAATTCGACCGTGCGGACGCCGCGGCGCTCGTCGGCCACCTTCCTGTCCTCAATCGCCGCCACGATGCCGATCGACCCGACGATGCTGGCATCGCTCAAGACGATCTTGTCGGCCGCGCTGGCGATCCAGTAAGCGGCGGACGCCGCCTGGCCTGAGACATAGGCGATGATCTGCTTCTGGCCGCGGGCGTTGTAGACGGCGGTGGCCAGCTCATCCGTGCCGTTCACCGTGCCGCCCGGCGAATCGATGTTGAGAATGATTCCGCGCACGGCCGGATCATCGAGGGCGGTTTGCAGGTCGCGCGCCATAATGGCGTAGGATGAGGCGCCAGAGATCGCCTGAAAGATGTTGGCACGCTTGAACAGCGGGCCGGCGATATCGATGATGGCGACATCGTCGCGGGTCCGTAGACGTTCACCCTTCTCGGCATTCTGGGCCCGGTAGGCCTCAAGGGCCTGCGGCGTCACCTCGTTTGTTCGGCTGGCAATCGCGAGGATGAGTTCGAGGGCTTCTGGCCGAATTGCCCACGGCTCAGCGAGAGCGGCGTCATAGACCTCCATAACCGGGCCCCCTGCGCAGCGGATAACGGTAGCCGGCGACCATCGCGCCGCGCGGACGCGGCTTGCCGCTGGCGGCGGCACAGTCGCTTTCGAGCTGACGCATCACGCCGCGCCAGGCCTCCAGATCGTCCGGGTAGAACCAGACCGAGCGATCGCGGAATTCCACCTTCTGCGGCTTTTTGACCGTCTGCGCCTGCATGAATGCCGGCCTGAGCGCCGTCAGCGCGGCGCACGGGTCGTAAGGGTCGACGCCGAAGATGGCGTCGAAATCGATGTCGGCCATCAGCTGTTACCCCCAGCGGGCTTGGTGTCGTCCGGCTCAGGCTGTTCCGGATTGGTCTTCGAGCCGCCTGCGGCAACCGGCGGCGTTGTCCATGGCAGCGGCAGCCCCAGCTCCTTGGCGCGCTGATTTTCGCGCTGCTGCTGGCGCATCGCGTCGGCCCAATCCTCGCCGTAGTCGGAGAAGATGGTTTCAAGGGTCGTTGCGCCCATCTCCTTGCGGACCTGGTGCGCCGATGCCGTCTTGAAATCGTCGGCCTGCGGCTGGCGCGGCCCCTTCCATACGCACCTGGCGATCTTCGACCGATTCTTCAGGAAGAACGGCAGGCCGCCCGGGATGGTGAGGCGCTTCGTGGCAATCGCCTCTTCGCAGACCGCTTCGGCTACGGTCTGGCAGAGCGGCGCGATAAGGCCATTGCGGCGCCGCAGGACATTTTGCCATTCCTTCGCGCCCGCCATACGGACGCTGGAATAGGTCGCTCCCCGATAATCGCCGGTGCCGGTTTCGTAAGAAATGCCGGCCGCAGCGCACACCTCGAGCCAGAGCCAGCGCGCGATCTTGTCGAGATCGTCGGCCTCGGCCGAGGACTCGGTGAATTTCAGTTCGTCGCCCGGAAACAGGTGAGCGATGCGCCCATGCTGCGACAGGTCGAGCCGCGCGCCGTTGTACCAGTTGCCCTTCAGCTGGCCGAATTCGTTGATGTCGAGGTAGCCGCCCCCGCCATGCCCATCGTCGGGCGACATCAGGCCCTCGAAGCCCGCCACTCCCGAGAGGTTGGACTGCATCGTCGCCGCGAAGACGGTCTGGATCAGCTTCTTGGTCAGGCTGGCGTCGCTGAACTGGTCGAATTGCCGGAACGCCTTCATGCCTGCGCCGAGCTCTGCCGTGTTTCGGGTCGAGGCGATGGTCGGCATGAAGCGGTGGATCAGGTTGGGCCGGCCATCGGCATCGCGCACGACGATCTCGCGCTCGACGTGGCCGCCATACTGGTCCCGCTCCCAGATCGTGTACGAGAGGGGCATCCCCCATTCGTCGACCCGCACGCCCTGCATGAGGAAGGCGCCGTCCGTCTTGTTGACGATGCGCGAGGGCGGCAGCAGCTTGACCTTGGTGCGCCACCCGGACCCCGGACGATCGAGCCCCGGCAGCAGCGCCAGCCCCTCACCATACCCGAGGGTAGACCAATGGAAGGCCTCCTGAATCTGCCCGAACGTCAGCTGCGCGCTGGCGTCGCAGTTGAGTGGGGTTGCGGCCCACTCCCCGAAAATCGCCTCGAACTGCCGGGAAAACGTCGAGGCCTGATCCGGCGTCCATCCGAGCGCTTCGGCGTCCGGGCTGGACGACATCCTCAGCCCGGTGCCCACCACCATGGACGTGCTGGCCTCAAGCACGCCCCGGATCAGGCCGCTGTTCTGGAAGGCATAGAGGACGCGCGCCGCCTGCTTCTCCCAGGAGATCGCAGCAATGTCCTGGTTCTCCCGCAGCAGCGGGCGGAACCCGGCGAGAAAGGTGTTCGGCTCCGCCCAGGAGTAATAGCGGTTGCTGTCCCAGGTGGACGCCTGAGCAACGGTCGCCGGCAGGTTGTCGGCAACGGCATCACTCACGACCTCCCTGCCCGCCGGCACCCGGTAGCGGGGCTTTTCGGCGGCATCGGTCATCTGCAATCCTATCCGTGGAGACGGCTGACAATGGCCGCGAGGTCTTCGGTTTTCGGCTTCGCCGGCCGGCCCGTCAGGGCGACACGCCGGGCATCCCACTCGAAGCGGCAGAGCTGCCGCACCGCGATGGCATAACCGGCGGCATCAAGGGCTTCCGCGCGCCGGTTCTCGACGCGCTTGAATTCGACTGTCGGCCGGCCGCGGACATAGGTCACGATCCGGCGCTCGGCAGTGATCTGCCGGAACCACTCTTCCTCGAGCGTGTCCGAAAAGCGGAACGCGTGCCGATTGACCTGCCCCCTGTCGTCGATCTGATCGAGCGGCAGGGTCGTGACGATGTCGGTTTTGACCTGATCTACACCGACGCGCCAGAACACCGCGCCCCTATATTTCCGGTGATTCGACTTGCTGCGCTCCAGCAGCGGCCGCGAGCCCTGAACGCCTTTGATGGCGACGATTTTTCGCGACATTCGCGGCATGCAGAAGTCGTAGACCTGCTGGGTGCGGTTTCCGTCGCCCGAGTCCACCGCCGCCGCTTCGATGCCGATCTCGGCACCCAGGGGATGCGGCCATTTTGTCGAGAGGAACGCGTCCAGCTCATCCCATGTGGATTCGAGGTTCGTCGCGCCCCAGATGACGTGGTGGCCGAGGAACCAGCGATATTCCTCCGACCAGCCCAGGATCACACATTCCAGACGGTCGACCTGCACGTCGACACCCACTGTGATGTAGAGCACGTCGCGCGGAATGCGGGCGTTCCACGCCGCCTCTCCCTGCCCCAGCGAAAGCCCGAAGGCTTCCCGGCGGGACATGAGCTCGCTTTCGGCGACCTGGTTGATCGAGGACGACCACACCTGCCCGAGCACGGTGTTGTAGAACACCTGCAGGTCGGATGGGCCGTTCTTCTTGGCCTTCTCGTACTCAGCTGCGAGGACGCCCCACGCCGCATTGGCGAAGAGCGACACCAGGGCATTGAGCCGGAACCCGGCGTGCCCCTTCACCTCGGGATGGGTGGCGCGCCACTCACCGGCCTCTTCCATGGCCGGCTTGAGCTTCTCCTCGATTTCCGCACCGCAATGCGGGCAGATGCAGACGGCTTCCTCGGGCCGCCCAGGCGGCCATGAGATGTGCTCCCAGAGGATTTCGAAGCGGTCGCCGCAGTGCGGGCACGGGACTTCGAAAACCCGCTGGTCGGATTCCGAATAGCGCTTGACGATGATCGACGTTTCTTCGTCGGTCGGCGTCGAGCCGGAAACAAGCTTCCGGTCGGCATAGGAGATCGTGCGGCGCTCCACTAGCAGCAGCGGATCGCCTTCCGGCGTAATCTCCATCGCGTCAACCTCGTCGGAATAGACCCGACGGGCGGTATGGCGGCGCAGGTTGCGCGGGGCGCGAGCGGACAGAACCTTCAGCGAGCCGCCGCCGGCCATGGTGCGGTTCGTGAGGGTGTTGCGGCCGTCGAAGCGGCCCACCCTCATCAGGCCTTGCAGCGCCGGGGTGTCCCGGAAGGCGGGATCGATTTCATCGACCACGATGCCTCGCGCATCGTCGTCCGTCGGCATCAGCACAATGGTCGCGGACGGGTCATTCACCGCGTCGGCGGCGATGGCCGCAACCAGGCAGGTCGTATACCCGCACCGCGCACTTTTCAGCACGTCGATGCGCTGCAGCAGCGGGTCGCCGAAGGCGTCGAGCAAGCCGCGTTGCGTCTTCCACGGCCTGAACCGGCCCGGCGATGCGCTATTGCCGCTCAGGCGGAAGTTCTTGGCCGCCCACTCGGAATAGCTGAGGCGCTCAGGAGGACGAGCGGCCTTTGCGAGCTCTCTTTCGAGCGCGCGGAGCGCCTTCGTCCTCATGCGTTCTCATCTCGTCGGCGTCGGCGCCGATCAGGCCGGCCTCGACTTCCTCGGCTAGATCGTTGAGCCCATCGACGGCGAGCTGCCGGAGCGTCTCTTGGTCGTGGGCCGTGAGGTGCGGAATGGTCTGCCGTGCCTTGCTCGGGAATCCGAGAAACATGGCCTTGACCTTCTTCACGAGACCGGACCAGGCCTCGCTCACCTCGTCCAGCGCCAGCACCTCGCCCTTGATCTTGCCGAGATTGATTTCGGCGATCTCGCGCTCGACTGCCTCGCGCTTGGCCCGCTCATCGCTCAGGTTGAGTTCGCCGCCACGGCCCGCTGCCTGCCGGCGCAACTGATCGTGGTAGGCATCGAGGGACGCCTTCGTCTGGTACCAGCCCTTCTGCGCCGCCTGAACCAGGATGCCGCGCGCCGCGAGGTCTGATACAGCCCGCGTGCTGAGCCCCAACAGCACCGCCAGGTCGGCCCGGCTACAGGTTTCCGGCAGCCATTTGGCGCCGACCTGCACCGATCTTTCGCTCATGGGCTACTCCGACAGGAACCGGACGATGTTCCGGGCGACCCGGGTTTCTAGATCCTGCTGCACGAAGCGCTCGGCCGCCGGAACATTCGGCCGGGTCGGCTTCGCCAGTTCGTTCGGCAGCACCGCGGCATAGAGGGTCCGCAGCGGGAACCGCGCCTCGCCGGTTCGGATCACCACCCGGCCGTGGACCATGAACGAGCCCTTGAAGACCCGCCTGATGTTCCATGCCGTGGCCTCGGCACCGGCCATCGACGACACGCTGCCGCCGCGCTGACCGCCAGCGAACGGGTTCTTGTCACGGACCCACACCGGCTTGCCGTACTCGGCGAGGCCGATTGCCTCGTCCTTGGTCTCGACCGTCGCCGTCATCGTGCCGGCGGGCACGGCCTTGATGACCCTCGTCTTGGCCGCCATCCGGGCGGCCGGGACGCCGGTGTATTCGGCAACCCTGGTGATCGCCTGCAGCCGCTGCTCGGCCGCGTGCTCGTTCAGGCCAATGGCGGCGGCCTTGACCATTTCCGGCGAACCAAGCCGCCGAAGGAACGGCGTAAGGGCCGTCGGCCGCACATACCGGACATCGATCTGCGCGCTCAAATCCGCCCCTTTGGGGATGAGGGCCCCTTATGCAAAACGTCGCCGAGGAATCGCGGTCGCTGCGTGACCGCGTGCGCCAAGGCCAAAACACGGTCCCTTGAAGCCCATGGGATGGCCCGCGCGGGGCTTCAGCCTGCCCCGGAAGCCGAAGGCGAGGGCGCCGGCTACCCCACTACCCCACGTCGCTCTTGCCTCTCAGCGCGCGGCCTATGGCCAAGCCTGTGGCGCGCCTCGGCCAGCCCAAGGGGTAAGCCTCGAGCTGGCCGGTGGCGTCGTCAACGTGGAGGCGATCATCGAGCATGGGCGCCGTCCGGCGAGACACGCCTACCCTACAGATCGCAGGGCTGGATATGCCGCGCTTTGGCTCACCCTGTCCAACAGGCGTGAGAGCCAAGCCAGGGCCGTGCTGCAGCGCCCGAGCTGCGCTGGGCCGTGCCACGCCGCGAGTTGCATGGGCCTGGCTGGGCTGAGTCGATTTTCCCCAATCGTCCGTACCGCGCGAGGCTTTCACCGGCCCCATGGTTATCGGATGCGCCGCAAGAAAATCGGGACAAATCCCCGATTTCGGTTGACATTCGGGACGCATCCCGGTACGGTCAAAGGGTGGAAAGCGAAGGGCTGATCAATCGTGATCTCCCGACTTTCCGGAGGGCCGACAGATGGCCAAGACCCCTCGCTTCGCGACCGCGACATGCGCCCATTCCTACTCGGGTGCGCCGCTCCCCTGCTTCCTCACCTCGTTCAAGACCAAGCGCCTGGGCGAGACCGTCACCCGCTACCGCTGGCAATCCGAGACCGGCGAGCAGGTGCACCGCTGGGCTGCGCCCTTCTCCTCGATCGATGCCGCGATCCGCGCCGCCGAGGCGCATGGCCTCTTCTCCGATATCCAGCGCGCGCTGCTCTAGCCTCCCGCCTTGGGCGCCTGCGCGGCGCCCAGCACAGGACGCTAGTCCACCCCGGCAATCGTGCCACCACCAAGGAGACGACCATGCAGACCAATGCCACCCCGCTCCCCGCGCCATCGCACAAGGCCCGCGGCGACAACCGCAAGCTCTATAAGCGCGACCGTGACCAGGCGCGCAAGCTCGCCCGGGCCTTCAAGCTCGGCGCCTTCCTCGCCCTCGCGGCTTCCAGCGCCCATGCTGCCGGCCTGCCCAAGCCGGGCGCCTATGATGCCGGCTCGCCCGTGGTGAGTGCCATCATCGAGGCCAGCGCTGCAGGGCACCCCTATTGCCCCTGCCCAGACTCTCTCGACGCCTCGGGCAAGCCCTGTGGCCAGCACAGCGCCTATGTCGCGGAGGGCGGCGCGCCGGCGGTCATCTGCGATGCCGACGACATTGAGCGCATCGTTGTAGGCGCGCGGGCTGGGAGGTGAGCGCGATGAATTCCGAAAAGCATCAGTCGTCCGCGCAGAACACGCCGGGACCGCTTGAACTGGCGGACGAGCTGATGGCCATGGCCCCAACTATGGCAGCGGCGACAGCCGAGGGCGGAGCGGCGGTTCTTCGCGAAGCGGCATATCAGCTTCGGATATGCCATTACGCCGATGATCTCCTGTCCGCACTGCGCGAACTAATCGAAGCCTGCGATGATGAGGCGCTGGACGACATAGAGGATGAGCGGCATGCCGCGGCATTGGACAGGCAGTCCGCCGCTCTGCGCGTCGCTCAGTTGGCGATTGCCAAGGCGGAGGGGCAGGCATGACGCACCACACCACCCGCTTCCGCCGCGATCCTCTTGCCGAGATCGCCGTTGCCGTCCTGGTCGCCGGCATCATCGCCGGCTTCCTCGGGGGCCTGGCGGCCGCCCCGGTCCTTTACGGATGGGCACAGGCCGCCAACATTGTCGAGCGGGCCGGATAATGCCCTTTCGACCCCGCGCCCGAGACCCACCACGGGGAAACGGCAGAGGCCACTAGAAGCAATCCTTGAACCGGGCGATCATGCGCCCGGAAGCCTGAACGGAGAGAGCCGTTGCCCGCCTACAAATTCCGCCGAATGACGGGCAGCGAACTGAGCGGCGCCCTGCACACCCTGGGCCTATCGGCCGGGCAACTCGCCCGGCTCGGCATCGCCAACGATGTGCGCATCAGGAAATGGCTCAGGGGTGAGGAAGAGATTCCGGCCTGGCTGCCAGTCCTCCTCGAACTGCTGAAGCTGCCGGGGGGCACGGCGCGCGCATTGGCGGTGGCAGAGAGCCATTTGATGGACGAGAACGGGAAATGAGCCATACCAACGAACTGATCACTGCCGTCAACCAGCTGCAGCGCACCATCCGCGAAATGGGCCTTGATCCCGTGCGCATCCAGCTGGCCGACGTTCTGGACGCAAAGGCGTTGCGGGCCTTCCTTGAGCACGATTGCGGCTCTACCGTTGCGATCCCGCCGGGTCATCCCGACCGCCTGCCCCCGAACCAGATCAAGATCGGGGACACCATCTTTTTCTATCGCCCCGATCCACACCTCTAAGCCTCTGAAAGGAAGATCAATCGTGATCACCATCGGCACCACCCCGGACGGCAAGGCGACCGGCCTGCCGCTCGAATTCGCCAATCGACATGGCCTCGTTACCGGCGCGACCGGGACCGGCAAGACCGTCACCCTGCAGCGCCTCGCCGAAGGGTTCTCGGCCGCCGGCGTGCCGGTCTTCGCGGCCGACATCAAGGGCGACCTGTCCGGCATCGCGACAGCGGCGCCGACCGAGTTCTGGGACGTTTTCGGCCATCACGGCCACCCGATCCGCACCAGCATGCAGGACATGGGCGCCGTGCTCGTCAGCCGCATGCTCGGGCTGAACGAGGTGCAGGCTGGAACTCTGGCCATTGCCTTCCAGCGGGCCGAAGACGAGCGCAACTTCCTGCTCGGCATCGAGGACCTGCGCTGGTCGCTGCGCGACATGGCCGACGACAGGGGCGCAATCGAGGAGAAATACGGCCACATCACCGGGGCCAGCATCGCGACCATCCAGCGCCAGCTTCTCGCCCTCGAGGTGCAGGGCGGCGCCAACCTCTTCGGTGAACCGGCGCTGGACATTGCTGATTTCATGCGCACCACGCCGGCGGGGCGCGGCATCGTGAACCTGCTGCACGCCGACAAGCTGATGGAATCGCCGAAGCTCTATGCCACGCTCCTGCTGTGGCTGCTGACCGAGCTGTTCCGCAAGCTGCCCGAGGTCGGCGACATCGATAAGCCCAAGCTGGTCTTCTTCTTCGACGAGGCGCACCTGCTGTTCAAGGACGCACCCAAGGCGCTGCTCGATCATATCGAGCGCGTTGTCCGCCTGGTGCGCTCCAAGGGCGTCGGCGTCTATTTCGTCGCCCAGAGCCCGGCCGATGTTCCTGATACCGTCCTGGCGCAGCTCGGCAACCGGGTCCAGCACGCGCTCCGCGCCTATACGGCGCGCGATCAGCGCATGGTGAAGGCGGCGGTCAGGAGCTTCCGCGCCAACCCCGCTGTCGACGTTGCCAAGTCGGTGCTGGAAATGGGCGTCGGCGAGGCCCTGGTATCGTGCCTCGAAGCCGACGGGATTCCCGCGCCGGTCGAGCGCATCCGGGTAACCAGGCCCAATGGCCAGATCGGGCCGCTCTCCGAGGTCGAGCGCCGGGCCAACATCGAAAGTTCGATGCTCTATACCCGTTATCCGCGCGGCATCAGCGATGCAGTCGCCCATCTGGAATTCGACATCCGCATGGCCATGGCGCGCGGCATCGAGCCGCCCAAACCCGAGCCCGCCCGCGCGCCGATCGATTGGGACAAGGCCCTTGCCCCGATCGATGCGCTGGCGGCCCAGCCGGTGCGCCTGGGCTGGTCGCTGCCGGCCAAGCTGCTCGCCCTATGGCTCACGGCCTGCGCCCTCTTTGCGCTCGGCGGCTGGCTTTTCCCGCAGGTCTGAAGGCGGGCCGCGGCTCAGCCGCGACCCTTCCGCCTATCGGCTCTGTTCGCTGCCGATCAGGTCAAGGCTACGGCGGCAGCTCGGGCACAAGGCCATATCCCGATAGATCGGCGGATCGGACGCCATCTTCTGAGGGCGCGCATCGAGGGCCCGGCCGCCGCCATCCCAATTGCATAGCTCGCAAATGATGCGGATCGGCTCGGGCGCCATGATACCCATCACACGCCCTACCAGCTTCTCGCGCAAATAATCCGGCCGGATTGGCCCGTCCACGGCGCCGAAGCGCTGCGCCAGGCGAACGGCCTGATCCATCGGGCGGGGCTTGCCGGCCCGCGCCCATGGGTGGCCCGGCGCGCCGATCATCCAGCAGCCTTCCCGCTCCTTCACCGAAACGAAGGCCTCCCGGCCGCCTTCCCAGCGGATCAGGAACAATTCCCCGTTCGCCGGCTCCCTGTCTTCAGGATCGACAACCGCCACCTCCCCTTTCTTCAGGTGCGGCTCTCCGTCATCATCAAAAACACTCACCCCGACGCAGCCTCTCGGCAGGGTGTGCAACATCATCAGCGCGCGATACTCGCGCCCCGCCACAACTTCACTCGCCATAAAAAAGTCCCCACGGCGTCAATCCTCAGGCCGGCTATCTCCAGCGAAGCCGGGGGTTGAACACCTGCCAGGAAGACAGGCCGGACGCTTTTGGGGTCTCCCCTTGGACATCACGCCCGCCCCCGGCCGAAGCCGAGTTTGGACGAGCCGCCAAGCGCGTCCGGTGCCCTTGCGGGCACGATTCGACCGCGCCCTCCCACGACGCCATTGGGAGGGGCTTCTCGGTCTATTCCTGGTCCGGGTGTTCAAGCCCGGAAACATGTCAGCATGTTTCCCGACTCAGCGGCAAGGGGCCGTTCCAGCGCAACTTTAACTTAGCTGGAATGATAGAGCGGGCATCTACTTACGCAGCAAAGTTGCGATGCCTCTATTGGGGCCGGGGAGAGAGAGTCCATTACATGCCGGATGAAAGTAGATGGCCGGGTTCCGGGGAGTCTGGCGACTTGCACAACAATAAATCCGGCCGGCGCCGTCGATTCAGCCCGCACCGCACTTTGCTGCATTCCTGTGACTCTGCCGCCTGTGGATAACTCAGGCGAACCGCTTCCCGCCGGCGATCACGTCGAACCGGCTATCCCGGATGATCAGCGCACCCTCCTGCAAGGTGACGCGCCGGCCGGGATAGAGCCGCACCGCCTGCTCAAAGGCCGCAACGCCCAATTCCGTCCGGCTGGCCCGCACCAGCGTTTGCTCGGGCACGCCCGACCGCTCGCCCCATAGCTGACCTGACAGGCATTCCCCTCGCCGAACCACGGCGCGGGCAGCTTCGGCTCGATGATCCACACGAACATGCCGCGACGGCCGCAGGCCGGGCAGCGCATGCGCTCCGAGAAATGAGGGATCGCGAGGACGGGGACGAGCTGGTGCTCGGCGCCGACGTGGCGGATGACCGCCTCGACATCGACCAGCTGCCAATGCCGGCAGGCGGGATCGTGGCATACCGCAACCATTTCCTGGCCGGTATCCAGCACGTCCCGCAATGTGCGCAGCCATGTCGTCATGGCGGCGCACGCTACCAGAACAAAATTAGAACAGGCAAGGGGCAGCCGCGGTGCTCAGGGCGCCTTAGCGGCAGGTCGATCCCCTTCCTCGATCAGCGAAGCCAGCCCTTCAAGCTTGAGGTCCAGT
>Ga0164242_10002980_pt1 | contig 19396 bp, 18 predicted proteins | sample OricomgcompostMG_FD_108783 | JGI IMG/M metagenome (GOLD analysis project Ga0164242, IMG submission 108783) | Miracle-Growth compost microbial communities from Emeryville, California, USA - Original compost - Miracle growth compost (MG) ... | reverse complement strand
CTTGACCTCGTGGAGGCTGCCGGTCGCCTTGCCGCGACCGCGCGGCGTACGCAGGTGGTCGTAGATGAATGCTTCTGCCATGACCGTCCGTATTCCGTGAGTGGGATTGTGGGTCACATCGATTGTGACACCACTGCTGTCATTGTTACCAGTGGGTAGGTGAGAGTCGCGGCCGGGTCGGTCCCAGAGCGGCTCATCGGGTCACTCCTCGAGCCGCAGTCCGCGTCCGATCGCTCGGTTGGCGGCGTCCTGGAAGGCGATCACCATCGCCTCGGTGGTCAGCTCGCGCAGCCGCGGCAGTCCAGCCTCCAGGTGCGCGGCCTCCTGGGCCGAGTGCTGGGTACGGCGCCACGGCTCCACGACCTGGTCGCGCAACAGCGCCGTCAGGTCGTCCGCCAGTGCGTCGAGATGACGAGCGGTGATCTCCTGAGCCGCGGCCAGCGCGTCGCGCGGCAGTCCGAGGCGGCGCAGCTCGCGTCCGATCCGGCGATAGACGTCGGCCGGCTCGGCGTTGGTCCAGGAGGCGATCATCGCCCGCTGCATCGCGAGGTCCTCTACGGTGACGTCGTCGGCCAGGCGGGAGAGGTAGCGCTCGATTGCCTGCAGGGTGAAGCCGTGGTCCTGCAGTGCGCGGATCAGGTCGAGCCGGGCGCGGTGCTCTGCGCCGTAGTAAGCGACCCGGCCGCGTCGCTCCGGCGGGGGCAGTAGGCCGAGGCTGGCGTAGTAGCGGATGTTGCGCACCGAGACGCCAGTGGCCGCCGCCAGGTCGTCGACGGTGAGCGCGGGTCCCGCTTCGAGGTCGGTCTGCACCATGGCGCCGGACACTACCCCGATCCCTTGAAACATGACAGTTCTGCTGTCACAGTTCTGCTGTTATCTTCGCCGTACGCCTGAGGGAGCACCGATGCCGACCAAGTCGACGATCTATGAAGCCGAGCACGAGGACTTCCGCACCACGGCGCGAGCCTTCCTCGAGAAGGAGGTCGTGCCGCACCACGACCAGTGGGAGAAGGACGGGATCGTGCCCCGCGAGGTGTGGGCCAAGGCGGGCGAGGCCGGTCTGCTCTGCTTCGACGTTCCGGAGGAGTACGGCGGCCCCGGCATCGACGACTTCCGCTTCAACGCGGTGCTCAACGAGGAGGTCACCCGGTTCGGCACCAGCGGCCTGGGCTTCTCGCTGCACAACGACATCGTGGTGCCCTACCTGCTTCATCTCGGGACGGAGGAGCAGAAGCAGCGCTGGTTGCCGGGCTGTGTCAGCGGCGAGACGATCACCGCGATCGCGATGACCGAGCCCGGCGCTGGGTCGGACCTGCAGGGGATCCGCACCACCGCAGTCGACAAGGGCGATCACTTCATCCTCAACGGCTCGAAGATCTTCATCACCAACGGCATCAACGCCGACCTGGTCGTGGTCGTTGCCAAGACCGACACCGAGAAGGGCGCGCACGGCATCTCGCTGCTCGTCGTCGAGCGGGGCATGGAAGGCTTCAGCCGCGGTCGCAACCTGGACAAGATGGGGATGAAGGCCCAGGACACCGCCGAACTGGTCTTCGACAACGTCGTGGTGCCGAAGGAGAACCTGCTCGGTGACCTCGACGGCGGCTTCATCCACCTGATGCTCGAGCTGCCGCGTGAGCGCATCTCGGTCGCGTCGATCGCGGTCGGCGCCATCGAGCGCGTCCTGGAGATGTGCCTGGACTATGCCAAGGAGCGTGAGGCCTTCGGGCGCCCGATCGGCAAGTTCCAGAACACCCGCTTCGTGCTGGCGGAGATGGCCACCGAGGCGCACATCGCGCGGGTGTTCATCAACGACTGCATCCTCAAGCTCAACGCGGGCGAGGTCGACACCTCGCTCGCTTCGATGGCGAAGTGGTGGACGACCGAGCTGCAGAAGCGCATCGTCGACTCCGGGGTTCAGATCCACGGCGGCTACGGCTATATGAACGAGTATCCGATCGCGAAGGCGTACGTCGACAGCCGCATCCAGACCATCTACGGCGGCACGACCGAGATCCAGAAGGAGATCATCGGGCGGTTCCTGGGAATCTGAGGGCCGCGGCCGCCGAGCTCGGGCACTCGCCGGTCTGACCCACGGGACACCCGTCTGGGCCGGACCCGTGCGGTCGCCCTAGCCTCGGATCATGCGCATCGCCAATCACGCCGGCCGGGCTGTCCTCGTCCTGGCCGAGGACAGGGCAGCCGACATCGCCGCCGCCTCCGAGGGTGTCTTCGGACCCGACCTGCCCAATATCTACGCGCGGTGGGACGAGTTCATGGCGTGGGCCGCGGACACCTCGCCGGAGGCGGACGTGACGCTGGACAGGGCGCAACTGGGAGCGCCCTCGCCGTCGCCGTCGCAGGTCGTGGCGATCGGGTTCAACTACGCCGACCACGCTGCGGAGACGGGCTTCGAGGTGCCGACCACGCTGCCACCCGTCTTCACCAAGTTCCCCAGTGCCATCGCCGGCCCCGTCGGCGAGGTGGTCCTGCCGCCGGGTGGCAATACCGACTGGGAGGTCGAGGTCGTCGCGGTCATCGGTCGCGAGGCCCGTCGCGTCGACGAGGCGGACGCCTGGTCCTACGTCGCCGGCCTGACCATCGGGCAAGACCTCTCCGAGCGGGTCTCCCAGATGGCAGGGCCGGCACCGCAGTTCGGCCTTGCCAAGTCGTTTCCGGGCTTCGCGCCGATGGGTCCGTGGCTGGTCACGCTCGACGAGCTGGAGGCCGCCGGGCTGGACCGCGACGATCTGGCCCTGGGCTGCGCCATCGATGGTGGGACAGTGCAGGACGGCCGCACCTCGAAGCTGATCTTCTCCATCCCGCACATCATCGCGAAGCTCTCCGAGGTCATCACCCTGCGTCCCGGCGACGTGATCTTCACCGGTACACCGGACGGCGTCGGCATGGGGCGGAAGCCGCCGCGCTTCCTGCGGTCGGGGGAGACCCTGCGCACCTGGGTGGAGGGACTCGGCGAGATGGAGCACACCTTCCGCTGAGGCCGCAGGCGCCGAGCCCGATCTTCGGGCCGGTATCAGGAGGAGTACCTGGCGACCGCCCGCACGGGCCGCGCTGTACTCGTCCTTATACGCCCGGCCTGCATCCCACCGGAGATCGGTGCCGGTCGTGCCCGGCTACGCCGGTGGTAGGAGCGACTCGATCGGCGCGTCCGGATCGATGCGCAGGCCATAGGCCCGAAGGCGTACGTCGATGACCGCCCAGGTGCTCTCCACTACGAGGTCGGTGAGGTGGTCGACGTCGGGCACCTTCGCGCCCAGGTGCACCCAGCGGCGGACGGTGGCGAAGACCGCGCCGACCAGGCCGTGGGCGAGCGGATCGGTGGCTGCGGCGTCGGCCTCGCTGACCTCGGCGCCACTGAGCCGGAAGGTGACGACCATAGTCTCGGCGATCTGTTCGGAGAGCCGGTCGATCGCGCGGCTCAATGGACCGGAGGCGGCGGGGTCAAGGTCGCCGAGCTGATGCAGCCGCGGGTGCTCCGCGGCCCAGGCGATGTATGTCGACGCGGCGCGGCGCAAGGTCTCGCGGACGGTGCCGGTAAGCACGATCGCGTCGCTGATCCGGGTGAGCAGCCCGTCGAGGATCTGCTGCTGGACGGCACGCTCGAGGTCGCTGCGGTCCTCGAACTGCCGATAGAGGACGGAGCGGCTCAATCCGGCCCGGGAGCCGATCTCCTGAAGCGAGGCATCGAGGTTGCCCTCGTCGTACAGGGCGATGGCGGCGGTGATGATGCGCTCACGCTGGGCGTCGTTGTGCGCTGACCAGCGCGTCGAGCGTCCATCCACGCGGCCAGGCTAGTGGAGCGCCCGACGGCCCGACGGCCCGACGGCCCGACCGCCCGACGGTCAGGCGGCAGCGCTGCTCGGCTCGGCGCGGAACCGCGCCGGGCGGCCGTCGACGCCCCAGAGCTTCCACGCCCACCGGGTCAGCGGTGTGCGGAGGCCCAGCTCGTCGGCCAGCATCCGCACGTCGGAGAAGAGATCGCGGCGAAACTTGGCGGCCTCGTCACTCTTGCCCCAGACGTCGGCCGCGACCTCGTCGGGGATGCCCATCAGCTCGCGGTCGGCCTTGCTCGGGACCAGGATCGAGTCCGCTCCCAGGCGCAGCGACATCGGCCACATCACCCCGAGCCACGCCCGTGCCACCGGGCCGCGGTTGGGCACGTGCTCCTTGAGCCAGGCGTGCGCGAAGCCGATGTGGCGGGCCTCCTCGGCGATGTGGATCTGCATGATCCGCTCGATCAGTGGGTGGCTCCCGCCACGTCGCATGAGGTCCTTCTGCACATGGTCGATCGGCTCCTCGCCGGCCAGGATGATGGTGAAGAACATGGTCGGGCTCAGCCAGCCGAACTGCGCCACCAGCGGGATCGCGTTGAGCAGCCACCTCGGTGCTCCGGTCACCTCCGGGCAGACCCGGTTGGTGAACTCCTGGAACATCTGGATGTGGTGGGTCTCCTCGGTGAGCTCGTGCATGAAATAGCGGAACTCCGGGTTGCCGTTGGGCGTGCGCAGCAGGAAGCCGGAGCCGCCCTGGAGCAGCAACTGCTCGAACTGCGAGCCGATCTTGGTCACCAGCGCCAGCCGGTGCCGGCCGATCTCGATCTGCCGCTGGCGAGGCAGTGACCGGTACCAAGGGTGCGCACCGAGCGGGTCGACCGCCGGGAGGATCCAACGGGCGTCATCGTCGACGACGGCGTACGCCGGGTCTTCCCAGGGGACGTCCTTGAAGGCGTTGAAGCATCGGTCGACCGATGCCTCGGAGAGCGTCTGCAGCGTCTCCGCGTAGGTCTGTCTGCCGTGCGACGGGAACGAGACCGCTGCTCCTGCGGCGCGTACGCCGCTGCCGACCACCTGCTTGGTCACGCGCTTGGCCAGGGTCACCGGGGCCATCGGGCACCTCCGTGAGATCTCAACTAGGGACGTCGAGACCCAAGGTACCCGTTACACGGTGTCCCGCATAGTGTCTTTCCGGGGGAGCGTCAAGAGAATTGAACGATCCCGTCCTCCAGGTCGCGGCGCATCACCTTCCGGTCGGTGAGGTAGTTCTGCTTCAGCGCCCACGGCACCCGGTCACCCTGACGCGGCATCGCGTCGGCGGCGCGCTGAATGTAACCGGACGCCAGATCCATCAGCGGCCGCTCACCGATGCTGGGGTCACGCTCGACCAGGGCCTCGGTGTAGCCGTGACTGCGCATGTGCCGCAGCAGCCGCACTACGAACTCGCTCACCAGATCGGCCTTCAACGTCCAGGACGCGTTGGTATATCCGATGGTGAAGGCGAAGTTGGGGATGCCGCTGAGCATCAGCGCCTTGTAGGCCATCGTCTGTGAGAGGTCGACCTTCTTCCCGTCGACGTGGACGTCCACACCGCCGAAGAGCTGCACCTTCAGGCCGGTCGCGCTGATCACGATGTCGGCCTCGAGTGTCTCGCCCGACTCCAGCTCGATGCCCTTCGGGGTGAAGGTCTTGATCCGGTCGGTGACCACGCTGGCCTTGCCGTGCCGGATTGCCCGGAAGAGATCGCCGTTCGGCACCACGCACAGACGCTGGTCCCAGGGGTCGTACGGCGGGGAGAAGTGCTTGGCGGCGTACTCCTGCGCCTCCGCGGCCGTCATACCGGGCTGGCCCTCGCGTGCGGTGAGGTGCTCGACGACGCCCTTGTGCACCGTCTTGCGGACGAGGTCCGGGCGGCGCCGGGAGAGTTGGTAGGAGCCGACGAGGAGCAGGATGTTGGCCCACCGGGTGGCCTCGTAGCCTGCCTTCTCGCGTAGCCGCTTGAGCGGTACGAATCCGGGTACGCGGTCCAGCGCACTGTTGAGGGTGCGGGCCAGCGGGTCCTTCGCCGGCCGCGACATGATGTACGTCGGCGTCCGCTGCAGCATGGTGATGTGCTCGGTCCTGTCCGCCATCGCAGGGACCAGCGTGACGGCGGTGGCGCCCGACCCGATCACGACGACCTTCTTGCCGGTGTAGTCGAGATCCTCCGGCCAGTGCTGCGGGTGGACGAAGGCGCCCTCGAACTCATCGAGTCCGGGGAACTCCGGTCGGTGGCCCTCGGCGTAGTCGTAGTAGCCGGCGCAGGACCACAGGAAGTTGGCGGTGAACCGCCGCTCACCCTCCGGTGTGGTCGCGGCGACCGTCCACTGCTTGGCGTCGGTGTCCCAGTCGGCCGCCGTGACAGTGTGCTGATAGCGGATCAGCTCGTCGACGCCGTACTCGCGCTCGATGGTGCGAAGGTAGTCCAGGATCATGTGGCCGTCGGCGAGCGACTGGTCGCCGGGCCACGGATGCCAGTTGAACCCGAACGTGAACATGTCGGAGTCGGAGCGGATGCCCGGGTAGCGGAACAGATCCCAGGTGCCGCCGCTGCGCTCGCGACTCTCGAGCACCGCCACCGATAGCTCGGGCAGGTGCTGCCGCAGCTGCGCCGCCGCACCGATGCCGGACAGTCCGGCTCCGATGATGAGGACATCGACATGCTCACTCGTCATGGCCCCAGGTTACCGGCGGGTTCGGAACGTGGGGAGTCTCCTCCGATCGGCCATTTCTCCTGCGATCCCGGCCGAAAGTGACCACTCGAACCGCGGAATGTGACCTTTCAACCGCATGATGTGTCGGTGAACGAGGTGACCCCTGTCGTGGAGGTGCGCGGCCTGCGCGTCCGCTTCGGTGAGGTCGAGGCGGTCGCCGGCGTGGATCTCAAGGCCTACCCCGGCTACTCGACGGCCCTTCTCGGACGCAACGGCGCCGGCAAGTCGACCACGATGCGGGTGCTCGCGGGCGTGGTGCCGCCGACCGAGGGCGAGGTTCGCGTCAACGGCATCGATGTACGCCGAGACCCACTCGCGATCAAGCACCGGGTGGGCTACTGCCCAGACGTGGGCGGTCTGGTGCCACGGGCGACGCCGTGGGAGCACCTCCAGCTGGCCGGCCGGATACGCCGCATCCCGAACTGGGAATCGCGGGCGCGGGAGCTGCTCGAGCGGTTCGAGCTCGGCGCTGTCGCGCACCGGGTGACCACCGGCTTCTCCCACGGCATGGGCCGGCGGCTCTCCGTCGTACTCGCCGCACTGCACGAGCCCGACGTCCTGCTGCTCGACGAACCCTTCGACGGTGTCGACCCGATCGGCGTGGAGGCGACCTTGGACGTGATCGCCGATGCACGCGCCCGAGGGGCCTGCGTCCTGGTTTCGACCCACCTGCGCGAGCTGGCGGTGGAGGCTTGCTCCAGCGTCACCGTGCTGCGCGGCGGCTCACGGGTCGCCACCCTCACCGCCCGTGACATGGCCGGCGAGGAGGGTGCGCGTGCCTACCGGGCTCTCCTCGACTGAGCTGCCTCGCGTCCTGGCCGCGGAGCGTCGGGCGATCGCCGACGTGGGGCACCTGCTGCGCTTCCGGGCGTCGACCCTGCCGCGTCAGCGGATCGTCCTGCTTGCTGGTCTCTTCGTGGTGGTCACGCTGGGAGCGGCGGTCGTGCCGGCGTACCTCCCTGGCGCGGGCCGGCCCGGACCGGGTCACGCGCGCGACGCGCTGACCCTGCTGCCGACGGCGCTCGCCGGCTTCCAGCTGCTGAGCCTGATCGCCGGGGTCGCGTCCGGCGGCGGTCGCGAGCTCGTCCCGCGCGAGCAGCTCGTCGCGTACCCGATCAGCCCGACCACCGACCATTTCGGCGCGCTGCTGCAGGCGCCCCTCAATGCCGCGTGGCTGGTTCAGGTGTGGGCGCTTCTCGGCGTCGCCTCGTTCGGTCTGGGACCGGACCGTGTCCTGCCTGGTGCCGTCGGCGTCCTGCTCTGGATCGGCGTCGCCACGGCCCGCGCCCAGGCGGCGGCCTGGGCGGTGGAGGGGGTGCGGCGCCTGCGGCATGGCATCGTCGCCGTCCGGCTGGTCGCCGTACTCTTCGCGCTGCTGGCCGCGTGGCTGCAGTTGACCGGGCGGTTGGCGCCGCTGCTGGACCATCTGCCGACTCGCTGGTTCGTGGTCGGCCTGGTCGCCGGCTTCAGCGGTCGCTGGGCGGTGACCCTGCTGGTCGAGGCGGCGATGCTGGCGGCCGCGACCACCGTCGGCGCGATCGCGGCGCATCTCACCGCCCGATTGGCAGCTCGGCAGGAGTACGACGCGGAGTCGGCGCCGCACCCCGGCCGCCCGACGCCGCGCTCCGACCGGGCGATGCTGATCCGGATCGACCGCGCGTCGGTATGGCGCTCGGTGCCGGTCCGCCGCGGGCTCCTGGTGCTCTCTGTCGGCCCCGGCGTGGTGGCGCTGGCCGGTGCGCTGACCTGGTCGCAGCTCATCCTGCTGCCGGGGCTGGTTGCCTCCGGTGGCGCGCTGCTCTTCGCCGTCAACGGCTGGTGTCTCGACGGGCGCGGCGGGCTGTGGCGCGCGTCGCTGCCGGTCGATCCGGGGGTCGTCTTCACGGCCAGGGCGTGGGTGTGCGCGGAGTTCCTCGCGGTGGCGGCGCTGATCACACTGGCGGTCGGCTGCCTGCGCGCCGGGTTGCCCGACGCGCGCGAGCTGACGGCGGTGACCGCGGCCTTCGTTGTGGTCCTGGTCCAGGTCGTCTCGGCGGCGATGCGCTGGTCGCAGACGCGTCCCTATCCGGTGGACCTGCGCTCGGCCCGAGCCACACCGGCACCGCCGCTGGCGATGATCGGCTACTCCGGCCGCCTGGCGCTGGGCACGACCATCACTTCGCTGATCTTCTCGGTGTTGGCCAGGGTGGGTCCGCCGGAGGTGACGGTGCCAGTGGCCGTGGCGATGGGCCTGTGGTCGTGGCTGCGGTTGCGGCGTACGGGTGAGGAATGGCGAGACGACCGGGTTCGAGCCCGTGTCGTGACTGCCTTCTGACGTCGAGAGGTCATCTTTCGCGGGTTGAGAGGTCACCTTCGGCCGGTTTCTTGCGGACCATACTGAGTATGTGCATACTCGGTATTCACAATCTGGAAGGGTGAGAGATGTCGGTCAAGCACGCGCTGCTGGCGCTCCTGGAGCAGGAGCCGATGTACGGCTACCAGCTGCGGGCCGCGTTCGAGGAGCGCACTGCCGAGCTGTGGCCGCTCAACATCGGGCAGGTCTATACGACGCTCTCCCGCCTCGAGCGCGACGGCCTGGTCGAGAGCGGCGACGCCGACGACGACGGCCACCAGATCTACAAGCTCACCGATGCCGGCCGGGCCGAGGTGACGGACTGGTTCGGCAGCGCCGTCGCGCGCACCCAGCCGCCGCGCGACGAGCTCGCCATCAAGATCGCCCTCGCCGTCACCTCGCCGGGCCTCGACATCGAGGTCGTCCTCCAGCGCCAGCGCACCGCGACGATGGCAGCGCTGCAGGAGTACACGCGGCGCAAGCGTGCGACCACCGACCTCGCCTACGGCCTGGTCCTCGATTCGTTGATCTTCGCCGCCGAGGCGGAGATCCGCTGGCTCGACCATTGCGAGGCGCGGCTGCGTCAGGGCGGCGGCCCCCGATGACGTCCGAGCCTCTGGCACCGCATGAGGCGGACCGCCTCCGCCGTGCCGAGAGCCGCTGGCTCGAGCAGGCCCGCGAGCGTCTGCGCCGTCCCGTGCGCCCGGCGCGCCAGACACGACCTGAGACCACTTCCCCAGAGGAGACCGACCGATGAACGCTCCCGTGCTTCACCTCGACCACGTCACCCGCGTGCACGGCACCGGCGACCTCGCCGTACACGCGCTGAGCGACGTCTCCTTCGAGGCCTTCGCCGGCGAGCTCGTCGCTGTCATGGGGCCGTCGGGCTCGGGCAAGTCGACACTGCTCACCCTCGCCGGCGGTCTGGACGCGCCCAGCGATGGTCGGGTGTACGTCGAGGGCGCCGACCTGACTACCGCCGGCAACACCGGCCGGGCAAAGCTGCGCCGGACCTCGATCGGCTACGTGTTCCAGGACTTCAACCTCATTCCCGCCCTCAAGGCGGCGGAGAACGTCAGCCTGCCGCTCGAGCTCGACGGCGTATCGACGAGGACGGCGCGCGCGGCGGCGCTGGCGGCGCTCGGGGAGCTCGGCGTGGCCGATCTCGCCGATCGATTCCCCGACGAGATGTCCGGTGGTCAGCAGCAGCGGGTTGCGATCGCCCGCGCGGTGGTGGGGGAGCGGAGGCTGATCCTGGCCGATGAGCCGACCGGTGCCCTCGACTCGGTGACCGGAGAGGAGATCCTGCGCCTGCTCCGTGCGCGCTGCGACGCGGGTGCGGCGGGCGTGCTGGTCACCCACGAGCCGCGGCACGCAGCCTGGGCCGACCGTGTCGTGTACCTACGCGACGGCGTCGTCGTCGGACAGACCGGCGATGCCGGTGAAGCGGGCGAGCTGCGGGCGGTTCGCGCATGAAGGCGTGGCTCACCTCATGGCGGCTGGCGCTGAGGCTGGCCCGTCGCGACCTGTTCAAGCACAAGGCTCGCGCGATCATCGCGCTGGTCATGGTGACGTTGCCGGTGCTCGGTGTGGTCGCGGCCGATGTGCTGATCCAGACCGCTCAGGTGTCTCCCGCGGAGGGGATCAGTCGTCGGCTCGGCACCGCCGCGGCGGCCGAGGTCCAGATCGCCGATCGCAAGCACGGTGTTCAGCAGGGTGCCGACCCCGGCCAGGGATGGGGCCAGACAGACAAGCGCCTCGGCCACCCGGCGACCCCGACCGACATCGGCGCCGTGATCGGCCGGCGGACGATGCTGCCGGCGCCGGTGGAGTCGGACGTCCTCGTCCGGACCGCCTACGGCAGGGAGCCGGTGATCGCAAACGAGGTCGATGCCTCGGCCCCGCTGGCACGTGGCCTCTACCGGCTCTCCAGCGGGCACTGGCCGACCACGACCGGCCAGGTGGTGGTCAACCAGGCGCTGCTCGACCGTGGCGTCGGCAGCACCCTCGAGATCGTCCGACGCGACCGGACCGAGTCAGGTCGCACGATCGTCGGCACCTTCGTCGACGCGACTCGGCGTACTGCGCCGATGGTGGTCGGCCTCCCCGGAGCGTTCCGATCGGCGAACAGCGACACAAAGGGGACCTGGCTCGTCGACGGTCCGCCGATCAGCTGGTCGCAGGTGACCAGGTTGAACGCGCTGGGCGTGCTCGTCACCGATCGGCAGATCGTCACCCATCCTGACGCCTATCCTGACCCGCTCGCGCACAGCAATGACAGGGTCGACGACCAGACTGTGCAGGTGGCCGTGCTGATCGTCGTGATGGCGCTGATCGAGGTGGTCCTGCTCGCCGGGCCAGCCTTCGCCGTAGGCGCCCGCAAGCAGCAACGTTCCCTTGCGTTGCTGGTCTCTGCCGGAGGTACGCCGGGCCAGGCGCGGCGGGTGATCATCGCGGGTGGGCTGCTCCTCGGCGTCTCCGCAGCCGCGATGGGCATCGTCGGCGGAATCGGCGTCGCGTGGGTGTTGCGACCTGTGGTGCAGCGGTTCAGTGCAGAGTGGTTCGGGCCGTTCGACGTGACATGGTGGCACCTCGCCGGCATCGCAGCGTTCGGCTTGGCCAGCGCTCTGATCGCCTGTCTCGTGCCCGCCTGGATCGCCTCCCGGCAGAACGTCGTCGCCGTACTCGCCGGGCGGAGGGGCGACGCCAAGCCGGTACGCGCCTTTCCGGTGATCGGCCTGGTGCTCTTCGCGGCTGGCGTACTGGTAGCGGTGGGCGGAGCGAGAGAGCGCGGTGATGGCGCGCTGACCATCGCCTGGTCGGCGGTGATCTGCGTGCTCGGCATGGTGCTGCTGGTGCCGGTGCTGGTCTCGTGGGTCGCACGGTTGGCGGGCCGCTTCCCGCTCGCGGTGCGCTTCGCTGCCCGCGACGCGGTGCGGCACCGGACCCGGACCACGCCTGCGGTCGCGGCGGTGGCGGCGACCGTCGCCGGGGTGGTCGCGCTCGGCATCTCGACCGCCAGCGACGAGAAGCAGAACCGAGAGACCTACACCCCCAATCTCGTGATCGGGAACGCCACGGTGACGCCGTCGTACGACGTCGTCGGACCGGATCCGAGCGCACCGACCGACTGGGCCAAGGTGGAGGCGACGGTCAGGGCGCACGTGCCGGGCGTCAGGATCGTCCGGGTGGCGGGCATCGAACAGAGCCTCCCGCGGGGTGGCTTCCGTCAGGTGACGTTCAGCGACCCCGCGGCGAAGCACGGCAACGGCCAGTTCTGGGCGCAGACGCAGTCCGCCTTCGGTTCCCAGATCCTGGTGACCAACGGCCGGCATCTGCCACCGACCGTCGCGGCCGAGGGCGGCGACTCGCCCGGCGTGACCGCGGCGCTGGCTGCGGGTCGGGCGGTCGTCTTCGCCAACGTCCGCTCCCAGACCGCACTCGATCACGTGCGGATCCACGTGGACTCCAGCGACCGGCACGGCAAGGTGACGAACGGCGTCAGCGTCGTGGCGCCGGCGACGGTGATCTACCGCGACGATCCGCGGACCCCGGCGCAGGCGCTGGTCCCGCCGGCCGTGGCCCGGGAGGCGGGGCTGACGCCGACCACCATCGCGCTCGAGCTCGACCGGCCCCAGCTGTCGCCGACCGCAGCACGCAACCTGGACGCCGCGCTCGACGACCTGGCCACGCCAGCCACCGTGTCCGTGGAGAGGGGCTACCAGGCGACCGCCTACGCGACCGCTGTGCAGTGGGTGCTGGCGCTGCTGGCGGCGATCCTGATGTTCGGTGGGACGCTCACCGCGATGTTCCTCGCGCTCTCGGACGCGCGGCCGGACCTCGCCACCCTGGCGGCGGTGGGTGCCACGCCGAGGACGCGGCGGAGCGTAGCTGCGGCGTACACCTTCGTGGTGGCGTTCGTCGGTGCTGTCCTGGGGATGCTGGTCGGCTTCGTACCCGGTCTGGCGATCACCCGGCCGTTGACCAGGATCTATGGGCCGGGCGGGGCCACGTCGTACTTCCTCGACGTGCCGTGGCTGATGATCGCCGTGGTCGTGATCGGACTGCCGGTCCTGACGGCGCTCATGGTCGGAGCAGCCACCCGATCCCGACTCCCGATGGTGTCCCGGCTGACCTAGGCCGGCGGGTGTGACGGCGGTCGCATTTTGACAGCGGGGCTTAAGGATCGGTAGGGCTTCGTGCTCAGTTGGCGGTTCTAGACATAGGTCTGTGAAGCTCCGGACACCGCAGGCGCACCCGTCCACCGCGCTCGGCTCGCCACCGACGAACGTCGGATCCGGGGGTGCTTGGAACCGTCGTGGGGCCAGGCCCGGCTCCGCCGCGTCCCGGACGCTGTTGGTGGCCGGAGTGGCGGGATCCGGTACGTCGATGATCACTACGGTGCTCGACCGCCTCGGCGTACGTGCCGATCTCGAGATCGTGGAAGCCCTCGACGGTCCGGGAGCGACGTTCAGGGATCTGGATCCGGCTGGGGTGGACGCTCTTCGGGATCTGCATGTGCTTGTCGCTTTCCGGGATCCTGTGGCTCTCGCCGAGCGAGGCCCTCGCTCTGGTCCTGAGGACTTCGTCGATCGCCTGCGGGTAGCTGCACGCGGGGCGCGTCACCTGGTCCGCTGGACGGCGATGCTGCGCTGTCCGGTGCTGGTGATCTCCTACGAGAGGGCGGTGGACTCACCAGAGTGGCTCGTCGAGACGGTGATCTCCTTCTGTGGGTTGGAGCCGACGTCGACGCAGCGTGGTGAGGCGGTCGCCGCCGTCTTGGATCGGCGACGGTGATGTCGCCCGGCGCGCGGCACGGAGCGGACGTCGAGCGTTTGCTGGACTTCGTCAAGGCGCGGATCGGCGACCAGGCCCGTGGTCGCGATCCGCAACGCGCCCGCTGGGCCTCCGGGTTCCTGCACCAGATCGAGGAGATGGAGGCGTTCCTGATCGCGGTCCCGCCCAGCGTCTTCGAGGTTGAGCGGTTCCTGCTGCGGATCGCCTATCTGCATCGTCATCACCCGGACTACCAGGCGCACTGGGACCTGCGGCAGCCCGGTCGGTCGCCGCGGGATGAGCTCCGAGCGAACTAAAAGTCAGTCTTGACTGTTTGTTGCTGGACGACGACAGTGGAGATGTGAGCGCAACCACGTCCCGGGTCCCCCAGGAGGAGCGCACCCGACTGATGCGGGCGCGGCTCTTGGAGGCGACCGTCGAGGTCCTGTTGGAGCGCGGCTTCGCCAACACCACGACCACGCTGGTCTCCGAGCGCGCCGGGGTAAGCCGGGGTGCGCAGCTGCATCACTTCCCGACCAAGAACGAGCTGGTCGTGGCCGCGGTCGCGCACGTGATGGAGCGCCGCGCCGAGGATCTGCGGGCGGCGGTCGCCGAGCTGCAGGGCGCCCCGACCCGCAAGGTGATCAGGATGCTGGGGGATTACTTCGCCTCGCCCGGCTTCAAGGCCGCGCTCGAGCTGTGGGTCGCGGCGCGTACCGACCCCGAGCTGCTCGCCACGGTCGGCCCATTCGAGCGACACCTCGGCCGCGAGACCCACCTGCTGACGGTCGAGCTCCTCGGCGCCGACGAGTCCCAGCCGGGGGTGCGGGAGCTGATCCAGGCCACGCTCGATCTGTGCCGCGGTCTCGGCCTCGCCGACACACTCAGCGACGACACCCGTCGCCGTGCGCGGATCCTCGATGAGTGGGCCAAGGTCGTCGACCGCCAGCTGACCGGTCTTCAGCGGCAGGCCGAGGGCACGCAGGACAGCCATTCAAGACCAGTGGGTGCCGAGGAGGCGCGATGAGCGACGTACTGGAGGAGCTGCTGGGCGACCTGGCAGCGGAGAGCGCTGCCCTGCGGAAGGTCGTCGCCGACCTCACCGAGGAGCAGTGGCGTACGCCGACACCGGCGGAGGGTTGGGACGTGGCCACCCAGATCGCCCACCTGGCGTGGACCGACGAGGCCTCGGTGGTGGCCGGCACCGACAAGGTGGCGTGGGACGCCCTGATCGTCGAGGCGCTGGCCGACATCGAGGGCTTCGTGGACAAGAAGGCACTTGAAGGCGGAGCGGTGCCGCCAGCCACGCTGCTGGCCCGTTGGGACGCCTCCCGCCCGGCACTCGCCGAGATGTTGCGGAGCGCGGAGGGCAAGATCCAGTGGTTCGGGCCGCCGATGTCACCGGCCTCGATGGCCACCGCTCGTTTCATGGAGACGTGGGCACACGGTCTCGACGTACACGATGCGCTGGGGGTGACGGCGGAGCGGACCGATCGCGTCAAGCACGTCTGCCACCTCGGCGTACGGACTCGCGGATTCGCCTATTCGGTCCGTTCCTTGGACGTGCCCTCCGCAGAGATCCGCGTCGAACTGACCTCTCCGACCGGCCAGGAGTGGCGGTGGGGTCCTGAGGCCGCAGCACAGAAGGTGACGGGGCCGGCCTGGGACTTCGCCCGGCTCGTCACCCAGCGGATCCACCGCGCCGACACCGCCCTCGTCGCCGAGGGCGCCGACGCCGACCAGTGGCTGAGCATCGCGCAGGCGTTCGCCGGCCCGCCAGGAAAGGGGCGCGACAGTGCCTGAACGTGAGCCGATCAAGATCGGCAATTGCTCCGGCTTCTACGGTGACCGGATCAGCGCCATGCGGGAGATGCTCGAAGGCGGCCCGTTGGACGTGCTGACCGGTGACTATCTCGCCGAGCTGACGATGCTCATCCTCGGCAAGGACACTCTGCGCGACGCCGACCTCGGCTACGCCAAGACCTTCCTCGCGCAGGCCAAGGACTGCCTCGGCCTCGCCATGGAGAAGGGCGTCAAGCTGGTCAGCAATGCCGGCGGCCTCAATCCGCGCGGGCTGGCGGAGGCTCTCGATGCGCTCGGCACGGGCGCCAAGATCGCGTACGTCGACGGCGACGATGTCCGCGCCAAGCTCACCGACTTCCCCGACGCGCTGACGGCGAACGCCTACCTCGGCGGCTTCGGCATCGCCCGGGCGCTCGAGGCCGGCGCCGACGTGGTCGTGACCGGCCGTGTGACCGACGCCGCGGTGGTCATCGGGCCGGCGATCTGGTGGCACGGCTGGACAGCGCAGGACTACGACGCCCTCGCCGGGGCGGTGATCGCCGGTCACGTGATCGAGTGCGGCACCCAGGCCACCGGCGGCAACTTCGCCGGGCTCTTCGAGGCGGTCGACGCCGGGCTGGTGAAGGATCCGGCACAGCCGTTCGGATTCCCGATCGCGGAGATCGCCTCCGACGGGACGACCGTGATCACCAAGCACCCCGGCGCGGGTGGCCTGGTCACCGTCGACACCGTGACCGCCCAGCTGTTCTACGAGATCCAGGGCTCGACCTACCTCAACCCCGACGTCACGACCGATCTCACCAGCATCCGGCTGCGACAGCTCGATGCCGATCGGGTCGAGATCGCGGGGACGACCGGAAGCGCGCCCCCAGAGCGGCTCAAGGTCGCCGTCAACCAGCTCGGCGGCTGGCGCAATCAGGTCGAGTTCGTGCTCACCGGCCTCGACCTCGAGCGCAAGGCCGACCTGCTCCGCAGCCAGCTGGAGGCCACGCTGCCGGCCGGCCTCAAGCACGCCTGGTCGAGCTGGCGCGCTCCCGCGCCGGACTCACCGACGGAGGAGGGGGCCGCGGTCCTGCAGCGCCTCACCGTCTGGTCGCAGGACCAGGACGCCGTCGGTCGGGCCTTCACCGGCCCGGCGATCGAGTTGGTGCTGGCGTCGTTCGCCGGCTTCCACGTCACTGCGCCGCCAGGCAAGCCGAGTGCGTACGGCGTCTACACGCCGACGTACATCGACCGCGATCAGGTCGAGCACACCGTCCATCTGCCCGACGGCACGACGGAGGTAATCCGATGATGACAACAAGCCGCCGCCCGTTGGGCGACCTGGTCTACGCCCGCTCCGGCGACAAGGGCGGCAATGCCAACATCGGCCTCTGGATCCCGGTTGGGCGGCCCGACGCCGCCGTCGACTGGCTACTTGCGACGGTCACCGCGGATTGGGTGCGCGAGCTCCTGCCGGAGACGTCCGATCTGGAGATCGACATCGTCGCGCTACCCAACCTGCGCGGCGTCAACATCGTCGTGCACGACATCCTCGGCGCCGGCGTGGCCGAGGGGGTGCGCTTCGACCCGCAGGCCAAGGCGTTGGGCGAGTGGATCCGCAGCCGGTACGTCGAGATCCCCCGCCAACTCCTCGAATCGGGAGTTTCGTAGCCGTGATTCCGGAGTTGTTCAGCCTCGGCGCCGAGTTCACCCGTCGTGAGGTCGCCCCCAACCTCCAGGACTGGGAGGACGCCGGGTCGATCCCGCGCGAGTTGCACCTGGCCGCAGCCAAGCAGGGGCTCCTCGGGATCGGCTTCGAGGAGGAGGCCGGCGGCGAGGGCGGCGCGCTGGCCGACGTCGTCGCGCTGCAGGAGGGCATGCTCGCCGAGGGCGCATCCAGCGGCCTGTTGGCCGGCCTGTTCACGCATGGCATCGCGCTGCCGCACCTCGCCCGCCACGGCTCCCCGGAGCTCATCGACCGGTATGTCCGTCCGACCCTGGCCGGCGAGAAGATCGGTGCGCTGGGGATCACCGAGCCCGGAGGCGGCTCCGACGTCGCCCACCTGACCACCCGCGCCACGCGGGATGGCGACCACTACGTCGTCAACGGTGCGAAGACCTTCATCACCAGCGGTGTGCGGGCGGACTTCGTGACCACGGCTGTCCGGACCGGTGGGGCAGGTGCGCAGGGCGTCAGCCTGCTGGTGATCGACAAGGACACGCCCGGCTTCACCGTCGACCGCAGCCTGCGCAAGATGGGCTGGCACTGCAGCGACACCGCTGAGCTCGGCTTCAGCGACGTCCGGGTGCCGGTCGGCAACCTCGTCGGCGAGGAGGGAGCAGGCTTCGGCTACATCGCCGAGGCATTCGTGACCGAGCGGATCGCTCTCGCCGTACACGCCTATGGGATCGCCTCGCGCTCCCTCGCGCTCACTGCCGCCCACGCCCGCGAGCGCAGCACCTTCGGTGAACCGCTGATCAGGCGGCAGGTGGTGCGACACAAGCTGGTCGAGATGCATCGACGGGTCGAGGCGGCCAAGGCCTACACCCGTGCCGTCGTACGCGATTACGACGCCGACGGGACCACGGCGAACACGATCGCCGGTGCTGCGCTGGCGAAGCAGACCGCGGTCGAGGCCTCGCAATGGGTCTGCGACCAGGCGGTGCAGCTGCACGGCGGCACCGGATACATGCACGGCACCGAGGTGGAGCGGCACTACCGCGACACCAGGATCCTGCCTATCGGAGGAGGAGCGACCGAAGTGATGACCGACCTGGCCGCGAAGCTGTTGGGGTACGCCTCATGACCGCGGCTCCGACCACCAACCGCGAGGCCATGCTGGCCAAGCTGACCGACCTCGACGCCGAGCATCTGAAGGCGGTCAACGCCGGCGGCAGGTACATCGAGCGTCACCACAAGCGCGGCAAGCTCACCGCCCGCGAGCGGATCGAGCTGCTGCTCGACGAGGGCGCGCCCTTCCTCGAGCTGATGACGCTCGCCGGCTGGGGCACCGAGTTCACCGTCGGAGGCTCGACGGTCACCGGCATCGGCGTCGTCTCCGGCATCGAGTGCATGATCATCGCCCACGACCCGACCGTGAAGGGCGGCTCGATCAACCCGGTCTCGATGAAGAAGACCGGCCGGGCGATGCAGATCGCGGAGGAGAACCACCTCCCGACCGTCACCCTGGTCGAGTCCGGCGGCGCCGACCTGCCGCATCAGAAGGACATCTTCCTGCCGGCCGGCAAGGGCTTCCGCGACATCACCCGGGCCAGTGCCCGCAAGCAGCCGACGGTCGCGCTGGTCTTCGGCAACTCCACCGCCGGCGGCGCCTACATCCCCGGCATGAGCGACTACATCGTGATGGTCGACAAGGGCGCCAAGGTGTTCCTCGGCGGTCCGCCGCTGGTGAAGATGGCGACCGGCGAGGTATCCGACGATGAGTCGCTCGGTGGCGCACACATGCACGCCACTACCTCAGGTCTGGCGGACTTCCTCGCCGTCGACGAGCACGACGCGATCCGCCTGGGCCGCCGCATCGTTGCGCGACTGAACGTGACCAAGAAGGGGCGCCGCTTCACCGGTGAGTACGCCGAGCCCCTGCTCGACCCCGACGGCCTGCTCGACGTCATCCCGCAGGACCTCAAGGAACCGTTCGACCCGCGCGAGGTGATCCTGCGCCTGGTCGACGGGCCGAGTGAGAGCAACGAGGTGCCGTTCGACGAGTTCAAGCCGCTGTACGGCTCGAGCCTTGTCACCGGTTGGGCGCGGATCCACGGACGTCCGATCGGCATCCTGGCCAACGCCCAGGGGATCCTCTTCAGCAAGGAGGCGCAGAAGGCGACACAGTTCATCCAGCTCTGCAACGCCTCGGACACGCCGCTGCTGTTCCTGCACAACACCACCGGCTACATGGTCGGCAAGGAGTACGAGCAGGGCGGCATCATCAAGCACG
>Ga0164242_10002979_pt1 | contig 19397 bp, 19 predicted proteins | sample OricomgcompostMG_FD_108783 | JGI IMG/M metagenome (GOLD analysis project Ga0164242, IMG submission 108783) | Miracle-Growth compost microbial communities from Emeryville, California, USA - Original compost - Miracle growth compost (MG) ... | reverse complement strand
CTGCTCGAGCAGTACCCGCCGATGATCGCCATGTCGGAGGACATGCGACAGATGATGCTGACCAATCACAGCACCATGTCCGGGATCATCGGCCAGATGGACAGCAATAACAAGGACGCCGTTGCCATGGGCGAGGCGTTCGACGCCTCCAAGAACGACGACTCGTTCTATCTGCCACCGGACATCTTCGAGAATGCGGACTTCAAGAAAGCAATGAGCCAATTCCTGTCCCCGGATGGGAAGGCCGCTCGGTTCATCATTTCGCATCGCGGTGACCCGGCAACTTCCGAAAGCGTGGCCCGCATCGACAAGATCAGGCAGGCGGCCGAAGAGGCGCTCAAGAACACGCCGCTGGAAAACGCCAAGATCAATATCGCGGGTACCGCGTCGACCTTCAAGGACTTCCGGGACGGTTCGACCTACGACCTCTTGATCGCCGGCGTTGGCGCGCTGTGTCTGATCTTCATCATCATGCTCATCATCACCCGAAGTTTTATTGCCGCCCTTGTCATCGTGGGCACGGTGACCCTTTCGTTGGGCGCCTCGTTCGGGTTGTCGGTGCTGATCTGGCAGTACATCTTCGGCATCGAGCTGTATTGGATGGTGCTGCCGATGTCGGTCATCGTCTTGCTGGCGGTCGGGTCGGACTACAACCTGCTGCTGGTGTCCCGCATGAAAGAGGAAATAGCCGCCGGCATCAACACGGGCATCATTCGGGCGATGGGCGGTACCGGAAAGGTCGTGACGAACGCGGGCCTGGTGTTCGCATTCACCATGGCATCGATGGTGGTCAGCGACTTGCGCATCATCGGTCAGGTCGGTACCACGATCGGCCTGGGTCTGATGTTCGACACCTTGATCGTGCGCTCGTTCATGACGCCCACCATTGCGGCGCTGCTCGGGCGTTGGTTCTGGTGGCCGCTGTTGGTTCGGCCACGGCCGGCCAGCCTGCTCCTTCGCTCGGTGGGCACGCGCCCGTCGGTGCGCACCCTGCTGCATGACGACGACGCGGATGCCCCCACGGCCGAGATCCCGATTCCCAGGTCAACCGTCTAGGTGTTTTCGCGTTTCTCATTGCCAGAGCAATCCGGCACTCAACGCCCTTCGCGCAGGATGTGGTGAGAAAGGTTGGATGCCAATGATTTTGCCCCGCACATTCGGAATTCCCCCGCTGCGAACAAGTTTGGGCAAAGCCGCTAGACCTATCGACCTATACCGTCACCACGCCGGCACACATCGTGAAATACTTCTACCGTGAGCTCACTGGCGATCGAGGTTGTCGGCCTCACAAAGACATTCGGGCGAAACACGCTCGCGCTCAATGGCGTGGACTTCTCGGTTCCGGTGGGGACGGTGTGTGGGCTGCTCGGCCATAATGGCGCCGGCAAGACGACCACGATCAACATCCTGTCAACGCTGATTCGCCCCAGCTCGGGGCGCGCCAGCGTCGCCGGGCACGACATCGCCCGCCAGCCCGCCGAGGTAAGGGCGAGCATCGGCATGGCCGGGCAGTTCACCGGGATGGACCCCATGCTGACGGGCCGGGAGAACCTGGTGCTGTTCGGCAGGCTGCGCGGGCTAAATCGCCGTAGGGCGAAAGCGTGCGCCGACGAACTTCTCGAACGGTTTGACCTCGTCGCCGTCGCCGACCGCCGGGTCGCGACATATTCCGGTGGTATGCGCCGACGTGTAGACCTGGCCAGCGCCCTGGTGGTTCCACCGAAGGTGCTTTTCCTCGACGAGCCGACCACCGGGCTGGACCCACGCAGTCGCCGCGACGTATGGGCCCTGGTGAGTTCGTTGGCTGTGCACGGCATGACCGTGCTGCTGACCACCCAGTATCTGGAAGAAGCCGACGTGCTGAGCGACTCGATCGTCGTCATCGATCACGGGCAGGTGATCGCCAGCGGCACCGCCGAAGAGCTCAAGCACGCTGTGGGCACCAGCTACTGCCAGGTGACCCCGACCAATCCCGCCGAGCTGTCCCGGGTCGCAGCAGCGTTGAACGGGCTCGAAGGGATTGAGATCGACAACGACACGAGCTCTGTGTCGGTGTTCGCCCCCGACGGGGTGTCCACATTGGTCGAGGTGTTTCGCCGGGTCGATGCGCTCGGCCTCGAACTCGCCGACATTTCGCTCCGTAAGCCGTCGCTCGACGAAGCCTTCCTGCACCTCACCGAACGGACTGTCACCCGGTCATGAGCGCTGTGACCGCACTCACCGAACGCTCGTTGAAATCCGCGGCACGTGACGGCGAGATGATCTTCGAGATCCTCTCGCCGGCAGCGTATTTGGTGGGCTTCGGTGTGGCGCTACACGGTTTGATCGACACGGGACACATCAGTTATTCGCAATATCTGCTGCCCGCCGTGGTGGTCCAGTCTATGATCGTCGTTGGGCTGCTCACCGCCGACCGCGCTTCACGCGACCACCTGTGCGGGTTCGGCGAGCGGATGCGTACGTTGCCAATCGCAGCTGCGGCGACGGTGACTGCCCGCGTGACTGCCACCCTGATGCGGGGAATGCTCGCCCTGGTGGTGGCGATGGTTGCCGGATACGTATTCGGTTTCCGCATGACCGGTGGATTCGGCTACGCCATAGCGTTCCTGGTCATAGCCCTGCTGCTGTGCTTGGCCGTGGCGCTCGGTGCCGACGCGCTCGGATCGAGCGCAAACAGTGTCCAGGGTGCCAGTCACCTGCTGTTTGTCCCCCAGCTTCTACTGTTCATGCTGTCCACCGGACTCGCCCCCGAGAAGACTTTCCCAGATTGGCTGCGCCCATACGTCCGGAACCAGCCGGTGTCACAGTTCGCCGAAACCCTACGCGGGCTGGCAAGCGGAAGGGTGCTGGGCGGCACCTTGGCTGCCACGCTGGCCTGGTGCGCGGGCATGGTGGTGGTCTTTGGTGCGATCGCACTGCGGATGCAGAGGCGCGGCTAGTGACTCATCGCCTGGAGCCACAAGGATCCCTGCTCATCCAAAGCTGGGTGCAGGCCGGTCGTTTACTTCTTCGGTGGCGGCGTGACCAAGCAGTCTTGATGGGGTCGCTGCTGCTCCCCGTCTTCCTCCTATTCGCCTACCAAATTGTGCTGGGCGGGCGAGTCCACGCGGTCACCGGTGTCGAGAGCGTCTACGGCATAGTGCCCATGTGTGCTGTAATATCGGCCCTCTTCGGCTCCCTGGGCAACTCCGTCAGCATCACAATGGATCGAGAGTCGGGCCTCCTCAGCCGGATGTGGGTCTTGCCGGTCCACCGGGCAAGCGCTCTCACAGGATGGGTGATCGCCGAGATCGCACGCGCACTCATCGGGACCGTCCTGATCACCGCAATCGGGCTGGCAATGGGGCTGCGCTTCACCCACGGTTGGCTCGCTGCGCTACTCTTCATTCTAATTCCGTCGATCACAGTGACTGGTTTCACCGCACTGGTGATGGCTATGGCGATTCGCAAGAACGGCCGCACCGCAATGACGTGGTTACTTGGCCTCACTTTCTCCATGGCATTCGTCAATCCCGGTGCCACCCCAATCGACCTCTTTCCAGATTGGGCTCGACCACTGATCCGCGTGCAACCGATATCGCCACCCATAGAGACAATGAGGTCGCTGGCCCACGGGGGCCCACTCGCTGGGCCTTTCGCGATAACTCTCATCTGGCCAATCGTTTTGCTCGCCGCGTTCATTCCCATGGCGATACGCGGCTATCGGTCGGCAGCTGCGGCCAACCCCTAGTGTGCCGCGTCCGAGATCTGTGCCATATATTTAGCGGAGTATATAAGTTCGTCAGCGGAATTCAGTCCGCGGAATGATTTTGGGTCGTCGTTCCATGCGGTGATCCAGTCATGCACGTCGTTTTTCCGGCAGCAACAGCCTCATGCATGCCGCGGTGGAGCAGTTGGTCGGTTGAGCAGGTCGGACAGCGTCCAAGCTGGTTCATCTAGAAGGAGCCGTTCTAGCCGTCCGTGGATCGCCGTAGTCTTGTGGGTGGCGAGGTAGTCGCAGATCAGGTGCGCATCCAGGTCGGCGGAAACGGTAAACGTCCCAATCGTGTCCGACGCATAGAAGGCAATCTTCTTGGGAAGAGGGCGCTCATTTGCATTCCCATTGAAGTTACAGCAGGCCGCCCATCATTGGTGCACTAAGTGCGGATAGAGTCCTGTCTAGGATTGCGCACGAGCTTTTGATGCAGCTCTGGATCGGATCAACAAGGCACGCAGTAACAGTCGCCGGTTTTCCTTTCTCCTAATGAACGCCAGCATTCGGCTGAAGGTTTCCCAGGCGCCTACCCAGAAATACATTGGCAGCCGCTTTCTGAACTCCCTGTCCGTGCTCTCCCTCATGCTGAGCCCGGTCATGTCGTTATATCGCGCGATCACAACGTCCATGTACCGAGTGATCAGCGCGGGGTTCGAGAAGCAGCGGATATTAAAGTCCCAGTCGGCCCAGACCCGGTAGCGCAAATTGTAAGGGCCGATGCCGGCGAAGAGCTCGCGGCGGTAAAAGATCGACTGGTGGCACATATTCGTCTCGAATAGCAGACGGTCAAGATCGAAGGCGCCGGCGTGCCGGGACCCAGTCGAGCGCATGACTACGTCGCCGTAAACGAGATCGCTAGGCGCATGGTCACGGACGAAAGCGGCCACGCGCGCCAAGGTGTCAGGTTCGTAAAGGGTGTCGTCGGCGCCCAGGAAAAGCAACCACTGCCCCGTGGCCATGCCGACACCGCGATTCATAGCGTCGTATGGTCCCTGGTCGGACCCACTATGGATGACCAACCGCGTATCGAGGAAGGGGCCGAAGCCGTTCGCGATGTCAAGCGTTCCATCAGTCGAGCCACCGTCGACCAAGATCACTTCGAAGTCGCTGCAGGTTTGGTGAACAATGCTTTCGAGACATGCATGCAGCGTCGCCACCGCGTCGAATGTGGGAACGATAATGGAAAACATTGGCGCGGTCATGACTTCAGCCACGTTAGCAGGAATCACCAGTAAGAGCCGCTGCTTCACTCAGGTGACTTTTGGCTTGGCCCCCCGACCGCCGATCCTCGTCTTAGGCTACCTACACGAGTCCGGCATAGCCCACTCCGATCTCATTTCCTCGCCGAGGCGGCGTTCGCGCGATACCACGCCACTGTTGACTCGATGCCTTCCCGCAGCGCGATTCGGGGCAGCCAGCCCGCGCCCCGCAAAATCGATACGTCCAACAACTTACGAGGCGTTCCGTCCGGTTTGCTTGGGTCCCAGCGTGTTTCGCCGGTGTAATCTACTGCTTTGGCGACTATATCGGCGATCTCCCTGATGGTGTGGTCGATGCCGGTGCCCACGTTGATGTGATTCGGACCGTCGAAGTGTTCGAGGAGATACAAACACGCACTCGCCAAATCGTCAACGTGTAGGAGCTCACGCCGGGGAGTTCCAGTCCCCCAGTTCGTCACCTGTCGGACGCCGCTGGTCTTGGCTTCCTCATACCGACGAATAAGCGCAGGAACTAGGTGCGAACCCGATGCCGAAAAGTTGTCACCTGGCCCATAGAGGTTTGTCGGCATCGCAGAAATCCATGCCAGCCCATGTTGGCGCCTGACCGCCTGAACCTGAAGGATGCCGGCAATCTTGGCGATTGCATACGCGTCGTTGGTGGCCTCTAGAGGGCCGGTAAGTAGTGCCCTCTCGCGAATGGGCTGCGGAGCGAATTTTGGGTATATGCATGAGGAGCCCAGGAATAGCAGTCGCGGCACACGTGCGGCCACGGCCGCGTCGAGGAGATTGACCTGGATCTGAAGGTTCTCGGACAAAAAATCGGCCGGGTATGTATTGTTGGCCATGATGCCGCCGACCTTGGCCGCAGCATCGATGATCACCTGCGGCTTCGATCCCAGCACGAAGTCAAACGTCGCGGCCCGGTCCGTAAGGTCGAGTTCGCTGTGCGACCGTACCAGTAATTTGGTGAATCCCTCGGCCTGAAATTTGCGCAGTAACGCGGACCCCACCAGCCCACGGTGCCCGACAATGAATACGGGCAATGCGCGGTCGAGAGCGCCAACTGGCATGTCCATTCCGGTGCTCAGTTCCAATCGGCGATGACCGGCTTGTCGATCCATGGCTTGCCATCGCACTCCAATGCCGCGACATCCGCGTCAACCATGATCCGCGCCAGCTCACCGGTGTGCACGGAGGCCTTCCAGCCGAGCGATTCCTCCGCCTTGGTCGCATCGCCTATTAGCGAGTCCACTTCGGTGGGCCGCAGATAACGGTCGTCAAACTTCACGTGTTTTTTCCAGTTTAGTCCAGCATGCTCGAACGCGGTCCTGGCGAACTCGCGCACGGTGTAACCACGCCCCGTCGCGAGAACGTAGTCCTCGGGTTCGGCGGCCTGCAGCATCCGCCACATCCCTTCGATGTATTCGGGTGCATACCCCCAGTCGCGGACGGCATCCAGGTTGCCGAGATAAACGTCGGACTGAACGCCGGCCTTGATGCGGGCCACCGCTCGCGTGATCTTTCGGGTCACGAATGTTTCACCGCGCCTGGGTGATTCGTGGTTGAACAAGATACCATTCACCGCGAACAACCCGTAGGCTTCGCGGTAGTTGCGTGTGGCCCAATAGGAATAGACCTTCGCCGCGCCATACGGTGACCGCGGATAAAACGGGGTCTGCTCATTCTGCGGCGGCGGCGACGCGCCGAACATCTCCGACGAGGATGCCTGATAATAACGGCAATCCACTCGGGAAAGGCGGACGGCTTCGAGCAATCGGATCGATCCCATGCCCGTGGTGTCGCCGGTGTGCACGGGTTCGTCGAAGCTGACACGTACGTGCGACTGCGCCGCAAGGTTGTACACCTCGTCGGGGTCGATGGTGCTCAGCAGGGTCACCAAGCGGGTCCCGTCGGTGAGGTCGCCGTAGTGCAAGAACAGGCGAGCGTCCGGTTGATGTGGATCGACGTAGAGGTGATTGATCCGCGATGTGTTGAAGGTCGAGGCTCGACGAATCAGCCCGTGGACCTCGTATCCCTTGTTCAGCAGCAATTCGGCGAGATACGAGCCGTCCTGTCCGGTGATTCCGGTAATGAGCGCTCGCTTCACTGGATTCCCGCTTCTGTCGCTGCATGCCCGTCACCGCACGACCGGCATTTCATCATCGCGGCTCTCACTCCTGCGCGTTACAAGGGCAGGGCGTTGCCGTTGCCTCATAGTAGATGTCGAAAGCAACAAGCATCGAGCGACCTCGGTTGCCGCCACTTGAGCGCGTTCGAAGGGACCACATCCCAGCGAGAGCTGCTGCGGAAGTCAATGAGGCACAACGGGTTCCAGTGTGCCGACTGACCACCTCGACTGGGCTGCTGCAACGACTACGCTGATCGCGTTCGCGACAAGGTTCTCGCCATTCTCCCGAAAAGGTAGACTACGGGACCGCACGACTTACGGGAGAGGCGATGACTCAATTGAACGCGATTCGGCAGGCCGCGACGACCCTGAGAAGAAGCCTTGTTTGGTCTCTTTTTGTTAGGCGCCGACTCCCCTACGTTGTGACTTTGAGGGACTTCGAGAGAGACGGCGTGCGGTTCGAGGTTACTAATGTCGTCGAATACTTCCGAGTCGCCGACCACGGCGGGGAGACGGAGTATCTCGCCGCGATGCTTCGGGATCTTCAGGATGAAGACGTGCTTTTTGACGTCGGCGCAAATGTAGGCCTGGTCGCAATCCACGCCGCCAAAATCTGCCGCACAGTAGCCTTTGAGCCTGACCCATCTTTCAAGCATCGACTCGAAACCAATACGGCGCTCAACCCTGACCGCGCATTTACTCTCCAGCCAATTGCCATCAGCGACTCGGACGGCACCGTTGTGCTGTACACGGACGGCGCCGCCGGCAACAGTCCTAGTCTGGCTCATCAGCGCGGTGAACACGAGAGCGTGTCAGTTTCTGCGCGGTCGCTGGATAGCCTCATGGCCGAAGGTGCCTTACCGCGCCCAACAGTGATCAAGTTGGATATCGAGGGCGCCGAGATCCTCGCCTTACGAGGCGCCAAACAACTCTTGACCGGTCCCGAGCGCCCTCGCGCTCTGTTTATAGAGGTTCACGACACGTTCCTGCCGGGCTTCGGATCTTCAGCTGACGAAGTTTATGCACTGCTGCAAGAATTGGGGTACACGACGACCGTCTATAGGGCCCGACGAGCCGACCAAACGCACCTGATTTTGCACGCTGCATAAGAACTTGACCTCCAGCAAGTTCTCACTTTCGGAGCGCCTCTTCGAGTGTGAGTTTGGGAAATACGGTCAGCGCACCGTCGACAGTCGCGTCGACAATTCGCCGCCCATCGTCCTCGAACACCTTGCGGGCAAGCCTATATGCAATCTCAGAGTTCTCGAGATCAGGTAGTTGCCACTTGAAACCCTTCGCAAAATAGCGCGGATCGAAATGGCTTGTGTCCGGTCCACTGGATTCGACCAGCTGGTTGGGGGCTCCGCTGACAGCGAAGCGGTGGTCGACCCCGATAAGTATCACCTCGGAGAACCCCATGTAGTACGCCAGCTGCATCGCCACGTACGTGACAGTATAGCCCTCCCAAATTCCGCGGCTCACATCGCGCGCGAACCACGGCCCAACCACGCTGTAGAGATAGGCGGTATTCGGTGCGCTGTCGAGGTATGCGCGGTTCAGGACGGTCGTGAAGAGCGGTGCTTTGATCTCCCGGAAATCCTCGACACATTGCTCGACCACATACCGGTTGACGACGGCATGGAATGTGGTCTCGAAACCAAGTTCGTCGAACATCAAATAGATGCGGTTCAAACCGAAGGTGTATTCGTCGCGCAAGAGGCTCAGGTCGGTGTTCCGAAGACTTGGGCCGTTTCCGATGATTACACACCGCTCATCAGCATGGATGCCCTTGAACTGGCGAATATATGCGCGATTAGCGCGGCCGCCAGGCGTCAGACTGGAGTGCAGGCCTGCTAAGCCGAATGAGATCGATCGAGTCAGGCTACGAGCTGGGCGGCTGCCAAGCATTTTCGCCGCCGTCCTGTGTTTCCAGTCGAGTTCCTCGGAGTCGACCACCACAACCTGCTGCTCTTCCGGCTCACCCACAGCGGATATCTTCCCCTAGTCGCGGTTATCTCGCCCCACGGACAACATCTGTCTTCTCCAGACGTGTCAAGCTTGCCACACCCTGATTGCCGCATTGGAATATGCCGACCGACTATGGACGCCCCCCGGTTGGCAGGAACCCATCGGAAGCACTAGCGATGGTCAGCGTTCATGCAGTCAGCGCACGGCCGCGCGCGAAGACTCGCCCGTGAGCTGGCCGCATGGTGCTGGTGGCTGGCCGTCCTGACAACTGAGCTGTGGCAGCGCCGCGCGACGACCGTGCGAAGAGCTTGGCGGTTGCGCAGCAACGTGCGCTAGCGTCCTGCGCCAGGAATCGGCTAGTAATTTTGAGCTAGATTCATGGCGCGCTGGAAAGACCCAGGTGAAGATGGCATTTACTGACGCGAGTGGTAGCCTCGCCGTCCAAGCCGTTGCAGGCAGCACGAAACGTTATGAACGGACAAAGCAGAAGGAAAAACTGCGACGCGGTGACCGAACGTGTCGCTGCCAGGTGTGCAACGGTTGCTCTCGCGCTTCGTCGTTCGGATTTCATCCTCGAACGATACGCGACTATCTGGGAGGGATCATGAAAATCATCGATCGTACTAAAACTGTGGTCAACATTTTGAGGCTTTACACGCAGAATCAACTGGGGAGGCCAGTAAGCGTTAAGATTGATGGGGTTAGTTATTATTTGAACCCGGAACCAGCCGCGCTCTATCACGCGCTCCATTCCGTGCCGAAACTCGAACGCATGGTGGAATTAGTCGCTGATGCTAGAACTATTTTTGATGTTGGTGCAAATTGCGGAATATTCGCAGCGCTCTGTGCCCAGAAATTTCCGTCGGCTGCCATACACGCTTTCGAGCCCGCGAAGGCGCTTCAGCCGATTCTCGCACGTAACTGCCCGGCGGAGAGCATTTCGGTGCACCAGCTTGCAGTCGGCGAACGCAACGAGGACGTCACACTATTCGTTAACCCGGATTCACAGCAGACCAATAGCCTGAAGCCCTCTGCAGTACAAGCCTTCGCAGATTCAGCTGATATTGAAATGGAGACCATTCGTTGTGTCACGCTGGATTCCTTCGTGGCCGAATACAAGAGTGGTCCAATCGATGTACTGAAAATCGATGTACAGGGTTTAGAAGGCGCAGTATTACGTGGCGCTCGGACTGCGTTGGAAACCGTAGAATACCTGTTTATTGAAGTGACCTGGCTGGACCTCGAGGGGGTGCAACGCGTTTTACCCACAGCCGAACACTATGGCTTTCAGCATGGCACGGTGGTCAATCCAGTTCACACGGGGGCAGATTTGCTGTTCACGCGGGAGCCACTGACCGCCGATATGCCGAACCTTCTCCGCTTTCGCCTCGGCGCTGAAAGCGAAGGGGAACCGTGGTTCTAATGCCGCTAGTACGGACGAAATGCGGACGTGTTATCCCTCGATTCAACCAACGATTCCTGACGTCGGCTGATTATGGGTCATCCAAACCCTGCGAAGGATCCTGACTGGCCGGCGAGGACAAATGAAGCGGCAGCCAAACGGAAGAATCCGATGCTATTCCTACGCCCCATTCGCCGGGGTTTGCACGGTGTGGGTTGCACACTGGTTGGAATTCTCCTAGCAGGCGGTGACCAGGCACGCTGTTACCACGCCCCGCCAAGCCATACTTCATTCCGATCCCAGGCGAGCCGTTGCTCCGCCGTCGACGACCAATACCGTTCCGGTGATGAAACGGGCGTCGTCACCAATCAGAAATGACACGGCTCCTGCGACGTCACTCGGCTCTCCGATGCGGCGAAGCGCAGTGCGCTGGCGCAAGAGGGCTTTGCGTTCCTCGGCTGTCTCCCCCCAGCGGGCGAATCCCTCGCGAAGCTTCGCGGTGTCGATGGCTCCCGGCGCGATGGCGTTGACGCGGATGCTCGGGCCAAGGTCCATAGCCGCGGACCGCACCCAACCCTCCAACGCGGCCTTCGTCGTTGCGTACGCCGTGATGCCTCCCGTTGTCGCGCGGCCATGAACGCTACTGATCACGACGATCGAACCATTGTTAACCGCAAGGTTTTCGTGAGTGCCCGACATCAGGGCGTCGACGGCGATGACGTTCACGCGCAGAGCATTTGTCCATACGTCGAAGGGCGTCTCCCCTGCACCCGCAATGGGCTGCACCGCGCCGTTGTGCACCACGGCTTTCAGCTTGTAGTCACCCGCCAACTCTCGGCCGAGGTCCACGAGTTGCTCGGACTCGCTCAGATCGACCTGAAGGTAGACATCTGCAGCCGGAGCAACGTCTTTATCGATCCCGATCGTGGTGTACCCGTCTTTGCGCATCCGTTCGCACAACGCCGCGCCGATTCCGCCTGCGGCACCCGTGACGATGACCGCGCGGCTCACCGCCCAAGCTCCTCGATCAGGAAGTCGACAGCCGCCTCACTCGCCCGCACCACACCCTCGCGGGTGTTCGATCCATTGTGCGCGCCCAGTACCACGTTGTGCAGCGTCCGAAGCTCGCTGTCCAGCGGCAACGGTTCGACCTCGAACACATCGAGTGCGGCTCCCGCGAGCCGACCATCCTTGAGAGCGTCGATTAGATCCTGCTCCATGACGACGGGGCCTCGGGCAACGTTCACCAGGTAAGTGTCCGGCCGTACCCGAGCGAGACGTTCGGCGTTAATGAGGTGAAATGTCTGCGGAGTTAGCGGACAAGCCAGGACGATGAAACGACTTGTTTCCAAAAGCTTGTCGAGGCCGACAATCGGCACGTCCGCTTGCGCACCGTCGGCGAATGGGTCGTAAGCAACGACATCCATGGCGAAACCCTTTGCACGATTGGCGATCTCACGCCCGATCGTTCCAAACCCCACGATGCCAAGCTGCGCGCCGGCCAGTGTCACCCCTTCCACCTTCGGCCACTCGCCACGACGGACGGCGGCATCCACCGCAATGTGGCCGCGCACCAGATTCAAGATATAGCCGAATGCCGCGTCTGCGACCTCGTGGCCGAAGACCCCCGGGGTGTTACGCACAGTTACCCCGTGGTCTCGAGCGGCTTGAAGATCAACAGAGTCCATGCCGATCCCCCAGCGGATCACGGTCTTGATCTTTTTTGCATTTTCAAAGAAGTCACGGTCAAGCTGGTCGTCGCCGGCAATGATCCCCACCAGGCGGTCGCCGTATTTGAGCAGTTCCGCCGCGGTGAGCTGTTGCCGCCCAAGGAGATCCGGCGCAACAACCTCGTAGCCAAGTTTCTCGATACGCTCACGGTGCCGCGGAAGCTCGACCTGCATCTGCCGGCAGGTCACCAGGATTAGCGGGGCGGTCACGCCCTGATCTCACCGCGCTCGGCGATAGCGGCGGCGAGAGAGAAGTCCTCTTCCGTGTCGATGTCCACCGCTTCAAGGGGCGCGATTTCAACCATAAACGGCCGTGCCCCAATGCGGGAGCCGTGCTCACGCAACAATTTCGGAGTGAAAATAAAAAAGCAGGAATTCTCGATGAACAAGGGCGGCAGATCCTGCGTTCGGAGCAGCATAGATGGGTCGTGGTTGATGGGCCTACTTTCAGCGTCCCAGAGCCTGGCCTGCAAGCGCGTGACACTAAAGACGGAGTCGCACTCACGATCGTGAGCCGTAAACAGTTGCAGCGCCGCAGAAACCGTGTCGGCCTTGAGGAATGGATTTGTCGAGTGTGTCTGCAGGACAATATCGGCGTATACCTGATCGAGCGTATTGCGCAAGACGTCGTTCATCGCGATGCCGCCGTCGCGTAGGTGCTGTGGACGAGCAACCACCTGCACGTGCGGGAAATTCTTGGCGCAGTCGTCGGTGATCAAGTCGCTGTCGGTATCGACCACAATGAGGTCGACTTCGGGCACCGAACTCAACATACGGACCACGTGGTGATACAGCGGGATTCCAGCCAGTGGGCGATAGTTCTTGCGCGGAACACGCTCACTGTTGTGGCGCATGGGTACGACGGCGACAGTGCGGGTCATGGCTCTCCACGGTTGTTGGCTACGGGTCTTCGGAGTAGACAATCTTCCGGCCAAGAGCAGGTGGAAGGTCGTCGCCTTGCGATTCAGCAGGGTAGTAAAAGCGCTCCAGCAAGCGTGCCGACACATGATCAGGCTCGCGGAAGCCCTGCCAAGCCCCAATAAACTGGGCGAATCGGAACTGCGGGATACTCAGTGCGTTGCTACGCAGAAGGTCCGCCTTGATCGCATCGCGATAATCACTCGCGATGTTCGATAATGCTAGCCCTACCGCCCTCGGCAGGGACATGTTCGACCCCTTGACAATACGGGCGTAGGCCATCGCCTCCCGCCGATAGCGATTGCGGATCGTGCTCCAGGTCTCCTCGTGCACATGGACCACCGGTGCGTCCGCGACATAGGCGATCTTGTGCCCCCTGTCCAGGGCCTTCTTGGCGAAGTCGAGATCTTCGAGGCCGGTGAGGCTCTCGTCATAAGGCGTCTCCTTCCACACCGACCTCAGTACCGCGGCGTTGGCGTTGTTGCTGAAGGGATGACCCTGGTCCCAGATGTTTTGGTTGGGGAACCATTTCAGCATCACCCGCGATTCGGAGAACTTGGTTCGCTCATCTCCAACCTGGCGCCCGTACGCGATGGCCACGCCATCGCGGTCGAACGCGCTGACGATGTGCTCGACGTAGGTGTTGTAGACCGGGTAGACGTGGGCGGAAGCAAACAGCAGAATATCGCCACTCGCTGCTGCGCAACCTTTGTTGAGCGCCCGCCCAAACGAGAACTCGTTCTTAGCGATGTGAACGACGGTGCAGCCGGCGGCCTCAGCGATCGCGACCGTGTTGTCTGTGGAACCGGAGTCAACCAGGATGACCTCGTCGAGTTTGACGGTCTGCTGTTCAAGCCCCTTGAGCAGTCGGCCGATATGCTTGCCTTCGTTCAAAGCACGGATGACCACCGACACCCGGCGCGGAGGATTGTTGTCACTCATCGCTGACGAGCATGCCCCATATCAGATGACTTTGTGTCTTGTCCATCAACTCTTCTCCGGTCGGCTCTCGTTGGAGGTGCAAGCGTGAAGCCTCACACGGTGAGCAGCTCTAGACGCCAATCATCCGGCAAACGCCGAAGTAACCGCGCCTCGGGATCCGGTATGCACTGCGAATAGTGCGCCGGCAGAATGCTCGTGATCGTCCGGCAGTCCTTGACGGGAGGTGGTGATATACAGGACATTGCCGCCGTCGCCACCAAACGCGCACGAACTGACCTGGGTGACGTTGGGAACCCTGATTGTCTCCACCAGCCGCCCAATTGGGTCGTAATGGTTAACCGCACCGCCACCCCACAACGCAACCCAGAGCCCATCTTCTTCATCGATTGCCATCCCGTCGGGGTATCCCGGCGAGTCGTCGATATGAATATGGAGCCGGCGGCCGGACCACTCGCCTGTCTGTGGATCGACGTCAAACACATCAATCCGCCGGGTCGGGGTATCGATGTAGTAGACGCGGGTACCGTCGGCTGACCATTGGACCCCGTTGGAGACGGAGACGGGCGAAAGGAGCACGGTGACCTGATGGCCGGGGGTGACACGATAAACGGCTCCCCTTCCTGGACGCTCGTCATACGCCATGGTGCCTATGACGAAGCCGCCTAGTGGGTCACAACCCCCCTCGTTGGTCCGGAGGTTGGGATCGTCGGTGACATCGGCGATTCGGTCGAACACCGACAACTCATCATTCGCGCCTATAAGACCGTGCTCGGTGGCGATCACAAAGCCACCCGACGCTCGACTTCTGATCACCGTGGTTACTGGACTCGGCACGTTGTAGCGCGACAGCCTACCGGACGAATCGGCCGCAACTATTTCACCGGCGAGGACATCCATACACAAAAGGCGACCGGCGGACGCATCCCAGTACGGACCCTCGCAATGGTAGGCGACGGGTACCGTCACGCGCTCAGCGTTTGTCACCGTGCTCCCCGGCACCGTGCCGTGGGCATGCCACGGCTACGCATGGTCCACTCGGTCTATAGGCCGTAGGCTTGGCGAATAGCATCTACGACCGGCCCCGCCGCTCCGCGACGCAAAAATACGCAATCGTTCTGAGAGTCGAACGACCCGTGCGGCGGATACTCTTTGACCAGGCTGAATCCCATGCCGTCGACAATCTCCTCAACCTCTGGTCGGAGCGCGATTCCTTTGTACAAGGGCAGCTTGAACAGCTCAAGGTGCAGGGCCATGCAGTCGCCACCGGAAAGATACTGAGCCGCGCCTTCCAGAATCTGCCGCTCAGCACCCTGAGCGTCGATCTTGAGGAGATGGTACGGATCTGGACGGTCAGCCAGCACAGCATCCAACGTGGTGCAATGGATCTCCTCGATGTGATCAAGCCGCGACCGCTCGAACCATGTCTTCGCAAGATGTGAGGGGCCGCGGGTCCGCAACGCATCGAAGTTGGCGCGCACATAGTCGGCGTTCTCCCGAAACATCGACGAGCCGTGTCCGGCCAGGCCTGCATACACGTAGAACGGCAGAGTGGCCGTTTCATTCCATAGGGCCGTGTCAATACTGACAACCCGAGAAGTTTCTACGCGCGGGTCGCGGGGTTCGAATTTGAGGACGTGGCTGAGAAGGTCAGATCGCTTATGCCAGGGGGTCGGCAATGGGCCTACCGAGCCGACATCGATCAATCCGACTAGTCCTCGGCCGCCACGGTTGATTACCCCATATCCGTGCGCCCTGTCGATCGCCTGTCGCGCGTAGCGGTATGCGGCTTCGAGGAGCCTCATGATGCCACCATAACTGATTCAAAGGCGGCCCGCCCTGAACCAATATGCAATCAATCAGCGCTAAGAGTCATCGTTGGGGTCGAACCAGAGATAATCGCGGGGACCCGGACGCCGACGATCCAAGACGAGTGCAAAGCTAGGACCCGTAATGAGATTTGCCCTGGCGAGTTACGGAACTCGCGGCGACATCGAGCCCTCCACTGCGGTGGGCCGCGAACTGGTGCGCCGAGGGCACGACGTTCGCCTGGCCGTCCCCCCCGAACTGGTTGGCTTTGTCGAGTCGATCGGACTCGCGGCGGTTCCCTACGGTCCCAAGGTGGAGGAATTCCTGGATGAGGAATTCCTCCGGAACATGTGGACGGATTTCTTTCGCAATCCGATCAGACAGGTGTCCAAGGTTTGGGATCCGCTTATCAAGTACTGGGGCGACGCGAGCACGACGCTGAAGTCGTTGGCGGATGGCGTCGACCTGCTCTCCACTGGCCTGAATTTCGAGCAGGCCGCCGCCAATGTTGCTGAGTACTACGACATTCCGTTGGCCTCGTTGCACCACTTTCCCATGCGAACCAACGGCCGGCTTGTGCCGAGCGTTCCTTCCCCGTTGGTGCGCTCGACGATGGCGACGATCGAGTGGTTGTTTTGGCGCTCGACGAAGAAGGTCGACAACGCGCAGCGACGAGAACTTGGACTGCCCAAGGCGACACATCGTTCGCAGCGACGAATCGCCGACCACGGTTGGCTGGAGATCCAAACCTACGACGACGTGTTTTTTCCCGGCCTGGCCGCCGAATGGGCGAAATGGGGTAGCCGCCGTCCGTTCGTCGGCGCACTCACCATGGAGTTGGCGACCGACGCCGACGATGATGTCGCCTCATGGATCGCCGCGGGAACGCCACCCATCTGCTTCGGGTCCGGGAGCATACCGGTCGAATCCCCCACCGCCACCGTCGAGATGATCGGTACGGCGTGCGCACAGCTGGGCGAGCGGGCGCTCATTTGCTTCGGCGGCACTGACTTCACCGACGTGCCGCATTTCGACCACGTCAAAGTCGTCGGCCCGGTCAACTACGCGTCCATATTCCCCGCCTGCCGTGCCGTCGTTCATCACGGCGGTTCGGGCACCACTGCCGCGAGCCTGCGCGCGGCAATCCCCACCTTGGCCCTGTGGAGTTCGGCCGACCAGCCGTACTGGGCGGCCCAGATCAAACGCTTGAAAGTAGGTGCCGCCCGACGCTTTTCGGCCACCACCCCACGCTCGCTGGTGGCGGACCTGCGTACCATCCTCGCCCCGGACTACGCGACCAGAGCCCGGGAACTCTCCGCCCGGATGAGCAAGCCCGCCGAGAGCGTCGGGACCACCGCCGACCTCTTGGAGGAGGCCGTCCGCCGGAAAGTGGTTGGCTGAGGCCGCCTTATCGCCGGCCCGCGGGGGTGGAATTCACCCGGCTGGCGACCGCCTTGACCGAATCGGGCAGGAACCGCAGGGCCACACCCACGGTCTTGGTGGTCAGCGAGCCGCCGACGACCTTGCGGTCGCCGCGCATCATCGCCTCGAAACCCTGCCTGGCAACCTCGGCCGGGTCATCCTTCGGCTTTTGCCCCGCACGTGTCTCGTCCATACCCGCGCGGTTGAAGAAGTTGGTCTCGATGGTGCCGGGCAGCAGGGAGGTGATGGTGATTCTGGTATCACGCAATTCGTCCTGCAGGGCCCCGGCGAAGGACTGAACGAACGACTTGGAGGCGTGATAAACCGCCTCAAACGGGCCGGGCGCCATCGACGCCAGCGACGAGGTGAGCAGTACCTTCCCCGCGTTGCGACGGGTCATGTTACGCAAGACAAGCTTGGCCAGATGCACCGTCGACTTCACGTTGAGGTCGATGATGGACATATCATGTGCCAGGTCGCCCTCGACAAAGCTTCCCCCGCCGCCGATGCCGGCGTTCAGTGCGGCCGCGTCGAGCGGCCGATCACCCTCTGTGGCCTGCTGATAGAGCTTTTCGACGCCTTCTGGGGTACGTAGGTCAACCTGTACCGGCCGCACGTCGACACCCCAGCGAGACAACGTGGTGGACGCCGGGTAGATGCCGTCGTTTTCGGCGGCCACCACCAGGTCATATCCCCGCTGGGCGAAAAGCTCCGCGAGCTCGAGACCAATTCCACTGGACGCGCCGGTGATCAATGCTAATGCCATAGCAGAGGCCTACCCGTGTGAAAGGACGTGAAACCCGATCGGACGACGACTCGCGGTCCGGTGCGCTAAAACCCTTGGGAGAAGGCCTGGTTCGCCTTAGCGTGCCGGCTTGATGAGCAGGCCCTGCCCCGTCGGCAATGTGCAGATTTTCACACCCAGCTCGCCGGCGACCTCGTCCATGGCGGCGCGTTGCTCGTCGCGTCCCCGGTTGGCGTAGTCGTCCAGCAGCACGAAGGCACCTGGAGTCAGGCGTGGCCAAAAGAACCGCAGCGCAGCGACTTCGGGGGGAGCGCAGTTCATGTCGATGTGCAGATACGCCACCGACCGCGCATCGACCTGCTCCAGTGTCTCGGGAACCGCGCCGACGATGATGCGCTGGTTTTTCCATTGCGCGAAATTGGCGCGGACGCTGTCAACGCCGTTGACGTACATCCCGTTGCGCAGGTGTCCTTTGCTGGTCTCCAGCGCCCCGGCCCGGCGTTCGTTCTCGGTGACGAAACGCGGATCGATGCCGGCAAAGGTGTCGAGCAGATAGAACGTCTTGCCCACCCGATCCCAATCGAGATACTCCATGATGGCGCTGCTCAAGAACCCGTAGCTGACGCCGCACTCGACAAAATCGCCCTCGAGCTTGCTGGCGCTGGCCGCCGCCCATAGCCCCACGTGCACGCGCCACTGCCACTGGTACCAATCCTCGTTGCCGAGGGAGCGCGCACCACGCTGGTAGGCGCGCTGGAATTCGGGATTGTCGAGAAACGCGTGAAAGTTGTTGAAGGTGATCAGCGCATCGTTGGCGTAGACATCAGGCAACAGTTTGCGCGCCAGCCAGTATTCGGTGCGCACCCACCACATCCGCAGGCGGGTGCCGGTTGTCAACCCAGTTGCCACGGCGGCAACCATAGCATCGGCGCAGACCGCCTCCGGGGGAAACGGAAGCGGTACATCATGATTGTGTTTCGCCCACCTTGGACCGGAGGGCAAATCGTCTCGTGCACCTAGAGATTCAGCGTTCTCTCAGGACTTACGCCACAGCACGCCGGTGCCGTCGATCTCGACGATCTCGTCAGTCACCCCATGCTTGGTGCGATAGTCGGTCACCGCTTGCGCGCACGCCTTGATCGCGTGGTAGTCGTCGACGATGCAAAAGCCCCCTGGCGACAACCGCGGGTAGAGCGCATCGAGGGCCTGAATGGTCGACTCGTACAGGTCGCCGTCAAGCCGCAGCACCGAAATCTGGTCGATCGGGGCGTCCTGCAGCGTGTCCTTGAACCACCCCGGCAGGAAACGCACCTGGTCATCCAACAACCCGTAGCGCTCGAAGTTCGCCTGGACGTGTTCTTG
>Ga0164242_10002978_pt1 | contig 19398 bp, 12 predicted proteins | sample OricomgcompostMG_FD_108783 | JGI IMG/M metagenome (GOLD analysis project Ga0164242, IMG submission 108783) | Miracle-Growth compost microbial communities from Emeryville, California, USA - Original compost - Miracle growth compost (MG) ... | reverse complement strand
ACTGCCGCAGTATTCCGGCGGGCTGGGCATCCTCGCCGGCGATCACCTGAAGGCGGCCAGTGACCTCGGGGTGCCGGTCATCGGCGTCGGTCTGCTGTACGGCTCCGGCTACTTCCGCCAGTCGCTGTCGCCGGACGGCTGGCAGCTGGAGCACTACCCGTCGCTGGACCCGCAGGGGCTGCCCGTCCAGGCACTGCACGACGCCGACGACAACCCCGTGCGCGTCGCGCTGCCGCTACCGCAGGGGCGCGTGCTGCACGCGCAGGTCTGGGTCGCGAAGGTCGGCCGGGTGCCGCTGCTGATGCTCGACAGCGACATCGAGGAGAACGACAACGCGGCGCGGCAGATCACCGACCGCCTCTACGGCGGCGACGCGGAGCACCGGCTGGAGCAGGAGCTGCTGCTCGGCGTCGGCGGCGTCCGTGCGATCCGCGCCTACTGCGCCGTCACCGGCACGCCCGCCCCGCAGGTGTTCCACACCAACGAGGGCCACGCCGGGTTCCTCGGCGTGGAGCGCATCCGCGAGCTGGTCGACTCCGAGCACCTCGGCTTCGACGAGGCGCTGCAGGCGGTGCGCGCCGGCACGGTGTTCACCACGCACACCCCGGTCCCGGCCGGCATCGACCGGTTCTCCCGCGACCTGGTCGCGCAGCACGTCGCCGCGATGTCGGCGCTGCCCGTCGACCGCGTCCTCGAGCTGGGAAGCGAAGAGGACCCGACGATCTTCAACATGGCGCACATGGGCCTGCGCCTCGGGCAGCGCGCCAACGGCGTCTCGCTGCTGCACGGCGAGGTGAGCCGCGAGATGTTCGCGCCGCTGTGGCCGGGCTTCGATCCGGCCGAGGTACCGATCACGTCGATCACGAACGGCGTGCACGCGCCGACGTGGATGGCGCGCGAGGTCGTCGAGATGGCCGAGCGGGAGGTCGGCACCGCCGCGGTCGCCGAGGGCAACGGCTGGAACGCCATCGACAAGGTGAGCGACGCCGAGCTGTGGCGCGTGCGGGGCGAGCTGCGCGAGCGGCTGGTGCGCGAGGTGCGGCGGCGCGTGCACAACTCCGCGCTGCAGCGCGGGATGAGCGAGGCCGAACTCGGCTGGACCGCGTCGGTCTTCGACCCGGACGTGCTGACGATCGGCTTCGCGCGCCGCGTCCCGTCCTACAAGCGGCTGACGCTGATGCTGCGTGACCCGGACCGGCTGCGTGCGCTGCTGCTGGACCCGGAGCGTCCGGTGCAGATCGTGATCGCGGGCAAGAGCCACCCCGCCGACGACGGCGGCAAGGAACTCATCGCGCAGATGGTCCGGTTCGCCGACGACCCCGAGGTGCGGCACCGCATCGCGTTCCTGCCCGACTACGACATCGGGATGGCTCGCTACCTGTACTGGGGCGTGGACGTCTGGCTGAACAACCCGCTGCGCCCGCTGGAGGCGTGCGGCACGTCCGGGATGAAGGCCGCGCTGAACGGCGCGCTGAACCTGTCGATCCGCGACGGCTGGTGGGACGAGTGGTTCGACGGCGACAACGGCTGGGCGATCCCGACCGCGGACGGCGTGCTCGACCCGGACCGCCGCGACGAGATCGAGGCCAACGCGCTGTACGAGCTGATCGCCAAGAGCGTCACGCCGCGGTTCTACGAGCACGACAGCAGCGCGATCCCGACGCGGTGGGTGCAGATGGTGCGCCACACGCTGAAGTCGCTCGGCCCGAAGGTGCTCGCGAGCCGCATGGTCATCGACTACGTCCAGCGGCTCTACGCGCCGGCCGCCGTCTCGTCGCGCCGCATGTCCGCCGACGGGTTCGCGTGCGCGAAGCAGCTCGCCCGCTGGCGGTCGAACGTCCTCGCCGCGTGGCCCGGGGTGCGCGTGCTGTACGTCGACTCGCAGCTGCACGGCGACGCGCAGCTGGGGGAGCGGTTGGCGCTGCGTGCCGAGGTCGCGCTCAACGGGCTGGACGCCGCCGACGTCGAGGTGCAGGCGGTGTTCGGCACGGTCGACACCGACGACCGGCTCTCGGACACCGAGCAGCTGGTGCTCCCACTGGTCGAACGCGGTGACGGGGCCAGCTGGTTCGCCGGCGAGATCCCGCTCGATCGCACCGGCCCGTTCGGGTACACGGTGCGCGTGCTGCCCAAGCACGCCGAGCTGGCCAGCCCCGCCGAACTCGGCGTCGTCGCGCTGGCCTGACCGCCTCAGCTGAGCAGCCCGTGCCGGAAGGCGAGCGACGCGGCCTCCAGGCGCGAGTGGGCGCCGAGCTTCGTGAGCACCGACTGGACGTGAGTGCGCACCGTGGTGCGTGAGACGCCCATCTGCTGCGCGATCGAGGTGGTGTCGCGACCGGTCGCGAGCAGGCGCAGGCACTCGAGCTCGCGTTGGGTCAGGTAGTTCGCCAGGCGCATCAACTCGGCCGATTCACCGTTCGCGCGGCGGGATGCCGGGCCGAGAGGGCGCTCGACGACGGCGCGCTCGCCTGACATGACGCGCTGCAGAACCTCGCTCAGAACCGCGACACCCCGCGACTTGTGGACGTATGCGGTCGCGCCGCGGTCGAGCGCCTGGCGGACGGTGTGCGAATCATTGTCGGCGGACAGGACTACGACCTTCGTCCGAGGACTCGCCACCGTGAGGTCGTCGATCGTCGCGGGGTTCGGCTCGTCCGAGAGCTGCCATTCCAGCACCCACAGATCGGGGCGAAGCGCCTTGATCGACTCGAGTCCGTCGCGGTAGGTGGACGCAGTTGCCATCACCCGGTAGCCGAGCTGCCGGAGCGCCGAACTCAACGCGTCGAGGAAGACCAGGTGAGCATCGGTCAGGACGACGTCGAACGAGGTACGCAGTGGGATTGCCATGACACGCCATCCAGGAACGTCAGGCCACTACATCGTGGTGACCGCGGTCAAGGCGAGCCGCACGGAGCAACCGCCGAGCTTGCCGGCTCCGATCTCCAACTGCCCGCCACACGATTGTGCGACCTGCCGGACGATGTCCAGGCCGAGCGACGTGCCGTTCACGGACATCGCGCCGAAGCCGGGTCCGTCGTCCTCGACCTCGACGATCGCGGTGGTGTCGGACGTGGAGATCCGCATGGCGACGTGCCCCGTCGGCCCAGCGGCGTCCAGGGCGTTCCACAGCACGTTGCGGAGGGCCCGGCCGAGCTCGATCGGGTTGGCGTAGACCATCGCCGGCACCGCGTCGACCGAGATGCGGGTGGTCACCTGCATCCGGGTGCTCGTGGCCAACCTGGAGATCATCCAATCGAGGCGCACCAGCCGTGGCTGGCCCTGCGCACCGTTCAGGTCGTCGATGGGCGTGGCGCATTTGGATTGCACAAGCGTGCGCAACCACTTCGCCTCGTTCGCCAGCAGTCCGGCCCGGCGCCGGCTCTCGGCGCCGAGGTCCTCCGCATCACGCAACAGCGACGCCAGGAGGACGATCGTGCTGAGCTCGTGCAGGACATCGTGATCGAGCCGTAGTCGATCCTTGCTGGCGCTCGAACTGCGGGTGCTGCGCAACTTCCTACGCCGCTCGGCCTGACCGGGCGCCCGCTCGAGGTGCTCCAGATCCTCCGTGCGATGAACCGGCGACGATCCCGTCATGGCTGGTCCGACCTCTCGATTGCCTGCGATCTTGCCCGCACGACCTTCTCGAAGATTCCAAGTTGCCTTGGTTCACGTCCCGCCCGCCGGACGGAAATAGTATGTCTCCTTACGTGTGATCTGCCTACGGTAAAAGGGCATTCGCATATTTCGCCGCGCCGGTCCATCGGTGGCAAACCGTCCAGAAACGACCCTTGATCCGGATAGCTCATGGATTGCCCGGTCTGGTGTGCGGGGCTTGCCGACTCGCGCGACAAGCGGAATCCTGCGCACCCATGGCGACCATTTCGGTGCTGGTCGTGGACGACCACGCGGTATTCGCCGACGCGCTACGCATCCGTCTCGGTGCCGAGGCTGACCTTGTGCCGGTGTCCGTGGCGTACACCGCGGCCGAGGCCCGCGCGAAGCTGGCCGCGCTGCAACCGGACGTGGCGGTGCTGGACCTGCTGCTCGGCGACGAGAGCGGCCTACAGCTCGCCGAGTACGCGCGGAACGCCGCGCCGCGAACCCGAGTCGTGATACTCAGCGCGACCGCCTCCGTCGACGCGGTCGTCGACGCGATCGCCTTCGGTGTTCGCGGCTGGCTGCGCAAGACGGTCGAGATCACCGAACTGATCTCGGCCATTCGCGCGGTGCAGCGCGGGGAGGCGTGGCTGGATCGGGCTCTGCTGGGTCAGGTGTTGACGGCACAGGTGCAGCGCAGCCTGAGCCCAGCGCCGGACCCCCTCGTCGGACTCACCGAGCGGGAGCGCGAGGTCCTTGACTGTCTCGCCGACGGGGACAGTCGCAGCCAGATCGCGGCCCGGCTGCGGGTCTCCGTCAACACAGTGCGCAGCCACATCCAGAACCTGACGGCCAAGCTCGGCGTTCATTCGACACTCGAAGCGGTTGCCCTGCGCAACCTGCAATGTCCGCACCCGTGTGGGGCTGGTGCAAACGACGTAGGCGGCCTCGTCCAAAGCGATGAGCCGTTCCTGGCTCCCCCTGCGTACCGTCCGGTTCGCGGGAAGGTGTCACCGGGGGGATAGACATGCCAGCAGGACTGCGCCGCGGCGAGCTGCTTTCCCAGCGTGCGCGAGTCGCAGTCGTCTGCTCGGGGCGCGGCATGAGCCGCACAGTGATCGAGATGCTTGCGGACGCGCTCATCGACATCGTCACCGTGGTCGTCGAACGGTCGGAGTACGCAGCGGCCTCTGATCAGGATGCCCTTGTCCGGACGTGTGATTCGTTGGACATACCGATCCTGGTGGTCGACCGCTCGAGCGACTCCCTGGTCGTAGCCACGATGACGTCACTGGCCCCCGACCTGTTGCTCGCGATCGACGACCGGCGTCCGATCAGTCCGGCGCTGCTCGCCTGCGCGAGCCTGGGCGGTGTCGGGCTGCATCCGTCGCTGCTACCGGACTATCCCGGCCCGGATGCGATCAACTGGGCCATCCTGCGTGGGGAGACCGCCACCGGCGTCACGATCTACCTGCTCGATCAGCAGGCCGGCGTGCGGGCCGATCGGCATGCCGGCGCACCCGACAGGACGGGCGCCATAGTGGCGCGCAGATCGGTCCGCATCGGCCCGAACGACACCTGCGCGGAGATCTACGTGCGGACCGGCGAGGCCGGCGCGGAACTCTTGGTGGAGCAGCTGCCGGCGCTGCTGTCCGGCCTGGCCCTTCCGGAGGCCCAACCGCTCGACCGGGGCGTCCCACAGCTACCGGCGCGCACACCGGACATGGGCGTCATCGACTGGACCTGGTCCGCCCGCGCCGTCCACGACTGGGTGCGCGCGCTGACCGTGCCGTGCTCGGGCGCGTTCACCATGCTCGGCAGGAACAGGGTGATGATCTGGGCCACCCGGTTGCCCTCTCCGCGCGAACCGATCGGGCCGCCCGGCCAGGTGATCGGCTTCGACCGCGGTGGGGTGCGCGTCGGGGTGCACGGCGGCAGCATCGTGGTCAGCCGGATGTCGTACGCGGACAACCCGCCCGCGCCGGCCGCGCTGTGGTGCCGGGTGAGTGGCGTCGACGTCGGCGCCCGCTTCGAACTCGTCGCCGCCGATCGCGGCGCCTGGTCGCGCGGCGCCGGCACGGCGGCCGGGATGGCACGGCGGTCCGTTTCGTAGGCCGCCCGCGCGTGCCAGACTCGATGTGTGGCCTCGACGATCAGGATCGACTGTCCGAGGTGTGGGACGACCGAGATTCCTGTCGCTGCCGCCCGCCTCGTACTGGGCCTGCGTCCCGGAACCGCGGGCAACGTCGTCGAGTACACCTGTCCGCGGTGCGACCAGCTGGGCCGCCTCCCTGTCGATGAGCGCGGCACCCGGTTGTTGGCCGCCGCCGGGATAGCGGTCCTCTGTCGCGATGCGCAGTCGGGCGATCCTGATGCCGGCGGGGATGACGAAGCGGCGCGGATGCTGCCGTCGGGGCAGCGTCCGCGCCGTTCGCCGGGATCTCGCTAGGCGCTGACTCCGCTCGCGGCCTCAGCTACCCGAATCACCGAACCGATGGTCAGTCCGCCGATGTTCACACCGATCTTGATGAAGATTCCCGTGACGGTGAACCGACTCTGGTGCATGGCATCGCACGTCGCGCGCAAATGCTGGGTACCGCTGTCGGCCTCGCAGAGCTGACGGTTGAGGATCAGCGTTCCGATGCCGAGGAGGTTGAACCTCGTGTTCGGCGCGGCGCCTCCCGTCAGCGAGACATCGGGCACCCCGTCGCCGTCGAGATCGACCTTCAGGTTGACGAGGGAGGTTCCGGTCCCGTCGGAGTGGATGGTGTTCCCGTTGGCGTCCGCCGGGTGTTCGGTCGTCGTGCTGGTGGACGTGATCGCGTCCAAGGTGATGCGGCCGCCGAACAGGCTGACGTTGGCGATCTGTGCCGTCGCGGTCGCGAAGGCGCCGCCCAGTGGTGCTTGGTTGCCGTTGACGGACGAGTTCAGCGCGCCCACCGTGACAAGACCGGGCACCTGGACGCCCACGCCGGACTGGTCGGCCTCGGTGCCGTTCGTGCCGGTGCAGCGCATGGACAGCAGGTTCTGCCGGCCGATGCTCACGACGGTGCTGCTCACGTTAGCGTGAGCGGACAGCTCGAACGCCGAGGCCTGCAGCCGGGACGTCGACGACGCGATGAACGCCCTCGTCTGCCCGATGTAGACGTCACCGGAATAGCCGAGCAGGTTGTTGAGATGCACGTGAATCGCGTTCACGATGAACGAGTGGATCACCGGGTGCACGATCTGCTCGTTGAACGTGATCTTGCCGATGGCGCCCAGGCTCAAGACGGTGTTCGGAGCAGGCGTCGCGCTGAGGACGGGCAGTCCGTTGACCCTCAGATTGAGCAGGCTGGACGATCCGGTGTAGGTGAACACGCCGGCCGAATTCTCCGTCACCTGCGCAGTCGCGGTCACAGCGTCGAGACTGAGCAGTGAGATGTTCAGTGCGGACGTCAGCAGCTTGATGCTCGCGAGCTTCGACGTCTCGGTCACGGATGCCGAGGTGTCGTCGAAGACGGCGGTGCCCGAGTTGGTCACGACGCCGGCATTGAGGATCGAAGCGAAGTCCGCTCCGCCCGGCGGCCGGACGACCGCGCCCGCGACGCTGTTGCTGTAGACCTGACCGCTGTCCGGAACGCACGGCATGTACTGCGTCGCGATCTTTCCGATCTTGATCTTCGGCAGGATCGGGTTGGTCAGCGAGGCGTTCCCGCCGTTCGCCGAGCCGGTCAAGATGTCGCCGTGCGGCATCGGTGTGACTGTCCCCGCCTGAACCTGCGTGGGCGCGACCAGGCAGGCGCCGATCAGCGCGAGCATGGCTGCGGTGGTTGTGAGCGCGCCGCGCTTACCGGTACGTCTGCGGCGAGTGATCGCTGAGTGCCTCGTCCTCATCTGACCCTCCGTTGTGGTTGCTGTCGGTGACTCAGGCAGGAGCCACGCGGCTGACACCGATGCCGCCCGGAGAGATTGGACCCCGGAGTGGAGGATCGCCCATCGCGCAGATGGCGTAGCGGTCGTGCGCAGTTTGCATGATTACTTCGCCGGAGGACCCGGCCACGCTTCCGAGATGACAACGCGCCGGCCGTGACGGCTACGTAGTCCTCCTGGGGGGTGAGAAGCGTGTTCGACATCGATGACCGCGCCTGCATCCGCACGCGAGCCCGTGACGTGACCGTGGTGATCCCGACTCGGAACGAGTCCGGGAACATCGCACCGATCGTCCGCCGGCTCGATGCGGCGCTCGGAACGCTCGATGCGGAGATCCTGTTCGTCGACGACAGCGACGACGACACACCGGAACGGGTCACCGAGTACGGCATGCGCTCCGGGCACCCGGTGCTGATGGTGCACCGGACGTCCGCGGATCGGGACGGCGGGCTCGGCACGGCGGTTCTTGCCGGGCTGCGCGACTCGTCCGCGCGCTGGGCGGTCGTGATGGACGGCGACCTGCAGCATCCCCCGGAGGCGGTGCCCCACCTGATCGCGACTGGCGACGAGGCGCACGCGGACGTCGTGATCGCAAGCCGTTACGTCGGTTCCGGCAGCGCGCACGGACTCGGCTCGACAACGCGCTCCTGGGTGTCGGGCTCGGCGACGCGTCTGGCCAAGGCGGTGTTCCCGCGACGGCTTCGCGGCTGCAGCGACCCGATGAGCGGCTTCTTCGCCGTGCGTCTCGACGCGGTACAGCTCGACCGGCTACACCCGAACGGTTTCAAGATCCTGCTCGAGGTGTTGGCGAGGTCCTCCCGGTTGCGGCTCGCCGAGTATCCGTACACGTTCCAGGACCGGCTCAGCGGGCAGAGCAAGGCGTCGTGGCGCGAGGGCGTGCTGTTCGTGCGGCGGCTGATGAGCCTGCGGCTCGCCAGCGTGTTCGGCAGGCACAGCCAGCGGGTCGGCACAGTGGCCGGGTTCGCCGCCGTGGGCGCGACCGGCATCGCCGTCAACAGCGCGGGACTCTGGATCGCGGTGGGGCTGCTCGGCGCGCCGTTGCTGCTCGGCGCCGCCCTGGCGACACAGCTGTCGACCGTCTGGAACTTCGTACTCGCCGACCGGCTGGTCTTCGCGGGCGCCAAGCACCGCCGCTGGTGGCTGCGCCTGCTCGGATTCGCCGTGATCAACAACGCGGTGCTGGTGGCGCGGTTGCCGCTGCTGTCCTGGCTGGTGCACGACGCCGGTGTCGACTACGTGCTGGCGAATGTCGCCACGCTCGTCGCCGCGTTCGGGGTGCGCTTCGTCATCTCGGACCGCTGTCTGTTCACCCGCCGGAGTTCGATGACCGTGGTCTCCAGCCAGACGTCGCGATCCGGCCCCGTGGACCTCACGGTCGACCTGCGCGACAGCGCCGCCCCACGGGTCCGCTGCCGTGACCAGGCGATGCCCTGGCGCTACGACATCCACGGCATCGTGACGATCGGCTCGATCGTGCGGCTCAAGGAACTGGATTCCTTCAGCACCGACGTCGACGGCCCGGTTGACATCAGCATCCAGCGCGGCCACTTCGGCAACGCTCATTTCAGATCTCGGGCCAGGGTCACGCAGTACGCGGCGTTCCCTGCCGTCTCGTACGAAGAGCACCTGGGGCGTCTCGGGTCCGACTTCCACGTCGACATGACCGATGGCGTCAAGGTGGTCGTCGGCCCGTTGCTGGTGCGCTCGCCGCACGTGCTGTACACGAACGTCGTCGAGGCCTTGCTCCGGTTCATCCTGGTCAGCCGCGGCTACATGCTGCTGCACTCGGCGTGCCTCGAACTCGACGGGCACGGTGTCCTCATCTCCGCGCTAACCGACACGGGCAAGACCGGAACCATCTTGCGGCTACTGCGCGAGAACCCGAGCCGGTTCCTCTCGGACGACATGACGATTGTCGATGCGAACGGCAAGGCCCTCTGCTACCCGAAGCCGTTGACGATCAGCCAGCACACGCTGCGCTCGGTCAACGCCGGCGACCTCACCGCCAGGGAGTGGCGGCGGCTGCGGATCCAGAGCCGGCTGCACTCGAAGGAGGGACGGAGCATCGGGGCGCGCCTGGGCGAGATGAACGTGCCCATCATGAGCCTGAACGCGCTGACCCAGTTCGCCGTGCCGCCGCCGAAATACGCGGTGGATCGGCTGGTGCCGTGCATGCACACCACCTCGGTGCACATCGAGCAGCTGTTCATCATCGAACGGGACCAGTTCCGGTTGAGCCCGATCGAACCGTCCGGACTGGTCGACGAGCTGATCGCGAACACCGATGACGCGTACGGCTTCCCGCCGTTCCGGTACTTCGCGCCCGCGTTGGTCGTCGGGGGATCGGCCTACGAGGAGCTGCGGGCGCAGGAGCGGTCGATCTTGAGCAGCGCGATCCTGGGCGTCCGTGCCCGGCGGCTGGCCACCCCGGACTTCACCTGGGCCGATCACATCCCGCAGCTCACCCGAAGCAGCAGCACGGCGCGCGCCGACGATCGCGTCGTCGAACGGCTGCTGCAGCAGCACGCGGCCGTCGCCGAATCCGGTTGAGTCCGATGACCCGTTTGAGGTCACCGCGACCTCGTCAAGTTCGGTGGCTCGTCGCGTGCGGCGGCGGACTGGTCGCGCTGATGCTCACGTTCGCCGGCCCGGCGACCGCAGGCCCCACCGGCTACAACTCGCACCTGACCCGTGCCCCGTACCTGACCGACCTCGTCGGCCGGCACGTCGCGATCAACTACGCGACCGACCGCTCGGCGACCTCCGGGAACATCGAGTACGGCCAGGTCGGGGCGTCCGGCTCGTGCACGCCCAGCGTTTCCGTCGCGGCGAGCCGGACCGCGATCAGCGTGGGAACCGTCCGTGAATACCAGTGGACGGCCGAGGTCGACCTGCCCGCCGACGGGACGTACTGCTACCGCGTGTACCTGAAGGGAACCGACCTGCTCGGGACGAACGCCTCGCCGCGCTTCACCACACAGGTGCCCGTCGGGTCCACGACGCCGTTCACGTTCGACGTCCTGGGTGACTGGGGACTGGTCGACAGCAGCGGCACCAACCCTGACCAGGCGAACCTGATGGCGCAGATCGCGGCGAGCGGGGCGCGTTTCGCGGTCACGGTCGGCGACAACGGGTACCCGAACGGTAACCAGATCAACTACGGAGACCTGCAGCAGACCGGAGCCTCGACCAGCGCGATCTTCGGCCCCAACTTCTGGACGGTCCCGGCGTCGACCACACCGATCTTCACCGCGGCAGGCAACCACGGCCTGTCCGGCACGTCCCACACCGACATCACGACGTGGACGCAGGCGCGTGCCGTTTCGACGTCCGGGGGCCGCTATCAGAACGACGTGTACTGCTGCGTCAACAACACTGCGTCGTCGAACTACGCCAGCGAGTGGTACGCCTTCGATGCCGGCAACGTACGGATCTACATGCTCGACTCCGCGTGGGGAGACACCAACCGCGGCACGGCCACCCCGTACGCGAACGACGCAGCGGCGCACTTCGCTCCTGGCGATCCCGAGTACCAGTGGCTGCTCAACGATCTGCAGAGCCATACGAGCCAGTTGAAGTTCGCGTTCTCGCACTACCCGCTGTACTCCGACAACCACACGGAGTCGTCCGACACGTACTTGCAGGGCCCGGCGAACCTCGAGGGGCTGCTGGCCAAGTACGGCGTGAACATCGTCTTCAACGGGCACGCACACATCTACGAGCGGAACCTGCCGAGCGCCACGGGCATGCCGATCACGTACGTCACCGGTGGTGGCGGCGGAACCCTCGAACCGGTCGGTCCGTGCAGCGCCTTCGACGCCTATGGCATCGGCTGGTCGCCCACACGCCTCACGGGTTCGTCGTGCGGCGCGGCACCGAGACCGGTGGCGGCCGCGGCCGTCTATCACTTCTTGAAGGTCACCGTCGCCGGCACCCAGGTGACCGTCGCACCGACCGATTCGCTGGGCGACACGTTCGACGTGCAGACGTACAACTTCGCCGTACCGCCAGATACCTATATCGACAGTGGGCCGACCGGCGTCTCGAACAACACCACCGCGACGTTCACTTTCCACGCGACGGACGACAGCGCCACGTTCGCGTGCAGCCTGGACGGGGGCACCGCGACCCCGTGCACGAGCCCGGTCACGTACTCCGGGCTCACCTCGCAGCAGCACACGTTCGCCGTCGCGGCAACGGTCGGCGGACTGACCGACGCCAGCCCCGCGACGGCCACATTCACCGTGGACACGGCGCCGCCGCCTTCACCGTCCGGCCTCAGCGCTACCACTCCCTCGCCGTTCGAAGTCGACCTGACCTGGACGGCGCCAGGTGGTGCCGCCGACCTCGTGGGGTACCGGATCTACCGCGACGGCACGCTCTCCCAGACGGTCGGCCTGGTGACCAGCGCGTCCGACTCGGTGAGCGCGGGCTCGACGCACGCGTACTTGGTGACCGCGCTCGACGCGGCCGGCAACGAGTCGGCTCCCGCCGGGCCGGTGTCGGTCAGGACGCCCACCGCGTCCGGCGCGGTCTTCAGCGACGGCTTCGAGTCCGGGGACCTCTCGGCATGGACGAGCCACCGCGGGCTGGTCGTGGAGCGCTCGATCGTGGACGACGGCACCTTCGCCGCCGAGGGCAACACGACTACGGGGGCCACCTACGCGAAGGAGACCTTGCCGGCGACGTACCCGGACGGCTACGCGCGTGTGGCGTTCGACATCGTCGCGCAATCCAGTCAGGTGAACCTGCTGCGGCTGCGCGATTCGAGCGGGGCGTCGCTCGGCTACGTGTACGTCGACGCCACCGGCCGCCTCGGGTACCACAACGACGCGCTCGGGACGAGCTCCACCAGCAGCGTCGTGCCGGGAACCGGCTGGCACTCGCTCGAGCTGCGCAGGCTCGCCGACAGCAGCTCGGGCACTGCGTCCGGCGCTATCCAGATCTGGCTCGACAACTCCTTGGTCGGCGCGCTGTCCAGCACGGGGATCGACACCGGCGGCGCACCCATCGGGGCGATGCAGATCGGCGAGACGCAGACCGGTCGCACCTACGACGTGGTATTCGACGCCGCGGCCTTCGGCACCAGCCGGCTCGGTCCCGTCGGCAGTGCCGCCACGATTGGACTTCCATGAGGATGGGATCGAACGCAGTGGACGGCACATTCCTCTTGCGGCCCAAGGGCCCATCACCGGTCGCCGCCGCCGTATCGTCCCCCCCACGTGCGGCGGCGGCCCTCAACAGCCCGCGGTCGAGACACGTCGAGTCCGCGGTGTTGGCGGCAGCAGTCGCAGTGGGGGCAGTCCTTCGCTTCGTGAACCTCGGAGGCATCGGGCTGAACAGCGACGAGGCCGTGTACGCGGCACAGTCGGCCTCGCTGGCGGGCAATCCGCACTTCACTTCGATGTTCCCGGTCGTGCGGGCGCATCCGCTGCTGATGCAGGTGACCCTTTCGCCGTTCTACCTGCACGGCGTTCCTGACAGCGCCGGTCGCTACGTCGGCGCGGCGTTCGGGCTGGGGACGGTAGTCCTTGTCTACATCCTGGGGCGGGTGCTGTACGACGGCCGCACGGGTGCAGTCGCCGCATTGCTGCTCGCGGTGATGCCGTACCACATGACGATCAGCCGCGAGATCATGTTGGACGGTCCGATGACGTTCTTCTCGACCGGATCGCTCATCTGCCTCGCGGTTGCCGCGCGGACCTCACGCGGACGCTGGTTGATCGCCGCCGGCGGATGCCTCGGCCTCGCGGCGCTGTCGAAGGAAACCGCGATCATCCTGCTCGGTTCGGGTTTCGTCTTTCTCGCGTTGAGCAGTCGGCAGTGGCGCCCGGTCCGGTTCCCGCTGCTCGGTGCTGCGTTGGCGGTACTGCTCGCGCTGAGCTACCCGATGCTGACGGCCCTCGCGGGTGGATCGCGGACCTCGGACTCGTATCTGCTCTGGCAGCTCAGCCGAACGCCCAATCACAGCCTGACGTTCTACCTGACCAGCGTCGGCAGCTCCGTCGGCTACTTCCTGCTGGCGGTGGCCGCCGGCGGCCTGTTCCGGCGCGGTGCGTTCGACTGGCGGGCGACGTTGCTGCTGTCCTGGATCGTCGTGCCCTTCGTGTTCTTCGAGGTATGGCCGGTCAAGGGCTTCTCGTACCTTCTGCTGTGCACACCGGCGGTGGCGCTGCTGGCAGGGCGCGCGCTGGCGCGGCCCCTGCCGTCGGCCCGGCCCATCGTCGGGCGCGTCGCGGTAGTCGCGGTCGCGGTTCTGTGCGCCGCGTCGCTGCTCGTCCCCGCGGTGCGTGACCTGACCCGCCAGCCGACTGCGGGTCTGGCGGGTGCTAGTGGCACGCCGGGCGGACGCGAGACCGGACGGTGGGTCGCCGCGAACCTGCCGGCGGACGCGCGGCTGCTCACGATCGGGCCGTCGATGGCGAACCTGATCGAGTACTACAGCGGCCGGGTGGCGGACGGGCTGTCCGTGAGCCCCAACCCGCTGCACCGCAACCCGTCGTACCAGCCCGTGCGCAACGCCGACGCCGCGCTGCGCACGGGGCAGTTCCAGTACGTCGTCTGGGACACCTACTCGGCGCGGCGCTCGACATACTTCGGCAACCGCGCCGTCACGCTCGCCGAGCGCTTCGACGGGCGGCCCGTCTTCGTGCAGCGCGACCACAACGGAGCGCGCCTGGTGGTCGTCTACAAGGTGACGCCGTCGGCATCCGCCGCAGCTCGTCCACCAGCGCAGGCGACGCAGCCGGCGATCCGTCAACCGAACAGGCTCGTGCTCTACCTCGGCTATGCCGCCGCGATTCTGGTCGCGCTGGCATCCATCGGCTGGGCCGCACTGAGCGGCCGCCGTGGACCGACGGGCCGGCGGCGCCGCCCGATCTTCCGGGGTGGTCGGCGATGAGCTACAAGCGCTTCGCCTGCGCGGCCGCCGCGGCTTTGCTGGTGGGAACAGGAGCCGGGTTCCCGTCCCGGGCTTCCGCGTCCGACACCGGCGGGACGGTATCCCTGCAGACCGTTCCCGCTCTCGCGGGGGTGCGCCTCGCCGTCAACGGCAGCGTCGTGACCACCGACGTCGGCGGCAGCGCCGCGCTGTGGGTACCGGACCTCAACGGCATCGCCGACACGGTGTCGCTGGCCTCGTCCCGGCTCGACCCGACGACGACGCTCGCGATCAGCAAGGTTCACCCGCTCCCGCACACGATCGCGCGGCGGAGCAACCTGATGGTCGGTCTCGACATTACGTCCGCCGTGCGGCTGAACGTCCAGCCGGGGACGACCGGTGTCGCGGTCGACTCGGTCCGGCTGCTCCAGCTGCACTCCGTCGCCGGGCAGGTCCTCGACGTGAACCCGACGCGGACCCGTCGCGTCCGGCTCCTGGCGCGGCGTACCCGCCTGACGAACGGCGTGCTCACCACCCAGCACGTCACCTGGTCCGTCGATCGAGCGATGGGCGCGCCCGGCATCGCGTTGACCACCGCGGGGCCGCGCTTCGACCCGTTCGACCATGAGCGATGGCGGGTGCGGCTGCAACCCGTGCGCGGCACCGTCGACATCGGCACGGTCCCGGCAACCGCGGGCGTCACCTTCACGCTCGGCGGCGCCACCGTGACGACCGGACCGAACGGCAGCGCACGGGTGGCGGTGAGCGACCTGAACAACGTTGACCACCGGCTGCAACTCGGGAGCGCGGCGGCCGGCCCGGTCAGCGTGTCGCTGCTGCGGGTGAGCAAGCTGCCGCCCGGTGCCCTGCACCAACGTCGGCTGATCGCGGCCCTCGAGGTGCGCCGCGACGTCAGGTTGCGGTTCGTCGATCTGCTCGGCGAGAAGGTCCCGGCGAACCGCGTGCAGCAGGTGGACCTGAGCGGCGGCGGTCCGATGATCACGTTGACGGGGCGGCAGGTTCGCGACCCGGTCAGCCTGCCGGAGTCGATCGCGACCGAGGTCGCCGGGCACTGGCAGACCCGACCGGTGACCTGGTCCGTGTCGGCGGTCCGCTTCGACGGCGGCGACGCGGTGTTCGCCGGCAAGCAGCGGTACAGCCCGAACGCGGGCCGGGCGTGGTACGTGGCGCTTTCGGTCTTCCGGGTCCGAGTCGCCGTTCGCGACGCGCTCTTCGGTTCCGGGGTCGGCTCCAGCGTGTGGATCACCGGACCGGACGGCAGGGGATTCCCGCTCCGCGTCGGCTCGGCGAGCCCGGGAGTGGTACCCGCGATGGTCCGCGGCCTGTACGACCTTCGCGTCGACGCTGCCGTCTTCGGTAAGCACACCAAGGTGCTCGTCTCGCGCGACGACCTCGTCCAGGTGCGCGTCGTGACCCCGCTGGACATTGCCGTATTCGCGTTGGCGGTGTTGCTGATCGGGGCCTGCTTGGTCCTGCTCGGTGGGGTGGTCCCGCGCAGGCGCCTGCGCCGCCGGCGAGGGAGCGGCGAGTGACCTGCCGGCGGTTCGGCCGCATCGGCCGCCTCGCGGCCGCGGCGGGTGCCTCCGCGCTGCTGCTCGCGGCGTCGCAGCTCGGTGGCCGTGGCGCGCCCGCGGCCGCCCGGGCGAAGGCGCGGGCGCAGGTTCCGGTGTACGCCTACTTCTACCAGTGGTACACGCCGTCGTCGTGGAACCGGGCCAAGGCGGACTACCCGCTCGCCGGGAGGTACAGCAGCGACGACCTCGGCGTGCTCCGGCGACAGGTGCGCGAGGCGCGCAGCGCCGGAATCGACGGATTCCTGACGTCCTGGAAGAGCACGACGAGCCTGAACCGCCGGCTCGATCTGCTCGTCGACGTTGCGCACGAGCAGGGGCTGCGTCTCGGCGTCGTGTACGAGGCGCTGGACTTCCAGCGCCACCCGCTGCCGATCTCGACCGTGCGCCACGACATGACGTATCTCGTCGCCCGCTGGGGATCATCGCTCACGTCCGCGCGCTTCCCGAAGCCCGTGATCATCTGGACGGGCGAGGACCAGTACTCGCTGGCGGACATCGCGTCGGTGCGCCAGGCGCTCGGTACGAAGGCGTACCTGCTCGCCGCCGCGAAGAACGTCACCGAGTACCAACGGGTCGCGCCCTATGTCGACGGGGACGCCTACTACTGGTCGTCGGCGAATCCGGCGTCAGTGTCGACGGTGAACAAGCTGATCGCCATGGGCGCGGCCGTCCACGCCGATCACGGCATCTGGATCGCGCCGGCGACGAGCGGCTACGACGGCCGCACGCTCGGGCATACCCGGGTGATCGACCGCGCGGGTGGCCAGACGCTGGTCCGCAGTCTGAACGACGCCTACGCGAGCCGGCCGGACGCCGTCGGGATCATCAGCTGGAACGAGTGGTCGGAGAACACGTACATCGAACCCGGGCAGCGGTACGGAGCGCAGGAGCTCACCGTGCTGCAGCGCTACCTGCGCGGCTCCGGTGGAAGCGCGGTCGCGGCCGACGCGACGGTCCGCCGGCCGAACTCCGGACGCTGGACCGGGCTCGATGCCCTGCTCGCTCTCGCGTCCAGCTGCATGATCACCGTCGTCGCGCTCGGGCACTACGCCAACCGCCGTCAACCGCCCGCGAGGAGACCTGCCCACTTGGCTTCGCCACCGCCGCTGGAGGCAGCGGAGCAGGGCGACCTCAGCGCCGCTGTGCGCTAGGACTCGCGCCTGGTCGTCCGTCGTTCCGGTGTCAGCCGGTGCGCTCGGTCGCGGCGGTGGCGAGGGTGTCGAGCGCCTCGCGCGCCTCGGCGTTGATCGCGTCCGTCCGCAGCGCCGCACGGGCCTCGTCGGTGCGTTGCGCGATGCGCTGCTCCACCTGGTCGAGCGCGCCGGTGGAGACGATCACCTCGCGCAGCGCGGCCACGCCCGCGTCGTCCATCGAGCGGTCGCCGAGTTCATGCTTGAGCAGTTCCGCCTCGACCGCGGAGGACGCCTGCATGGCGAGCGCGACCAGCAGCGTGCGCTTGCCCTCGCGCAGATCGTCGCCGGCCGGCTTGCCGGTGCGCGCCGGGTCGCCGAACACGCCCAGCACGTCGTCGCGCAGCTGGAACGCCTCGCCGATCGCCGAGCCGTACGCGGTCAACGCGGCGAACACGTCCGGTCCGGCGAGCGCCGCTGCCGCGCCGAGATGCAACGGCCCCTCGACCGTGTACTTGCTGGTCTTGAACGCGGCGACGCGCAGCGCGTCCTCGATGGAGAATTCGCCGCGCGCCTGCACGAGCACGTCCAGGTACTGGCCGGCCATCACCAGTTGGCGCATGTCGTCGTACACGTCGCGGGCCGCGGGCACGGCGGCCGGGTCCAGCTCGGCACCGGCGAACATCGTGTCCGCCCAGGCGAGCAGCAGATCGCCGATCAGGATCGCCGCGGCGGAGCCGAACACGTGCGCGTCGCCGGGCCAGGCGTTGCCGCGATGCAGCTCGGCGAACGCGGCGTGCGTCGCCGGACGGCCGCGGCGGGTGTCCGAGTCGTCCATCACGTCGTCGTGCACGAGCGCGCAGGCGTGCAGCAGCTCCAGGCTCGCTGCCGCGGTGACCAGGCCGGCGTCGTCCGCGTCGGCGTCGCGAGCCGCGCGCCAGCCCCAGTAAGCAAATCGCGGGCGCAGCCGCTTGCCGCCGTCGAGCACGAGCGTCGTGATGGCCTCGGACACCGGCTGCAGCTCGGGACCGACCGCCGCGAGCGAGGCGGTGCGCGTCTCCAGGAATTCGGTGAGCGCCGCGTCGACCCGGGTGATCAACAGTTCGTCGCGCGTCGGCACGGCCCGGACATTACGCTGAGGCCTATGAGCAGGACGGTCCGGGAGTGCGTCGCGCAGGGTCGGCCCACGCTGTCGTTCGAGTTCTTCCCGCCCAAGACGGCGGACGACGAGCGGCGGCTGTGGCAGTCCATCCGCGAGCTCGAGTCGCTGCAGCCGTCCTTCGTCTCGGTCACGTACGGCGCGGGCGGGTCGACCCGGGAGCGCACCGTCGAGATCACCGAGCGGATCGCGTCGGACACCACGCTGCTGCCGGTCGCGCACCTCACCGCCGTCAACCACTCCGTCGCCGAACTGCGCGCGATCGTCGGACGGTTCGCCGACGCCGGCATCGTGAACATGCTCGCGGTACGCGGCGACCCGCCGGGCAACCCGACCGGCGAGTGGATCAAGCATCCGGAGGGCGTCGAGTACGCGTCCGAGCTGGTCGAGCTGCTGCGTGCGCATGGGGACTTTTGCATCGGCGTCGCGGCGTTCCCGTACAAGCACCCGCGGTCGGCGTCCGTCGAGGCCGACACCGAGATGTTCGTGGCGAAGTGCAAGGCCGGCGCCGACTACGCGATCACGCAGATGTTCTTCGACGCCGACGACTACCTGCGGCTGCGCGACCGGGTCGTCGCTGCCGGCTGCGACGTGCCGATCATCCCGGGCGTGATGGCGGTTACCAACATGGGCACGATCGCGCGCTCGGAGCAGCTGTCCGGTGCGCCGTTCCCGCCGGCGCTCGCCGCGAAGTTCGAGGCGATCGCCGACGATCCGGCCGCGGTGCGCGCGCTCGGGATCGAGCAGGCCATCACCATGACGCAGCGGTTGCTGGACGAGGGCGCGCCCGGCCTGCACTTCATCACCATGAACTACTCGAAGGCAACCCGTGAGGTCATGGCGGAAGTGTCGCTGCCGGTTCGGGTGTGAGTGCGCTGCTGCTCCGCCTGCCGTGAGCAGGCGGCGGCGGCTTTGAGTCTTCGGCCGGCTTGCGTTGCCGGGTTTCGTTCCAGCGCTGCTCGCTTGAGTAGGGGGCGACGCGGGATGGTTTGATCATCTTGCGGTTTGGGTTGCCGGCTTGCTGTCGCGCTTGGCTCGGGTTCTTCTCGCGCGGTTCCGTCAGGCCCTGGTGGGAGAATCTGCTTATCCCGCAAGGGAAAACTT
>Ga0164242_10002977_pt1 | contig 19400 bp, 18 predicted proteins | sample OricomgcompostMG_FD_108783 | JGI IMG/M metagenome (GOLD analysis project Ga0164242, IMG submission 108783) | Miracle-Growth compost microbial communities from Emeryville, California, USA - Original compost - Miracle growth compost (MG) ... | reverse complement strand
TGGTGGTGGTGGTGGTGGTGGTGATGATGATGGTGGTGGCAGAACTCTGCAGCATGATCTTCCTCTTCCTCATCATCATCGTCTTCTTCTTCATCCTCATAGTCATTGTCCTCCTCGTCTTCTATATCCTCATCCTCATCCTCATCCCTCTCGTCGTCGGCGTAGGTCATCAATGTGTCGTCATCCCCCGCGAGGGCGGCAGACGGGCCCGACTCAGCGGGGGCGTGCCCGATGCCGTCGTCGTCGCCGCCTCCGGGCAGGTGGGGCCCGCGGTGGCCAGCGGGTAATAGGTCGTCGGGGCCCATGGCGGGCGTGGTCGAGCGGGTTTCGATTAATGCCGGTGGTTCGAATCGGCGCGCATCGGATCAGGAGCGGCCAGCGCAGGCCGAGGAACAGGGGCGGGGCGTTAGGGGAAGGAAGGGAAATGGAAGCGTGAGGGAAAATTAGTAAGAGGAGGGGTTTCTTTTTGCGTGAGCGTGTGTGCGTGTTCCGAATCCCCCTCCCTCCAGCGTTCGAGGTAATAGGTTTTTTTCCCTTTTGGACCTTTTGTTCTTTGTTCTTTATTCCTCGTCGAGTCGCCTGAGCTTTTTCGCAGCGTCGGAAGCAGGGACCGGGGCCCCCAGGTTGTGATCGGGAGAGGGGGCGGGACTTTCCGCTCGGCAGGTTGGTGCACAAAAGGTTGGTGCACCCAAGATCCGGTGAGCGAGGCGTAAAAAGGGCGTAAAAAAAAAAAGAAAGGGCGGGCAAGTCACTCGTTCGTTGGGCTGGTACGGGATTACTCGCGGTGGGATTGACAAGAGAGATCAGAAGGTTTGGGTGTGAGGCTCTGGATGGATGACGGGAAGCTCTAGCTGTTCTTCCCAAGTTCCCGGCGGGTACTGCGAGGTCGTGCTGGAAAGAGGCGAACGGTCTTATTCTGCCGAGGCCGAGTGTATTAACTGGTTAAGGCAGGGCAAGGCAAGGCAGGTCCTCCCGATTGACTTTGCGGGAATCCTGCGAGGGTAATCTGCACTCCAGACAGTCACATTGAGAGGGACGCTCGGCTAGCGCCGTGCCACTCTCTCCCATGGGCCAACCTAAGCCCGGAAGGTACATTACTTACTGTACATCCCTTGCACAGCCAGAGAGAGTGGGGCCACTTTATTTGCACCACCGCACCACCATAGTGAGATCACGGACTGACGTATCCACTCATTTGCAGCCGCCCGTCCTCCAACAGCCCTTCTACGCATACGCATTTACACTCCACCTTACGGATGCGGATACCTATACTACCAGGTAGGTACAGTACCTATGTAAGTTAGCCCCCCCGGCAGCATGAACAGGCATTTCAGTCACTTCTCAACCCTTGGCCACCCGAATCCTCACAGCGGACCAGTCATGGGTTGCGAAAGAAGGGCGGTGCTTATTGGTGAACGGTGGTGGTAATTATAGGACACACCTCCACGGTTTCCCGACCAGAGAGACCTTGGGAGGCGCCGAGTTCCCCGGGCCGATGCTGCAGCCAGCCCCAAATTCAGCTGCGTCAGTCCAATGCTGCGTCCAACATATATCCCCCCCCTGTGGCCGGAGGAGCAACGTGACTATCCCTCCCCTCCCCCCCTATTTGAGACATTTACAGGGTTGGACACAGGGTTGGCCTTCCGGCTGCTTTTTGCCTACCTTTAATCGTTAACTTCCAACTCAATGCTAGCGGGGAGTTCTCTCCCTCATGCGTCCCTACTCACCCATCCCTGCGCCTCCCTTTCCCCCCCTCCCCCCACCGGTCTTTTTTCCTGCCAACCCACCCTTCGGCAAGACCTGCGACTCGACGAAAATGTTGTTGTGATATGTCACATTCGCCAGGCTCCTTAGTCTCTGGAGGGGTCCGCCCGTTTACGATCCTCCCTCCTCACCCCACCGAGAACGTCCACAACGGCGCCGATGGGCATGCAAGTCCTCGAAAGGGGCAACTGCTCTGCTCTGCTCGGGCTGCCTCTCCCTCCCACCCCCGCGACAGAGACACACCCTAATCGCCCGGTCCACACATCGGCGTGTGCAAAGAGGACCCGGTGAAAGGGGGGCGGCAGTGGGAAGTTGTTTTTGTGGTAATTACTAATTTAGTTGTACGTGGTGGGTGTACCGGCTATCACTGCGGGAGGTGGGGGGTGTCCAGGTAAAGGGCACACACAGAGTGCTGCCGATTGTGTAACCCGTGGCCGGCTTTGCACCACGGAGCGCATCCGTATTTGCATTTGCTGGAACCACCGGGGGACTGGCTCATTTTACACCAAACCCAACCTGCCCCCACGGCGAGTGCTCTCCCTCGAGTCGGAACTCCCCGCTCAAGTTGTCTAAATGTACATGTATGTGTATACATACTTGGTAGGTAGGTGCAGAACGCATTTACAGAGAGAGACATACGGCATGAAGCTTGGTACCCACGGATGTACGTGTCTATGCAGGCATCTCTCGACTGGGACTGGACTCGACAAGGCTGTGCCGGAGGTGTAAGCTGCTGATCACCAACTCAAATCGCACGCGAGGGGAATCGTCACACACCCACTCAGGACTCAACACACCTCATTCTTTTAGAATAACGTGAACAATTAATATAGCTAAGTATTGTAAATGCCGGTTTACCTCATTTACAAGAGACTCCTCGAGGCCAAAAAAGGAATAAACTCCCTAAAAAGTACGCCATCCCGGATGCTTTCGCCTCCCCCATCTACAACTGGGTCCAGCATGTGGGCCACCGTAGACCACACACACAGAGAGAGACACATCCTTATATACAAAAAGGATGAAAAGATAAGAAACGCTACGACAAGGTCTGAATGGAGCCCATCGACGGTCTAGTAGAACTAGCAGGCCCTTCCTCCCCATCCCCAAAAATTATAGAGCCTTCCTTGTGAGACGAAGTATTCGTTATTTGCCATCCAACGTCCTGTCCTGCTGGCACGCGCCCCGTCTGAATGAGAAAAATCAAGTCGGCTCCTCTCGAGCATGACTTATGCGTCTGAGTAGTACTCCTCATAATGCTGCTGGCCAGGGGGCTGAGACCAGACCTGGCTGCCGCCTCCACTGTGCTCCTTCATCCCCCAGTAGTTGGCTCGCACCCTCCTGTCTCGTTCGAACTCGGCCCACCGCTTCATCGTGATCTTGCTGCTGTCGAACTCGCCCTCGTACTCGATTCCTGCCTTTTTCGTCTTTTCGCCCGCCGTCTTCCGCGTTTCGCCCCACGAGAAGTCGTCGAACTTCCAGAACGAGTACGCCGGCAACACGAAATTCCAGATCGGTAGAGAGAGGAGGTAAATGAACATCCACACGACGTACGACCATGAGTGGGCCGTGACAACGATGAGGACAGCTGGAAGACCAAGAATGAGACCTAGGAGGACGAGGGGGATAATTTGGGGTGGTGAGTGGATGATGGAGATGATGACTGGATATTCGGGTTAGCAACACCGTTTTTAAAGCCAGGGGAGAGAAGAAAGCAAAAAAACCGAATAATGTCAATACATACCGACATAAAATGTGAAAGCGATGGCGGCTGGCAAGACCAGCGTGCCGATCAACTCGATAAAGACAACAAATTGCATGCTGAAGCAGAATGTACCGCAGAGATCTCTGACTAGGACAAGCTCCATGAGGTTGTGCACTGTCGAGTTGATCCACCGTCTTCGCTGGGAGAGGAGGACGCTGAAGCTCTCGGGCACCGTGGTCTTGCAGACGGCTTGCGGTACAAACACCTGCTTGCGCTTGGGGAAGGTCCGCAACATCAGCGTGGACAGGAATCGATCCTCGCCCAGCAGCAGTAGGTTCTTCTTGTGCAGAGTATCAACCACGTTCTCCGAGTAGTGTTCCACTACGTCGGGGTTGGCCAGGATCGGGACCCAGTAGTTCTGAGCCCCCTTGGGGGCCTTGATGCGGTACATGCAGAAGCAGCCGGGCAGGCAGGTAACACCGCCGAAAACGGACTCGAAGGACTTGGACAGATGGTGAGAGATGAAGTACTCGAAGACCTGGATAGCCGAGACCCAGCTGGCCCTCTTGTTGGCGATCTTGGTCTCTCCGCAGAGACCCATGATATCGGGATCCTTGACCATGGCCGAGATCATGTGCGTTAGGCTGTCGGGGAAGATCTTGGTGTCGGCGTCCACCATGAGGACCATCTCATAAAAGTCCGGAGATATTCCCGTCACCTTCCACAGGCCGTTGAACATCTCGTACTCGAGTTCCGTCATGCGCTCGTCGAACATGACCTTCTGGAGGAAGGACATGAGGATGATTTGACTGTCTCGCTTGCCTCGGTTTCCGGGCTTGGACTTGACCAGCTCGTCGGGGGTGCCGCACTTGACCACGACCATCATCGGCACTCTCTGCTGTTTGTCGAGCGGGATGTTGGGCTTGGCACCATAATCGTAGAAGCCCGAGTAGACCTTGGCCATGTTGTGGCGCTTCGAGCCACTGGCGACTGCCACGTAGGAGAATGCGGGGACCTCCTCTGGTAGGATGGTGTGGTCCTTCATCATGCCTAGAACAATCTCCGGCGTCGACATAAGCTCGCCTTTGCCCTTGATCACACCGTCGCAGATAACGAGGATGACCTTGTGGCTGTTGGGATAGTCGGTCATGGCCAGCGAATCCAAGGTTGAGCGGATGCCCATCTCTCCTTCAGAGTACGCCGTGACGAGGCAGATAGTGTGCGCCAGGGGGAAGTCAAACGGCATCCAGTCAGAGGGCGGCTGGGGCACGACGGCTTCGTGGATGAAACCGGCCGGGCCAGGGCCGTCGGTCGGGCTGGCGCTGGTGGAGTACGGGTCTGACCTGAGGAAGCTGCTCCGGCTGTCATTCCCCTGCCTATACATGGAGTTGGGTTGGAGGAGTTGGCCGGCGATGCTCTGAGTTGCCATGGTGGTGGGCACACCAGACTTTCGGGCGGGTCGGTCGGAGCCATAGACGGTCGAGAAGCGTGACGTGGTAGGAAGGAACGAGCTGCGCTTGCTCAAGCGGTCGGACCCGTTGACGCTGCTTCCAACGTCCCCGGGCATGCGGACCGGAGCTCGGTAGATGTCCTCGGACCAGTCCTCGATCTGCTTGTTCCTCTTCTTCTTGTCCGATGTCTGAGACGTCTTGGATGCGGCGTAGGTCTTGCTGATGAACCACTGGAAGAGGAGAGCGAGCGAGAATCTGGCGACGACGACGGCGAGGATGAGCGCCAGCGACAGGTAGAGCACGACCTGTGCGGCAATGCATCCTACGGTATCGGTGTCTACGGTGCCCACCTTGATGATTTCCTCGAAGCACTCGGCAGTGGCTTTGTCACCGGAGGACTGGAAGACACGGGTGATGTCGCGTCCGCGAATGGCCTGATTAGCTGTCGTGCTCGTGTCCCTTAGCTCCTTGAACCGGTTGGGTATTGACACCTGCGACTCGTCGAGCCAGTAGAGGAGGTTCAGGTCCAGGACATTGCCAGAGTAAACGACCAGGTTGCGAGAGTTGTTTCGGACATCGTCCCACGTGAAGTACACATCGGCAGTGCCGGAGAGTTCTCGATAGAACGTGTTGCGGGCCGTCTGTGACGTGTGACATGCGTATCCATTGTAGTATGGGAAGGTATAATTTGGTTTGGTGGATCCATCTTGGTTGAAGGTAGCACAGGGGAAGTACCACGCCATGTTCCCGTTTCCGTCGGTCGGAATGTTGGAGGTTGCGGTCGTGGTGATGATCCCCTTGCACTTTCCATTCATGTTCTGGAAGAGGAAGCTCCCATCCTGTCCTTGGTGCTTCTCCGGAAGATCGACAAGCACGTCAGCACCATCGCCGTTTGCGCGTCTTGGAATGCCCTCGGCCAGGGGGTGCTGTGAACCATCGAGATTGTAGGCCGTTCCGTGGAAAATCATGTATCCACCCGTGACCTCGTTGACGCGCAGCCGGATAGGGGGCCTTCCGCAGACGACCTGGTTGAACCCGAAGGTCAAAAAGCCGACGACGCCCATGATGAACAGAATGATGCTGATCAGGCCCATCTTCTCCCGCCATGCGCGCTGCTGCGCCTTGGACACCTTGCCGAAGCATTTCAGGATGAAGCCTGGGCACCAGAATGTGATGATGGCACAGTAAACGTTCCAAACGTTTGGCGGCCGTATCCGCTCGGCCTCTCGTCGTTGCTTGGATGATTCCTTGGTGATCTTGCTGGACTTTCTTCGCCCGGACGGCCTACGCTTCTCACGGTTCGGCTTTTCGAGATGGCCGGTGTGCTTCTTCGGGGGTCGGTCCCGTGATGGGGATGGCTCCGACGCAACGTCCCCGGCGGCCGATAACGAGTTTTCCGTAGTTCCTTCCAAGTCCTCAAGTATCGGGTCATTGCCGGTCGACGAGGGGAGGGTATCCATGTTCGCAGCATGCTTCATGTAGTGATAGTTGGGGTGATCTCGTCCAATCCTGTTCCGCTCGGGCCTGATGAGGCTCCGTTTCCTTTGGAACGGCTGCTCGGGAGATTGGACTCGGTCTGACGTCGGGGAAAGCGGCAACCTCTCTGTGTTCGCATTAGGGGATTTTATTGTGTCGGCGAAAGAGTTGGCGGAAGGCCCACGTTGATGAAGTGCCTGTCCTACTGTTACAGGATGATACCCGCCGGCCTCGACATCCCCAGGGCGGTGCCGCCGCGAGGGAGACTGTCGGTATGCATTCCGCTGCTCGTACGACGGGGTCGCGCCCGGCCGCTCCGGGAGAGACATGTTCCTGTGCAGAGAGCCTACGAAGTCAGTGAAAGTTCTCCAAACGGCAGAGCAGTCGAAGGAAACTGCGGCGTACAAAGGGCGGCTTCACCCTTTTCCCGGGTGGGAGGAGCGCACAGCGACGGATCGCAATCCGAGAGTGAAGTGGGGGTTAGGAAAAGGTAATAAGAGCTGATGCGAAAGAAAAAAAAAGCCAATGAAGAGCGCAAGGTCAGAGAGGTTCGTGGAGGAAGATCTCAGCCAGACAACAATCGCAGTGGCATGTCGAGAAAGGCTTGTGTTTATTTGTTGGAGGAGCAGGGTTTCGGGGCCTTACAGGAACAGGTGTAATGTTATGGCAGCAAATCGTGCGTGACTGGTAGGATTTGGGTCGGACTTGGGGGGGTCGGTTCCTGGTATAGGCAAGGGGTTCCTTGGGCGACAGGCCGAAGTAACGCTGGGCAACGACAAGTGGTTGGTGGTCGGCGGGCCAGAACCCGTCCCAAAAAAGCAACAGGTGCAACCACGACAACACGGGGCCTAACAAATAAGGAGGCGCTGTGTTTGGGCCCTAACAGCGAATGTAAGGCGCCTGTTCGAATTACGCCTCCTAGATCCTGAGGAACGTAGAGGAACGTATGCGTATGCTGAGACGGACGAGAGGGAATACTCGAGCTCGGTAGATGCAAATGGCCTTGCTTGGCGGGATTGTTTTGGGCGGCTGGTCGGTTCGGAGGGTGGGCCAGACGGATCGGCCTTTTGGAGCTGTTTCAAGGGCAGCAAACGAGCGAAGAAATGTCGGCTGATAATGGGTTGCAGGAATTTGGACTGCTTGCTCCGCAGTCGTGGAGTAGATTTGTATGCACAGCCTTTATTAGTAGGAGCGTAGGAGAGCCGGCGAAGTGCGACCCCCAAAGAAGGGAAGGGGAAAAAAAAAGAAATAGCGACTGAAAGAACAAAATCCAACAAAGGGTTGAACAATTAAGAGAAGGTGAGGGCAGCAAAACGAATGATGGCCCGGTGTCGCCGCAAAGGCTGGAAAGCGTGATGATGCCGAAGCGGAGGAGGGAAAGAGACGACGGGACAAGAAGGGAGAGGGTAACCCCTGCAGTTCTCCTTTTTTTTTTTTTTTTTGGCTCACCCTGCGCTACGGGATAATGGCGGCGTACTGTGTACGTACTAAGCACCCGGAATATCTGCGATATTGAACTGATTTTAGTGGCGAAACCTGACAACTGGCAAAGCGGCAGCCCTCCATTTATTCGTATACATTTATTCGTATACGGAGGTTGAGGTTAACGGAGGGATCAGTGTACGGAGGTACCTGCCTCCCGTTCAACAGGGAGGAGGGCTGGCACAAACTGGCGCTTGTACCTAATGTGTCTTCCAATATGTCTCCAAGGTGTCAAACCTGCCAACACATGGAATTCATGATGATGACCACACTCGTAATCCGTACAGCCCCCTGGAACCCTTCCTGCCCTTGTAAAGTAAGGTGGTCGGTCTCCTTGAACAACAGCGCCTCAATAAAAATAAAACCTGCTTTTGTATGTCTTGGAACTTCTTTCACCTGCCCGTCTAGGTGTATCCCACGATAGGTACTTTACTATAATTCGGCTGTTCCTTATTAAGCACTACCGAGACTCTATCTGAGGCCCGTCGAGTGACATCACAGCATCAATTTTAGGGAATCGTAGTTCCGTAAAACACCCGAATTGTCGGGAATCATGGCAACCACTTTGCGCGTCCGCGTGTTAATTACCTAGTTATGTTCCAATGACAGTTACGGGGGAGGGGTCTGTTAAACGCCATTTACATTCCTACACTCGGTATCAGTGCACTACCGACCACTAGAGACACGCGTGAGCGACACGAGGGAGGAGGGAGGGCCCGCATTCCAACAGGGCGTTTTAAAGAGCTAGAGCTATACGGTATACCAGCCACACGCTAGTCCACAAAGCACATGTATTCAAACAGCCTCCAACCAGTTTTAGCAGCAGGTTTGTGCAATCACTGCCAGTACAAGTCGTGTATCGCTTCATCGCAATCCGGCGAGACACGAGAGTATCGACCTCGGCCTTCCTTGTGTGTCGGCTGCGAAAACAAAAAGGAAAACTGCAGGGGTTGCCCTGCAAAGTGTGCTGGCTATTCGAATCTCTACCAGAAACCTGCTCGCTCCCTGTTTTTCTGGAAGGGTACGCGGAATGTCCCGGTTGATATATGGCACTTGGGGGGCCGGATGATGAGAGAGCCTCGAGCAACCGTGTTACAGAAACACGGGGCTAATATACGAAAAGTTCGACCTCTCCCGCGCACCCTCACCCAATCTGAATCAACATATTTGCCAGACGCGCACGCAGGCCGTTGATCGCTTCTGGCCTTGTTTTTTCCTGAGACAAGCCTTCCGCCAACGAGACGCCGGCCAAGCTTCATAAGAGCTTCCGATATTGCACGGAGCAGCAAAGGGCGAAGATGATCCAGAAGGGCCAGAACGACCGCGAAGGCTTCCCCGGAACGCGCGAGCGAACGGAGCACGTCTTGTTGCCCGTTGCCGTTTCATGCCAATGAGGCTATACTCACTCGCGGCCAAACCAGCATGCAACCCCGTCAACCACCTCCTGCACATCCATTGCACATCCAGCCCCCACGAGCCATTCTGGCCCCGGAAACCCCCTCTGAATAGCGTCAGGTTTCCAGACCCGGATGCGAGACTTGGTTCCTGGATATTTTGTCAGGGGCGGGAAACAAAACCAAGACAACCACCCGTTGGGAACTCCCTTCAAGGAGTCGACCCTGAATATCTTGCCCCGTTCTGGGAGAGTCGGGCAAAAAAAAAGCCAGACATTGAAAGGCGAGGCGCAACTGCGGCAGTTACAAGATATCACGGCACATGCGTCGAGCAAAAAAAAGGAAAACTGTGCACCATCGCGTGATAGGTCATGACAAGGCCAAGGGGGCCAACCAAGTATTACTCGAGACATAGTTTAAAGGAATCAGGGCTGGTGACCGGGTTGGTTGCTCTCAGAGCAAATGTCTTGACTTTCGCCATCGAAGAGGTTCCGATCGGCGACGCCGAGGGTTATGTAGCAACACCAACCCTTCGTTTTCCCGGTCGAGTTCACCCTCGACTGCCCTCCTCTGATGCAATGGGTATAGAAGGTTTCAAAGAAAAAAATACCCCAAAGAAGCGCCCTTGTCCGTCGGGCCGGTGCAAGTTCGTTGCTAAAGAACGCTTGCGGCTGCGCGGCTGCTGCTTCGCATGTTAGTTCGTTGATACGGATACAAGCGTGGGAAAAAGATGCAATTTAAAATCCGCCATGGTCAGTCGTCAGAGGACCGATTCGGCTTGGCCTGGCAACCAGAATTTGTGCACATCTGTGGCACACCCGTGGCACCCGTTACCAAATACGAGGGCGCTACGACAGGGGCGCTAAAATGTCGGCGAGCTAGACGGAGCTAAGTTAGCCCCATATTGTGAAGGCTTGTACCGATACCCCTCGATACTCGGCAATACGGAGTTTTGCTTGATCCCTTTCTCCCTTTTTCCCAGCCATGCTTTCTTGCATGGCGGGTTGGATGCTGGCGCGCTTCCTACCATGGAATTCTCGCTTCCGAATGTTGATCAGTGCCACTTGAAAGGCCAGCTGTGGAGTGAGTGGAGTGATTTCACTTCAATAGTCTTGGTGCTGGGCTCACAAGGCTCACTCTCTGCTCTTGCTCTGAAGTTTGAACAGGCATCAACGGCTGAGCGGCTGAGCCTCAGACTTTGCAGAGGCGGTCTGGGACGAGAGAAGATATCGTGAAAGTCCCACCGTGCCAAGACCGATCATCAATGGCATGGAAAAGTCGCGCAAGATTGCCGTGGAGCGGAGAGAGCAATATCTTCGACACCAACACCTGATCCCCTATTAACTGCGGGGCAGGAAGCGCCATGCTAGGGCCCCCGAATCTCCCCCAAGAGAGATGATGGCAACGAAAGCTGAGGCTCGGCGGAGTCTTCTCTACACAGTACTATGTATATTGCCAAGTCAGTCAGTAACTCACTCAGTCGGTCGGTGAGCTCGCCGAATACCCCATCTCACTAGTCATAGGCAGGTCAAAAAGAAATGGTTGATGCCTATCCCTCGGTCCCCCTCTCCCCACCCGAGTCTCCGCAGCAGGAGTTTCGCTGTTTCGGGCAAGGGATGCGGGACTTTGAGACGCGCTTGCAATGACACAGTTCGACACAGCCATCGAGCTGACTTGAAAGCTGAAGGGAGTCCGATAATATAGATGGAGCCAAACAACGGGTGGGATGCAACTCGAAATTGGTGGCTTGCAGCTGCAGCCACTGGGCGAACGACAGTTTGGGTCCCTCCCTCGTCCGTAGTAACCAGCTCCAGGGCTGATGGGGAAGAAGGGTCTAGGCTGCCTGCCAAGTGTTAAGAGTCGCCAATGCAGCAGTGACGCGCACTCTGTGCAAAACGGCCGCTATTTGGAAAGCAATGCGAGGGGAGGCTGAGGACGTCGATGGAGGCTCGTTGTTTGACTCCGTCCGCCAAACTTGTCAATCTCCATCTCCAGAGCAACACGGCAGGCTCGGTCTTGTTTTTGGGAAAAGGTAGGACTCGGGGATTGCCCACCAAGGATGAATGCGACCGATGAAGTCATTCCCCTTACCCCCCCATCAACAAACCTCCGAGGTCATCCGCCCAAAGCGACGCTCGTGTCCACCCTCTCGTAATAAATAAAAAATATAGGGGCAGAGGGTTCCTCCCGCCATTCCAAACTATTCCACCCCCCTCTCTGGCCCCCCCGCGCTAAAGCCGAAATCCGGCAGTGCATATTGGACCGGCTGGACCGCAAAAGGGCGTTCGGGCATCGATCATGCCCTCCAAAGCCACCAACGAAAGAAAGGGTTGCGCGATTGCGGAAGAGATGTGCAAGTAGGTACTGTGTAAGGGAAGAGAGAAGACTTAATTGTTCTTTTTGTCTGGAAAAGGCGAATGAGCGGAACGAAACGGCAACCAGAGAGGGCGGCGATCAGGTTCCCTCCCTTTGGCAAAGGGCAGCGATGGAATTTTAGGCTCGCAAATCGGGAGATCAGGGATCCTCTCGTGTTGCTGATGACCTTTACTGTGCAGTGTGGGTGTGGTCGTGGTCGCGGTCGTGCACACACACACCACCATCACCACCACCAGCGAAAAGGTACCTTGTAACAATTATTCCTACGGATGGCGAAAGATGCTTGGGGACCGTGAGGGCCGAGTGGGTCCGTGTGGACGTCCATCGTGTGGCGCCCTTGCCCTGGCAGATTGCGGATCCAATGGGGTGCCCAGATCGAAAACATGTATTGGTACTTGGATTGGACGGCCACCCTCCGCAGGATACACCACTCGCAGTACAGTACAAGCGAGAGTGAGTTTGACCTGTCCCAGCTGCCAAGGCCACGCAACCAGCATCGTTTGGCAGGGATTTCTATTTCAAGTGAGGTCGAAGGATGCGTATTGTAGGTACTTATTGTATGTACCCCTCCACATTGCGACTACAAACACGACAGTGTCGTCGTACTCTGATTTCTACCAGGATGGACGTCGGTTAGAGAGGGATCTCACTACGGTAATCACTTCGTATGTGTTCTTTTTGGTGCCAAAGGGCAGGTTACATCAGGTAACCTGTAAGTCTCATGACCAATTGTGTTGTCCGTTGTCCGGCTGCCGTTGCGGTTTCCCTCTAATACCGTTTCTCGTGTGCAAAGCTCACACTCCCCACCACCCCACCGAAGAGGCCGGCCCCTTGGCGGTTCTTGCCAGGGTTCACCTTTAAAAAGACACCCAGACAGGGGTCCCGGTCTTGCTTGGCTCCACAGCTACATAAAAACGCAAGGGTGGACAAGAAAAAGTGGGCCTTAGGCCTAGCGCGGTCAAGAAAGGAACCACTCCCAAAGAAGGTGCAAGCCACCTTTTTTCTTCCCTGCCAAGGGTAAACGTACAAGGAGCAGTAATTACCTAGGTAGTGCAGTACTGTGAATGTATGCGTACGTACACTGACACCCAGTGGTAGCCACCAGTTAATTACACTAGTACCTCCTCTTTGCACCGGCGGCAGCCTTGCCCTGTCTGCCTGGGCATTGTTTTATGTTCCCAGTTATTCCTCGTCATCGCATTCCTGCCCTCTTTGAATCCCGCAAGAGGCCGCTTTTTATAGCTTGGGGGGCTGGCCGTGTCGAGCGTTTTCCCGCCAAGTTTACCTCCGTACAACGTACATACAAGCATTATTTCCTCTTTTTATTGCATAACCCGGGCCCCATACGTAATTAGAAGGTATACGCACAACGCAGGCCCAGTTCCCTGCTTTGAGGCTGTTGCTTGCTGCGACTGCTACTGATACTGCCGCTGCCGCCGTTGCTGCCACCAAAGACCACACACCACCTCTCCAACACAAGCCAAACCCAGCCCAGCCCGTCAGCCGGTCGTTACGTGCCAAGCGAACCTCCAACCTCACCTCACCTCTTCCTGTTTCGGTGCCTTGCGAAAGCCCACGACATTAATCATCGCTCGCTCATCGTGTCGTGGCTGTTGAATAGACCTTTTCCCGACTGCATCGTTGCACCGCTATTAGTCTTAATTCATCTTGTCGAGTCCCACCACGCATTCGCTGTCGTTCCATCCCAACGCCCGCCGCTCGTTTTAAAACACCTCGTTTCCGACAACGCCCCCTCTGGTCGAAATCCCCCGTCCAAAGAAACGCTACCTCTCCCTTGAAGGGATACAAAGGCCACTGCAGACTCAGATCCCGCCAGATGCACATGATAGCGAGACAATTGCAATAACCTCACTTCTCTCCCCCCCTCCTCACGGTTCCAGCGCCAGCGCCGCCGCCGCTGCCGCCGTCGACCAACCTCCACCCTCCTCCTCTTACCTCCCCCGAACCCAACGACTAGCTTGACTCGGTGACCCAGGGTCTCGAGCTCAACCACCTCGTCGAGCCACACCCATCCTGCAATGGCGGCCATAGCAACCTCACAACGATTACCCTCGTTGTCCAACGGCTCGCTTCGTCGAAAACCCATCCCCGTGCATGAACTCGAACCCGAACATGGCGACTGGGGATCCGATGAGAATTCTCTCCAGCATGATCCGTTAGGGGGCCCTCCCAGGTTACGCCAGCCACCTGTATCCCCGGTCAGAGTTGAATTCCAACCCGACCACTGGGCGCAACCCTCAAACGCAAACATCGAGACAGACGACTTCCAACCGCCTCATGCACGCCCCTATCTTGTCGATCGCCCGCTTCCCAAGACTCCGGAAGCCCCAACGCCTCCGCCGCATACTCCCGTCATCGAACAGACTCACCAGATGCCTACAATAGGTAGTCCTGGCACGGCTCGCACAACCCGGAGGGGAAGTAATAAGGCCCTTCCGATCCCGGAACAGTACCCTCTGGAATTTCCCCACAGGGACGGCTTCATCAGCCCCGAGCCCGAAGATGCCAGTGTTAGCGACGACTCAAAACCCCAAGGGTCGCACAGGCGTAGCCGCGACACCGATGCCTCGGCGAGTACCCAACAGCAGGCTTCAACAGAGTCGTCAGCCACAACAAGCTCAAGTTCGATATCCGGTATCAATGAGACCCCCGACAGTCAAGAGGACAATGTTTCGCCCGAGAGCTCTATAATAGAGGAGCCAAACCAACCCGTCCCCCAGCTTCAATACCACCACCAGGCCTTCTTGCCCCGGGCCTCGAGCACCACAGGCCTCCAAGATGCGAGGACCCAGTCCAACCCGGACCTCACAGAGAACCCCGCAACCATCAACCGCCACTTGACACCTAGCTCCCATTATGGCGGACGAGGCTCTCTCCCCCGCCCGCAGTCCGCTTATTCGGTATATTCTGATATCGGCCCTCGTGGCCGGTCACCTGGTTTCTACCCTGGAGGGTCGCATGTCAGAGCTCCGTCCGCGCACTCTCGAAGATCACCAGACACGCGTCCCTCTTCCTACGCTGAACTACTCAACGTGCCGTACCCGCAAGCCGCGCCAGCACCCATTGCCCTCGACAATTCCCAGCTACGCAATGTCATCGGCACGAACGCTTCCCTCCTCAGTGCGCAGAAGACTCTGGAGATGTACAGGCTGAACGTGAAGAAGACAAACGACTTCTCTATCCAGTACTCGTTCGCCGTCTTCCTGATCTCCACGGCACAAGAACAGGGCTTGAACTTTGACGATTACAACAAGAAGGGCGGCCCAAAGGCTACCAAGGACCGCCAGAGCCCCCACCCCGTTAACATCGGCTCTTCGCCCCTCGACCTGGTGCGCGAAGCTCGCTCCATCCTCCAGAAACTCTCCAGTAACGGCTACCCCTTCGCCCAATATTACCTCGCCGATGGCTATGCTTCGGGTCTATTTAGCAAAGGCAAGGAGGACTACAACGCTGCATTCCCCCTCTTCGTCTTGGCTGCGAAACACGGCCATGCCGAGTCCGCCTACCGCGCCGCATTATGTTATGAGTTTGGATGGGGTTGTCGCAAAGACCCGACCAAGGCAGTCCTTTACCTCCGCACGGCAGCCTCCAAGAGGCACCCCGGTGCTATGACAAGGCTTGGGAAGGCATGCTTGTCGGGCGACCTCGGCGAGAGGAGGTACAGAGAGGGCATCAAGTGGCTCAAGCTTGCCGCAGAGTCGGCCGACACAATATACAATGCCGCCCCCCACCATCTCGGCTGTCTCTACGAGACCGGCTACGGAGATGACATATTCCAAGACGAGAGCTATGCCGCCGAGCTCTTCACCCAAGCCGCCGATCTGGGCCACGCCGAGGCCAATTACCGGATGGGGGATGCCTACGAGCACGGCAGGTTGAACTGCCCTCGTGATCCGGCTCTGAGTGTCCACTTTTACACGGGTGCTGCCGAACGTGGCCATGCCGGCGCCATGATGGGGCTCTGCGCCTGGTACATGGTCGGAGCAGAACCGCTGCTAGAAAAGGATGAGGAGGAGGCCTATGAGTGGGCTCGCCGCTCAGCCGAGCTTGGTAAGTTTTCTACAATTCTACAATTCTCTCTTGCTTACCCTTGGCGTAAAGCCACCATCTCACGCGCCAATGGGCGTCTTGTGATTTCTCTCTCTCTAACAGCTCCCACTAGGTTACGTCAAGGCGGAATACGCTATTGGTTACTTTACGGAGATGGGCATAGGATGCCGCCGCGATATCCTAGAGGCCAACGTCTGGTACGTCAAAGCTGCGGACGCGGGTGACGAGCGCGCCAAGCAACGGTTAGCCGTGATCAGGGCCGCCGCCAGCGGCGGTACGCCCATGGAGGTTGGACTCCCCCGGAGTGGTAAAATCAAGAAGGCCGAAGGGGGCAAGGAAGACAAGGAGTGCGTCGTAATGTGAGGAGGCGGTGACGCACCGAGTTAGGACAACGACGATGACGATAGCATGTCGGCGAGAAGGGGAACGACGACATGCGTAATGGACAGTTGCGGCAGGTCGGTAATCGTGCGGGCCGGACCTTGGTACGCTTGAGTTTTAAACCGCGCACACGACTATCGGTCCTGGATACACGTCAAGACCGGTTCTTTTAGCATCCTCAAAATCAGCACACTTACGGCATTCCCCTCCTTTATACGACGTTCAGGGAGATGCGGATCGCACCAGTTTTCATCCGGTTTTCCGCCAGTTCCGCCTGAACCCTCACGGATCAAGATAACGTGGGAGAGAGAGAAGAAAAATATGGCGGGGAGAGTGGGAAATGGGAGGGCGGCGCATCTGCCTACCTGGCTACGCCATCTGTGTTCATTTTTTTTTTCCCCTTGTTACGTCCATCGGGACACCGTTGGCCGTTTAGTTCTATCGCGATGGCATCTGCATTTGTGCGAGGAGGTCGAGGGGCGGTCCGAACCGAACATACTCTCCTTGGGTAGACCGCCCGTCCACCACCACCACCCCCTCGTACTAAAACCAGGCGTTCAGGGAAAGAGAGCCCCGTTTGCTATTCAGTTTTGGTCCTTTTGTACATTCACGAAAAATAATAATACGGCCCCGTCGTGGGGGCCACACACACATTCGCACACTCTTCACATCTCAGCGGCGGCTCCGTCCCCTTTTTTTTTCCGTTGGTCGAAGCTTTTTCACTCCTTAGTTGGTACCTACATACTCCAGCGTTTCGTTTGTTCATCTTTACATTGGGCATAGGGTAGAATCACGGTGGTAGACAATGAATAACTATTCTCGTATCGTGATGATACTCGGTCTGCTGTGCCATGCTACGTAGATGGTCGTGTGACTTGGTGCTACGATAGAGCGAGCAAGATGCGTTTAACCCGACAGGATGAAACCATTGCAGATGGTTTTAAGTGAGGTTTATACCAAGCTGTACGCCTGTAATATACAGGAACAGCGTTCGTATATCGACGCCGGGTGTATTCCCCTTCACTCTGTGATAGCCGTGGGTTTACACACATTGACCCCTTCTTTTTGCCTATCGCCTCGCATCTTATGGATCCTGTTCACAATTACACCCAGGAGGAATCTAACAAGTTACCACCCTTATGACTCTCATAGCCGCACTGTCTTACATTGTTTCTCTTCGCAACTCGTGGGTTCGGTACGTAGGTATGACAGGTATACCCAGTAGCCACCAGAATCGACTAGATAAACCCAACCAAGCAAGTTTCCTTGGAGGCCACCGTCAGGGGATAGTTCACGTTCAGTCTATATACGCCGTCTTAATGATTTTCTCTTTCAAAAAGGTACCGCAGCTATTAAAGTACCTGAAAATAGGTATGGACAAGTGTAAGACAGATCGAACTAGTGTAGGGAAGGGCAAATTCAACCAGTCCACCCACAACACTCTCCACGGCGCCAACGGAATGGATCCGAATCAAACAAAAGCTGGAGAAGAAAACGTAAACTCCAGCGTGCTAAATCATACGCCCATCCCTTTATAGACATCAATCTCGAGCACTCAGGTAGTGTGGCCTCCTGGCAGTGCTGGTTTCAAGGATATAATGCGCCCTCCCTCGGCCTCGAAGGCAGAAAAGAATTTAATCAAAAAGAAAGAAACAAACAAGGTTCATCGCATTCATGAAGTCGTTCCACCGCAGTCTGTCGGACTGGGTACTCCCCATGAACAGCTTCTAGCTCGCTCCAATCTCACTCCCTCCTCCCCACTGGGTATCTACACCGTCGCCGCACGGCCTATTTACTCGGCTTCTTCCCCTCGTCAATATCCGGCCCCAGCTCCGCCGGGTTCCGGGGGTCCACAAAAGCAGACAGGCGCTCGTCGCCCCAGCGGGCGCCGATGGTGACCCAGACGTGCTTGGCCGGGATGGCGACGCTGCGGGTCTCGCGGATGCCGGTCCAGCGGAGGCGGGCCTCGCGGCTCATGTCGCTGTTGCCGATGCCGCCGTTGGCGCTCCACTCGCGGATCACGTCGCGGATGAACTCGACCTTGCGCCGGAAGTGGTTCGCCCGCGGGATGCCACGCAGCTCCGGGCTGATCTCGGGTCGCCGTCGCGTCGGGTTGCTGGCGCTGCGGGTGCCCGCCCGCGGGGCTGGCTGCTTCGCGACCGTCTCGAAGTTGAGGAGCGTCTGGACGGGGTACGACAGCACCGTCCTGTTGTCCAACGCCGCCTCTTCCAGTGACCCGCTCTCCTCGAGACGCTTAGCCGCGTCTTCAGGGAGGTGCCAGAAGTGACACCATGTTCCGGTCGAGTCCAGAACGATCTTAGTATGATCAGGGAAATTAAACTGCACCCATATGTTAGCATTCTGCGCCGTAAATGTTATTTCTTTATATCGTCTCGGCGGCACTTACCTGCATGTGACCATCGCAGAACATCCAGCACCCGACGTCTCCGAATCGCTGGTAGAAGGTTACAATGTCGCTCGGGGCCGCAGCAAGATCCGTGATGGTCGGGACCTGGAGCGCGTGCTCATCGGCCTGCTCTGGCCCCTCGATCTCCCGCCCGTAGGCGATCATGTAATTAGCAAACTTCTTCCAGAGCACGATGCGCTCCCGCTTGCGGTGATCGAAGATGTCCTTGCCGGCCGAGAGTTTGCCGACCGTGCCGTCAGAATTCATCGGTATCTTGAAAGACTCCGGTGCGACTCGGACACGGGAAAGACCGTCCTCGCCGTTGTTCTCATAGAAGTAGATCCCCTCCGACATGGGGACGATCTGATGCCTGTCGACGTAGGATGGGTCGTCTTTTCGAAGACAATGTCGTTCTGCCCCATGGACAAGTATACAGGCAGGCGGCAGTACTCCGGCCTTGGCCCCGTCTTGTGTGGGGATGTTCCGCAGGATGCATCCTACACCACCGTCGTTTAAGATGTATCCGAGGCCGAACTTATTTGTGTAGTCGACCCATTTAACGACGATGTGCGGTGGTGATGGTGTCTTATCCTTTGAGGACAAGATCGCCATAGAACGAGTGTTGAGCGCGCGTTCAAGCTCTGACTGCAGTTTCCGTAGTCTATCCAGAACATCGTCGGGCCGTGTACCGGCCACCACTTCTTCGTACTCCAAGGGACTGAACAGGCTGACTCTGTCGTCTTTGGCTTTCTGCTTTGAGGAGCTGGGTTGTTGAACCTGCTGCTGCATGGCGGCTTCTCCGGAAGCTGCTCGAGACTTTGATGGCGCGAGGTGATTTCGGAGCGCGCGAGTAATGCTTCTCGCCGCAGGGGCGCCCTCCTCGGTTTTCTGCTCCG